>Ga0207680_10000225_pt1 | contig 27387 bp, 17 predicted proteins | sample KBSS23metaG_FD_184321 | JGI IMG/M metagenome (GOLD analysis project Ga0207680, IMG submission 184321) | Switchgrass rhizosphere microbial communities from Kellogg Biological Station, Michigan, USA - KBS S2-3 metaG (SPAdes) (version 2) | ecosystem: Host-associated > Plants > Roots > Rhizosphere...
CGATCGCTTGGCTCCAACTCACTTCACGCCAGGGGTCGGAGGTCTTGGCCCGGATCATCGGTTTGAGAATGCGATCCTTGTGCGTCGCATAGCCGATGGCAAAGCGGCCCTTCACGCAGGAGTGACCATGGTTGGCCTGGCCTTGCTGGTCCGGCACCATGCGCACCAGCTCTTCGCCGCGCATCTCCGCGCGGAACGAACAACCGACACCGCAATACGCGCAGGTGGTAATCGCACTCGACGTGGCCTGGCCTTTTTCGAGCAGCGATTTTTCCATCAGCGCGCCGGTGGGGCAGGCCTGCACGCAGGCGCCGCAGGACACGCATTCCGAGTCGAGAAACGACTGGGCTTCGCTGGCGACGATCTTCGAAGCGAAGCCGCGGCCTGCGACGGTCAGTGCGAACGTACCCTGCACCTCGTCGCAGGCGCGTACGCAGCGCGAACAGACGATGCATTGCGCCGGATCGAAGCGGAAATACGGATTGGATTCGTCTTTCCCGGCTGCAAGATGATTTGCTCCGTCGAAACCGTAGCGCACTGCATCGACGCCGATCGCTTCAGCCATGCGTTGCATTTCAGTGCCGAAACCGCTCTCGAGTCGATGATCGGAGAGATACAACTCCATGACACCGCGGCGCAGCTCGCCGAGTTTCGCGCTGCGCGTCGTCACGTTCATGCCGGCGGCAACCGGCGTCGTGCACGAGGCCGGGTAGCCTTTCATGCCTTCGATCTGCACCAGACACAATCGGCATGAGCCGAACGCATCCAGCATTTCAGTTGCGCATAATTTCGGAATGGCGACGCCGGCAAGCGCTGCCGCGCGCAGCACCGAAGTGCCTTCCGGCACGTTGACTGGGGTGCCATCGACCGTCAGCGACACTTGCCGCTTGATCTTGATCGGCAGTGGCGTACCCAAATCGGTTTCGTTGATCGACAACATGGCCCGTTACTCGCAGCTGGCTCTTCCCTTCTCCCGCTGGCGGGAGAAGGTGCCGAAGGCGGATGAGGGTGGAGGCAAGGAATACCGATGCGCATCCCTCTTGCAGGCGCCACCCTCACCCGCGCCTGCGGCGCGGCCTCTCCCGCCAGCGGGAGAGGCGAAATCGCGCTGGGCTCCACTCATGCGAAATCCTCCGCAAAATACTTCAGCGCGCTGCGCACCGGATCCGGCGTCAGCCCGCCCATCGCACACAGCGAGCCGTGGCGCATCGTTTCGCACAAATCATTCAACAACACGAGGTTCCGGTCGCGCTCGCGGCCGGCAATGAGACGATCGATTACCTCGACACCGCGCGTGGAACCAATCCGGCACGGCGTGCATTTGCCGCAGGATTCGACCGCGCAGAATTCCATCGCGAAGCGCGCCTGCTGCGCCATGTCCACCGTGTCGTCGAACGCGACGATGCCACCATGCCCGAGCATCGCGCCGATCGCGGCGAACGCCTCGTAATCGATCGGCGTATCGAACTGCGCCTCCGGCAGATAGGCGCCGAGTGGCCCGCCGACCTGGACCGCGCGCAGCGGCCGGCCGCTGGCCGAGCCGCCGCCGTAGTCGTACAGCAGTTCGCGCAGGGTCAGCCCGAACGCTTTTTCGACCAACCCGCCGCACTTGATATTGCCGGCCAGTTGCAGGGGCAGCGTACCGCGCGAGCGGCCAAGGCCGTAGTCGCGGTAGAACTGCGCGCCGCGCTCGAGAATATCCGGCACCGCTGCCAGCGTGATCACGTTGTTGATGATCGTCGGCTGGCCGAACAGGCCCGCGATCGCCGGCAGCGGCGGCTTCACCCGCACCTGCCCGCGCTTGCCTTCCAGGCTGTCGAGCAGCGAGGTCTCCTCGCCGCAGATGTAGGCACCCGCGCCGATGCGCAATTCCAGATCGAAGCGCCGGCCGCTGCCGAGCACACCGGCGCCGAGCAAGCGCTGCGCATACGCGTTCGCCAGCGCGCCTTCGAGCACGCGCTGCGCATGCGGATATTCGCAACGCAGATAGATGAACCCTTGCGTGGCGCCGACCGCAAGCCCCGCAATGATCATGCCCTCGATCAGGACGAACGGGTCGCCTTCCATCAGCATGCGGTCGGAAAACGTGCCCGAGTCACCCTCGTCCGCATTGCACACAATGTACTTTTGTGTACTTTGTGCATCCCGCGCGGTCTGCCATTTGATGCCGGTCGGAAACGCCGCACCGCCGCGGCCGCGCAGGCCGGAATCAGTGACGGCCTTGACGATAGCCGCGGGCGCCATGTCCAGCGCGCGTGTCAATCCGCGTAAACCGCCGTGCGCGCGATATTCATCCAGACTCAGCGGGTCGATGATGCCGACACGGGCGAACGTCAGCCGATCCTGCCGGGCAAAATACCGGATGTCCTCGACCTTGCCGTGGCGCAGGACATGTTGTCCGCCGTGCAGGAATCCCGCAGCGAACAGCCCGGGTACGTCTGCTGGCCGCACCGGCCCATAGGCGATGCGCCCGTCCGGCGTCGCGACTTCGACCAGCGGCTCGAGCCAGAACATGCCGCGTGAGCCGTTGCGCACAATCCTGATCTCGGTGCCCGTGCGGACGGCTTCTTCCGCCAACGCCCGTGCGACGCGTTCGGCGCCGACTGCTAGTGCCGAAGCGTCGCCGGACACGAACACCGTCGCGCTCACGACAGTTCTCCGAGCAACACGTCGAAACGCTGCGCGTCGACGCGCCCGTGCAGCTCGCCATCCACCAGCAGCGACGGCGCACATGCGCAATTGCCCAGGCAGTAGACCGGCTCCAGCGTGAGCATTCCGTCCGCGGTGGTCTCGTGCATCGCGATGCCGAGCTTTTTCTGCGCATGCGCTTGCAAGGCGCGGGCGCCCATGGCCTGACAGGCTTCAGCGCGACATATATATATGGTGTGGCGCCCAGCCGGCTGGCGCCGGAAATAGTGGTAGAAACTGATCACCCCATGGACTTCAGCGCGGCTGAGGTTCAACTCCTGCGCGATCAGCGGCACCGCAGCGGGCGGGACGTAACCCAGCACTTTCTGCACTGCATGCAGAATCGGCAGCAGCGGGCCGGCCTGCTGGCGGTTGCCGGCAATCGCCGCCTGCACGGCAGCGGTTTGCGCCGGCGTGAGTCCGTCGTCGGCGTGGGCGCTCAGCGCCTGGGATTCAACAGCAGGCTGCATCGATGTCGATCCGCGTCGTTATATGCCCGGGCCGGGTTGTGGCGGGTTCATTGCGGTCTGATTCCATGACGGGATTCTGCCACTGCGTCGGCCTTTCGTCTCGCGCGGCCCGAAACAACCGCTTTGGTCCAGGACTTGCACCTAAAACTTGAGTTGGGGTTACACTCGTTCCGAGCATCGCCGGTCCGGCGTGCCACGGGGGACACAGGAGGCTTCGCAGCTACAGCGTGTGCCGATGGTGAGGCGCAAGCAGCGGGCAGTGGAACATTCGAGGTTTGACGCCGCCGGCGCCGAACCCCAGGCAACCTTTGTCTCGAGGCTGCTGCGTACCGACACCGCGGAACAAATCGCCGAGCTCGTCTTGCGGCACGTTGAGCGTTTCGGCTGCCGCGGCTTGCGTCTGGTATGGAAGGAAACCAACGCGCTGGGTCGGCCTGCAGTACGAGCCGGATGTCCCGATACGGCGCAGAACGCCACCGAGTCCAAACTGATCGAGCGCGCGTTCGCGATCGCGGCGCCGGCGCACGGCACCAGCGGTGAGGCGCATCTGCTCGCCAGTACGCTTGCCATCAGCAGCGGACAGGCTGTGCTCTTGACCGCATGGCCGGATGCCGCCATTCCGGCTACCCACGACGCCGACTGGCACGATTTCCTCGAACTCGTTGGCGCGCGCCTGGACAGCACGCTGCATTTCATGCGCCAGCAGCACGCGATGGAGAGTTTCGAAAAAGCCGCGCGCCTGCAGCGGGCGCTGTACACGATCGCCGATGTAGCCGGAAGCAGCGAGATGGGCATGCACGAGATGCTGCGCCATCTGCACGAAGTCGTCGGCGAACTGATGTATGCCGAGAATTTCCTGATAGCGCTGTACAACGCTGAACGCGACACGGTGCGCTTCATCTATTTCGCCGACACGCAGGACCTGCGCAGCGTCGACCCGCAGCACGAATACCCGGCGGCGCACATCGAAAGCAGCCTCACGCTCGCGGTAATCCGCCACGCACGGCCGGCGATGGGGCCGTCGTCGCAATTGCGCGCGGAGTTCGGCCTGGCCTCCGACATAAACCAATACGGGCCGGAAAGCGCCGACTGGCTGGGCGTGCCCATGCTCGCCGATGGCGAAGCGCGCGGCGCCGTGGCCGTGCAGAGCTACGATTCGGGAACGCATTACACCGAGGAAGACCGTGCGTTGCTCGCATTCGTCGCGCAACACATCCTCACCGCCGTCGTGCGCCGCCAGGCCCATGAGGAACTGGAAACCCGCGTAGAGCTGCGCACGCGTGAATTGCGCGACGAGGTTCGCGAACGCCAGCGCGGCGAGCGCGTGCAGGCGGCATTGTTCGCGATCGCCGACCTCGCCGGCAGTGATCTCGACATGCAACAGATGTTGCGTCGTATTCACGCCACGATCGGCGAGCTGATGTACGCGCACAATTTCTACATCGCGCTCTACGACCCGGTTCGCGACACCTTGCGCTTTATCTACGACGCGGACGAAAAAGATCCGGGCACGACGGATCCCGACGAAGAGGTGCCTGCCGAACGCATGCGCAACAGCCTCACGCTCGGCCTGATTCACTACGGCGCTCCGGTGATGGGAGCGTCCGCGCAGGTGCGTCAGATCATGAACGTGCCCGGCCAAGCCACCATCGGCACACCGGCGACAGCGTTCCTGGGCGTGCCGATGATCGGCGACGGCGGCGTGCGCGGCGTCATCGTCGTGCAGAGCTACGATGAATCGATACACTTCGACGAGGAAGATCGCGCGCTGCTCAGCTACGTCGCGCAACACATTCTCACCGCGCTCGTGCGCAAGCAGGCGAAGGCCGAGCTCGAACAACGCGTCGAGCAGCGCACGCGCGAACTCACCGAGCAGGTGCGCGAGCGGCAGCGCGGCGAGAAGCTGCAGGCGGCGCTGTACAAGATCGCCGACCTCGCCAGCGGTGGGCTCGAGATGCAGGAAATGCTGCGTCGCCTGCATGCGGCGGTCGCCGAACTGATGTATGCCGAGAATTTCTTCATCGTGCTGCACAACGCCGAGCGCGACACGGTGCGTTTCATTTACTTCGCCGACAGTCAGGACATGGACGTGGTCGATCCGGACGAGGAGATCGCTGCGGCCGACATGAGCGGCAGCCTGAGCATGGCGGTCATCCGCCACGGCCGCTCGGCGATGGGCCCGTCGCCGCGTCTGCGCGACGAATTCGGAATTGCGCTTGGCGAGCGCGATTTTGGCCCGGATAGCAACGATTGGCTCGGTGTGCCGATGATCGCGGACAACAAGGTACGCGGCGCCATCGTCGTGCAGAGCTACGATGCGGAATCGCAGTACTCGGAAGACGACCGTGCCCTGCTCGGCTTCGTGGCCCAACACATTCTCACGGCGTTGCAACGCCGACAGGTTTATGCCGAGCTCGAGCAGCGCGTAGCCGAACGTACGCGTGAGCTGACCGTGGAAGTGCACGAACGTCAGCGTGGCGAGAAACTGCAATCGGCCTTGTATGCGATCGCCGATCTTGCCGGCAGCGACCTCGATATGAGCGAGATGCTGCGCCGCATTCATGTCCTCGTCGGCGGCCTGATGACCGCCGACAACTTCTACATCGCCATCTACAACGGCGAGCGCAAGACTTTGCGTTTCATCTATTTCGCCGATGAAAAAGATCCGGGTATGTACCATCCGGACGTGGATATTCCGGTGGAGCGCATGCGCAACAGCCTGACGCTGGGACTGGTGCGTTACGGCCAGCCGGTAATGGGCACGGCGCGCGAAGTGGCCCAGCGACTGCACGTACCCGGCGGTCACGGGCTGGGCACTCCGGCCGAACACTTCCTCGGCGTGCCGATGATTGCCGATGGCGAGATCCGCGGCGTGATGGTCGTGCAGACTTACGTCAAGTCGACGCACTATGAAGAGGAGGACACCGCGTTGCTGAGCTACGTGGCCCAGCATGTCCTCACGGCGCTGGTGCGCAAGCAGGCCAAGGCGGAACTCGAACAACAGGTCGAGCAACGCACACGCGAACTTACCGTGGAAGTACGCGAACGCCAGCGCAGCGAGAAGCTGCACGCCGCGCTGTACAAGATCGCCGACCTCGCCAGCGGTGGGCTCGAGATGCCGGAAATGCTGCGCCGCCTGCACGCTGCAGTCGGTGAACTGATGTATGCGGAGAACTTCTTCATCGTCTTGTACAACGCCGAGCGCGACACGCTGCGCTTCATCTATTTCGCCGACACCCAGGCTCCGAATCTTGTCGATCCGGAGGAAGACATCCCCGTGGCAAAACTGGGTGGAAGTCTCAGCATGGCCGTCATTCGGCACGGTCGCTCGGCCATGGGACCGTCGGCACAATTATGCGAGGAACTCGGCGTCATTCCGGGCGAGCGCAGCTCCGGTCCCCCGAGTAGCGACTGGCTGGGTGTGCCGATGGTCGCCGATCAGGAAGTTCGCGGCGCGGTCGTCGTGCAAAGTTACGATGCCGGCACGCAATATACGGAGGACGATCGCGCCTTGCTGGGCTTCGTCGCCCAACACATTCTCACCGCCTTGCAACGCCGGCAGGCGTATGCCGAGCTGGAACAGCGCGTGGCCGAGCGAACGCGCGAACTCAGGGTCGAGGTGCAGGAGCGTCAGCGCGGCGAGAAATTGCAAACTGCGCTCTACGCGATCGCCGATCTCGCCGGCAGCGACCTCGATATGAGCGACATGCTGCGTCGCATCCATGCCGTCGTCGGCGAACTGATGTATGCGAAGAATTTCTTCATCGCGCTGCACAGCGCCGAACGTCAGACCCTGCGCTTCATCTATCACGCCGACGAAAAAGATCCGGGTCTCGTCGACCCGAACGAGGAGATCCCGGCGAGCCGGATGCGCAACAGCCTGACGCTCGGTCTGATCCACTACGGCCGGCCCGTAATGGGCCCGTCACGCGAAGTGCGCGAATTGATGAAGGTATCTGGCGGCACCGCCGTCGGTACGCCGGCCAAGGATTTCCTCGGCGTACCGATGATCGCCGACGGCAGCGTACGCGGTGTCGTCGTCGTACAGAGTTACGACGAATCGGTGCACTTCGGTGACGAGGATCAAACCCTGCTCGGTTACGTCGCCCAGCACATTCTCACCGCACTCGCGCGCAAACAGGCCAAGGCGGAACTGGAGCACAGCGTCGCGCAGCGCACGCGTGAACTCGCCGACGCCGTGCACGAACTGCGCGCGCAGATCGGCGAGCGCGAACGCGTCGAACAGCAACTGCTTTACGAGAACGTGCACGACGCACTGACCGGCTTGCCGAACCGGACGTTTCTGCTCGATGCGCTGGCCCGCGCGCTGGCACGCCTGCGCCGCGATTCCGGGCACCGCTTCGCCGTGCTGTTCCTCGATCTGGACCGGTTCAAGGTCGTCAACGACAGCGTTGGCCATCTGGTCGGTGATGAAATGCTCAAGCAGGCCGGCGAACGCATCGCCGCCTGCGTGCGCGCACCGGACGTCGTCGCGCGCCTCGGCGGTGACGAATTCGCGATCCTGCTCGATCGCATCAATGAGCCGGAAGATTCCTTTCATGTCGCGCAGCGTGTGATCGATTCGATGTCGCAGCCGATGCATATCGCCGGCAAGGAACTGTTCCCCTCGGCGAGCATCGGCATCGCACTGAGTCACGAGCGCTATCGCAGTGCCGAGGAACTGCTGCGCGATGCGGACGTCGCCATGTACCGCGCCAAGGCGCGCGGGCGGACGCGCTTCGAAGTATTCGATGAACGCCTGCATCAGGACGCGCTGCATCTGCTCAACCTCGAAAGCGACCTGCGCCGCGCGCTGCTGCGCTCCGAGTTCGAACCGCATTTTCAGTCGATCGTGCGCCTGGTCGACGCGCATGTGGTCGGCTGCGAAGCGCTGCTGCGCTGGCGCCATCCCGAACGCGGATTGCTGCTGCCGGCGGACTTCCTCGCCGTGGCCGAGGAGAACGGCAGTGCCGAACAGATCGACTGGCAGATGTTCGACAAGACCTGCCATGCGCTGCCCGACGTGCTCAGGGACGGCGGCTACATCACGATGAATGTTTCAGCGCGCCATTTCCGCTCGCCGGACCTGGCAAGCCAGATCCTCGACATGCTCGCCGCGCACGCGATTCCGCCCAGCCGCGTGCGCCTGGAGATGACCGAGGGCGCGTTGTTCGACAACCCCGAGCAGGCGCGCGCGACACTGGAAACGCTGCGCCACGCCGGCGTACTCGCTGCACTCGACGACTTCGGCACCGGCTACTCGTCGCTGAGTTACCTGCATCGCTTCCCGTTGCACACGGTGAAGATCGACAAATCCTTCGTCGCCGACCTGCGTCCTGGCGATTCCGGCGGCAGCGCCGCCGTAGTGCGCGCGGTGCTCGCCCTCGCTTCGACGCTCGGTATGGAAGTCGTTGCCGAGGGCGTCGAGACCACGCAACAGCGCGACCATCTGATCGAACTCGGCTGCACGCTCGGCCAGGGCTTCCTGTTTTCCCAACCGCGCCCGGCGTCGAATTGGGCGACGGTGCATTAGTCTGCCGCCGCGTAAGTAGCGTCAGATGATTTGCGTTCTTTACGCTAGCTGCCCGCCAGCACCTCGCGCAAACAGGTCAGACCATGCCTGAGTTCGGACGGCCCCGCCGTCCCGTAGCCGAAGATCAGCCCGGCTCTCGCCTGCGGCCCGAGATAGTAGCGGCCGAAACTATGCAGCTTGATCTGATGCCGTCGTAGCAGTTCTTCGGCGATGCGCTCGGTGTCCACCATTGCATGCGCATAGGCGCCGATATGCATGCCATAAGTGGACGCAACGGGCTCGAGCCAGCGCGCAAAATCTGCGCGCAACGATTCGAACAGCAGCTTGCGCCGCTGCCGATAGACCTGGCGCATCTTGCGCACGTGCTGGGCAAGATAGCCTTCGCCGATGAATGCCGCCACCGCCATCTGCATCGGTACCGGACAATGCCAGTCCAGCGCGTTCTTCGCCGCAATCAGCGTCGGCATCGCCCATTCCGGCGCAACGATAAAGCCCAGGCGCAGCGCCGGCAGCATGCACTTGGAGAATGTGCCGACATAGAAGACGACATCGGCCGCCGCGGGCATGCGCAGCGCAGCGAGCGGATTGTCCTCGTAGCGGAACTCGCCGTCGTAATCGTCCTCGACGATCACCGCGCCGTGCTCGCGCGCCCAGGCTACGAGCGCCTGGCGCCGTTGCGCCGACATCGTCACGCCGATCGGGAATTGATGCGAAGGACACAGGCAGATCACGCCGGCATCCGGCGGAATCCGCTCGACGATCAGGCCCTGATCGTCGACGCCGACAGGAACCAGCTGCGCGCCCGCGGCGGCAAACGCCACGCGCATCGGCGGATAGCCAGGATCCTCGACCGCAACGACGGTCTGTCCGGGCACGACGAGCGTTCGCGCAAGCAGGTCGAAGGCCTGCTGCGCACCGGACGTCACCAGCACGTCATCGGTAGCGCAGACCACTGCGCGCGTCAAAGCGATATGGCGGGTGACGGCGTCGCGCAAAGGGTAATGGCCCTGGTTGCCCTGCGGACTTTTGTACGTCGCCGGTTTTCGTTCCAGCGTACGCAGCTGCCTGGCCATGATGCGACGGAACACTTCGAACGGAAACAGCCGCGAGTCGACCAATGCCGGCCGCAGATCGACGGCACGGTTGCCCCGCCCCGCAGATGGCGCCGGCGGGTCACGCCAGAACCCCATGGCCGCAGTCACGTCGGCGCGCAGCCAGAATGCGTTCAGGCGCTGCGCCGCATCGATGCCTCTGGATGCTACGCGTGCGGGCGCCGCGGGCAGCGCATCGGCGACGAATGTTCCGGAGCCATGCCGCGCGACGACATAGCCTTCGTTCGTCAGGCGCTCATAGACTTCCGCGGCGGTGTTGCGCGACACGCCGAACACGCCGCGCGCGTCGCGCGTCGGCGGCAGGCGTGCGCCCGGCAGCAGGCGGCCGTCGCGGATGGCGTCACACAACTGGCGATGCAGACTGCGTCCAGCCTCGCGCGAGCCTTTCGCCGCAAGCTGCAGCGGGATTTCAAAGAATGGTTTCACTGGCTCAACCGCAAGGGAACCTCTGAATAAGCGTCGCGAGCGAAGACAGCTTGCGCGACGCCGGAGCGCAGGAACCGGAGTTTACTTGAATGTAAATGAGGATTCCGAGCACCGCCGGCGCGCAAGATGTCGAGCGCAGCAGCTTATTCAGAGGTTCCCCAAGAGTGGCCCGCCAATTCTTTCCTCACGTGGCCCTTCAGACAAGCCCCGCGTAGCCGAATCATTGCACCCTGTTCATGATGTTGGAGAGAGTTGCAATGAGATCGGCAAAGTTTTTCGGCAGCGCTGTGGTCGTCTTCGCCTGTGCAACGTCCATCCATCCAGCGGTGGCAGACCCGGCGCCAGCTCAAGGCGAGCGCGACGGTTCGCATGATTTCGAGTTTGGCGCCGGCTCGTGGAAAACCCATATCAAGCGCCGCCTGCATCCGCTGAGCGGATCGAACGAGTTCATCGAACTCAACGGCACCGTCAACACACGCAAGGTCTGGGGCGGGCGCGCGCAGCTCGAAGAGATCGAAACCGACGGCCCGAACGGTCACTGGGAAGGACTCTCGCTCTTCCTCTACAACCCGAAGGCGCATCAATGGAGCCAGTCATTCATCAACAGCAAGTCCGGCATGTTCGCCGGCGGCCTGATCGGCTCGTTCAAGGGCGGTCGCGCCGAACTGTTCCAGTCGGACACGCTGGACGGGCGTTCGATACTCGTGCGCGGCGTCTGGTCCGACATCACGCCGACCAGGCATCAATATGAAGAATCGTATTCGGCCGATGGCGGCAAGACCTGGGAAGTGCAGCTCACTGCCAACAAGACCAAGGCCGCACCAACCGATATGCCGGTCGTGAAGAACACCGACGGCAGCCACGAATTCGATTTCGATTTCGGCACCTGGCACACGCACACGAAGCGCATGCTGCATCCGTTGAGCGGCGATCAGGAATGGACGGAGCTCGACGGCACGACGGTGGTCACGCCGGTCTGGGGCGGCCGCGCAAACCTCGCGGAATACAAGGCGAGCGGCGCCAGCGCCACGCTTGAACTGCTCGCGCTGCGCGTCTACAACCCGACGACGCATCAGTGGAGCATCAACTTCGCCACGCCGGGCGGAGGCGAGCTCAGCAGCACGCCGGGTATCGGCGCGTTCAAGGACGGGCGTATCGAGTTTTACGACCAGGAGCGGTTCAACGATAAAACGATACTGCTGCGCTTTTCGCTGTTTGGCGGCGCGCCCGATGGCGCGCAGTCGGAGCAGGCGTTCTCCGTCGACGGCGGCAAGACTTGGGAAATAAACTGGATCAACCAGTACACGCGGCCGGGACCCTGAAGAAGCTGCTGCGCTCGGCCGCTCGCGGGCAGGCGGTGCTCGGAATCCTCATTGACTGTCGTGTCAACTCCGGTTCCTGCGCTCCGGCTGCCCGCAATCCGCCATCGCTCGCGACGCTTCTTCAGGGTCCCGGCGGTCATTTCGATGTCGTCGGTGACTGGCTTAGGCCGCAGCCGTTGCCAGCAGCGCCTCGCCGCGGTCGAGCGCTGCCGTGCCGCTGCGCGCCAGTTCGAGTATGCGCGCGAGCGGTTTCAGTTCGGCGAGAAACGCGTTCAGTTCGGCGCCGCTGCCGGTGAACTGGATGGTACGCGTGCTCTCGCTCTCGTCGAACAGCACCGCGCGCGGATGCCGGCGCACACAGGCAGCGACGAGCGGCGCCCTGCCCGCCGCAACGCCGACCTTGACGATCAGCAGCTCGCACTCCAGATGTTCGCGGCTGGTCAGGTCGGCAATCTCTATCACGTCGACGAGCTTGCGCGACTGCTTGACGATCTGGTCGATGACGACGTCATCGCCCGACGTGACCAGCGTGAGGCGCGACACGTCGGCATCGTGCGTCGGCGCGACGGTGAGCGAATCGATGTTGTAGCCGCGCGCAGCGAACAGACTTGCCACGCGCGCCAGCGCACCGGCTTCGTTTTGCAGCAGCATGGAGATGATCCGCCGCATTCAAAACATCTCCGACGTTTCAACTTCGCGCGCCAGCGCCTGCGCGCGCGACGCAATATGCTCACCGGTGATCATCTGCGCATAACTCTGGCCGGGACCCACCATCGGATACACGCCGGCATCCGGGTCGATCACGACTTCGAGGAACGCAGGACCATCGTAGGCGAGGAATTCCGCAATCGTGGCCGCGAGCCCGGCGGGATCGGCGAGGCGTTTCGCCCAACCGAACCCATCCGCCTCTGCAGCCTTGACGAAATCCTTCTTGCGCAGGCTCTTGTCGCTCGCCGAAAACCGACCGTCGAAGAACAGCTTCTGCCACTGCCGCACCATGCCGTCACCGGAGTTGTTGAGCACGACGACCTTGATCGGAAGGTTATAAGTCGTCACGGTTTCCAACTCGCCGATGTTCATGCGAATGCTGGCGTCGCCGTCGATATCGATGACGAGTGCGCCAGGCTGCGCGAACTGCGCGCCTATCGCCGCCGGCAGACCGAATCCCATCGTGCCCATGGAGCCGGAGGTCAGCCACAGCCGCGGTTCGCGAAAATCGAAATACTGCGCGGCCCACATCTGATGCTGGCCCACGCCGGTACTGATGAGTGCACGACCCTGCGTGACCTTGTTGATCTCCTCGATGACGGAGTAAGGCTGAATCAGTGCGGTTTCGCGCGCGTAATTCAGCGCGTGATCGGCTTTGAGTTTCGCCAGGTGCGCATGCCATGGCGCGTGATGCGGTCGCAAGCCGTGCTCTTGCGCGTACGCGCGCAAACGGTCGAGCGCGCGCGTCAAGTCGCCCAGATGATGCCAGTCGGCGCGCTTGACCTTGTTGATCTCGGCCGGGTCGATGTCGAACTGGGCGATGTGCTTCGCCCGCGGCGCGAACTTGGCAGCGACACCGGCGACGCGATCGTCGAAACGCGCGCCGATTGCGATCAGGAAGTCGCAGTCTTCCACCGCATAGTTCGCGTATGCCGTACCGTGCATGCCGAGCATGTGCAGCGCCAGCGGTTCGGTCGTGTCGTAGGCGCCGAGCCCCATCAGCGTCGTCACTACCGGAAACCCGAACGCGTGCGCGAAGTCGCGCAGCGCACGCGCCGCGTTCGCCGCGATCACGCCGCCACCGGCATAGATCAACGGGCGTTTCGATGTCGCGAGCAGTTCGAAGAATTTCGCACAATGCATGCGGTCCGGAATCGCGTGCTGCACGCTGTGCAGGCGCGAACGATATCCCGGCACGGCAAGGCTTGACGCGCCGTCGAACACGAGCTGCGCGTTCTGTATGTCCTTGGGAATATCGACGACGACCGGGCCCGGCCGGCCACTGCGCGCGAGTTCGAATGCCGTGCGCAGTGTCGCTTCTAGCTTGGATGCAGCGGTGACCAGAAACACATGCTTGGCGCAGGCCGCCATGATGTTGCTGATCGGCGCTTCCTGGAATGCGTCGGTGCCAATCGCCGCGGTCGGTACCTGGCCGCAGATCACGACCAGCGGAATCGAGTCGGCCATCGCGTCACGCACCGGCGTCACCGTGTTCGTCGCCCCGGGACCCGAAGTGACGAGCGCCACGCCGACCTTGCCCGACGCCCGCGCATAACCTTGCGCCATGAAACCGGCGCCCTGTTCGTTCGCCGGCACGATCAGCGGCATCGGCTCGCGGCCATCGGCATGCAGATGATCGCGGTTGTAGCGAAACACGGCGTCGTACACCGGCAGAATCGCACCACCCGAGTAGCCGAAGATCACATCTACGCCCTCGTCTGCAAGTACCTGTACGACGATATCGGCGCCGCTTAGGTGCGCGCCGGCCAGCGGATGCGTGGCGATTTCCTTGGCAGTTTGCAGTTGTGCGTTCACGCTCCAGCTCCGCTGGCGCCTCTCGCTTTCCCTTCTCCCGCTGGCGGGAGAAGGTGCCGAAGGCGGATGAGGGTGGTACGTCCGAAAGGGACCTCGTTCTTCTCACCGCCACCCTCACCCGGCGCGCTGCGCGCGCCGACCTCTCCCGCCAGCGGGAGAGGTGAAGTAATAGCGGTCCATCGACTTGTCACAGTGTCACCCCACCTTCTTCAACGCCGGAGCAGGTGTCGCCGCCGGCACCGGATTCAGCCAAGGCATGCGTGCACGCAACTTCGCGCCGACCTGCTCGATCGGGTGATCGAGGTCCTTTTGCTTGTGCGCTTTGTAATTCGGCAATCCGGCGGCGTATTCCGCCGTCCATTCGCGCGCGAAGCGGCCGTCCTGGATCTCGTCGAGAATCGCGCGCATCTTTTGCTTCGTCGAAGCATCGACGACGCGGGGTCCGCGCGTGTAGTCGCCGTACTGCGCGGTTTCCGAAACGAACGTGAGCATCTTCGTCAGGCCGCCCTCGTAGAACAGGTCGACGATGAGTTTCAACTCATGCATGACTTCGTAGTATGCGATCTCGGGCTTGTACCCCGCTTCGGTCAGCGTCTCGAAACCATGGCGCACGAGTTCGCTGACGCCGCCGCAGAGCACGGCCTGCTCGCCGAACAGATCGGTCTCGGTTTCCTCCTTGAAATCGGTTTCGATCAGCATTGCGCGCGCCCCGCCGATACCGGCCGCGTACGCCAACGCCTTGTCGCGCGCGTGGCCGCTGGCGTCCTGGTGCACGGCGTACAGGCACGGCACGCCGCGACCGATCTCGTATTCCTTGCGCACGAGTGCGCCCGGGCCTTTCGGCGCAACCAGAATCACGTCGATATCGGCGCGCGGCGCAATCGTCTTGAAGTGCACGTTGAAACCGTGCGCAAACAGCAACGCGGCGTTGGCTTTCAGATTCGGCGCAATGGCGTCTGCATACAATTTCGGCTGGACCATATCCGGTGTCAGCACGGCGACGAGATCCGCCCCTTTGACCGCTTCTGCCGGCTCGAGCACGCGCAGGCCATCGGCTTGTGCCTTGAATGAAGTCGGGCCGCCTGCGCGCAGCCCGACCGCGACATCGAGCCCCGAGTCGCGCAGGTTCAACGCATGCGCGCGGCCCTGGCTGCCGTAGCCGAGAATGGCGATGCGCTTGCCTTTCAGTGCTTCGATGGTGGCCTTGGTTTCACTGCTCATTTCCACTTCTCCATATTTGTACGAATCAAGATTCACGAAAGACAAGCCCCCTCGCCCCGCGGAGCGGGGAGAGGGTTAGGGTGAGGGGGCATTGACCAGTGTCGCGCATGCCCCCTCACCCGGCGCTTCGCGCCGGCCTCTCCCCGCACGCGGGGAGAGACGAATACGAACGGAGCCGTCGCTGACCAGTATTCCTGTCCCTGACTTGCATGTTCTTGTCGGAACGGCTGCACTTCATTTCCTTTCAAATTTCAATCACCGCACCGCGCGCCGCCGAGCCCACGGTCTTCGCATATTTCGCCAGCACGCCGCGCGCGACTTTCGGCGCCGGTGCTGTCCACGTCTTGCGCCGCGTGTCGAGGTCGGCATCGGTTTCGATCACGCGCCGCTCGGCGTCGATCACGATGCGATCGCCGTCGTGCAACAGCGCGATCGCGCCACCGCGCGCTGCTTCCGGCGCGATGTGGCCGACCATGAAACCGTGCGTCGCGCCACTGAAGCGTCCGTCGGTGATCAGCGCCACATCGTCGCCCAGCCCGCGACCGACCAGCGCCGCGGTGACTGCCAACATCTCGCGCATGCCGGGTCCGCCGGCCGGGCCTTCGTTGCGGATCACGATCACATCCCCGGCCTTGATGGAGCCTTCCTGCACGGCTCGAAACGCCGCCTCTTCGCTATCGAACACGCGTGCAGGGCCGCTGAACTGGAGTCGACCTTTGCCGGCCAATTTCAGTACGCAGCCTTCGCTCGCGAGATTGCCGTACAGAATCGAGTAGCCGCCGCGGGGCTTGAACGCGCGCGATACCGCAACCACCACCTGCTGATCCGCCGGCGAAGGCTCCGCCGCATCGAGCTCGGCGAACAGCGATCGGCCAGTCAGCGTCGGCGCGTCTTCGAGCAAGCCCGCCGCACGCAGCTCGCGCGCGACTTGCGCCATACCACCGGCGGCGGTCATCTCGATAGCGGTGTAGCGTCCGCCCGGCATCAGATCGGCAATTACCGGTGTCGTCCTCGATGCGACCTCGAAGTCTTCCAGCGTCAACGCCACTTCCGCCTCGGATGCGATCGCCAGCAGATGCAACACCGCATTCGTCGATCCCGCAGTAGCGTTGGCGATACGCGCGGCATTACGGAACGACGCTGCGTTGAGCACATCGCGCGGTCGCAGGTTCCGTTGCAGATTCTCGACCGCAAGTTCGCCACAACGCCGCGCCACGTCGCGCTTGCGCGGATCGGTCGCGGCGACATCGTTGAAACCGAGCGGCGACAGACCCAGCGCCATTAGCATCATAGACATCGTGTTCGCAGTAAATTGACCTCCGCAAGCCCCGGCGCCCGGACACGCTCGTCGCTCGACTTGACGCAAACGCGCATCGTCGATCTTGCCCGCGCCGTGCGCGCCGACTGCTTCAAACACCTGCTGGATCGTGATCGACTTGCCGTCAAGCTTGCCGTGATCGATGCTGCCGCCGTACAGCGCCACACCCGGAATGTTCAGACGCGCGAGCGCCATTGCCGCGGCCGGAATCGTCTTGTCGCAGCCGCACAGCACCACCATCGCATCGAGCGAATGGCCATCGACCGCGAGCTCGATCGAATCCGTGATCACTTCGCGGCTGACCAGCGAGGCGCGCATGCCCGGCGTGCCCATCGCGATGCCGTCGGTCACGGCGATCGTATTGAACTCGATCGGCGTGCCGCCGGCCGCACGCACGCCGTCAGCGACATGCTGCGCGAGGTCGCGCAGATTCAGATTGCACGGGCTGACGTTCGACCAGCTATGCACGACCGCGACTAGCGGCTTGGCAATATCGGCCTCGTCGAGTCCCGTCGCGTACAACATCGCGCGTGCCGGCGCGCGATCCGAGCCGGACTTCATCACGTCGCTGCGCATTTTTCCGTTCGTCGCCATTACGCCGCCACGCGACACTGGCCGGTGCCGAGCATGTCGATCACAGCCGCAGTGACTTCTTGCGTGGTCGCTGTTCCACCGAGATCGCGCGTCAGCACACCGCTTTCGATCACGGCATCGACCGCCAATTCGATGTCCTGCGCCGCGTGTTCGAGATCCAGCGAATAGCGCAAAAGCAACGCCACACTCAAGATCGCGCCGAGCGGATTGGCGTGGCCCTTGCCGGCGATGTCCGGCGCCGAGCCGTGGATCGGTTCGTACAGACCGGCCTTGCCGTCGCCTAGCGACGCCGACGGCAGCAAGCCGAGCGAACCCGCGAGCGCGGCAGCTTCGTCGGTGAGGATGTCGCCGAACAGGTTTTCGGTGACGATCACGTCGTAGGCGCTCGGCCGCGTCAACAGCAGCATCGCCATCGAGTCGACGAGCTGGTGTTCGAGCAACACGTCGGGATATTCGTGCGCGATGCGCGTGACCGTACTGCGCCATAGCCGCGAGGTTTCCAGCACGTTGGCCTTGTCGACGTGCGTCACATGCTTGCGGCGCAGGCGCGCGAAATCGAACGCGCGGCGCGTGATGCGCTCGATCTCGCCGACGGTGTAGCGGCATTCGTCGGTGGCGGCCATGTCCGTGCGTGTCTTCGCGCCGAAATACGCCCCGCCGGTCAGCTCACGCAGGAACAACATGTCCACGTTGTGTAGTTTTTCGTTCTTGAGCGGGCTCAAGTTCGCCAGCTTCGGATGCACGCGCACCGGGCGCAGATTCGCGTAGACGCCGAGCGCCGCGCGCAAGCCGAGCAGGCCCTGCTCCGGCCGCAGCTTTGCGTTCGGGTCCGACCATTTCGGTCCGCCGACCGCGCCGAGCAATACCGCGTCGGCGCTCTTGCACGCCGCCAGCGTCTGCGGCGGCAGCGGATCGCCGAATTGATCGATCGCCGTGCCGCCGATTGGATACTCGGCAAACGTGAACTGGTAGCCGCCGTCTTTTTCCGCGACCGCGCTTAGGACGTCGACCGCCGCGCGAGTGACTTCGGGACCGATGCCGTCGCCGGGGAGAACTGTGATGTTTGCTTTCATGAGTGGACCTTTAGTACGTGACCAATATCTATTTCCGTTCGCCCTGAGCGTAGGCGCGTAGCGCCGGAGTCGAAGGGTCGCCTTCGTTTCGACTCCACTCGCTGCGCGAGCGCAGCCTGTCCTGAGCACCGTCGAAGGGCTCAACGCGAAAGGATGTAGTTGTTCTTGTTCGCGCGTTCATTTCACGCGGCCTCCCGCCTGCTCTCGAATGCACCAATGTCCTTCTCGTGCTGCACCAAAAACCCCAACTGATCCACGCCGCTCAACAAGCAATGCCGCGCGAACGGTTCAAGCTCGAACGTGAAGCGGCCGCCGTCCGGCAATTCGATAAAGCCTTCAGCGACGTCGATCGAAAGTTCGATGCCGGGATGCTCGAGCAGATAGCGGTGCTCGCCTTCGCTGAGCACGACGGCGAGCAGGCCGTTCTTCAGCGCATTGCCGCGGAAGATGTCGGCGATTTCACTGGACAGCACCGCATGAATCCCAAAGTCGAGCAGCGCCCACGGCGCATGTTCGCGCGACGAGCCGCAGCCGAAGTTGCGACCGGCGACAAGAATTTCGCAACCGCGCGCTTCGGGTTTGTTCAACGCGAACTCGGGATCGGACGAGCCATCCGCGCGATAACGCCAGTCGTTGAATAGCGCCTTGCCGAGACCCGTGCGCTGCGTCGTCGTCAAAAACCGCGCCGGGATGATGCGATCGGTATCGATGTTCTCGTGCGGCAGCACGACGGTGCGGGAATGGATGTGGGTGATGGGTTTCATAAAAAAGACCTGCGGCAAGAGCTGTGAAGCACGAGACGGGACGCCAATTTGACCAATTCCGTTCATCCTGAGCGTAGGCGCGAAGCGCCGAAGTCGAAGGACACGACGTTTCGACTCCGCTCGCTGCGCGAGCGCAGCCTGTCCTGAGCACCGTCGAAGGGCTCAACGCGAACGGTTGATATGCTCACGCCGCCGCCTCCTGCAAAAACTCCGACGGATCGGCAATGCAACCCGCAATCGCCGACGCCGCGGCGACCAGCGGACTCGCGAGCACGGTGCGCACGCCGGGACCCTGGCGGCCTTCGAAGTTGCGGTTGCTGGTGCTGACGACGAGTTGGCCGGGTTGGCCGATGTCGCCGTTCATGCCGAGGCACATCGAGCAGCCGGCTTCGCGCCATTCGGCGCCGGCGGCGCGGAACACGTCGTGCAGGCCTTCGCGTTCGGCGTCGCGTTTGACCTGTTCGGACCCCGGCACGACGAGCATGCGCACGCTGGTCGCGACCTTGCGTCCACGCAGCACATCCGCGGCGGCGCGCAGATCGGACAGGCGCCCATTCGTGCAGCTGCCGACGAACACGATGTCGACCAGCGTGCCGGCAAGCGCTTTGCCGCTCTCCACGCGCATGTACGCGAGCGCGCGCTGCTCCTGCGCGTTCGCCGCCGCGCGCACCGGTGCATCGAGTGCCGTTACCATGCCCGGATGCGTGCCGTAGGTGATGCTCGGGCGCACTGCCGCGGCATCGATGTCGATCTCGCGATCGAACTGCGCGCCGGCGTCCGATTTCAATTCACTCCACTTTGCGACGGCGGCGACGAATGCCGCGCCCTGCGGCGCCTTCGGCCGGCCTTGCAGATACGTGAACGTCGTCGCGTCCGGCGCGATCAGTCCGGCACGCGCGCCGGCTTCGATCGACATGTTGCACACGGTCATGCGTTCTTCCATCGACAGCGCTGCTATCGCGCTGCCGCGGTATTCGAACACGTGGCCGGTGCCCCCATTGACGCCGATCGTGCCGATGATATGCAGCACCAGATCCTTCGCCGTCACGCCGGCGCGCAGCTTGCCGTGCACGTTGATCGCGAATGCCTTCGGCTTGCGCTGCAGCAGGCATTGCGTCGCGAGCACGTGACCGACCTCGGTCGTGCCGATGCCGAATGCGAGCGCGCCGAACGCGCCATGCGTGGAGGTGTGGCTGTCGCCGCAGACGATCGTCATGCCCGGCTGCGTGGCGCCGAGTTCCGGCCCGATCACGTGCACGATGCCGCGATTGCCGCTGTTCCAGCCGTACAGTTGTATACCGAACTCGCGCGTGTTCGCTTCCAGCTGCGCGACTTGCGATTCGGCTTCGGCGCTGATGTAGGCGCGCTTGCCCTGCGCATCGGCCGGCGTCGTCGGCGTCGAGTGATCGAACGTCGCCAGGACGCGCTCGGAACGACGCACTTTCAATCCGCGCTCGCGCAGCTCGGTGAATGCTTGGGGCGAAGTGACCTCATGCACCAGATGCAGATCGATGTAGAGAATCGCCGGCGTCGTGTCGGTTTCGGCGCGCACGAGATGCGCGTCCCAGATTTTGTCGAGTAGAGTTTTACGCATGATTCAATTCCTGCGATACGCTTTGATAATTCCGGCGCTCATGGGTTTTTCCGTTCGCGTTGAGCGTAGCGAGCGCCAGCGAGCGGAGTCGAAACGCCGCCGCTGCCCTTCGACTCCGGCGCTTCGCGCCTACGCTCAGGGCGAACGGAGTTAAAGCAGAACGCCGCACAGAATTTGTCGTTTTCATGCCGCCTCCATCTGCACGGGCGCTTCCGCTGCTTCCGCAGGATCAAAACGCAGCCGTCCCTGGCCGCTCCCGACGTTCTCGTTGTGCGTGATTGGCGTCAGCCAGCCGTGCGTATCCGCGGTGCTGCTGTTGAACAAACCGAAGAAAGCTTTCTGCAGCGCGCGTGTGACCTCGCCGGGCTTGCCCGTGCCGACCGGTTTGCGATCGACCGAGCGCACGGGAGTGACTTCCGCGGCGGTGCCGGTCATGAACACTTCGTCGGCGAAGTAGAGGAATTCGCGCGGCAAACTCTGCTCGATCACTTCGATGCCGCGCTCGCGCGCGAGCGTCAGCACGCTATCGCGCGTGATGCCGGCGAGAATGCTGGCGCCAACCGGCGGCGTGTAGATCTTGCCGCCACGCACGATGAACAGATTTTCACCCGCGCCTTCGCTTAAGGTTCCGCCGGGCGCGAGCGCAATGCCTTCGGCGAAACCGCCGCGCACGGCTTCTTGTGCGATCAATTGGCTGGACAGGTAATTGCCACCAGCCTTCACGCCGGTCGGATAGGTGTTCGGCGCGGCGCGGTTCCACGAACTCACGCAGACATCGACGCCGTCTTCGAGAGCCTGGGCGCCGTGCATCGAACCCCATTCGATCGCAATCACCGCGAATTCGACAGGCACGTCGCGGCTCGGCGCGAGGCTGAAGGTGAAACCGGCGCGGTACGCGATCGGCCGCACGTACGCGCTGGCGAGGCCGTTCGCCGCGACGACGTCTTCGCAGGCGCGATTGATCGCCTCGCGCGAGTACGGAATATCCAGATCGTAGACTTTTGCCGACAGCAGCAGACGCTCGGTGTGATCGCCCAGACGAAAATAACGCGGGCCGTCCGGCGTGGCGTAAACACGAATGCCTTCGAACACCGACGAGCCGTAGTGCAGCGCGTGCGCGCCGACATGCACGGTGGCTTCGTGCAGGGGTTTGAGTTTTCCGTTGTGCCAGACCAATGGGGATGATTGCATGACGTTCTCTTCAGGCTTGATTCGCGGCGAGGGGCAAGGCTTGACCCAGTTGCAAGCGTTCGATCCGATTGACGACTTCGAGCGCGGCTTGCGCGGCTGCTTCGACGATGTCGGTCGATACACCGCGACCGGTGAGTTCGCGGCCGTCGTGATGCACCGTCAGCGTGGCGCGGCCTTGGGCGTCGGCGCCGTTGCTCAAAGATCGGATCTGGAAATCGTCGATGTCGAGCGGCATGCCGGCGGCGCGCGTGATCGCGCGCAGCACCGCGTGCACGGGGCCGTCGCCGAGCGCGGCTTCGGCGCACAAACGCCCATCGCTGTGCTTCATCTTCACCGACGCGGATGCGCCGTTGCCGAGATGCGTCGTCGCGTGCAGATGTTGCAGGCGCCACGGGCCGATTGCATCCGGATCGAGGCCGAGCGCGAGCGCGTCGAGATCGCTGTCGAACACTTCGCGTTTCTTGTCGGCCAGGGTCTTGAAGCGCGTGAACACTTCGTCGAGCTGCGCGTCGTCGAACTCGTGGCCGAGGTTGGACAGCCGCTCGCGCAGCGCGTGCCGGCCCGAATGCTTGCCGAGCACGAGCTGCGTGCGCGAGAAGCCGACATCCTCGGGCCGCATGATCTCGTAGGTTTCGCGGTGCTTGAGCATGCCGTGCTGGTGGATGCCGGATTCGTGCGCGAACGCGTTTTCGCCGACCACCGCCTTGTTGCGCGGGATCGTCGCGCCGACGACGTCCGCGAGCAGGCGCGCGGTCGGATACAGCAGCGGCGTGCGGATGCCGGTGTCGAGCGCGAAGCGGTCGCTGCGCGTGCGCAGCGCCATCACGATTTCCTCCAGCGCCGCATTGCCCGCGCGTTCGCCGATACCGCCGACCGTGCATTCGACCTGGCGCGCACCGGCGCTGAGCGCGGCGAGGCTGTTGGCCACGCCCAGTCCCAAATCGTTGTGGCAATGCGCGCTCAAGATCACGCGCTCGATGCCGCGCACTTCGCGCTTCAGGCGCGCGAACAGCGCGCCGATTTCGTCCGGCGTGGTGTAGCCGACCGTGTCGGGCACGTTTACCACCGTCGCGCCTGCTTCGATCATCGTCGACAGCGCTTCGATCAGAAATTCCGGTTCCGTGCGGATTGCGTCTTCGGCGGAGAATTCCACCTCGTCGCACAACTCGCGCGCGCGGCGCACGGCCTTGGCGCCGGTATCCAGCACCTGCTCGCGGCTCATGTTGAGCTTGTGGCGGCGATGGATCGGACTCGTCGCCAGGAAGATGTGGATGCGCGACTGCCGCGCCTTCTCGGTCGCGCGCGCCACCGCTTCGATATCGCCGAACTGCGCGCGCGCCAGACCGCAGATCGTCGGCCCGCGCACCTCCGTCGCCACCGCCCGCACTGCATCAAAATCGCCGTCGGACGCCTGCGGGAAACCGGCCTCGATCACATCGACGCCAAGTTCCGCCAGCGCATGCGCCACACGCAGTTTCTGTGCGCGGCTCATCGAGAATCCTGGCGCCTGCTCGCCATCGCGCAGCGTGGTGTCGAACACGCGTACGCGTTCGCGGGCTACGGACGGTACTGCTGTTACTTTTTCTGGTTGGCTCATAAGTCCGCTTTCGCGGGCTTGGGGGCGTTAGACGAAAATTCCGTGGGAGTCCATGGCCATCGCCGAAAATTGCTCCTGCATTTTCGGCATACCGTCCGTCCCTGGACATAAAAAAACCCCGCCTCGGTTTCCCGGTGCGGGGTTTTTAGAAGTTCGTCTGGTTGTTACTTAGACGCGCCCTAACCCGCACCTCCGTTGGTAATAAGAAGTACGAGTACGAGGACGAGAATCGCAAGCTGGCGCGAGCTGACGAACGAGGAAACCAGCAGGAGCTGGCCCTTCTCGATCATCGTATTGGCGCTGTTGCGGTGCGACATGTGACCGACCTTAAGCGAAGGTTGAAGGGTATGTCAACCCCTCTGTGAAAATAATTCTTAGGATGCGTGATGAACGAGGCGGTTCGGATGATATGGATGGCTGGATGGCCAGATGGCTGTCTTGTTCGCGGTGCTAGAGCGCAGGAGCCACACACTGCTGTGTGTGACTACGCTTCCGCTGCCTGCGCTACTTCGGCCACAGGCCTGGATGCGAAGTGCCGCTTCAGATTCAGGAACGGCGTTTCCAGGTAACGGAAGCTGATCTCTGCGAGGAACCACGTGACGGCAAATGCCAGGGCTGAAGTTCCCAGATTGCCCAAGCTCGTAGCGCGTTCGTCGATTCCGAAAATCTCGTGCGCTGCCCAGAGGGTTGGATAATGGAATATGTAGAACCCGTATGAGATCCGACCTAACCGTTGCAAGAACCGGTTTTTAGCCAGCGCGGGCAGCGCATGCAAATTCGCAATGATCACCGCGAACAGTGCGTCGAGCAGGGTGTACCCCCAGACTGAGGCGTAGAAATACGGCAAAAACGGACTCCAGCCGAGCGAGGTTAACCCGATCTTTTCGTGCGCTAACTGCGCCAGCAGCAATACGACCAACCCGAGCAAGGCGACTGAGGCAGGAACCCATCTCGTGGCCAAGCGCAACAGCTTGGCGATCAACGCGTCTCCGCGAAAGTTCAGCAATGCGCCGAATGCGAACGCGTCGAATTGCGACGGCGTGAAAAAGTAGACAAAGCGTCCGGCGATCAGCCGCTGTGCCGGCGGAGGATCGATCCACAAGTACTCAAGCAAGCGAATGATTATCCCTACCGCTACCAGGGTCACGCATATCTGCTTGAGCCTTCTGTTGGTCGTAAAAAAAACCAGCAACGGCCAGATCAGATAGAACTGTTCCTCGATCGAAAGCGACCATAGGTGTGCATAGAAAGGGTTCAGTGGCAACGTCGAACTGAAGCCTTCGAACACATTGACCGTGTAGCTGAGCAAATACGGCAGATTCTGGGCGCTCGTCGCGTGCAGCACCGTTGCGGTCGGTTCGGAAACCATGAGTGACGGGATAATCAACGTGACCGCGACATACGCGAAATACACAGGGAATATCCGCAACGCCCTGCGTGCGTAGAAATTTCCGAAAAAAGACGCCGCAGTACCATGCGTCTCGCGGGACTCGAGCAGAATCCCGGTAATCAAATATCCGGAGAGCACAAAAAACGCCTGTACCCCAACCCATCCGCAGTCCAGAAAATGCGTGTGAGTGAGAAAAACCGCGGCGATGCACATGCCGCGAAGTGCATCGAGTTCTGGCTGAAAACGCACCGGTAGTCCCCGAATGAACTGTGTTGGAGGCGAGATCACCTCCTCTCTTCGCCGCAGTTTACGCAGGAAAGGTATCAGAAAATACTCTGCCCCTTATTCGCCGAACAGTTTCTGATAGACCAACGTAAAGTAGGTCTGCGCGTGCTGGTCGCCTCCGGCGTAAACGTCGCGACCCAGCGCGGCCGAGAGCGCTTGCGAATCGGTGAGTTTCCAGCGCAGGCCGACATTGAAGAGCACGCGTTTTTCGTCTGCGGTATTCAAGTCGGTGCCGACCACTTCGCCCAGCAACGCAAGATGCGCGGTCAGGCGTCTGCCCACACCGAACCCGGCGAAGTAGCGCCGCTCTTCGCTGGACGCTTCGACCCCCGCATTGGCGGTGATCGAAGCGCTGGAGAATTCGCGCGTCATGATCAGCGGCATCACCAAGACCGTGCGGCCTTCGGAGATCGCGCGATTCGCGCCCGGCGTCTCGAACTGCAGCGCCGGCGCGATGGCAAACGACAAGCCGCTTTCCTTGTCGTCGTAGAAACGGTATTTGAGCCCGAATTGCGAATCGCCGAAACCGTTTTCGTTGACCAGGCGTAATGTCCCGGCGTCACCTTGCTGCTGCCGTGCGAACACGTAAGGCACGGTGTAGTTCACCTGCAGCGTGTCGCCGATGCCGTAGTTGATGTCGAGCGACGGCAGTTCGGTGCGCCGCTCGCCGCCGCCGCGCTGCGTATTCAGGGCGACATTGGTTTCCCAGCTGTTCGGACCCGGCGTATCCGAATCATCCAGACGCATTGGCGGCGGCCCCACCGTCATCTCGACCGGCTCGGTTTCCTTCTTCCGCCGAATGCGTGTCTGGAAAACCGACTTGATCGCGCAGGCGACCGCGCCGGTCTTCTCGCCGACACCGGCTTCGCGTTCCTCCTGCTTGCAGTCGTCGCGATCGCTTGCCGCGTCGGTCTGCGCCGCACGCGTGATACCCGGGCCGAGAGCCAACGAGGAAAACAGCATCCCTGCAAAGATTCTGATCATGGCATCCTCGAACAGCGCGCACCGAGCAGCAGCGCTGGCGGACTGTAGCGGCTGTTGTCACGCTGGAGCCTGAACCAAAACCCAGATCAGAGCACACTCAAATGTGCTGTAACCAAGGCTCCCGCGAGCTTCGGCAGCGGAACCGCGGCGTACGCGGTTCCGGCAGGACACACGCTGTTTACTGCTACGGCGACCGATCCGGACGGCAACACTTCCGAGTTTTCCGAGTGCTTCGGCATTGCCGATCTGGTTCTGCACGCGGATTTCGAGGCGTGCTCGGGGTTCGACTGAGGCCTTCGGGAGCAAAAAGGCGCCACAAATAGCCCGGGTGGAGCGTAGCGGTTCTGCACAGCGATCGGCACCTACACAGCTAGGCCCGCATCGCCCTCCACGACCGTCTGCCGCATCTGCGGCCTTTCGCCGGCGCGCCAGAGCGGCACTTCGTGGCGGAGGCGATAGCGCAGAGGGCCGCCGTCCGCGCTCGTGCTACGCTCGATCGGCCGCGGAATGCAGACGAACTCGGTGACCATCGTCTTCGCGTCTACGCGCACGGTCGCGTAGCCGTGTCCGCCCAGGTCGACGAAGGTCAGGTGCGGCGCCAGGTCGGGATTGCGCACGGCGAGCGCTTTCTGCAGATCGCCGCTGCTGGCGTATTCGAGTGCCGAGCGCACGCCATGGCGCAGGAGCAGGTTGATGTTGGCCTGAGAAGGGCCGCCACCCGGATTGGCGATGTAGAGCGGGCGCGTCGGATCGTCCATCTTGATGTTGTGCTCGTTGGCTTCGACCGCGCCGACCGAAGTGATCGAGCCGCCCACGAAGGTGACGCCCACGGGCTCGAACGCGGCGGGCGGCAGCGCCTTGGCCGCGTAGCCTGCCCAGAAGCTGTGGCGATCGCCGGCGACGATCGCGAAACCGGTGATGCCCGCATCGCGCACGGCGTCGAAGATCTCGGCGCGCTCGTGGTACGTGGCGCCCCAGTCGTGGAGGTCGATGGTGGCGTAGCCTGCGCCCTCGGGATACTTGCCCACCGTGGCCGGAAGATTCTGCGCATCGACACGCTGGTCGGGCGTTCCCAGCGAATTGCCCCAGATCTTCCAGGTGGCCTTCGCGCCGCGCAGGCGCGCGAGGAACCAGGCTTTCTGTTTCGCGCCGAGCATAGACTGCGGCGCTTCTTTCGCGCGGTAGTTGGCCACGCTCTTGTCGCCGAAGGACAGCTTCGCCGGTGGATGGCCGTTGGCGTAGTCGCGGCCCGCGTCGACCTGCGCCCACAATTCCTCGGGCACGAAGCCGAGGGTGTCGCCT
>Ga0207680_10000227_pt1 | contig 27167 bp, 30 predicted proteins | sample KBSS23metaG_FD_184321 | JGI IMG/M metagenome (GOLD analysis project Ga0207680, IMG submission 184321) | Switchgrass rhizosphere microbial communities from Kellogg Biological Station, Michigan, USA - KBS S2-3 metaG (SPAdes) (version 2) | ecosystem: Host-associated > Plants > Roots > Rhizosphere...
CACGCGCTATAAAGAGCGCGGCGAGCAACCCAAACACTAGTCCCAACGCCAACAGGATCGCCCACGCCGTGCGCACCGAGCGATAGGGTCGCAACGCGTCGTCGAGGGAATAGCCGAGTATGGCGAAGATCGGCAAACTCGATTGCGATGAATGCAGATGCGTCGCCAACGCGACGTATTCGCGCCCGCGCACGTTGATCAATACTGGACTTTCGGTCGGCCCGTTACGGGCACCTGTCACGAGCGGTGCCAATTCCACCTTGTCGTTGCCATGCGCAAGCACGTAACAACGCCCGTCCGCGGCCTGGGCCGCCAACTCGATGGTGCTGGGCAAGGTCGACTGGTCCTGCAAATGCGCCAGGAATCCGTCGTCCACCGGAATCGCCGCAGCAATGAGGCCGATCAGGGCAGGCGCTGACACCGGCACGACGACCATCCAGTAGGCGCTGCCGTCCCAGGCCACCACGGCCGCCGCTGGCTTTTCCAGCGCGGCGTCGGTCAGATCCGCAAACGGAAATTTGTCCAAAGGCGGAGAGGCCTCGGAAGTATCCGCCTGGATCGTGCCATCGAGACCGATCAGCAGCATGCGTGTCGCCCCGACCCGCTTGCCGTGATTGCGCAGCGCTGACAGCACCGTATCGCGATCGCGCTGGGCAATAGCCGTACGCAATGCAAAATCGAGCGTCAGCACCTGCACGTTGTCGGCGACGCGTTGCGAGACGTCGTCGAGCTGCTGCTCGAACGCATGCGCGGCCACAATCAGTTGCTGCTCGCCCTGCGCGATGAGCTGTCGGCGCGTGACCTCGTAGACCAGAACCGCAGTCAGGATTTGCAGTATCGCGAGCGAGGCGACGAGAAAGGATGCCAGGCGAACGCGAAAGCTCATTGCACTAGTAGTCGGCGCGTTCGCGGTCCGCCGGGGACCGGGGATCCGGCAGCAGAGATAGCGAAAACACCAGGCTCTTCGCCTCGGCGGAATCGGTGATGTTCAATCGCTGCACGGGATCGGGCCTGCCCGGGCGCAATTGCGGATGCCAAACATGTACGTCGAAATCACCCGGTGGTAGCGCGTCGATGACGACGCGGCCATCGGCCGCGGTCCGTGCCAGCCATGGCGCATCGGAAATGTAGAGGTAGGTGATCATGCGGTCATGGATATTGCATCCCACAGCCACAACCCCGACCTGCTCAAGCCGCAACGGCAGGGAGCTCTGGTCCGAGGTCAGCACAAACTCAAACTGGCGTGCAGGTGCAAATGAATAGACGTGGTGCCGTGTGTGGTCGCTGTTATGGAACACGACACTATCGCCGGGCCGGAAGACTTCAACATATGGAATGAAGGCTTCATTCTTCTGATCGACAATCTTGGTCTGGGCGTTCGCGTCCCGCGCGGTGATCGTCGCATTGTCGTGCGGCACAATGGTCACCACGGCATCAGCGACGGGTGTGCCGTGCGTATCGGTGATGTGTACGCTCAACTCCACAGCGCCGAGCGCGCGGGCCATCAAGACGTATAAGGCAAGCAGATAGCCACAACGAGAGCTCACAGCCGGTTCCCTTTGCGCGTCTTGCGCAGTCTAGCTGGTCGAGCGCCAATGCGGCGGCGGGATGCGCGGCTAGTCCCTGCCAAAGCTTGGAGCAGTAGTGCCACTGGTCACTGAGTCATTCAGCACATAGTCGCACTCCCCAGCGCCCTTCAGAATGGCAACACCTTTTCTCTGGTGCAACGCATGCCTCCGATCTACCGCAACTCGCAAGGACAAATTCGCAATGGCTGGTGGATCGCGGTGTTCGTTTTGGTGTTTCTCGCAAGCCAGGCGGTTTATCACCCAATTTCCAAGGCATTCCAGAAGCTTGGCTTCGATGGGCTGTGGCTAGCGCCGCTGCCGGTGATCGCGCTCGTGCTGGTGACGTGGGCCTGCACGAGTCTGCGGCGCCAGTCACTGGCCAGCGTGGGTCTTGCGCTCAATGCGCGCTGGCTGCGTCACGTGTTGATCGGCACCGTTGTCGGCACCGCGATGATGTTGGTCGTCGTAGGTCTGATCTACGCTGCCGGCGGCGTCAGCTTCGCTATCAACCCGACGCACAGCGTGAACGCGCTTGTTGCAGCTGCCTGGACTTTTGCCTGCGTGGCGCTGATGGAGGAGATACTTTTTCGTGGCTTCGTCTTCCAGCGGCTGCTCGATGGCATCGGCGTCGCGGGCGCACAGGTGCTCGTGGCCGTGCTGTTCGCCGTCGCCCATTCCGGCAATCCGGGCATGGAAGGCGCGACCCTGTACTGGGCGACGCTCGATACTGCACTGGGCGCCCTGCTGCTGGGATTCGCCTACCTGCGCACCGGCAGTCTCGCGCTACCCATCGGCCTGCATTTTGGCTGGAACTGGGCACAGGGCGCTCTGCTGGGCTTCGACGTCAGTGGCTTCGATCAAACCGGGTGGCTTGTTCCCAAACTTATGGACAAGGCGCAATGGCTCACGGGCGGCAGCTTCGGCCCGGAGGCCAGCGTCTGCGCCGTCGTGGTCGATACGGCCATGGTGCTGCTGTTTTGGCGGTGGCGTGGGAATACCAAGGCACCGCTCGTTGTACCGGGTCACGCGGCGCCGCAACCTTGGCCACCCACAGTAGCTGCTGCGGCTGCGGCAGATTCGCGATGAAGCCTAACCTGGCACGAGCCCGGGTCTTGCCCGACAACCGGCGATTCGACGTGGAACTGGCGGAAGCTGGATTGTCGCTACCGGGCTGAGCGTTTCGGCCGCTTTGCCTTTGCCGCCGCTCGACTTTCGCCGGCAAGAGCAGCCGCGCCGAGGGTGCTGAGCGGCAGTTTGAGCACTTGGCTCAATTTTGCCGCCAACGGCAGGCGGATATTCACGGTCTTCCCCTGCTCGAGTTCATACAAATAGCTGGGGTTTGTGCCGACGGCTGCGGCGGCCTCGCGCACGCTGAGTTTGCGTTGTTCGCGCTTGGATCGGATCAATTCACCCAGTGTCTTGGACATAAGCACCCCTCGCCTTTCGTTTTGAGCTAAGCGGCCGCTGCCACAATAAACGGTAGTCTACTGCAATTGACCCGCCGTAGTACGCTTGAGCGAATTAGGGCACCTGCGCGGCCGCCAGATCATTCAGGGGCGAGCCCTGCGGAAAGAGCCTCACAGCTCACGATTTCGGCGACATGGAGGTTGCTCAGCAGTCCGGAGCGCTGTTGATCGAGCCGGCGGCCGAGGTCGCTGCGGCCGAATTGGTGTTTTGACGGGATCGAGAGCAGCGCTCTGCCATCTTTGTCGTAAAAGAAGGTCGGTGCATCGTCAGCCTCGCTTCGGGCGTGCGTTTCGAGGATCGTTGCTTCGTCTTTGGTGCTGCGCCACACCCGTACTTCGGCGCCATCGTGACCGAACGTCCAGGCGCTGCACAGTTGCGCCGCCACTTTCTTTGGCAGCGGCGCACCCGGCGAAGCGTAGCGCGACACGCAACCGACTGCCGGACAGTTGCTCCAGAATCCGTGGGCGTCTGGGATGCAGGCGACGACCGATTCGCCGCGGTACGGCAAGCCGCGGCAGCGCGCATCGCTACGGCAGGATGCCTCGTTCTTGTGGACACCGCATGGGTCGGACGAGGAGCCGGCGCACCAGTCATCCGGGCTCGTGCCGCAGCTTGGATCCGCGCTGCCTTGCGCCACGGCTGTTGCGGCATTCAACTCTGATGCCGGTGCAAATCCGAGCAGTAAGAGCAAGACAAGGGCAACTGGCGACATGATCGCTTGTCCGTTGTGTTGATAGAGTCTCGGTGGACTATCGAATAGATGCTCACAAACATTATGCCGAAATTGCAGCTAATCAGGCGCGTCTCAACACCAATAGCGGCGAGGCGTTGGCAACGCGCCGCGTTCCGATAAAGCCGGCAAGCGTCACCAGGACGATCGTCACCACCGTCGATAGGGCAAGCGACGCCACGGGTGGCAGGTAGGCACCGATCTGGAAGACGCTGCGAGCCAGCCAGAACGCGGCCACGCCCGCGCCGCACGCGGCAATGACTCCGGCGAGCGCGCCGATCATCGCGAACTCGGCGACTACGGCGATGGCGAGCTGACGCCGACTCGCCCCGAGTGTGCGCACGAGTGCGGACTCGAAGCGGCGTTCGTCCGCGCTGGCCGACACGGCCGCGATCAGCACGAGCAGTCCCGAGGCGAGGCTGAAGGCAAGCACCGACGTCACCGCCACGCTCACGCGATCGATGATTTCGCGTACGCGGTCGAGCAAGGCATTGAGGTCGATCAGCGACAGGTTCGGATGATCGTGGCTCAACTTCGCCAGGCCGTCGGCAGCGGCGGCAGGCGCAATGTGGAAACTGGCCACGTCGCTGTGCGGCAAACCTTGCGCGGTCAGCGGATCCAGCAGCAAGAAGAAGTTCGCACGGAACGAGTCCCAGCGCACGGCGCGCACACTGGTGACGCGCGCGACGATGTCGCGTTCGCCGACACGCAGCGTCAGCGTATCGCCGAGGCGAAGATGGAACATGTCGACCCACATCGAGTCGACCGAGACTTCCGGCTCGGCGGGATGAGCAGGAAACCAGCGGCCGGCGACCACGCGATTGACTGGCGGCAATTCCGCGCTCCACGACAACCGGGTTTCGCCATTGATCCAGCCGGCCGCGCGCCGGTCAGCGTAATCCTCGGTGTGCGGCGCCTTGCCATTGATGGCGACCAGTTTGCCGACTGCCATCGGCAGCGCATTGATGTTGCCGGCTTGCGCAGCCTGCAGTTGCGCGAGCACTGCGTCGTGCTGTTCCGGCTGGATGTTGATCACGAAGTAGTTCGGTGTATCGGCGGGAAGTTCCGCACGCCACGCGCCGAGCAACGACGGCCCGACGATCGCCAACAGATCCAGCGCCGTCAACGCCAGCGCCAGCGCACTGATTTGCAGCAGGCTCAGTGTGCGGCGACGCGCGAGATTGGCGATGCCGAAGCGCCAGGCCCCCGTAACGCGCGGCAAACTGCGCACGAAGTACAACAGGCCAACGCCGGCGCCGAGGGCGAGCGCCAGTACGGCAAACAGACTCGCGCCGAGAATGCCCGCCAGTTTGAGCGTGTCGGATTCCACATAAATCAGCACCATGCTCAAAGCGAGCGGCAACAGGTAAAGCACATCGAACCGGCGCACGCGCGGACCCATCGCGCGCTGGAATACGCGCACGGGCGGCACTTCGCGCAGACGCAACAACGGCGGCAGAGCGAAGCCGATCAATACCGCCAGGCCGACCGCGAACGCAGCGATGCCCGGTGCGAGTGGGATCGTGCTCGATGCGACCGGCAACAATGGGCGCGCGAATCCGAATACGACTTCCTGCAGGCCAAGGCCCAATGCCGCACCCAAAAGGCAAGCCGGGATTGCCAGCATCGCGAGCGTCGCGGTCGTCGCCAGAAATACTTCCGTCCCGCTCGCACCGAGACAGCGCAGCAAGGCGACCTCGTCGATCTTGCGCCGGGCAAAGCGCTGCGCCGCCAGGGCCACGGTGATGCCGGACAACAACGCGGTCAGCAGTGCAGCGAAGCGCATCAACGCCTCGCCGCGCTCGAACGCCGAGCGCAGGTTTTGCTGCGACTGCTCCATAGTGATGAGTTCGGATGCGTCCGGACGATGGTCTTTCAGGTAGGTCGCAAACCGATTCACCGCGGGCTCGCTGCCCATTGCCATCAGCCGGTAACGTGCGCGGCTGCCTGCGCCCAGCAGACCGGCACTGGTCGCGTCATCGAGCGTCATCAGCACACGCGGTGCGAGCGCAATGAGTTCGCCACCGTCGGGCTCGCGCAAGATCTCGGCGGCGATGTGCAACGGGCGATCGCCGATCTGCAATACGTCGCCCGGCGCGAGATGGAGCGCGGCAAGCAGGCGATGTTCGGCGAAGATCGATCCGGCCGGCGGCGATCGTGCCGACGCCTCTTGGCCATCCGCGCCGCGAACCTGCAATTCGCCGCGCAGCGGATAAGCGGCGTCGGTCGCGCGAATATCGGCGAGTTGGCTTTTACCGTCGGCGAACAGCACCGTCGGAAAATCCGCAGTCAGGCTGGTGCGCAAACCGAGTCGCGTCGCTCCGGTGGAAAGTTCGGCGGGCAAGGCGTGGCGCGCGCTGATGCCGACATCGCCGCCGATGAGTTCCGCAGCCGAAGCGATGATGCTGTGTTCGACGCGGCGCCCGAGCGTTGCGACCGCGCCGAGCACGCTGACGGAAAGCACGAGCGCCGCGGCAAGCGCCGCGAGTTCACCCTGGCGATATTCGCGGCGCAGACTGCGCCATGCGAACGAGAACGGCTTCATGCGGCATGCGCCAGCAACCTGCCGCCATCGAGTCGTGCCAGCACGGCGCAGCGTTCGGCCAGTGCCAGATCATGAGTAACCAGCATTAGCGTCGTCGCATGCGCGCGATTTAGCTCGAACAGCAAATCGCCGACGGCGCGCCCGGTGCGGCGGTCGAGATTTCCTGTCGGCTCGTCCGCGAAGAGGATGCGCGGGCGGTGCACGAACGCGCGCGCCAGTGCGACGCGCTGCTGTTCGCCTCCGGACAGCTGATGTGGATAGTGGTGACGACGCGCCGCGAGTCCGACATCGGCAAGCGCCTCGCGTGCCAGCGCGCGCGCGTCGCTGCGTCCGTCGAGTTCCAGCGGCAGCATGACGTTCTCCTCGGCATTCAACGCCGGCAGCAGATGAAACGACTGAAAGACGAATCCGACATTGGATCGGCGCAGCGCCGCGCGTTGCTCCTCGTCCAGTCGATCGATGCGGGCACCGCTCAACATGATCTCGCCACGGCTCGGCGTGTCCAGACCGGCCAGCAGGCCCAGCAGCGTCGTCTTGCCGGAGCCCGATTCGCCGACAATCGCGAGTGTGGCGCCGCTGCGCACCTCGAGGCTCACGCCATCGAGAATGTCGATGCGGCCGTCGGGTCCATCGACGCTTTTGCTAACATCGAACGCACGAATTTGAATGTCCGTCGCAGTTGCCATGTCCAGATTTTTCATTTTTCTCGCAGTGCTCGGTTTGCTCATTGGCATTTCGGCGTCGGCTGGCGCCGCGAATCAGACCATTCTCGTGCTCGGCGACTCGCTTTCGGCCGCTTATCACATTCCGGCGGAATCCGGCTGGGTGGCGTTGCTCAGCGATCGTTTGCAGGCTCAGGATCCCAAACACGCGCGAGCGGTCGTAAACGCCAGCATCACTGGCGAAACGACATCGGGTGGCCTCGCCCGCTTGCCGGCTTTGCTCGCCGAGCACAAGCCGGGTGTCGTGCTGGTGGAACTCGGCGCGAACGACGGGCTACGCGGCCTGCCGCTAGAAGAAATTCGCGCCAATCTGCAACGCATCGTCGCTTCCTGTCGTGATCAAGGCGCAAAAATCGTACTGATCGGCATCGAGTTGCCGGTCAACTACGGTGCACAGTACCGCACGGGCCTTCGCACCATGTATCGGGATATCGCACACGATTTCAATGTGCCGCTCGTGCCCTTCCTGCTGGACGGGGTGGCGGAAGACGCGTCGCTGATGCAGGACGACGGCCTGCATCCTTTGCCTGCGGCGGAACCGAAAGTGCTGGAGAACGTCTGGCCGCTGCTGCGCACCGTGCTCGATTCCGATCACTGAATGGATGCGAAAACCGCGTCCTGCGCAACGGGCGACACGTAGCGAAAATCGCGGATCAACGCGATCTTGCCGTCGTCGAAACGCAACTCGATGAAGTAACTGGGCCGCGCGTCAGACGCGTCACGACAGACGGCCGGAACCTCGACGCCTTGCGGCCACGCCGGCCGCAAGCCGGTCGCGGGTCGGCTGATTCCTTGACCCACTAATCGAATATCGATACATATATTGCCGATTATCGATTTGTATGATATCGTTTATCGATATTCGAGGAGAGCCTGCCAATGTCGCACCCGTCATCTACCGCCTTGCCAATCGCCAACGCCGTCCTGCGTGTGTTGATCGTGCTGAACTGGATTTACGGCGCGGTTGTCTTCGCGATCCTCATTGGGACGCTTGCGGCCGAACAATGGACGTTGGCGGCCCTGGGCTTTCCACTCTCGACGCACACCGGTCCGCTGCTTATGGGCATGCGCGCGATCGCCGCGCTGGGGCTGCTTGCCGTCCCGCTGAATCTCGCCGTGCTGAAGCGGCTGGTGGCGATGGTCCAAACGGTTCGCGTTGGCGATCCCTTCGTCGCCCCGAATGCAAACCGGCTGCAAGCGATCGCCTGGTTGCTGCTCGCGCAGCAACTGCTCAGCCTCGTCATCGGGCTTGTCGGCAAATTCGTTTCGACGCCCGCACATCCGCTTCATCTCGACGCCGGCTTTTCGCCCAGCGGCTGGCTGGCGGTCATCCTGACCTTCGTTCTCGCGCGCGTCTTCGTCGCAGGCACGCTGATGCGTGAAGACCTCGAAGGGACGGTGTGACATGGCCATCATCGTCAAGCTCGACGACCTGCTCCACGAGCGGCGAATGACGCTGACTGAGTTGGCCGAGCGCATCGACATCACGCTGGCGAACCTCTCAATCCTGAAAACCGGCAAGGCTCGCGCCATCCGCTTCTCGACACTTGAAGCGATCTGCGGCGCGCTCGGCTGCCAACCCGGCGACATTCTGGAATTCGTCCCGGATCCCGGCTCCGCACCACTTCACAAAGCTTCCCAATAAGGAATTCCACCGTGATCGCGACTACTCACAGCGCCACTACGAACGAAACCGAAGCGGCGAACGCAAAGCACGAGGTTTCGCTGACCCGAGTCTATGTTCTGCGTGCGACGTATCTGCTGCTCGTGATCGGGCTCGGCGCGATGATTGTGCCTGAGGTGATCAGTCATCCGGTGATCAGCCGGGGCGTCATCCCCAGTCTGCTCGGCGCCGTGTGGCTGCTGGCGTTCGTCGGCCTCAAGTATCCGCTCGAAATGCTGCCGCTGCTGATGTTCGAATTCGCGTGGAAGTCCATCTGGACGCTGGCTTACGGCCTGCCGCAATGGTCCGCCGGCCAAATGCCACCGACGTTCGCCGAGGATTCCTTCGCTATCGGCTTTGGCGTCATTCTTATGCCGCTGGTGATCCCGTGGGGCTACGTTTACCGTCATTACGTAAAGCAGCCCGCGACGCGCTGGCGCTGATGGCCGTGATGGAAGGCGTTGCCGGCAGAGGCCAAGGCAGACACTCGGCTATTGCGCCATTTCCGCGACCTCGACGCGCGTCTCGCGCGCGCCGAGCACTGCGCCGATGGAAGCGGCAATGATCGCCGCGATCGCCAGCCACTGGAACGCATCCAGGTGTTCGTCGAGGAACATCAGGCCGAGCACCGCGCCCATCGCCGGCTCGACGCTCACCAGGATTCCGACCGTGCGCGCTGGTAATCGCGTCAGTGCATGCATCTCCAGCGAATAAGGCAGCGCAGAACTCAGCACGGCAACACCGAGCGCGAACGGCAACGAGGAAAGAGAGAACAGCGCGACGCCCGCGTGCATTACGCCCACCGGCACCACCACCAGCGCGCCGATAGCAGAACCCAGTGCTACCGCATCGTTGCCGAAAGCCGTACCGGCGCGGCGGCCCAGCAAAATGTACGTAGCCCAGCCGACCGCGGCGGCCAGCGCGTACAACACGCCTGCCGAGTCGAGCGCCTGCGTCTGCTCACGCCATGGCAACAGCAAAGCAAGCCCGCCGACCACCAAGCCGACCCAAACGAAATCCAGCGCGCGGCGCGAGCCGAACAGCGCGATCGCCAGCGGTCCGAGAAACTCCAGTGCCACTGCGATGCCCAGCGGGATGGTGCGCAATGCCATGTAGAAGCAAAGGTTCATGATGCCCAGCGTGAGGCCGTAACCCCACAGCGAAGCCCAGTCTTGTCGACCGCCGAGGCGTCGCCACGGTTGCCGCAGCAGCCATAGGATCAACGCGCCTAATCCCAGGCGCATCGCAGTGGCGCCCTGCGCACCGACCAAAGGAAATAGCTGCTTCGCCAGCGCTGCGCCGCACTGGAAAGAAAGCATGCCCAGCAGCAACGAGCCGACCGGTAACAGCGGTGAGGTGGAACGTGGAGACATGCTGCGGTTGTCGCAATGAGGCAAGGCCCAACATCATGACCGCGCGCGCCGGCAAGAACCAGAGTCGCTTGACATATTCAACCATTTGGTTGAATATAGATACATGCCCAATCTCGATCTCGCCTTCGCCGCCCTCGCCGATCCGACTCGGCGCCTGATCATTCGCCGGCTCGCGCGTGGGCGTACGCGGGTGACCGACCTGGCGTTGCCGTTCGCCATGTCACTGAACGCGGTATCCAAGCACCTGAAAGTACTGGAGCGCTCGGGTCTGGTGAAGCGTGAACGGCTCGGGCGCGAGCACTACCTGCAATTGCGCGGTGCGCCGTTGCGGGAGGTCGTGCGCTGGGCATCGCAGTACGAACGTTTCTGGAACGAGCGTCTCGATGCGCTCGGTGAATTTCTCGACAACAACCAAGACCAGGAGTAACTCCAATGAATGCAGCAGTAGCCCGCAGCCCACTCACCCTCGCCCGCAATCCCGAGGCCATGGGCCCCTCCTCGACTCGCGTCACGCGCAGCTATGCGGCTTCGCCCGACAAAGTGTTTCGCGCCTGGACCGACCCCGCCAGCATCAAGGCCTGGTTCGCCAAGGGCGAAGAATGCTCGGCCGACGTGCGCGAGGGCGGCCTGTTCTATATCGCGATGCGCGGCATGAATAAGCTCAATCATCACTACGGCCGCTATTTGCGCATCGAAAAGCCGCGCACGCTCGAATTCACCTGGGTCAGTGAATGGACACTGGGCAAGGAATCGGTGGTGACGATCGAAATCGCCGCGCACGGGGCGCAAACCGAATTGACGTTGACGCATGACGGCTTGCCGACTGAGGAACACGCCGTGATGCATAACAAAGGCTGGTCGGGCTTTCTCGACGAGCTCACCGAACGCTTGCGCTGAGTAGGTATCGGTATCCGGTTTCGCCGCGGGACACCCGGGAACCCGGGTCGTGGCGAAACCGATGGCACGGTCGGCTGTGGGCTGCAAAGGCCGGCCCGTTGAGCCTTGGCGTTAGCCGCTGGTCTGGTCAGCCCAGCCCGCCGCCAGCCGCGGCTTCGCTAACTCTCCGCGCGCAATTTGTCCGCATGTCTGGTATACTGCCGCGGCTGAGTTTGCCAGGCTCACTGCAGTCTGTGACTCGATCACGCGGCTAAACCCGCCGTCGTCGTCTCCCTCCCGCGTTTTCCTCGCATCCAGTACACAGGCTTGTCTCCTTGAGGCAAGCTGCCATCGTTATTACATGTTTAGGAGTTTTACCCATGTCTGATCGTCAGATCGGCACCGTGAAGTGGTTCAATGATGCCAAAGGTTTCGGCTTTATCAGCCGCGAGAACGGCCCCGATGTGTTCGTGCATTTCCGCGCGATCACCGGTTCCGGCTTCCGCACGCTGCAGGAAGGCCAGAAAGTCTCGTTCAACGTGACGCAAGGCCCGAAGGGCCCGCAGGCCGAAGGTGTCAGCGCGGCCTAATCGCTGCGCTTCAGCGCGGGGTGCCACGCGCCCCGCGCTTTTTCATGGAGATCAAGTATGTTGACCATGTTCGTGCGCGGTTTGCCGCGCTCGATGACGCAATCTAACCTTGAACAACTGTTTGCCAGCCATGGCCGCGTGTTCGAGGTGCAGATCTCCAAAGACCTGTTCAGCGGCGAGTGCAAGGGGTTCGGACAACTGAAAATGGAAGGCCACGAGGCGCGTGCGGCAATCGCAGCGCTAGACGGCTCGCTGCAGGAAGGATCCTACGTACGTGTTTCGCTTGATGACGGGAGGAAGCGGCGCGGCCGCTGAAGCTTTCGACATGAGCGCATTGTTGAAACAAGATGGCATCGCCCCGCGCGCGTTCAGTCGCTTGCGCGGCGCAAAGGGTTTGCGCGCCGTGGTCGGTGAAGTCACCGAAGTCCGCGACGGCAAAGCCGTGTGGGTTTTGCATCCAGCCTATGCGGCGTGGTTCTGGCCGCTGATGCTCAAGGCCACGGACCTGGCGCTGTTCATATCCGAGTCGCTGCTGGAGCCTGCGGAAGACGCGGATTGCCGGCTTGCCCCGCGCAAACCGACCGAACCGGAAAAAGACGAATTGCTCAAGACGCCGGAACGCAGCGACGACGCGGTGCAGGTTTACAGTCTCATCCTCAAAGGCAAGCAGCCCTCGGTACGCAAGGGCTTTCCGACACGCACCGTCGCATTGAGTGCATTGCGCTATTGCGGTCTGCACATCGTCGGCGACCGTAAAAAATCTCTCGCCGAACAGGTTTCCTGACGGTCGCGTCGCCCACGCGACGCCGCTGCGGTGTCCCACTCGCGCAATGTCGGCCGCTCGAGGCGGATCACGCGCACTCTCGACAGTTCCGATTCGAGCTGCCACTTGTCCGGACATTCCTTGCTGCCCTGAGCTGGCTGCTGTAGTGTCTGCGCGTTTGAGCCTGCCGCCGTCTTGCAAGGAGCAAAACGATGAGCGCGTTGCCTCCGCTTGCCGCACACGTCGAAACCACCGCCGTGGGCTTTGACACACCAAGCTACGTCGCCGGCATGGAACGGCTGTTGCGCGCCGCACGCGATCTCTCGCTCGCGCGCACGCAGGAGGAAGTGCAGCGCATCGTCAGCAATGCGGCACGCGAACTCATCGGTTCCGACGGCGCTGCATTCGTGCTGCGCGATGATGCCCAGTGCCATTACGTCGACGAAGATGCGATGGCCCCGTTATGGAAAGGCCATGCGTTTCCGATAGAGAATTGCATCAGCGGCTGGTCGATGTTGAATCGCCAGTCCGCGTCGATTGCCGACATCTATGTCGATCCGCGCGTGCCGCACGAAGCATACCGACCGACGTTCGTGAAGAGCCTGCTGATGGTGCCGATCGGCGCCGATCCGGTCGCAGCAATCGGCAACTACTGGGCGCAGGCACGCCAGCCAAGCGACGAGGAAGAAGCGCTGCTGCAGCAGCTTGCCGAACTCACCGCGATCGCGATGGAAAATGTGCAGGTCTGTTCCGATCTGGAACGCCTCGTGCGCGAGCGCGGCGCGGCGCTGGAAAAGACCCAGGCAGAAATGCGCATTCTCGCGATCAGCGACGAGGCGACCGGCCTGTACAACCGCCGCGGCTTCCACGTGCTCGGCGAGCACGCGCTGAAAAATGCGCAGCGCATCAGCGGCCGTTGCCTGCTGGCGATGATCGACATCGACGGCCTGAAGCGCATCAATGCGGAACTCGGCCATGCGATCGGCGACGCGCTGATTGCCGATTGCGCGCAGGTGCTGAAGGCGACGCTGCGCCAGTCCGATCTCGTGGCGCGCGTCGGCGGCGATGTGTTTTGTGCGCTATCGATCGAACCGGACGGCGACGCGCAGGGCCTGCGCACACGCCTGGCCGAGGCATTCGCCGCATTCAATCGCCGCTCGTGGGCAAAATACCGACTATCGGCAAGCGTGGGCATCGTGCAGGCACTGGCGGATGAGTCGTGCACTCTCGACAACCTGCTGACGAGCGCCGAAAAACTGATGTCGGCCGAGAAGAAGGCGCGCCCGCAAAGCGCCGAATACGCCTGACCACAAAGGACGTTTCGGCTCCGACATCGCTCAAATTCCCACCTCGCGTTCTCGTCAATCGTGCAAATTGCTTCCGCTTTCGGCGGAGAAGGCGCCTTTTTCGGCTCAAAGGCCATGGCGCGGCAATTGCGTGGGGGTTTCCCCGGAAAGAGCAACAATCCTAATTTAGGAGTTGTGATGCTGGGGTGTGTGTATATGTTCGAGAGCGACGGGACTCCAGTGGATGGCGCAGCTACGTCAATCTCGACAATGATCAGCCGAGCCATTGAAACCGGCATCAACGAGCGGCCAGGTATCCGTTATCAGGAGCTCACCGATCCGAGCAACCCGAAGCCGGTTTTCGCCGTGATGTTTACCGATGCCGGACAGAAAACGCTGTTCGATAACCTGTTCGAGCCTGCGCTCAAACTGTGCGGAGTGCGTGTCAGCTCGTTGCGCGGGTTGGCGGACAAGGTTCCGGAAAAAGATTCGGCCGACGCATCAGCCGAGGCGCGCAAGGCCGAACTCGGTTACATCGACCGCGAGCGTGGCTACGCACTTCTTATTCCATCCGTGCGCGGTCCAATCGAAGAGACCTGAGCTCGGGCTCTTAGGGCGCGCCGAGCGTAGCCAGCCGCGCGCGCAAGTCGTCCAGTCGCAAATCCGCCGCGCCCCCTGGCGAGACGCGGGCAGAGAGGCTGCTCTCAGCGGTGCGTTCTTGTCCTGCGGTTTCCATGGTCTCGGCGGCCCGCCGATACGCTTCGCGGAACGGCACGCCGGCGACGGCCGCATCGATCGCCACATCCGTTGCATACATCGATGGCTCGATCGCGGCACGCATTGCCGCTTCGTTCCACCGCAGGCGCGCAAGCAAATCCGGCACTAGCGACAGCGCGGCGAGGCCGCGCGAAAAACCGTGGAACAGGCCGCCTTTGGAAAATTGCAGATCGCGCTGATAACCGGAAGGCAGCGACAGCAACTGTTCGATCTCGGTGCGCCCGGCGGCGACGCTTGCGTAAGTCGCGCGCAACAATTCGATCACATCGGGATTGCGCTTGTTCGGCATCAGCGAAGAACCGGTCGTGTATTCCGGCGGCAATTGCACGAAGCCGAATTCACTGCTCGTGAACAGGCTCAGGTCCCAGGCCAGGCGGCGCAGATCCAGCAGCGCGCTGCCGAGCGCCTCGAGCGCGGCGATCTCGAATTTGCCGCGCGCAAGCTGCGCCGCGATCGGCGATATCTGCATGCGTGCAAAGCCGAGCGAGCGCGTGGTGTGCTCACGATCGAGCGGCAGATTCACGCCGTAACCGGCTGCGGTGCCGAGCGGATTCGCGTCGACCCATGCGAGCGTGTCGCGCGCGCGCTGCGCGTCGTCGATGAAACTCTCGGCGAAGCCGGCGAACCACATGGCCGTCGACGACACCACCGCGCGCTGCAAATGCGTGTAGCCCGGCATCGGCAGCGCTTCGCGCGCGGCACGTTCCAGGCACACTCCCGCAATCTCGCGAGCGCGCGCGAGCAGCTCGGCGAGCCGCACTTTCAACCACAAGCGCGTGGCGACGAGGACCTGGTCGTTGCGGCTGCGCCCGGTGTGCACTTTGCGGCCGACGTCGCCCAGGCGCTGCGTCAGGCGCACTTCGATTGCGGACTGGCCATCCTCATAACGCTCGTCGAGCACGAACGCGCCGCTGCGAAAATCCGCAGCGAGCGCATCGAGTTCGCGCCGCAACCCAGCGGCCTCTTCCGCGCTCAGCACGTCGACGCGTGCCAGGCCCTCCACATGCGCTTGGCTGGCCTCGATATCGTGCAGGAAGAATTCGCGATCGAGCATGACGTCGTCGCCGGCGAGGAAATGCATGATGCGCGCGTCGATGGCGACGCCGGTTTTCTGCCACAGCGGTTCAGTCATGGGGAATTCCCGTCAGTTCAGGCATGCCGAGCGCCAGATTCAGATTCTGCAGCGCCTGCGTCGCCGCACCCTTGAGCAGATTGTCCAATGTGGATACGACCACGACGCGCTTGCCGCCGGCAGCAACGGTAAAACCGCCGATCTCGGCGTGATGGCACCCGGCGATACGACTCACCCACGGCGTATCATCGAGTACGCGCACAAGTGGTTCATTCGCGTAAAACGCGCGGTATTGTGCCTTGATCGCAGCCGCCGCCAGCGCCTGCGTCAACCACAGATTCACCGTCATCGTGATGCCGCGGAAATGCGCCGCCACGTGCGGCAGCAATTCCACGGGCACGCCGAGCTGACGCGTTACTTCGCGCTCGTGCACATGTCCGGTGAGCGAGTACGGGATCAAGTTGTCGCGCAACTTGTTCGGATCGTTTTTTTCCGACGGCGTCGTGCCGGCGCCGGAATATCCGGACACCCCGAAACATACCGGCGGCCCGGCGAGCTTGTCTTGCAGCGGCGCGATCGCAAGCTGCATCGCCGTCGCATAGCAGCCCGGATTGCTGATGCGCCGCTGCCCGGCGTAGCGTCTGCGTGTGAGTTCCGGCAAGCCGTAGTACCACGCCTGGTCGAAACGGTAATCGGCGGATAAATCCACAACGATACTTTGCGGACTTTGCACGTCGACAGCCGCGACGTACGGCGCCGCCTTGCCGTTCGGCAGCGCGAGGACGATCGCGTCGGCGCCGCGTGCAGCGGCTGCCGCGGCATCGAGATTTTCGTAGCGCAGCGCGCCCGTGAATTCCGTCACCTGATCGCGCACGCTTTGGCCGTCCAGTTCGCGCGACGAAACAAACGCGAGTTCGAGCGACGGATGCCGTGCGATCAGGCGGATCAGCTCGGCGCCGACGTGGCCTCTTGCGCCGACTAGACCCACTGTCTTCACGCGGCCACCGCTTGCACCGCCGGCGCATCCAGCAGCGTTGCCGGCCGCTCGCGACAGTGTTTCACACAGTCGGCGATCTCGCCGAACTCGGCGAACCCGTACCAGAACAGTTTCCAGCCGTTGATACGATAGCAGCCGTCGGCTTCGTTGAAATAAAACTCGTTGACCGGATTGTTGTGACGCGAGCGCCAAAAGACCCGCGGATTCTCCTCGCGCATCACCTGCCACACGGCGCGGCCGAGACCTTCGCCCTGTGCGTCCTCGAGCACGGCGAATTTGTCCAGGTAGACGCCTTGCGCTTCATCGGTCAGAACGATCGCAGCGCGGTAGTTCTCGCTGACATAGGCGCGATGCAGGCGCGTGCGCTCGAAGTAGTCCGGCGCAAGCACGCGGCCGAAACTGGATTCGATCAGTTCGCGCAGACGTGTGGCGTCGATTTGCTGCCAAGAGGTATAGGTGTGCACTCTTTCGCCGCGCCGCACGAGCGTGCCCGAACCCTTGTGCGTGAACAACTCCTTCGCCAGTTCCGCGGGCCGGGTGATGGATACCGACGAAGTCATCGGCAACTTGTCGAGCAAACCCTTGATCTGACCGATTTTCACGCGCATGCCCGAATGCAACCAGGGCTGCGCCATCAAATGTTCGTATTCGCTGGACAGGTTGATCGAATCGATGAGCTTGCCCTTGCCGTCGAGCAAGCCGCCGGTTTCGGTCAGGAACACGATCTTGTAGGGCTGCAGCACCTGCACGAGTTCGTTCGCGGCAAAATCGGCATTGACGTTGAGGATCTGTCCGTCCGCCGTTTCGCCCAGGCTCGCAATGACCGGGATCGAACCGGCCTTCAGGCTCGCTTCGATCGGTTCCAGGTGCACGCTCGCGACCTTGCCGACGAGACCGTACTTGGCGCGATCCAGATAATCGGCCTCGAACACGCCCGATACGATAGACGTGGCGCGCGCGTCGACGTCGCGCAACGCGGCGACGAGTTGCAGGTTCTGCGCATGGAACACCTTGCGCACGATCGCCAGTGCTTGCGGCGGCGTCACGCGCAGGCCGTCGACGGTCTGCTTGGCGATGCCGGCCGCGGACAGTTCGGCATCGAGCTGCGGTCCGGCGCCGTGGATCACGATCGGCGTCAGGCCGACCTGCTGCAGGAACGCGAGCGACGAGGTCAGCGCATCCAGATCGTCGCGCAGCACGGCGCCGCCGACCTTGACCACGGCGAAGCGTTTCGCGTCGAGCTGCGAGAAGCGCTTGAGGTACTGCGAGATCTCCTTCGCGCTGCCCATGCTCGAGAGCAGGCGCACGATGGTCTGGCGGGTTTGCTTATGCGTGTCCATGGTCGATGATCCGCAGGTAGGTTTCGGCGATTTGCCGCAATTGGGACAATTCCACAAATTCATCCGCACTGTGCGCCTGGGCGATGTCGCCGGGGCCGCAAACAAACGTCGTGTAGCCGGCCGCGGAGAACAGCGCCGCTTCGGTCCAGAAATCCACTGCGTTGCCGATCGGCACACCCAGCTCGTAGGCGAGGTCGCGCGCTGCCAGGCGTTTTGCTTCGGCCTGCGCAACATCGCCAACCGGCAGCGGCGCACCGCGGAACGTCTCCGAGAATTCCGAGACTGCGCCGGCACAATCGCGAAACGCAGCGAGCAGCGCGTCGGTGTCCATCGAAGGCAGCGGGCGGAACCCGAAGCGCACTTCCGCCGCCGGCGCGATCATATTGGCCTTGATGCCGCCTTCGACGCGGCCGATATTGAAGCGCAGGCCGGTCAGTCCACCGAAGCGCTGGTGCGCTTGCCTTTCCACGTAGTCCAGCGCCTGCGCACCCCAACGCATGGCCTGGTGCAATGCGCTTGCATCAGTGCTGCCGGAAGCGTGTCCGGCACGCCCGGCAAAGCGCATCAGCACGGAACTGATGCCCCGGTGGGCGAGCACCGCTTCGCCACGCGTGGGTTCGGCGACGATCACGCCGGCAAGCGGCAGCTTGCGCGCCAGAAACGCAGCGATGCAGCGCGCGTCGTTTGCTTCCTCATCGGTCGTGAACAGAAATGCCGCGTCGCCTTGTGTTCGCCCCGCCGCGGTCAGCAGCGCTGCCGCAGCGCCTTTGATATCACAGGCGCCAAGGCCGATCGCGCGATGCTCCGTCACGCGCAGCTCGAGCGGATTCGCTGTCCAATGCGGCGAGTCGGGCACCGTGTCCAAGTGCACATTGAACAGGATTTTCGGCTGGCCACGCACCGCGTAGAGGCTCACCGCGCCCGCGCCGTGATCGGTGACTGTGCATTGAAATCCCTGCAACTGCGCGCGCAGATAGTCGAAAATGCCGCCCGTGCCGATCGCCCGCGGCGGGTTGCGCGTGTCGTGCGCGACGAGGGCGCGCAGGTGCGCAAGCGTGGTGGCGAGCCAATCGCTCATCGATTGACTTCCGCCCACAACGTGGAACTCATGCCATAGAGCCGGATGAATCCTTCGGCTTCCTCGACGCCCCAATCCGCCGACTGCGCATACGTCGCGCCTTTTGCGTTGAGGATGTGCGGCGATTTCAGTGCAATGGCGTTTACCGCGCCGCCCTGCGTTTCCAGGATCACGTCGCCGTTGACGCAGCGCTGCGAAGAAGCGAGAAACGCTTCGAGATCGGCCTTGAGCGGATCGTGGAAGAAACCTTCGTAGGCAAGCTCGACCCATTGGCGCGCGACGTCGGGCTTGAAACGGTTCTGCTGCTTCGTCAACACGGCTTCTTCGAGCGCGCGATGTGCGGTCAGCAGTGCGATCAGCCCGGGTGCTTCAAAGATGATGCGGCCTTTCAGGCCGATTGTCGTGTCGCCGGTATACAGCCCGCGGCCGACACCGTATTTTGCGAATTCGCGATTGAGACGCGCGAGAATTTCCTGACCGGCAAGCTTCTCGCCATTCAACGCCACGGCTTCGCCGTTCACGAACGTCAGCGTCGCACGCAGCGGCGTCGCCGGCCAGTCGGTGCGCGTTGCGCACCAGCCGCGCGCGCCCTCGCCGGGTGCTTCCCAGCGGTCGATCTCGCCGCCCGACATCGTCACGCCAAGCAGGTTTTCGTTGATCGTGTAGCTCTTTTGCTTTGCGCGCACATCGAAACCGCGTTCCTCGAGATACTCGTGCTCGTAAGCACGCGTCTGCGTGTGTTCTTTCTGGATCTCGCGGATCGGCGCGACGATCGTGTAATCGCCGAGCGCCCTGATCGTCAGATCGAAACGCACCTGGTCATTGCCCATGCCGGTACAGCCGTGCGCGATGAATTTCGTAGCGAGTTCGTCACAGCGCTTCAATGCGGCCTCGACGATCAGGTAACGATCGGAAACGAGCAGCGGATACTGGCCCTGATAGCCCTCGCCGGCCCAGACGAACGGCTTGACGAAGCCGTTCCATATCAGCGGACCGCCGTCGACGGTACGGTGGCTGGCGACACCCAACTCCTGCGCCCGCGCTTCGATGTAGGCGCGCTCATCCGCGTCGACGCCGCCGGTATCGGCGAACACGGTGTGCACGGCGTAGCCGCGTTCCTTGAGATACGGCACGCAGAAGCTCGTGTCCAGGCCGCCGGAAAACGCGAGCACGATATTCTTCTGACTCATGCTTTGCTCCCGCTTTGCGTGACGAGACTCGCCATCACCGCTTTCTGCACGTGCAGGCGGTTCTCGGCTTCATCGATGGCGATGCAGGCCGGCGAATCCATCACCGCATCGGTCGCCTTGACGTTGCGCCGCAGCGGCAGACAGTGGCTGAACACGCCGTTGTCAGTCAGCGCCATCTTCGCTTCGTCCACAATGAAATTTTTGTACTTTTCCCGGATCGGCTTCTCCTGTTCCCATCGGCCGAAATACGGCAACGCGCCCCAGCTCTTCGCATATACCGCGTGTGCGTCCCGATAGGCGGCGTCGACATCGTGGCTCAGCGTGAAGCTGCCGCCGTTCTCGGCGACGTTGCGCTCGGCGAAATCCAGATAGCGCTGATCGAGCGCATATTCCGGCGTCGGACACAGCAACGTCACATCCATGCCGAAGCGCGTGGCAATCTGCAAAGCGGAATTCGCCACTGCGGTGTTCAGCGGTTTCGGATGGTAGGTCCAGGTGAGCACGTACTTCTTCCCGCGCAAATCGGCCGCGCCGAAGCGCTGCTGCAAAGCCATGATGTGCGCGAGCTCCTGCATCGGATGCGTGATCGTTTCCATGTTGATCACCGGCACCGTGGCGTACTGCGCGAACGCCTGCAGCACGCGATCTTCGCGATCGACAGACCAGTCCTGGAACTTCGGAAACGCGCGCACGCCGATCAGATCGACATAACGCGACAGCACGCGCGCGACTTCGGCGATGTGTTCTTCGGCTTCGCCGTCCATCACGGTCGTGGGCGCGAATTCGATCGGCCAAGCGTCCTTGCCGGGCGACAACACGATCGCGTGACCGCCGAGTTCAAACGCGCCGAGTTCGAAACTCGTGCGCGTGCGCATCGAGGGATTGAAAAACAGCAGCGCGATGCTGCGACCGGCGAGGTCGCGACCGTGACGCGTGCGCTTGAATGCGGCGGCTTGCGCCAGCAGCGCGTCGAGTTCGGCGCGGCTGAAGTCCTGGGTGCTCAAAAAATGTCGAACAGTCATTCGATCAATCCTCAAGGAATCCTGACAACCCACCTCCCCGCTTGCGGAGAATGGGCGCCGGAGTGCTCCTGCAGTCCCGGCATACCGGCCATCCATGACCATCGCCGAAAATTGCTCCTGCATTTCCGGCATACCGGCCATCCATGGCCATCGCCGAAAATTGCTCCTGCATTTCCGGCATACCGGCCATCCATGGCCATAAACGAAAAACCCGGCGCGAGGCCGGGTTTTTATGAAGCATGCGTGTTAAACGCGTGCGACAGCTACCCGGCGTGCAGTCGGATGAACGGTCGACGCGCGCGCGAGGTCATGCCGGCGGCCATGCGGGCGCTGGACAGGGAACCGGTCGCGGTGAATACAGAAGACATGGCGCGGACAGTACACGCAAGTTCGCCGGGTTGCAACGACTATTTTTGAAATAGCCGTCCATTCAACAAAGGCAGGCCGGGGTCGCGTGTGGTCCACGCGCGCTTGACAGCACCTGCCATATCGAGCTATTGTATTAGCGCATTAATACATCAGAAGCAGATGAAACAACGCATCCAACCCCTGCCGAAACGTGATGCCGAGAGCGATCTCGAGGCGCTGTCGCGCGCCCTGGCGGCGCTGGACAAGGCAGCCGACGTACGCGCATTTCTCGAGGATTTGTGCACCCCGGCCGAACTCGAAGCCATGTGCGACCGCTGGAAAGTCGTGCCCCTGCTGCTGCAAGGCGTGCCCTACCGCGAAATCCACGAACGAACGCTGGTCAGCGTGACCACGGTGGGCCGCGTCGCGCGCACGCTCGAACGCGGCGCCGGCGGCTATGGCGCTGCGCTGCGCCACCATCGCCGCCGACCCGCCGCGGCGCACTGAGACTTCCGCATGAGTCCTTCCGCCGCCACTCCCGCGGTGCGTGATCGCCTGCGCATCGCCATCCAGAAATCCGGGCGCCTCGGCGATCCCGCGCGCGCGCTACTGCGGGAGACAGGCCTCGACTGGCGCGAATCGCGCGATCGCCTGTTCTGCTTCGGCGAGACGCTGCCGGTCGATCTGCTACTCGTACGCGACGACGATATCCCGGGTCTGATCGCCGACGGCGTCTGCGATCTCGGCATCGTCGGCCGCAATGTGCTGCTTGAACAGCTCGCGCTGACACCGGCGGCACCGTTCACGGAACTGCGCGCGCTCGGCTTCGGCGGCTGCCAGCTCATGCTCGCCATACCGGAAAATCTCGAATGGGACGGTGCCGACAGCATCGCCGGGCAGCGCATCGCCACGAGTTATCCTGGCCTGCTCGCGCAATGGCTGGGCGCAAAGAACATCGATGCCTCGATCGTGACTCTGTCCGGCTCGGTGGAAATCGCACCGAAGCTCGGCCAGGCCGACTTGATCTGCGATCTGGTCTCCAGCGGCGCAACGCTCGCTGCAAACCACCTGAAACCGGTCGAAACACTGCTGCAGAGCGAAGCCGTGCTGGCCGGACCCCGCGCTGGCTTCATCGATCTGCGTGCGGAAATCGCCGAGCTGCTGATGCGCCGGATCGATGGCGTGCTGAAAATCCGCGATAGCAAGCTGCTATTGTTCCAGGCTGCGCGTAACGCAGTGCCGGCATTGCTGGCGATGCTCGACGATGCCGAAGCACCGACCGTGACCGCCGTGCATGACAGCGATCAGCTCGCGCTGCAGGCGCTGTGCCACGGCGTTCTGACCTGGCAGCGGTTGGAGGATCTCAAGCGCGCCGGTGCGCGCGGCCTCATGGTGCTGCCGATCGAGAGGATGCTCGCATGAGCGCGTTACGCCGCGTCAACTGGAACGCGCTAGACGCAGCGGCACGCGCGGACGTGTTGCGCCGGCCGACGCAAGTCGTCGCGGATTCCGTTCGCGCGAGCGTCGCGCAAATCCTCGCCGCGGTACGCACCAAGGGCGATACCGCGCTGCGCGAATTCAGCATGCTCTACGATCGCATCGCCATTGCAGACTTTGCCGTCAGCGCGGACGAATTTGCCGCCGCCGCGGCATCGGTCACACCTGAATTGCGCACGGCAATCGAAACCGCCGCACAGCGCATCGAAAACTGGCATCGCGCCGGCATGACGCAGCCGTATGCGTTCGACACCGACGATGGCGTGATCTGCGAACGCATTCTGCGCGGCATAGTGCACGTCGGCTTGTACGTTCCGGCCGGCAGCGCGCCACTGCCGTCCACCGCGCTGATGCTCGGCGTGCCGGCGCGTCTGGCGAACTGCCGCGAAGTCGTGCTGTGCTCACCGCCACGAACCGACGGCAGCGTCGATCCGGCCGTGTTGTACGCGGCGCAAGTCTGCGGCATCGGGCGCGTGTTCAAGATTGGCGGTGCGCAGGCGATTGCGGCGATGGCCTATGGCACCGGCAGCGTGCCGAAATGCGACAAACTGTTCGGCCCGGGCAATGCCTTCGTCACCGAGGCGAAGCGACAGGTGTCGATGGACGCCAGCGGCGCGGCCATCGACATGCCGGCCGGCCCTTCCGAACTGCTGGTGATCGCCGACGCGGGTGCGAACGCTGCTTTCGTCGCTGCCGACCTTCTCTCTCAAGCCGAGCACGGCGCGGATTCGCAAGTGTTGCTGCTCAGCACCGATGTCACATTGCTCGACGATGTCGACCGGGACATTGCGCGCCAGCTGGCGACATTGACCCGTGCCGAGGTCGCGCGCAAATCGCTCGCGGCATCGCGCGCCGTTTTCGTCGAGGCGCTCGATGACGCCTTCGCCATCAGTAACACGTACGCGCCGGAGCACTTGATCCTGGCGTTGCGCGAACCGCGACGCTGGCTCGATAAGGTCGAGGCCGCCGGCTCGGTGTTTCTTGGCGACTACGCAGCGGAAGCGCTCGGCGACTACTGCAGCGGCACCAATCACGTGTTGCCCACCGGGGGTTCCGCGCGCGCGCTAAGCGGCTTGAGCGTCGCCAGTTTCCAAAACACGATCAGCGTGCAGAGCGTCGATCGGCGCGGCATTGCCGCAATCGGGCCGACCGCGGTGACGCTCGCGCACGCCGAAGGCCTCGATGCGCATGCGCATGCGGTGAAGCTGCGCCTGGAGGCTGCATGAGCGCCTTGTTGCAACTCGTGCGCGACGATCTGCGCGACTTTGCCGGCTACAGCTCGGCACGCAGTACGCAAGCGACGGGCGACGTCTGGCTCAATGCGAATGAATCGCCGTGGGCGAATCCTGCCGACGCCACCGCCAGCGTGCGCCGCTATCCCGAGCCACAGCCGGAGCCGCTGCGCGCGGCGCTCGCGCAGCTGTACGGTGTGGCTCGCGAGCAATTGCTGATCGGGCGCGGCAGCGACGAAGCGATAGACCTGCTGGTGCGCGCATTGTGCACGCCAGTGCGCGATGCCGTGCTCGTCACGCCGCCGGTCTTCGGCATGTACGCGGTGTGTGCGCGCGTGCACGGTGCGCGCGTTGTCGAAGTGCCGCTCAGCGACGTAGCGGAGGACTTCCATGTCGATCTCGACGCGATTGCTAGTCGGGCGCTGGCCGACAACGTCAAGATCGTCTTCCTCTGTGCGCCGGGCAATCCGGCCGGCGGCGCGATTGCGGCAGGAGAGGTGCTCGCGCTTGCGCGGAAGCTCCGCGGCCGAGCGCTCGTCGTCGTCGACGAGGCCTATATCGAATTCGCCGATGCGCCATCGCTCGCCAGCTGCGTCGCCGGCCAGGAAAATCTGGCCGTGCTGCGTACGCTGTCGAAAGCACACGCGCTCGCCGCAGCGCGCATCGGTTGCGTTATTGCCAATCCAGCGCTTGTCGATGTGCTGCGGCGCTGCCAGGCACCCTATCCGATCGCGACCCCCTGCGCGCAGCTCGCACTCGCCGCGCTGCAAACCGATGCGCTGGCAACGACGCGCGAACGCATCTCGATCGTCAAGCGCGAGCGCGACGCATTGCGCATCGCACTCGCATCCTGCGACGGCGTGCGCCGGGTCTATCCCTCGCAGGCGAATTTCCTCCTCGCACGTTTCGATGACGCCGGCGCCGCGTACGCGGCGCTGCTCGCTGCCGGCATTGTTGTCCGCGATCAGCGTGGCGCAGCGCAGTTGCACGACGCACTGCGCATCAGCATCGGCACGCCCGAACAGAACCGGCGCGTGCTCGGCGCCTTGCGCCAAACGGAAATCGTGTCGTGACGCCACTGTTGTTCATCGACCGCGACGGCACGCTGATCGAGGAACCGGCGGATTTCCAGATCGACGCGTATGAAAAACTGCGCTTCGTCGACGGCGCGATCCCGGCGCTGCTGCGCCTGCGCGACGCCGGCTACCAGTTCATTCTGATCAGCAATCAGGACGGGCTCGGCACCGCGGCATTTCCGCGCGCGGCGTTCGACGGTCCGCACCAGCTCATGCTGCAGGTGTTCGCGAGTGCCGGCTTGTCGTTCCGCGATCAGCTCATCGATGCGTCGCTGCCAGCCGACAACGCGACGACGCGCAAGCCCGGCATCGGCCTCGCGCTGCCCTACGTGCAGGATCACAGCGTCGACTGGCGCCGCTCGGCCGTGATCGGCGATCGCGACACCGACGTGCAGTTCGCGAAGAATCTCGGCGTGCGCGCATTCCAGCTCAAGACGCCGCAATTCGGCGGCGAATGGGACTGGGCCGGCATCGCGCACGCGCTCGCCGACGCACCACGCAGCGCATGCGTCGCACGCGCGACGCGAGAAACGGATATTCGGGTCGAAGTGGATCTGGATCGCTGCGCCGAGCCGAAGGTCAGCACGCGCATTGGTTTCTTCGATCACATGCTCGAACAACTCGGCAAGCACGGCGGCTTCGCGCTCACACTCACCTGCGACGGCGACACGCATATCGACGAACATCACACGGTGGAAGACAGCGCTCTCGCACTCGGCCGATGTTTGCGTGACGCGCTCGGCGACAAGCGCGGCATCGCGCGTTACGGTTTCACCCTGCCCATGGATGAGGCGCTCGCCACGGCGGCGCTGGATTTGTCCGGCCGCCCGCTGTTTGTGTTCGATGGCCGCTTCACACGCGAACGCGTCGGCGATCTGCCGACCGAACTCGTGCCGCATTTCTTCCGCTCGTTGTGCGACGCGGCCGGTATCAACCTGCACCTGCAGGTACGCGGCGAAAACGATCATCACCGGATCGAGGCCTGTTTCAAAGTCGTCGCGCGCGCGCTGCGTCAGGCTATGCGTCGCGAGGGCGCCGAGCTGCCAAGCACCAAGGGCGTGTTGTGAGCGGGCTCGTCATCATCGATTCCGGTGGCGCCAATCTCGGTTCGGTGCGCCACGCGTTGCTGCGGCTCAATATTGACGCTCCGGTGACGCTCGACGCGAACGCGATCCGCAATGCCGAACGCCTGTTGCTTCCCGGCGTCGGCGCCGCTGCGCCGATCATGCGACGGCTGCGCCAATCCGGCATCGCCGACCTGTTGCGCAACCTGCGCACGCCGCTGCTCGGCATCTGTGTCGGCATGCAGGTACTGTACGAGCACTCCGCGGAAAGCGACACGCCCTGCCTCGGCCTGCTACCCGGCCGTATCGACAAGATCACGGCGACCACCAACGCACGCGTGCCGCACATGGGCTGGAACCGCTTGCGGTGCGAGCGCGAAAGTCCACTGCTTGGCGGCCTCGGCGAGGACTATGCGTATTTCGTGCATAGCTACGCCGCAGCGGTCGATGAGAACTGCCTCGCCAGTGTCGAACATGGCGCTCGTTACGCAGCGCTGGTGCAACGCGCCCATATCGCCGGCGTGCAATTCCATCCCGAGCGCTCGGCCGCAGCGGGCGCACGCTTGTTACGCAATTTTCTCGCGTGGCAACCATGAGCTTCGTCGTCTATCCGGCCATCGATGTGCGCGGCGGCCGCGTCGTGCGCCTGCGCCAGGGCGATTACGCGGCCGAGACCCGCTACAGCGACGATCCGCTCGCACTGGCATTGCGTTATGCGGAGTCCGGCGCACGCTGGCTACACCTGGTCGATCTCGACGCCGCCCGCGAGGGCGGCTACACGCTGATACCACTGTTACGCACGATTGCCGAGCACGGACATTTGCATGTCCAGACGGGCGGCGGCGTGCGCTACGCCGATGATGTGCAGACACTGCTCGATGCGGGCGCGCG
>Ga0207680_10000233_pt1 | contig 26689 bp, 27 predicted proteins | sample KBSS23metaG_FD_184321 | JGI IMG/M metagenome (GOLD analysis project Ga0207680, IMG submission 184321) | Switchgrass rhizosphere microbial communities from Kellogg Biological Station, Michigan, USA - KBS S2-3 metaG (SPAdes) (version 2) | ecosystem: Host-associated > Plants > Roots > Rhizosphere...
ACCAATCGCAATTGGCTGCTCAATCACCCACAAACATGATAAAAGCAAACAACACCGTTCTCAAGAACCTCAGCGCCGAACAGCAGATGGCGCTGCTCGAACTCTTGCGTGAGGCGCAAGATCCTAGTTGCATTGCTTTGCTAGAAGAGCTTTACAAGTCGAAGCGCAAAAAGGTGAGAGATGAAGTTGTCTACGTCGCCGACAAAATCTATGACGATCCAAGAGCGGACGAATTTATTCTTCACATTGCGCTCCATGACAAAAATATTCGCAATCGTGGCCTCGCTGTTTTTAGTCTTGGCTTGCGAGACAAAAAATATGTGAAGTCTTTGACGAAGCTTGCACTCGACAAAAATCAACCCGCATTTATTCGCGATAACGCGGCCGACGCACTCGGGGATCAATTCGAATTCTCAAAAAATCCGTTGAGGGCTAGCGGAATCAAAGTGCTTGAGAAATGTCTCGAAGATTCCAATGCAGATGTCCGATGGACCGCATGCTTTTCTCTCGGCAAGCTGAAGAGTCGATCATCCGTTGCAGCTCTCAGAAAACTTGCCAAGACAGATAAAGGAAAATCTCAGTACGGAAGCGTTGCCAAGCAAGCTGAGTGCGCCGCGAATTTCATTGTCGGCAAATCAGACATTCTCGACGAGCGGGACCTCACAGATTCCAACGAGTGATCCTAAGTCACTAAGATTCCGATTTCAAACAGGCGTCAACAATCGCTGCAACTTCAGATCCGTACTTCCTATCGATCGAACCTTGCGGAAGCCGAAACACTGCCAACGCGATGCCACTGCGGTTGTAGAACACAATTTTGTTCGGTGTCCGAATGTTGGAAGGGTCTGGGCCGTACCCCTCACTAATTTGCAACGCGGCGATAAGTTTCTCGATTGAGCGTTGATCTCTGATTACGCGAACAACTCGGTTACTTGAGACCGACCTCCAATGTCCCATGATCTTTACTTCGGCAACTTGCTTTGGATTCAACTTCGTCGCCAGAGCCCTCACGATCTTGTTCGGGGTCCTTATCGGCGGAACTCTTGGCGTCGAACCTTCATACACAAACGTCGTTTCGCTCTCGCATAGAGGCTCTCCGTCGGAACTGAGCATTTGCACACAGTAGGTGTAAGTCCCTGGCTCTGACGGGCGGTCAAAAAACATCCAACTGCCGTATTCTTGGTCAAGTGCAACGTCCTCCGCGCCGTCGACTTTCCTAAATGCAAGGAATCTTGGACTGCGCACTTCGTTCAAATCCCACTCGATGGCGAGTAGCACCTTTTCTCCCGACGGGGCCGCTCTCACCGCAAGGTTGTACTCTTGGCTCATATCGCCATCCATTCGCACGTGTCTTTAGATCGCTACTCGAATTCTCTTCGCCGTCTCCAACAACTCTCGCGCCTTATCCAAGGGCCACTGCGTGGCCGCATCTGATAAAGCATTCACCGGATCGGGATGCACTTCCAAAAACAATGCATCGATCCCAACTGCGACTGCAGCACGCACCATCGCCGGAATCGATTCTCGAACACCCCCGGTCGTCGTTCCCGCGCCACCAGGTCGTTGCGCGGAATGCGTAGCATCGAAACAAACGGGAACGCCAAAGGATCGCATGACTTCAAGCCCCGGCATGTCGACAATCAAAGTGTTGTATCCAAACGAAGTTCCGCGTTCCGTCAACACAATCCCCGCCGCGTTGTATGCGCGCAGCTTCTCGACGATGTTCTTCGTATCGTGCGGCGCCAAGAACTGTCCCTTTTTGACGTTGACAACTCGGCCGCTCTTCGAAGCCGCTTCCAACAAATCGGACTGCCGTGACAGAAAGGCCGGAATCTGCAACACGTCGCAAACCTCGGCCGCGACAGAAGCTTGCTCTGGCAAGTGAATATCCGTCGTCACCGGTACGCCGAACTCTTTCTTTACCGCTGACAATATCTCCAGGCCCTCATGGATTCCCGCCCCTCTCTCGGAGTTTGCCGATGTGCGATTCGCCTTATCGAACGAGGCTTTAAAGATGTAATTGAAACCCAGGTCCTTGCACAAGGGAACCATCGTCGACGCGACCTGCATGCAAAGTCCTCGTGACTCCGCTAAACATGGCCCAGCAATGACGGTGAGAGCAGGATCGCCTATGGAAAAGGGACCAACAGATGCTGATTGAATATTCATAGCAAAACTATGGAAACGAGGGGCGGCACGGACACCACCACCTTTTCATAAGACTCAGATAAGTAATTGCCTGCGGTCAATCTCCGTGGCTCTGTGTGTACTCGGTGCCTCTGTGGTTGCATTTCAATACCCGCAAGCCGACCAGCGAAAGGTTACACCACACCGAACACCGAACACCGAATACCGAATACTCACTTCGCTTGCGCCAAGTAGATCTTCAACTGCTCCGGAGTGTCGAGCTCATCTTTGCCCGTGATCACCTTCACCCGATCTCCACCGGGCTTCAGTATCTCAACGTGCGGCAAACCCTTAATTCCAAACAATTGATTGGTCATCGCCACATACTTCGGATCGACTCCCGTGCTTTGATCGATCCTTAGCGCGACAACGTTCTGCATCGCGGCAATTCCTTCTGGCTTATTGAAAACGTCGTTCTCGATCTCATGACAAATCGCGCACCAATCAGCCGACGCATCGATGACAATCGGCTTCCCAGATTTCTTCGCCGCGTCGAACGCCGCCAACGTAAACGGCTCCCATCTGACAACAGTCGAAGAACCGAGAGCCGCAAGTTGCTCGTCACGAATCGCTGTTGAACGAGACGAAATCAGTTGCCCCGCAAAGACACCGCACAACAAGATTGCCGCGCCCTTGATACCCCAGATCAGTTGGGTGTTGCCGCTCTTCTCGAACAAGAACAAGTATCCGGCAGCCAACACAAGAAAGACCGCATCGATCAACATCGTTCGCGGCTCAGTCGACTTAAATTGAAAACCCTGAAGAAGATAATTCAGCGCGACCCACAGAACGACAATTCCGAGAAGCGCCTTTAAAGTCTTCAACCAACCCCCCGATCGAGGCAGCGTCTTAGCACCGCTGGATACCGCTCCCAAAATGAAGAAGGGAAGTCCCAATCCAACTCCGATCGATGTAAACAGAAGCAGCCCAAGAGGCAGGTTCTTAAACTCCGCAACTTTGATCGCAAACGCCGTAACAACTGGACCGGCGCACGGCGCCGCTGCAAAACCCATCAGCAATCCCATGATCAGCGCGCCCACCGCGCCACTTCGACCATGGATCTGCTTGCCCAAAAATGCCGGCAATCGAATTTCGTAAACGTCGAACATCGATAGCGCTAACGCCGCCATCAGCAATCCGAGGGCGATCAAAAACCAAGGCGCCTGAAACAGCGAGCCAATCGTTCCACCCAAAGCGGCAGAAACGCCACCGACCACACCATAGGTCAGCGCCAATCCCAACATGTACATGAGCCCAAGGCCGACACGAGCAGATCGATTGCCCGCCGCTTGATTGGAAAAGAACCCGACTGTGATCGGAATCATCGGATACACGCAAGGCGTCACCGCGAGAGCGAGACCCGTCAGGAGGGCGAGGATAACGACGAAGAAATAGTTGCCACTCTGAAATGCATTCCGAAGATTGGTCGCAATGAACCCTTCATCGGTCGTCTCACCAGCGGATGGATTGCTTACCGCGGGTGCTTGGTCGTTGCCTTTCGATGGCGCTTCACCACTTTGCGATGCACCTTGCGAGTCACCACTCGTTTGCGCGCTACCACCGGTTTCTTTTTGAGGGGGTGGACTTTTGGTTGACCCGGACGTTGGGAGCTTTATCGGCGTGCCCGTTTTCGTTGTATCGGGCTTTGCCGGTTGTGGCTTCTTTCCATCGTCCGGTTTTGTTCCCCCTCCAGCGGGAACGGAAGGGGTCGTCGCACCGGCGACTATTAACTTTGCAGTTGCCGTGACGGTGCTAGGCGGATAACAATTGTTCGCGTTGCATTGCTGATACTGAATCTTCAGCGCAACGTCGTAGGATCCCGCTTTTGCAGGAGCTTTGAGGGTGACGGGAATCTCGACCGTCCCTTCGTAAACCTTTACGGGTGTGGTCGAGCCACCAACGATCGCGTCGACACCCTTCGGATATTTCACACCCAAGACCGATACGTCTGATGACGAGGACTTCACAGAGACCGGGATCATATAGGACTCGGTCGGCGGATTCTGATAGGCGTGCAGTCCTTCTGCAAATTTCAGCGTGACGGTGCCAATGACCTGCTCGCCTGCCTTCGCCGAAGGAAGAGAAAGGGAAGCGGTCGGAGGCGTGTTCGGTTGCCCAAGGGCGAAAGCCGAAAGAAGCCCAAGGAGCAACGCCAAACATAGCCGAGTGGCTCGGTTCACAACCTTATTTAATCGCATCGGGACATTTAAGTTCCCGATTGAGGTCAAGCGATGCCCATCCATTTCTTAATCCGGTATGTCGTCGTGTCTCTATTGATCTGAGCGATGGCGCGGGTCAACGGCACGCTTTTCGGGCAAACCTTTACGCAATTCTGTGCATTTCCGCAGCCGGTGATGCCTTCTTCGCTCGACATGAACTCAAGCCGCTCGGACTCCAGGGTCTTGCCTACGGGGTGCAAATTGAAGAGCAGGGCTTGTCCCACCGCCGCTGGACCAACAAAAGGCGAATGATCGTTTACTTGAGGACACGCCTCCAAACAACAGCCGCAGGTCATGCATTTTGAAAGCGCATAACGAAGTTGTCGAATGTGGTCGTCCTGTGGCTGACCCATGCCGAGGTCGTACGAACCGTCGATTGGCACCCACCCATTGACCTTCTTCAAGTTGTCGAACATCTTGCTGCGGTCGACCACCAGATCGCGGACCAACGGAAACTTCTTCATTGGTTCGAGAGTGATTTCCAGCACATCGCCGTTCGGCTCGCCGACATCTTCAACGAGTGCAGTGCAGGCCTGGCGAATGCGGCCATTGACGTTCATGGAACAAGACCCGCAAATTTCCTCGAGGCATGCCGCTTCCCAAGCCGGAGGTCGGACTTCTTTGCCTTCAGTGGTAACGGGATTCTTTTGGGTCTCGATGAGAGCGGAAATGACGTTCAGATTTTCCTTGTAAGGGATATCGAACGTGTCCCATCGAACGGGGCCGTCTGCGCTTTCCTGGCGCTTGATCTTCAAGCGGATCGTCTTAGGCATCTTGCGCAAATGAGTCTACTCGGATGGTAGCCGCGTGGTAGGGGCGCAGGACTTAGCCTGCCCTTCGAACATCCTTGCGCGCCGATCTATGGGCACTGCGTTGTGCATCGTTGTGTCGTTGTGCCGTTGTGGTTTGACCCGAATTCTGCCCCCAGGGAACAAGCAGGAGCGGTCATCTCGGCCGAGGAGGGTCCAATCCGTCCCATCAGTCCTATCCATCCCACATTGTCAAAGGCCCTGCTAAAAATCCAGCAGCAACTCAGGGCCTACCGGGCGTCATTAGAGATAAAGCAGCGGTATACACTGACTGCGTCAAGGGGATGATTACTCAAGCTCCTGCCAACGTTGGCTCACGTGTTGAGATTCTTGGTGTCGGTGTCGACCAAGTCGACATGACCGCCACCCTTGCTCGTCTCGACGTCTATCTCCAAACGAAGACGCCGCACCTTATCGCTACCGCAGATGCCGCTGGGATCGTCCAGGCGCAAAGCGATCCCGAATTTCTTCACATTCTAAAGACTGCCGATCTTGTCACCCCAGACAGCATCGGCGTTCTTTGGGCAGCGAAGAGAAAGGGTCAGCCGATTAAGGAGCGTGTAAGTGGCGTGGATCTTTGCGACAAGCTTTGCGCGATGAGCGCAGACAAGGGATGGCGCATTTATCTTCTCGGCGCCGAGCCAGGAGTCGCCGATCTAGCCGCCGAAAAACTGCGACTCAAGCATCCGGGGTGCAACATCGTCGGATCACGCCACGGATATTTCCCATCCGAGAGTGATGAGATCGTTGCCCAAGAAGTCGCCGCGACGGAGCCTGACATCCTCCTCGTCGCGATGGGTATTCCGCGTCAAGAGAAATTTATCAAGAAGACGCAAGACATTATCAAGGCGTCCGTCGCGATGGGTGTTGGTGGAAGCCTGGATGTCTTCAGCGGAAAAGCAAAACGCGCCCCCAAGATTTTCCAGAAGATCAAATTGGAATGGCTCTGGCGATTACTTCTTAATCCGTCTAAGATTTCAAAAGCCAAGTTCCTTCCGAAATTCGTGATGCTCGTTCTGAAAGAGAAGAAGTGAACAACACCGTAAGGAGCGCGGGCGTCTCGCCCGCATTCGGATGCCAAGCGTCTCGCTTGGCCCAGATTCTCTGCAAAGAATGACGGATCGCCCAATACCGAATACCCAACACCCAACACCATCCGTGAAGATCTACACCAAGACAGGAGACAAAGGAGAAACGGGCCTTGTCGGCGGAAGCCGAATCTCAAAGGCGTCATCTCGTATCAACGCGATCGGTGATGTCGACGAGCTCAATGCCGCGATCGGCGTCGCGCGTACGGAGTCGACAAATAACGAACTCGACCCCATGCTTGCGTGGCTGCAAAGTGCGCTCTTCGATCTAGGTGCGGAACTCGCGTCCCCGCCAGGTGGACGCATTTCTCATTCACCGCTCCCGGCAGACGCGTCCAGCCGATTAGAGCAAGACATAGATCGCCAAACTGAACGACTCCCTCAACTGAAGAATTTCATCCTCCCCGGAGGATCGAAGCTGGCTGCTCACCTGCACCTAGCCCGGTGCATCAGCCGCAGAGCCGAGCGTTCCTGCCTCGCGCTTCACGCCGAAGAGCCCCTCCGCCAGGAACTTTTGACCTTCATGAATCGTGTTTCAGATTGGCTTTTCGTTGCCGCCCGCACCGCAAATCAGCTTGAAGGAATAGAAGACGTAGCGTGGACGGCTAGTCAAGCGTCAGGATAAATACGATGGTTACCGCGATGATTGCGCTTGCCGCGTTCTCCCAGGGAACGCAAGACCGCCCAAAGCCCGGCGCACTTGTCTCCAAGATGCTCGCGCATTATCACGATCTGAGTTCGTTGACCGGGAGCATCCACTTCACCCAGACCGCGGCCGGAAAATCGCTATCGGGCGAGACGCAAGTCCAATTTCAAAAACCGAATCTCCTCTATATCAAGCAGAGCATGAGCGGCGCGGATGCAAGTTCAGCTCGCGTGATCAGTAACGGCGATCGATTTGTCTATTCGTTGCCCCAGGACACGCGCGCGTCCGTGCAGATCATGGGTGACTCTAGACAGGCTGCATCTGAGTTGGTCGAAGATGTTTCTCAGTGGAACGATGAGGCGGGCGCAGCGCAGGTGCTCAATCTCGGACAGATTTACGGCGTGGGTGGCGGAGGTTTGCCCCTTCATCCCACTCCCCCATTGGACATCGCGATCAATCGCCAAAACGATCTGAAGAGTTTTGTTGGACAACTCGCCACCGTGGAAGATCAGGGCGATGAAAAAATAAATGGCAGGAACGCACATTTGATTGGAGGCGATTGGCGTCAATACGACGGAACTCCGGTCAGCGGGACCTACCAAATCGCGATCACGGACGAAGGCGACCTATTGCGATATATCCAAAAGGAAACGTTTGTCGATCCACGTGTTCGGGGAATGACCCCAACCTTGATCACATCGACTTGGATGGTCGATCTCACGCCAAACGGCCAGGTCAACCAGAAGCTGTTCAGCGACCCAATCTTAAAGCGCCGAAACTCGAAATAGGGTCTCTCGGACCTCGGGAATTACTGTTTTCCACACTAGAAAACCGGCTTTCTTGGTGGGGTGTGGTTTAATGGACATAAGGCAGTTTTCCTTCAAGAGGGAACGTCAGAGCGATGAAAAGCGTAATTGTCAAATTGCTCATCTTGGTGTCCATCGGTTCGATGGTCGTCCTTGCGACTCTGGGCGGCTACTACGTTTTCGAGCAATCTCAGAACCCGAGCATCATTGCTCCCGAGGAACGAGAGTTCGTGCACCTGCCTTCTCAAGCCCCGCCGAAGAAGCAGCAGAGCAAGCCGTTGTTCCCGCCTGGCTCGTTTAACCCAGATGTCCCGGGTCCGCGCTAAGCCTTCTTAGCGAAACCGAATACCATTAGCTCATGCCAACTGGCCGCCTCGTTGTTGCCGTCACCGGCGCCAGTGGGGCAATCTATGCCCAGCGCTTCTTGCAGCAGGTCGCTCGCAAATTCGAGCGCGTATATCTCATTCTCAGCGATCAGGCGATTCAAGTCGCTGCGACTGAACTCGGTGTAGCCCCGAAGAGGGAAAGGTTCAGCACGAAAGAATGGCTCGGCGAAGACTTTCCGAACATCACTCTTCTCGATTCGAAGAACTATTTCACTCCTCCTGCGAGCGGCTCATTCCGGCACGACGGAATGGTGATCGTCCCCTGCTCTATGGGCACGGCTGGACGAATTGCAAACGGGATCAGTGATGACCTCGTCACCCGTGCCGCTGATGTTTGTCTGAAGGAGCGCCGTCCACTTATCGTTGTCCCACGCGAGATGCCGATGAACGTGATCATGCTCCGCAATCTGACCACCCTTGCCGAAGCTGGCGCGATCGTTCTCCCCGCAGCCCCCGCCTGGTATTCGAACCCCAAAACGCTTGAGGAGCTTGCCGACACAGTCGTCGCCCGCATCCTCCAGAACCTTGGAGTTGATCAAGACCTCCACAAAGAATGGATGTCTTGATTGCTTCCTGTCCTGTTGCGCAACCATTCCTGTCTGCGATTGCGATATCCGGAAGTCAATCAAACTATCCGCAAGAAATAGTAGACACAAAGATACTAATGTGGGCAATACTTGAAGGGTGAGATCATCGCCAAGACCTGAGCCGTCTGAGAGGCAATCGGTTTTTATGGTCCCCTTTCTCACTAATCCGAAATTCCGAGTTCCGGCTTCGCAGCTCCGAGTTTTTATGGTCCGCCTTTTCACAAATCCGAAATTCCGAGTTCCGGGTTCGCAGCTCCGAGCTTGTGTGGTCCCCCTTCTCACAAATCCGAAATTCCGAGTTCCGGGTTCGCAGCTCCGAGCTTGTGTGGTCCCCTTTCTCACTAATCCGAAATTCCGAGTTCCGGGTTCGCAGCTCCGAGTTTTTATGGTCCCCTTTCTCACTAATCCGAAATTCCGAGTACCGGGTTCGCAGCTCCGAGTTTTTATGGCCCCCTTTCTCACTAATCCGAAATTCCGAGTTCCGGGCTCGCTGCTCCGAGTTTTTGTGGTCCCCTTTCTCACTAATTCGCGGGAGCGAGCTTGAAAGTCGTCATCGCCGGCGGCTCCGGCTTTATCGGACATTCCCTCATCGAGGAATTTAAGGGAGCTGAAATCGTCGTTCTATCCCGTTCCGGCAAACCCATGGAGGGTGTGACCGCCGCAAAGTGGGACGGCAAAACCGTGGGCGGCTGGGCGCAACACCTGGAAGGCGCCGAGGCCGTCCTGAACGTCGTTGGCGAGAACGTCTTCACCCACTGGACCGACGAGAAGAAGAAGCTTTTCATCTCCTCCCGAGTCGACCCCACCAAGGCAATTGGCGAAGCGATCAAGCAATGCAAGAACCCGCCCCAGTCGTGGGTCAACGCCAGCGCGGTCGGCTACTACGGAAGCGTCTACGAACCAACCACCGAATCAGGTCCACCAGGAAATGACTTCCTCGCCGAAGTTTGCAAAGAGTGGGAAGCTGCCCAAGAAGATCATTCAGGAGCCACGAAGAAGGCAAGAGTTCGAATTGGCTTTGTGCTGGGCCAAGACGGAGGCGCATTCCCAATCCTCAAGAAGCTAACAACCGCGTTCTTAGGCTCGGCTCAAGGCGATGGCAATCAATGGATGGGTTGGGTTCATGTCAAAGACGTAGCCGGCATCTTTCGGATGTGCGTCGAACGCAGGCTAGAAGGGCCAATCAATGCGACCGCACCGACTCCCGTCACCAACAGCGATTTCATGAAGGAGCTTCGGCACGAAATGCACAGACCTTGGGCGCCCAACGTGCCCAAATTCGCGCTCTCTCTTGGATCATCGATCGCCCTACCACCACCCGAAGTCACGCTCGCTAGCCAGCGCGTTCTGCCCGCCCGTGCCCTCGAACTCGGCTACCACTTCCGCTTCCCGACTCTTAAGGTGGCTTTGGAGGATTTGCTGAGTCATTAGCGTAGTGAATCCCTGTGAGGTCAACGGTGTGGTGTCGGTCCCGAGAGCCAAAAGCCGGGAGCCGAGAGCCCAAAGCCCCAACCCCAGAGCCCCGAGCCCCGTCACCTCCCCCAGGTACAATCTAAGCTCAAACGACCGCCTATTTCAACTATGCAAATCACGCGCGAAGACCTCAATCCCTGTACCGTAAAGCTCAACGTTATTTGCGAACCGGAAGAAGTTCACACTGGCTTTGAAAAGGCCAAAAAGAACCTCGCGAAAAAGCTAAAGCTGCCCGGTTTCCGTCCCGGAAAGGCTCCGGCCCACGTCGCAGAGCAGTATCTGAGCAAAACCGACATCTACGACGAAGCCCTTCAGCAGATCATCGGTGTCACCTACAAGAATTCGGTGAAGGAGCAAAACCTTGAGCCGGATCCAACGGTCCGCCCTCAAGTCGAAGTCACAAAGATCGACGAGAACGAGTGCGAGTACGTCGCCAAGATCGGCCTGATGCCGATCGTCGAACTCGGTGAACTCAAGGGTATTCCTGTGAGCCAGCCGACCACGTCCATCACCCCTGAGGACATTGATCGCCAGATCGACGAGTTCAGGAAGCGACGTGGCACCCATGTCGCTATCACCGAACGTGGAGTTGACGAAGGCGATGTATGCGTCGTCAACATCAAGCCAGATGGAGAAGAGGAAGACGGCCGCACCTTTATGGTGATTGCCGGTCAGACGTTCCCAACCCTCGACCAAGCTTTGATGAATATGCGGGTGGAAGAGGTGAAGCACCTCAGCCTAGACTTCCCAGAGAAGTTCCAAGAGAAGGATTGGGCAAACACGACGAAGCAGGCTGTCATTTCCTTGAACTCAGTCAGCGCGGTTCGAATCCCCGAGTTGGACGATGCGTTCGCCCAGAGCCTATCGACCGAAAGCGTGGACGATCTTCGCACCCGGATCAAGGCAGGGATGGAGAGCAACATCAAGTCGGAGATCGACAAGATCGTTGCCGAGCAGCTATTGGACGGGCTCCTGGAGCGAAGCAAGGTTGAAGTCTCCGACAACATGTGGGAGCCCATCGCCGAGCAGCGCCTCGCAGAAGTTGCCACTGAGCAGCGGAAGGCAGGCAAGACCCTCGACGACTACGCCCAGCAGCAAGGCATGTCCATCGAAGAGATTCGGGATAGCTGGAGAGACCGAGCCCGTACCGAAGTGAGACGAGCTCTACTGGTGAGAGAAATTTACAAGAAAGAAGATATGAAGCTAGACGACCAGGATCTGAACGCAGAGCTGGCCGAGATGTCGCGGGAAGTCGGAGTGACCCCCGCCGAGATGTTCAAGCTGCTGGATGAGCAAAATGCTCTGAACGAGCTCCAATTTCGCGCAATTTCCCGGAAGGTGCGCGAGTTCCTAGCTGCCCATGCGGACGTCAAAGAGATGGCGGTCGGCGCGGGCGCTTAATGGCCCATGAATTGCAAGGATGAAACCAACGAAGATGAGGAGATCATAGTGGGAGTTCCATACGTAATCGAGCAGACCGCTCGAGGTGAGCGCAGCTACGACCTTTGGTCGCGTCTGCTCAAAGACCGGATTGTCTTCCTAGGGACGCCCGTAGACGACTACGTGGCGAACTTAATCGTCGCCCAGCTCCTCTTTCTAGAGAAGGAAGACCCAGACAAGGATATCGACTTCTACATCAACAGCCCAGGAGGCTCCGTAAGCGCCGGATTGGCGATTTATGACGCCATGCAGATCATTAAGCCCGACGTGGCTACCATCTGCGTTGGCCAGGCCGCTTCGATGGGAGCGGTGCTTCTAGCGGGCGGCGCAGCTAAGAAACGCTACGTTTTGCAGCATGCGCGCGTAATGATTCACCAGGTGAGCGCTGGATTTCAGGGCACAACTGCCGATATTAACGTTCAGGCGAAAGAAATAAACCGTGCGATGGAGACCCTCATGGAAATCCTCGCAAAGCACACAGGTAAGGACAAGGAAAAAGTGCGGCTCGACTGCGACCGCGATTATTTCATGTCCGCTGAGGAATCCGTCGCCTACGGACTCTGCGACAAAGTGCTCGAAAACGGAATGAGATAAGAAGAGGTTAGTGAATGGCCAAGCCAACCGAAAGACGAGACCAGTGTTGCCTATGCGGAAAGACCAAAGAACAGGTCCGGAAGCTCATCGTCGGGCTGCATGGCGCCGTCTGCTCGGATTGCATAGACCTCTGTAACGACATTCTTCACAACGACCAGGAAAAGGCGCCTGTGGCGCCTGCTCCTCGGCCGCACATCCTTGGGAGCACGCCAAGCGTTCCAAAGCCGAAGGAAATCGTCGCATACCTGAATGGATATGTCGTCGGTCAGGAAGTCGCCAAACGCTCCCTTTCTGTCGCCGTTTACAACCACTACAAGAGAGTTCAAGACCGCTCGAACGACGACGTCGAACTACAGAAGAGCAACATCTTGATGATCGGACCAACCGGTTCCGGTAAGACTCTTCTAGCGCAAACCCTTGCGCGAATGCTCAACGTCCCGTTCGCGATCGCTGACGCCACCGCGCTCACTGAAGCGGGTTATGTCGGAGAAGACGTCGAGAACATTCTTCTCAAACTTTATCAAGCAGCCGAATCGATCGATCCACGAAACGCGAAAGAACTTTGCGAGCGCGGCATCATCTATGTCGATGAAATCGACAAGATCGCACGAAAGAGCGACAACCCTTCCATCACGCGAGATGTGAGTGGTGAAGGCGTACAACAAGCGCTCCTCAAAATCCTTGAAGGAACCCTTGCGAACGTTCCGCCCCAGGGTGGTCGAAAGCACCCACAGCAGGAATACATTCAGATCGACACGACGAACGTGCTGTTCGTCTGCGGCGGCGCCTTCGAAGGCATCGACGACATGATCCGTCGACGAATGAAAGAGAACGTGATGGGCTTCCGCGCAAATCCGGAAAGCCGCACCGAGCGAGATCCGAACGTGCTCCGCAACACGCTTCCGGAAGACCTTCTCAAGTTCGGTCTCATCCCAGAATTTATCGGACGGCTTCCCGTCATCGCCACGCTCGATACGCTCGATGAAGATGCGCTCGTCGCAATTCTCAGCGAGCCACGCAACGCCATCCTCAAGCAGTATCAAAAGTTCTTCGCCCTCGATGGCGTCGAACTGATCTTCGAGAAGGGTGCGCTGCGAGAAGTCGCAAAGGAAGCGCTCAAGCGAAAGACCGGCGCCCGTGCTCTTCGCGCAATCATTGAACAGGTGATGCTGGACGTCATGTACGAAGTCCCCAGCAACCTCGATGTGAAGCGCGTCGTAGTTCCTGAAGGCATCATCGACGAGGGTCTGCACCCGCTTCTGATGACCGAAGATCAGGTTCGAAAAGCTGGCTAACGTAGCTTAACGGCGCCATCGGGTTATCGCGCATGGACTCCGGGGCACCCCTCTCCTTATGAGTCGCTCCTGCCCATTTCCGTAGAGCTATTCGCTTGATGAGCGACGAGTAGGGGGAGGGGTCGGGGGTGGGGGTTCATCGGCAGCCCCTAATAGGCGACCTCCCTTAATCATGATTCTTAGCGAAGAAACGGCTGCACGTACAGTTTCTCTTGCTTTCCGTCGTGTTCGATCAAAACGATCCCGCCCTTCGCAAGCGCATCGTATGCGTGCTGCACAATCGTCGCCGCCAACGAATCCTTATCCTTCAACATCTTAAGCAAGTCTGATCCCTTGTGCCCGTTGATGCTCACGATCTTCACCCACGGACTGCTCTTCGGTCCCATGTTCTTGGCAAGCTGCGCTTTCAGAAATGGTTCACCGTTTCGATCTTCGACAGTGCCATGGACAAGCGTTCCAATCGTCTTGCACGCCATCCACGAAGGATCCGGTTCTGCAAACATAATCTTCTTGTTTGGGAAGTCGAATAGCACACGTTTCGCAAACAAACTCGGTGAAATAACTCCCACATTAACCGTGTCGCTTAATAGCACTTGCTGACAAAAAATCTGCTGTGACCCAATTGATAAGTTTCGTACAAAAGCTTGCGTGGCTCGCCCCGCCGTTCCATCGAACAATTCAAGAGGCTGACTAATCTTCGTTGCCAACACCTCAGGTGAAGTTGAGGCTGTCTTCGGCAAGAGACTGAGCATCGCTCCTGTATCCAACTCCGCTTCACCAAGGCTCGTGTTTACGAACATAGAGGGAGTGTTCTCTTCGTCGATGAGATCGATCGTCACGATCCGATCCTTGTCGCCACCAACGCTGTCGGACATCTCAGGCAAGTCCTTGTCGGTGGGCCAAAGTGTCAAAGTCTGCCCAACGTAGTCGATCGTGAAGCGCTCGTGCTTCAGCAAATCCATCCCAACAATTCCTGCGACCGGGGGTATCTCGCGATACAACGTTGAATCCACCGCCTGCATCTTCTTGACCGGAATAGACCCGCTTCCGAAAACTAATTTCTCGTCCGGACTTTCAATGAGCAGCTTGTGCTTCACATCAAAACGGATATAGGAATGGTCGATCCCTGTGTCGATAAGGAACAGATACATTTGATCGCCGAGCAGCAGGGGAACGCGGCACCTGCCGGGCGAAACCGAGCCTCGAAACAGGATCGGCGAGGTGACTTTCAACGCCGGTCCCTGGAGGGCCAGGGAAGTGAAGAGGAGGGCAGCAAACACGGGTGCCTGTTTGACGTGTGAGCGAGGTCGGAAAGTTACGGCCACTCTCCTGCAAGGGCTAACCAAAAAAATGGACGCCTCGACTCGTCGAGACGTCCTATGATCTGCTCAGAGCGCGTTTGGGCAGTTAAGCCCTGAAAGCTCACGCGGGAGGCCCCGCGAGCTTTCGACCGCACTTCTGTGTGTGATCTCCCTACTCTCTCGGCGCGTTTGAGCCCCTTGCGGAGCACGCGCTCTTGTGCTGTGTCTCTCGGCTTTACACCTGAGATCATCATCATATTACTGCCTTCATCAAAAATTGACAAGTCCCAAGACGGTCAGAACGACAGTTTCATCAAAAATCGTAAGTTGCCTGGAGCCTAACGATTGGCGGTCGACGGCATATCGGCCGCGCAACGGTTCTGGAGGACCTCGATCTGCTGGATGTGCCGCTCGGTGTGCTCGGTCAAGATCAAGAAGCAGTCCGCGAGGTTCATCTTGAACATCTTCAGAAGCGGATTCTGGATGCGGAAGGAGCACAAATCGACACCCCTAGATCCCTTAGCCAAGTCCAGCAGGCTTTGAGTTTGGGCAGCCCACTTGTCAATCACATCCATCCCGTACGGCCCCGGCCGAGGATGAAGCTGCTTCGGCGCGGGCGCATTACCCTTTGGACCTGCATTCTTGATTAGAAACTTCCCAAAGAAGGTGTGCTTGATCTCGCCGGATCGCTTTTCCGCCGCCTCGACTCCGTTCTTGATTGCCGGCACGTAAGGCGTGTTCGTCAGAATCAAATGCTCGAAGATTTGGGCGATAGACCACTTGGCCGGCTCCGGCGACCAATTCAACTGATCGGGCGTTAGTTTCGCCCTAACGGCTGCCGCCCGTTCAAGGTGATCGCTCAAGCGATCCTCAATGGAACTCAGGAACTCGCCGCACTGCATGAACGAGAGTGTACAGAATGAGGATAAGAGCCGCCCGCTATGAATCGAGAACCTGCTTTGTCACTTGCTCGATTCCTTGACCCGCGCCCAGCCGCCACCTCCCTCGCAGATCCCATTTGCGATAGCGTAAACATTCCGCTAGAGGCTTTGCCCCGTCGCATGGCGGAACTACCTCCCCCGGAGACTTCGATCCTAGTGGCTGCCACGGGAGAACTAGCGCGAGAAACCCTGGCGTTCCTAGAAAGTCGGGGCAGGAAGACGTTAGTCGCCACAGATTTTCAGCGTGGGGCGGCCGCCACAGGAGCGCGCCTATGGCAGCCAAACGAATTGCTCCTCGATGCACTTCCCACCTTGCCCAAGGGCCGCAGCCTGGATCTTGGCTGCGGCGGAGGTCGTGACGCTGTGTACATGGCTTCTGAAGGCTGGAACGTCCATGCCGTCGACCGATTGCCAGACGGCATCGAGCGGGGGAGCGACCTCGCAATGCACTACTTGGCAGCCGACCAACAGAGAATGATCAGATGGGAGGGCGCCGATGTCCTCAAGCCAAGCTTCCGACCAGACCGCGTTTACGATCTAGTCGCGATGTTCTTCTTTTTCGATCGTGACCTCGTGAAGAGAGCGATCAAATGGCTCGCTCCCGGTGGGACCATTCTCATCGAAGCGTTCACGACGATCCGGCAAGAGCAAACAGGGAAGCCAACGTCGCCCGCTCGCGCAGTCCGCCCCGGCGAGATGATGGAATTGTTAACCCCACTGAAGGTTTTTTCGCTGGAAGAAGCCGAGAGGAGCAACGGCCACACAGTGAGAGCCTATGCAACTCTAACGACCTCTAAGCCCAACGCCTAACGCCCAGTGCAAAACACCCAACACCCAACACCCAACACCGATTACCGAGAAGGGTAACTTCATTCCGATGCCTGATAAGAAAAGTGTGAAATACGTTTTGATCGGCGGCGGGGCTGCTGCTGCGAATGCCTCCGTCGGAATGAGAGAAGTCGATGCGGATGGCTCCGCCATCATCGTCTGCAAAGAAAAATGGTTCCCCTACGACCGACCGCCATTATCGAAAGGTTTCCTAACGAAAGACCTTGCGCCCGAAGATGTTGAATCTAAAGATCCCAGTTTCTACAAAGAGAAGAACATCGAAGTGATCCGCGGTAACGGCGTCAAAAGCGTCGATCTCGCTGCGCGGAAGGCAACGCTGGAAGACGGGACGGAGTTGCAATACGAAAAGCTTTTGATGGCCACCGGAGCCACGCCGAACGTCCCTAAGATGCCTGGCTCGGATCTGAAGGGTGTGCATCTTCTTCGCACCGTCGATGATTCGATGGCGATCAAGAAAGAACTTGTCAGCGGCAAGAATGCGGTGATGGTCGGTGCGGGCTATATCGGGATGGAAGTTGGTAGCGGATGCATCGACAGCGGAATGAAGGTCACGATCATCGACCCATCTGCTCACCCGTGGAGCAAGTTCGCGAGTGACAAGTCTGGCGGATTTCTTCAGCGCTATTACGAGAAGCACGGCGCGACAATGATGATGGGCGATCAAGTGGAATCGATCCATGGCGATGGCGCAGTGACTCACGTTCGCACGAAATCGGGCAAGGATGTTCCCGCGGATCTGGTCGTGGTCGGACTGGGTGTCTCCTTAAATCTCGATCTTCCGAAGTCGGCGGGCTTGGAGATGTACGACAAAGGTGGAGTTATGGCCGACGAATACATGCGGTCGTCTGACCCGAATGTTTACGTCGCGGGCGACATCGCAGCATTCCAGGACGTCGTTCTCGGAAAGCGTTGGCATGCCGAGCACTATCTCAACGCCCAATGGACGGGCAAACAAGCCGGTCGCAACCTCGCCGGAGCGAACGAGAAGTATGAGAAGGTCCCCTACTTCTTTAGCGACATGCTCGACTTCGGCATGGTCCTCCGCGGCGATGCCCAAGGCGGAAAGAGCGCAAAAGTCTTTGGCGACATGGACGCGGTGGAGTTCGTGGAGCTCTATCAGCGCGAAGACGGAACCCTCGCAATGGGCATGGGCTTCAGTCGAGATTCCAAAAAGCAGGATGCTTACTCCGACAAGCTTGAAGAACTCGTGAAGCAGCGCGCCAAGGTTGGCGACATTCGGGCCGACGTTTTCGGCCTCTAACCAATGAAAAGGGGCGCCTCCCATCGGGAAGGCGCCCCTTTCTGTGCTTATTACGCCGTGCGGGCTGCTGTCTTAATCAGCCACTGACCCTGACCAGGCACTACCTGCACCATGTCGTCGGTATCCACACCAGACTTCACTTCAACGAAGTTACCGTCCGTGAGGCCAAGCTCGACAAAGGCGATCTTCCATTCACCGTTCGGTTGTTGAACGCGAACGACGGCCTTCCCCGAACCATCTTTGGCCACGGCGTCGACAGGGACAGCGATCACGCCGTTCTTCTTACCGGCCACAACGCCGATCTGTCGGATCGTTGATCCAGGAAGAACGAGTCCGTCCGTGTTCTTGAACGAAATGGTTGCCGAATATCGAACGTGGCCGTCTTGGTCGGCAGGAAGCGTGTCGACTTTCACAACGCGTCCATCAAATTTGTGATCTGGCAGGTTTGTGAAGATGATCGCGACCGGTCCGTTGCGCTTCACGAAGTTTGCATCTTCTGGCATCACGTCTGCTTTCACCATGATCGAGCCAAGATCGACGATCGTCGCAACTGCGGTTTTTCCGTCAGGCTGCTGGCCAGGAGAAATCGTCACCGCAGTAACCGTTCCCGAGATAGGAGCGGTGATCGTCGAAGCGTTCTTGCCCTTGCGAGCATTTTCTAAATTGTTTGCAGCGGAGTCGAGTTGCTGCTTATAGGTCAACTCGTTACCCTTTGCATCAGTCTGCGCCGTTACGAGTTCGGCTTCCAACTGCTTTCGGGTGTCCGTAGCAGATTGTAATTCGGAAGCATCTCCACCTGGTTGAGTGTTGTCTCGTGCCGCCTTTTCGGCAGCGCGCGCATCTGCCAACTGCTTTCGGACTGCGCTAACCGGCTGCTCGTACTGTGCGAGAGCCTGGCTGTAGGCGCTCTTTGCTGCGTCATAAGCGGTCTTTGCGCTCGTGTAGGCATCTGCTTGACCCGTAGCCAAAGTCATCAAGACCTCGCCTCGTGCCACATGGTCGCCTTCCTTCACGTCGACAGATTGGATCGGCGAGAGAGTTGCTGCCACCACGCTTGCTTGTGCGTCAGGCGGGATGTAAATCTTGCCGTCGAGCATGCGATATCCAACGATGTCACGCCGTGCAACCTTGGCGATGCTTGGTTGTGCGCGCTCCATCTTCTGAGGCGCCACGCCCGAGGTCTGCGTCGAAGTGCCCGAGGTTTGCATATTGCAGCCCACGAGAATAAGACCCAAAGCGATTGATCCGATTGATAAATAACTGGTTGCCTTCATCCCTACTCCACGCGCACTGCTGTGCGCTTCTGCATGTACGACGGGAAGCGGCCACAACAGGATGAACACCGAGGTTCAGCCTTTTGGCGGACAGACTACAGGCGTTCGGTTAGGTTCGCTTTACGCGAAGTGCATCGAATGCGACCACGGCAGCCGCCACGTGAACGTTCATCGAGCGCCCTTTGCCAAACATTGGAATGAAGACAGAGCCGTCGACGTGTCGCATCACGCTCGTATAAACACCGTTCACCTCGTTACCGAGCACAAAGCAAACTTTGTCGCCGTACGGAAACTCATCGTAAGGCATAGCGCCTTCCGCAATTTCGATCGCTACCAGCTGATATCCAGCTTCCTTAATGGCCTGTGCCGCCTCTTCATGTCGTTCGATCTTTTGCCACGGGATGCGCCGATGATGGCCCATCGATGTGACATGCACCTGCGGATCAGGAGGCACGGGAGAATGGCCGCTCATCACCAACTCCGTGGCTCCACATGCGTCGGCGACCCGGAACATTCCACCGACGTTGTAAGGGTCGTCCCAGTCCTGGAGGAAAAAAGCGATCTCGATCGCCGGACGGTGTTCGCGGACGTATTCCTTGTAAATCTGGCGCACGCCAGATTTCTTGTGAACCGTCTTTCCTTCCGACATCGTGCGACGAATTTACCGGCTTTTGCCCGGCGACTTCTTTGGGCGCTTTGGACTCGTGATCAGATCGTAACTTTCATCGATCAAATCCAGGGCCGTCTCCAGGTCTTCCTTATTCTCAATATCGACCCGAACCCAGCCAAATCGGCCCACGTAGGCTGCCTTCGATATCTTGGGGTGCATGGTGAGAACTGCTTGTCGTTCGGGTGTGCTCTTGACCGTCACGCCGGTTTGGCCACCCATCGCGAAGATCTTTCCCTTGACCTTCCAAACGATGTCTCCCGGCCAAGGTTCATCCTCAACCGCCCCCGGTTTCGCCAAACAGTGCTTCTGAATCGACTTGAACGGTTTCATACCTGGAATATAGTAGAGCAACGTGTCAAGAGACCGCGAATCCGTTGTTGAGAGAGTGCGCCAACTGGGCGTCAATTCGAGTGGCCTTGTCGATCTGTGCGCGGTGGGCTTCTCCCGCCGCGAAGAAGATGCAGAACAGGGAATGGATATGGGTCGAAGCATTTCCCAGCGCATTCCCGGAGTCATGTCGACCAGCGACCTTGCCTACGACCTCCTGCGCGATGTCTGCGGCCTGGAGGGGTTCGAAGCATTGAGAAGCACCGCCCTAATAGAAATCGGCCGCCGATCCGCCATCGCCAGCGAAGGGGAAGTGAAAGAGATCAACGACCCCGAGGACGTCTTCAAGCTTCTCAAACATCTGCAGAAAGAGAAACGGGAGCACTTCTATGCCGTGCTGCTGACGTCGGCCAACAAAGTCATGCGAGCTGCCGAAATCCACATAGGCACTCTCACCATGAGCATAGTCGGTCCAAGAGAGATCTTTCGGGAAGCAGTGAGAGAAGGTGCGTCCAGCATCATCGTCGCTCACAATCATCCGAGCGGTGATCCAACGCCAAGCCCGGAAGATATCGCCGTTACCAAGCAATTGGTGGATGCGGGCATTCTGTTGGATATCCCCGTGCTAGATCACGTCATCATTGGAAGGGAATATCGCAGTCTTAGCGAAATGGGGTTGATGTGAGTAACAACTGGGAAGAGATCGTCGCCGCCGTACGCCTCAAGGCGCAGGGCATGCACCAGGGAAGGGAGGCAGGCTTACAGAGATGCCGAACCCTCATTCAAACCTCAGCAAAGTGCATCCGCCACGTACATCGACATCAATTCGACGAAGCCGATGCACTACTGAAAGATGCGAAACGCCTCGCTTCGGAAGCACGAGCCGCCCTCGGTCCCTATCCTGAGCTTTATCACGCAGGTTTTCTCCACGACGCCGAAAAGGAAATGGTCGAAGCCGCCGGGGTCCTTGCCATTGTCCGAGGTGAGCCGTATCCCACCGCAGAAGAGTTAGGCGCTGGCACGATGGCATATCTCAACGGCATGGGCGAGGCTGCAAGTGAAGTGCGCCGCTTTGCCCTCGATGAAATGCGAAAGGGTCGCTTAGATGAAGCGGAGCGGATCCTCGGCCTTATGGAAACGATATACGACGAACTGATCACATTCGATTTTCCCGATGCGATGACCGGAGGTTTACGCCGCACTTGCGATGCCCTTCGCCCCGTGATCGAAAGAACACGCAGCGATCTCACTGCCAGCGTGACGCAGCATGCGCTTGTTAATGAGTTAAGGCAAACACGCGAGACTTTCGAAAAGCGTTAGCCTCTCAATACTCAATACTTAAATCTCGTATCACTCAAACGGCAAGTCGACTGGCGGAGCCGGGTGATTCGCCTTCGGCTTTCCGCCGCCAGTCGCGCCAGGTCCGCGCGGAGGTTTGCACGTAAAGGCGGCTGCGATCGCAATCCCTAGGGAACCCACGATGGGCACAAGAATCAACGGATTAAAGCTCGACTTCTTACCCGCGATAGATGCGACAAGATCGTGCCACTGATCCTTTGCTACTGATAACCACACCAACAAGATAAGCCAGGAGAAGAAATAAACCGCGCCCTTCACGTAGTCACCCATCACAACTTGTCCCGCGCCGGGAATGAAGAAAGAAAGAATAGCTGCGATACGCGCGTTCGCTGCATCGGACGCGTTCAGCGGTGAATCTCCAAGATTCATCTGCATCGCTTCTTCAAGCGTCACCGCACCCTTAGACTTCGCGACTGCCATCGCATACTTTCTTTCGATCGACGCGTTACCCGGCTGGATGCGTAACGCCTTCGCATAGGTCTCTGCAGCGGGCTTCGCGTTTCCTCGCTCCATCATGTCGTCGCCAAGTCCTTCCAAAACTGCAGGGGACCCCGGCGCAACTTCCGCTGCCTTGCGCAGCAAGTCAGACGCCGCCGCATTATTTCCGCGACGTTTCTCGAGCATAGATCGCTTGATGAGGTTGTCCGCCTCGAGCAATTGAGAAGGCGTAGGTTTCGGCGGCAACTCGCCCACATCGACCAACAAGTCTGCGGCACCGATCTGTTGCATCGCAAGACTCAGCTTGTCGCGAATATCTTTCAGATGAGAAACATCCTGAACGTTCGGCGTCGGGCCGCCCGACTCCACCGCGCGTGCTGCATCCAAGAGCTGGGTCTGCAACTCTCGAATCTGCGCCTCAAGTCCAGCTTTACTCGGTCCCTTCGGCGCGACCACCGGCTCCGAGCCCAACAACTGTGGATCTGGATTCACCCGCGTTTCTTCCACCACTACGGCCTGGGGTTGCGGCGCCACAGGCGCTTGCTGAGGCTGATTGATTGCCTCCTGCGCCGCATTCAACTCGGATTGCAGTTGCGAGATCTTTTTCTCGAGTTCGTCGCGGACGATAGGATCGAACGATGCCTGGAGTTGCGGAATGAGGGAATTGATCTGCTGTTGTCGCTCCTGGACAACCTTCAGCAAAACCTCCTTAAGCGGATCAGAAGCCATCGTTCGTTCGTATTCTGGACGCTTTTTGAGGCACGGTTTGATTCATTGGCGTTGCGTAACCCCGATTCTGCGCACGAAACCGCGAATCTCACGGCCTACGGTGAACCTTACCGGACGTCTAAAATGAACTTAGCCATGGAAGGCAGACGCAGACGGAGAAAGCTTCGAGGTTGGATATTTGTCCTCCCGATTTGCGCTGCCCTTGGACTTTGGGGCTTCGAATGCGGAACACGCGTGCAGACGAGTGTCGGCGGCCGAACCTTTGGGACGCCAACGGTCCTTACCAGCATATCCGACAAGCGCATCTCCGAAAGCTCAGGCGTGGCTCCAAGCCAGCGAAGCGACGACATCTTCTACACCTTCAATGACAGCGGCGACTCGGCCCGGTTCTTCCAGTTCGACCGCAAAGGCAAAGTCCTAAATGTCTTTAATCTTTCTGCTGCGAAGAATGTGGATTGGGAGGACATGGCATCGGCCACCCTCGATGGACAACCCTATCTGTTCTTCGGGGATATAGGTGACAACGCCGGGGTGCGAAAGTCTCTCACGCTTTATCGCGTGAAAGAGCCAACCGGATCCAGCGCAAGCGTCGACCAAACCATCACCCTGAAATATCCGGATGAACCGCGCAACGCAGAGACGCTTCTTGTGCATCCAAAGACTGGTGATATCACGATCGTCACCAAAGCATCTTCACACCCCGCAGGAATTTATTTTCTGAAACGACCACGAAGAAGTGGTACCTACACGCTCACAAAGCTTGCCGACATCGATGTGAACGCGATGATGCGTGAAGCAAAATTGATCACCGGCGGTGCGTGGTCACAAGATGGAAAGTATGTTGTGCTTCGAACATATCTCGGCGCATATGAATTCTCTGCCACGAAAAAAGACAATTGGTATGAAGAAACTCCAACCCTCGTACATCTGAATCTCGAAATGCAAGGTGAAGGAATAACTTACACACGAAAAGGCGACGCATTGATCACAACATCAGAGGGATCGCCATGTCCCATTTCAATTATTCCAATCAAGGAGAATTGACGCGCATCGGTCGTAGTACGAATTTTTCCACCCCGCATTGCTGCTCGATTTTTTTCGTAGGTTCAGTTGAACCAGCGATTTGACTGCTGCTGAAAGCGAGCGGTAAACTGCCCATCGCAGCCAGGCACGAGGAGGTTCCAGATGCGCAACTGCTCACTAAGGGTGAGTGCAACCCTTGTTATGTTTGTGTGTGCGCTCGGGGCGCACGCAGGCGGAAGGGATAAAAGAGAAATATGTCGCGTGGAAACACGCGTCGTATCGAAGCCGATACCGTTCGACGTTCGATACGAGATCAGTCGTTTGGTTGGACCAGGGCGTTGTCAAAAGATGCGCGACGGTCAAGCCGGCGAGGTCACACGTACCTACAGCGTCTACTTCGTAGACGGAAAAGAAATCGGCAAGGCATTGGTTTCGACCGATAGAACCGAGCCGGTGGATGCCTTGTACGCGATGGGTAAGTCCGGTATCGAAACGAGCCGTGGTTCATTCCATCGTGGAAAAGTCATGACGATGACCGCTACAGGTTACGACCCCAGTCCCGCGACCATCGGTCGTGGAGCAACGGGAAGGACTTGTACGGGCCGACGCGCAGGCTATGGATGCGTGGCGGTTGATCCTCGCGTCATTCCGTTGGGAACGCTGCTGTTCGTCGAGGGCTACGGAGTGGCACTCGCATGCGACAAAGGAAGCGCGATCAAAGGCAATCGTCTTGATCTCTGCTTTACTAGCCGACGCCAAGCTATCCAGTTTGGTCGCAGAAGCGTGAAAGTTCACGTCCTGCAAAGTCGCTGATTTCCCGAAGGTGTGCAAAATAGGAAGTTGAGCACGCCTTTGGACCTTTCCAACGCCGCCGTCCTTAAACAGTTTTTGGCGCGCCATGGTCTGTCCGCCAGCAAAGGTCTTGGACAACATTTCCTTGTCTCCTCGAAGGTTGTCGATTCGATCGTCACCGCTGCTTCCATGTGCAAGGGCGTTTTAGAAATCGGTCCAGGACCGGGCGTTCTCACTTCACGCATATCCGAAAACGTCGAGAAGATGATCGCTTTGGAATTGGACGAGAGCATGATCGATGCGCTCAAAGAATCCGCTCCCAAAGTGGACGTCAGGAAATCCGATGCGCTTGAATCAAACCTGACCGCGATTCTAAAAGAGCTTCCCGAGCCACGCGCCGTTGTATCCAATCTTCCTTATTACATCACCGGCCCGCTGATCACACGCATAGCTGAGGCGAAAGCGGAATATGTGAAAGCAATTCTCATGATGCAGAAGGAAGTTGCCGACCGTGTCATCGCCAAACCCAAAACATCGGCGCGAGGATCGCTTTCCGTCTATCTGCAACTGCAGTTTGAGATTCGTCTAGTTGTCAATGCACCGGCGGGAGCCTTCCTCCCACCCCCCAAAGTCGATAGCGCCGTCCTTGAATTCACACCGCTTGCCAGTCAACCGGAAAACGAAGCCTTTCTCTTCAAGCTCATCCGTTTCGGTTTTGCCCAACCTCGAAAAACTCTCTCAAACAATCTCGTCGCGGGCTACAAGATCGATCGTGCTGCGGCCCTCGAATGGATCGCCGCCGCTGGGCTAAAAGAATTGGCGCGCCCCCAAGAACTCACGAACGAGGAGTGGTTGCACCTCGCGGCTAAGGCTCCAAAGCTCCAGCCGTAGCGTCTTCTCTCAGAGCAGCGAGATAGCGGGCCAGCTCATCCTTTCTGGTTCCCGGTGCCGCCAAGTCATGCGCGGACTTGAGCCATCGCTCCGCCTCTTTTTGATCACCTACTTCCAGCAACGCCATGCCGAGTGCGTATGAACCGTTCGCATTCTTCGGATCGCTCTCGACGACGCTCCGGAAATATTCCAGTGCCTGGTCTGGGTGTTTGCGAATCGTTTTTCTCGCCGTGTCAGTGTGCGGATAGTCGAGCGCCAAGCGCAGCGCATCATCCAACCGATTCGCTCGTCGATAATTCGCGATCGCCCGTTTCATCGGGTGAGTGGGGTGGTGGGGAAGGCCCAGGTACCAACGAAGCAGGTCGTCCGCGCCGATGTTGGTCAGGTCTTTGGAGAACAGCTCGATGAACGTCGTCTCTAGCGGCTGGATCTTCTCACGCATCATCCGTTCCAGCAGATCCTTCGCTTGCTCGAACGTCTCGGCCTTGCGTATCAGCAAGTCGTAGGCAACTTCATCCGGACGAATCCCCGCCTGTTGCAAACGTGTGAGCCATCGGGTGGCTGTCTCGAAGGACGAAGCCTTGTCGATCGCCGCCGTAAGCGTCCCCGTGTCCGGAGCGATGCTCATCGCCTGCATCCGATTCAGCCGCCGCTCGACCGTAGCATCATCCTTTGCGGATCGCACCAACGCATTGATCGTCGTCGCATTCGGTTGGATACCTTCATGGATCATCTGCTCGAGCCACTTGCTTTGGCTACGAGAGTCCGTGCCTTTTTCAATCAAGGCGTTAAACGTGTTGACGTCTGGGCGAAGACCGGCCACGCGCAAATCGTTGAGCACTTCTCGCGCCGTATCGTAATCCAAATTGCTTGCAAGCAGCGCGTTCCATCTTGAGAGCAATGGCGCTTGATCGCCCGTCACACCAGCTGCGCGCAGCAACTGATCAGAGATTTTGCTCGCCAATCGTTCTGCTTCCACCGCTCGACCAATGACCGACAGCGTGTTCACGAAATATACGGGTGCATCCGGATCGATCGCCGCTTCCGGGCGCAGCTCCTCAAGAACATGAAGGGTTAACTCTTCTTCGAATTTCGCCAGGGGAGCAGCGGCGCGGCGCTCGTCCATATCCACGCGCCGCGTGACGAAGTCGTGTGCGACCCAGTTCTTCACCGCATCGTCGACGAGGATTTCGTTGTCCGCGCAAAACTGCGAAGCACGCACCGCATGGCGCACGCTGCTGCCGACGAAGTCGCGTTGACCCGTGTGCAATGTCACCGGGATATCGCGTCCCCAGCAAACGGAA
>Ga0207680_10000242_pt1 | contig 26180 bp, 21 predicted proteins | sample KBSS23metaG_FD_184321 | JGI IMG/M metagenome (GOLD analysis project Ga0207680, IMG submission 184321) | Switchgrass rhizosphere microbial communities from Kellogg Biological Station, Michigan, USA - KBS S2-3 metaG (SPAdes) (version 2) | ecosystem: Host-associated > Plants > Roots > Rhizosphere...
ACTCCCCGGAACGCACGATATGTTTAAGAACGGCTCCGGCGTCGGAGTCGGAGCGATTGGAGCGATCCTCCTCGTCATGATTCCGACCGTCGCATTGTTCGCCGCCGTCTTAATCGCGGTCAGCTCGTATGCGAAGAACACGCGAGAGGCGCAGACCTACCTGAGCATCGGCAGCATCGCTGTCGCGATGCCGACCGTCATGAGCCAGTTCCTCGGCTTCACCGAGTTCGGATCTTCGCGCGCGATCAATTTTGTTCCGATTCTGAACGCGTCTTCCGCGGTGCGAGCCGCCCTGACGGGAACGCTAGACGCCACGACCCTTCTCCTCACCACCGGCGTCAGCTCAGCAATTGCGCTGGTCGGGATTTTGATTGCGGTGCGCCTGTGCAACCGGGAAGAGGTTCTACTTAGAGTCTAGCGGGGTACCCTTAACTTAGATTTCCGAGGTCAAAAAACGATGTCAGACGTTGTCATTCTTGCCGGTGCTCGAACGCCCATAGGAGCGTTCGGCGGTTCCCTTTCTTCCCTGTCCGCGCCTAAGCTCGGCGCCATCGCGATTGCCGAGGCGCTGAAGCGTGCGGCCGTCTCCCCAGATGAAGTGGACGAAGTTTTGATGGGATGCGTCTTGCAAGGCGGTCTTGGACAAGCGCCCGCACGACAAGCATCGATCTATGGCGGGATTCCGAACAGTGTTCCCTGCACCACCGTGAACAAGGTTTGCGGATCGGGCATGAAGACGGTGATGATGGCGGCGCAGGCAATCAAATGCGGCGATGCAAAGACGGTAGTCGCGGGCGGCATGGAATCCATGAGCAACGCGCCTTACATTCTCGACAAAGCGCGCACCGGATATCGAATGGGCAATGGAACGCTCATCGACATGATGATTCACGACGGCCTTTGGGATCCGTACGGCAACGTCCACATGGGAAGTTGCGGCGATCAGACCGCGACCGAATTCAAACTGCTGCGTGAGAACATCGACGCCTACTCCGCAGAAAGTTATAAGCGCGCGTTGGCCGCTCAAGAGGCGTGCCGATTGTCGGAAGAAATCATTCCGGTCGCCGTCCCTCAGCGAAAGGGCGATCCCGTCATGGTCGACAAAGACGAAGAGCCAGCGAAGGGCAATCCCGAAAAGCTCGGATCCTTGCGACCTGCATTCAGCAAGGAAGGAACGACGACTGCCGGCAACGCGAGCTCGATCGACGACGGCGCGTGCGCTCTCGTGGTGACGAGCATGGAAGAAGCAGAGCGACGAGGCGCTCGACCGTTGGGTCGTGTCGTTGCGTACTCGCAGCACGCGCAAGAGCCTCAGTGGTTTACGACCGCACCTGCATTCGCAATCGAGAAATTGCTCGCTAAGGTCGGCATGACCGTCGATCAAATCGATTTGTTTGAAGTGAACGAAGCGTTCGCTGTCGTCGCGATGGTGACGGCGGATATGGTGAAGATCCCCGCCGAGAAGCTGAACGTGAACGGCGGTGCGGTCGCCCTCGGCCATCCGATCGGAATGACCGGCGCCCGATTGCTCCTTACCGCGCTCTATGAGCTTCGACGACGAGGCGGCAAGTACGCGGTCTGCACCCCCTGCATCGGCGGCGGCGAGGCAACGGCAGTATTACTGGAAGCACTGTAGTCGCTGGCCCTAAAGCTTTTTGCCACTAGAATAGAAATGGTTCTAAGTTCGGTGACTACGAATGCTCCATCTTGTTTTGCTGGCTACACTTTCGATCGGTGCTGAGCTCGGCCCTGTCTTGCCTCCCGGGCTGAATGGTGAATTCTCGTCGGCGGTGCTCAAAGTCGAGACGCGACTTCAGGCTTCCGACTTTGTGGGAGCATCCAAGATCGCATCACTACTGCCGAGTTCGACAGTTGTCGTGCGCTGGGATGACTTGGGTGTACCACCTAAGGATCGAGCTGCGTTCGTGTTGCAACGGAACAAGGCGTTCGAAGAGTGGCGATCGGCGGCAAACGTAAAAGTTGTGCTGAGCCCGAAGCATGCGAATGTCAGTTTCGCTTTTGCGCCCGCTTTGCAGAATTCGCCAAGAATGGGACTGCCCATGGGATTGGCAAGCACTTGGTCTTCAGATGTGGCGCAAACGCGGATGCGATGCACGATTGGTTTACAGCGCGGAAATCCCGCGATACCGATTGGTTTGGCGGACGTTCACAATGCAGTGTCTCAGGCGATTGGGTCGTATTTGGGATTGGCGTCATCTCCCTTCCCGGGAACATTGATGGGGGATGCCGAACTCAGCTTTCCGCAATCGTTCTCTATTTCTTCTTCTGATGTCGAGCTTGCGACGTCGGCGATTCGGATCGCGAATGATTTGAGAGCTCATGCGCGAGACAAGAAACCGGTGACTCCGGCAGAGCCTACTGCGGTGATCAACATTCAAGCGCTCGAGTTGGGTGAAGCGTTGCAGGGCGAGTCTCCGAAATTTAGCCTGCGCATCTCAAACAATGGAAATGCACCTTTGGCTTTGCGCTTCGTTCCTGACTGCGGGTGTGTCGTGACGGATCGCACAGCAAGTGTTCGACCAGGCAGCTCGTTCGACTTGGAGGGCTGGTATGACACGACGGTGAAGTTTGGTGACATCCGCCATACCTTGACGGTGAACACGAACGATTTGGAAAATCCGTCGGTGCAAATTCCGGTGCACATCGTGATTCGGGCGAAATACAGACTGCTGATGCCAGATGGGGACACGGTCGGTTTGTCAGCGGACGGTGGTGAATTCACGGCCTATTTATTGATGCCGAGTGATTCGAAGACTACGATCACGGCCGCGTCGATCGGAGGGATCGAGGGAGACACAACGATTTCGCGGTGGTCAGGAATGCTGGCAGACACAGACTTGGCTGAGCCAGCCAGGGAGAGAACGGGATACAAGATCGTGGCGCACTTATCGGGGAAATCGGCGCAGAACGGAAGAGTCTCGGCGACGCTAGTAGTTCGAACAGACGATCCCCAGTTTATGACGCTAGTGCGGACCTTCAATGCTCAGCGAGGCATCGCCGCTACGCCCTCTGAGATTTATATGGGTGAAGTTGGTGCGGGGACGCGAAACTATTCACTATTTGTGAGCGGTGTTGGCGGCAATTTCCACGTCAAGAAGGTGACGAGCACGTGGCCGCACTTGATCGTACAAGTGATCACGGTGAAAGAAGGGGCGGAATACAGGATTCAAGCGTCTTACGATGGCAAGGGAACACCCGGTTCGATCAGTGCGAACATCCTTATCGAGACAGACGACAAAGGACAGCCGACAATTACAATTCCAATTTCAGGACGAGTCATCTAAATCGGGGGAGCATTTTCACTCCCCCACACGACTCCTATACTTTCAACGCACTTGTATAGCTCGACCAGGCAGAGAAACCCTTCGAGTTACGTGCGCGAACTCTGTATCGATACGTGTATCCGCCACTCGGCTGGAACATAACGTAGTTCACTCCACCTGGAGCGAAATAGGCGATTTCGCCTGCCGACCAGGTCTTGCGAGTCATCTGGCTCGAGACCTCGACCTCGAATGATGTTTCGTTGGACGAAGCGTCTGTCCACGATATCTTGAATCCGACTGTCTTCCCGCTTATCACCTTGGACCACGCCGCGCCCGTGGGAGCGGTAGGAACGAACGTAGCAGGCAAAACAGAGACGAGCCACGGCTGTGCGGCAGTTATGGCCGCGGCGTCGGTCGCCTTCGCGGTGATTACGTGGTTACCGGGCCCAAGGTCGCACCGAGACAAGGATGCGCCGATGCCGAGCGAACCCTGCAACGTCGAAGTCCACTCAATTTTATTAGTTAAGGATCCGTCGCTTGGATCAGATGCGCTTGCCGCCAAATTGATCGTCGCACCTTCGGGGAAGGTCACGTTATTAATCGGGCTACCGGTGACTACCGGGCCGGGCGAGCACACTGAAACGGTAATCGTGGCGGACGTCGAGAGCCCGCGCGAATCGGTCACTGTTGCGGTCAGTTGGTGCGAGCCGATCGACAAGGCATTCGTGACGCACACTGGCCCCTGGCCGATTAGTCCTACGATGCTGTCTCGCCAGACGATGTTGTTAGAGATGTCGCCGTCGAGACCGTCTAGAGATCGTCCTACGACGACAACTTGCTGCTGGGAGAGCCGACCCGAGGCATTCGGTTGGAAGATCGTAAGCACGGGCGGTAGTGGGCTGTCCGTAAGCGTTGTATATGCGTCTAGGAGACCTTCGCTGGTGCTCGTTCCGATCAATTTGGGAGCCTTAACGGCTTTCTGAAGGATTCGAGTTTTCACTTGCGAATAAGTCATTGAAGGATTGGACGCCCATAAGAGGGCTGCAACACCGGTGACGTGAGGAGCGGCCATCGACGTACCATCCATCGACATAAGCTGGTTGCCAGGAACGGTGCTCCAAATATTGACGCCGGGCGCCGCGATGTCAACGCTAGAGGCACCGAAGTTGGAGAACGATGCCAGCGAGCCGTTGTTGTCGACGGCGGCCACCGAAATGATGTTGTCGCAGTTGTACGACGCTGGATATGCGGGGAAATTGTCGGTATTGACACCGCCGTTACCGGCAGCTGCGACAAATAGGTGTCCTGAGTTCTTAGCGGCGTTGATCGCGTCGTAGATGGACTGTTCGTAGGTTGTATTGCCCCAGCTGTTGTTAGATAGCTTAACGCGCATCCTGCAAGCGTATTGGATGGCTGCGATCGCATCAGACGAATACCCGCCATTCACACCAATAAACTTCAGCGGCATGAGTTTGCATTGCCAATTCACGCCCGCGATGCCGAGAACATTGTTTCCTACAGCACCCATCGTGCCCGCAGTGTGCGTTCCGTGATCAACGTCATCTTGAGGATTGTTATCGTCCTCGAGAAAATCCCAACCGTGAACGTCGTCAACGAAACCGTTTGCGTCATCGTCGATTCCATTGCCTGGAATCTCGCCAGGATTGGTATAGACGTTCGCGGCGAGATCGACATTGTCGATCTGCATACCAGTGTCGATGTCCGCGATCACAAAGTTTGGATCGCCGGTGAACAAATTCCAAGCTTCCGGGGCGTGGATGTTGTAGCCCGCGCCATCGTTTAGCGCCCAGAGCGAGGAGAGCTGGTGATCGTTCGGCAGGGAATTCAAGCGAAGGACGGAATCGAACTCCGCGTAGAGTACGTGCGAGTTGTGTCGAAGCACCTCGATCGCCTTTGCACTGCCAATATTCGAATGCCAGACTTCAAGGCCGGGGACTAATCCGAAACGGCGGATCTTAGTTGCGCTCGCCGCTTTGAGGGCATTACTCTTGTCGGCCTCTTGTGCGTCTGATTTGAATCGGACAATGACACGAGTTGGGCTGGTTTGCAGGTTATTCGCCTGTCGCAGCAAATCCTTATCTTGTTTGTCCAACGATCGGGCGGCGTCTGACATTCCCTGCGCATTTGCGACGCCAGGTGCGAGGAGGACGTGCACGCACGCCAGCAATAGAATCCTTTTCCGCATTTGGGCTCCTGCCGGGACCGAATGGAAGATTGAGCCAGGTCATTGCGGCTCCCACGGGTCCTGGTTTTCGACAGAGAGTTCGGGTCGTTTTGCGCGTTGCCATGAGGGCGGACGCCGCTTGCCAAACTAACTGCCGAAATATCCGTTCCAGGTATGGATTACAGGGTCGGCAGGTACGAATACGGGTTATCTGCAAATCGTTTGCAGTCTCAAAATAAATAGGATTGTATAAGTTGCTTTGGCTAGCGCCTGTACAAGGAACGGCTCCCCAACCCGGAAGAGTTACTTGCTAGACCTTGTTGGTGTTGCATGCCCGCTCCGCGCTTTTCGCATCCCATTTCTTGAATTGGCTCAACTCTTGAAATATGGTCTTCGTCTTCCATGCGCTATTGGGACTTTCAAACTACTGGTTAAAAAGAGGGTTTGCAAAATTGCGACTACCTCTTTATACTGAGGTACTGCGTGAAATTACTCAGCAGTTGTCTGCGCTAATTTGCTGGAGAGTTGTTCTACGGATGGAGAGGAGAAACATTTATGCTGGCTCGCTATCTGGGTGCAACTGCCCTTCTCGCTGCTTCTGCGGCGATGATCGGCGCTGCTCCAATTATTTCGTTGTCCTCGGGCAAAGCCCGATCGGTTCATCATTCGAAGCCTTCTGTTTCAAAGAAGGCTAAGACCACCAAGATTCGTCATAAGGCTCGAGTCGGCAAGACCGCTCAGCACACTTTGACTTTGCCACTCATTGGTCCGGACGCAAACCTCAATGGCAAGTCCATTGAAATCGACGGTGGCAATAACGGAGCGAACGCATATCCGCGCAGCTCTCGATCCACGATCGGTATTTACGATGCCGTCAATTTTCCTGCGAGCAATCTGTACACGTTCCTCAATCTGAGTGCGTTAAACCAGGATTCGCCGGCTGACATCATTTTGAATATCGAATCGAGCAACAACCCAACGATTATCGATTGGGTGAAAGACATGTTGCCCAATACCGATGCCGCTTCGCTGCAGGATGGCATTGCTCAAGGCATTATCCCGAATAATGCCGGCGAAGACGCGAACGGCAACAACGCCCAAACGGGTGTTGGCGATCCAACGCTTCCTTCGCACCCGGTCAAGGGACACTGGTACGGACAGCGAGTTGTCGACGGCATCGCTGGCGACGAACACAACATCTTCATCAAGGGTGGAAAAGAGAACGAGCCTCAGAACTGGAACGTAGGTCCCGGCTCGGTTGGTTCGTCCAAATATGACATCACCCAAGTGTTTCTTGCGAACACAAACTATCCAACGGCCGATACGGTTAACTTCCCTAGCGGCTTCAAGGACGTTTTGTTGTTTGCGATGGAACGACGTGGAAACAACGGTACGACCGCGTTCGACTTCGAGTTTAATCAGCATGCTCCCGATACCGACTACATCCCGCACCGAACGGACGGCGACGTTCTGTTCACGTTCGAGATGCAGGGATCGAGCACGAACGTGGCGATCCCGCACATCTATCTGTATAAAAGCAGCATTCCAGGGTTCGACTTGGCTCACGATCTTGCCGGCACTTTGGGTGCAAAAGATCCTAAGACGACGATGAACTTTGGCAACACACCCTCCGCGCCGTGGGGTCACGTCGATGCCCATGGCGATTGGAAGGTCGAGCCAATCGACAACGCTGAGTTCTGCGAAGCCTTGGCGTACTACGGACCGGATACAAACATCCTTCCGTTTATCAGCCGATGCGGCGGCGTGGCCTTCGTTCAAATCCGAACGCGGTCCTCTACGACCGAAAATAGTGACTTGAAAGACACCACGAAGTTCTTCAAGTACCAGTTCCCACAGCCACTGTCGGGACCTGCCAAGCGACTTGCATGCGCACAGGGCTTCTATTTCGATGGCTTGAGCTCGAGCCCAAGCATCCCGAATGATCCTCTGACGTACGTGTGGAAGTTCACGGTTAGCGATCCAAGCGTGACCCTGACAGGCGACGGCTTCAGCCTTAGCTACCAGGGTAACGGCGTCTATCTTTCGCCAACGTTCTCGACACCTGCTGAGCGACACGTGATCGCGAGCAACGTGCCGGAAGCAGGCATCGACGTGACGGCTGAACTTACCGTAAATGAGGGCGGAACTTGTTCAGACACGAAGTCTCTTTCGCCATTCAAGGTGAGTCCTGACGTCGCTGCCGCATCGCCAACTCTTACGGGATCCTGTAATACTCGCACGTTGAATTTCAGCGGCCTGATTACGGGCGGCAGCGCACCGATTACGTATCAGTGGGACGTTTATAAGGTTGGTAATTCAACCCCCGTATATACGAAGGCCGGATCGTCTCAGACGGTTCACGTCGCTACGAGTGATACATTCACGCCGAGCGCGGACGGTCAGTACTACGTAGTGTTGAGCGCGCATGATTCGCGGTTTGATCCAAACAATCCGACCGTCTGCGCCGTGAGCCCGCAGAGCGTGAACGTTTGCGCCTATGGAGCAATCAATCCGCAGGCAAGCAAACTTTCCGCAGACGGAGCGGCACAAAAGGTGAAGGTGCATTCGACCTTCCTGGATGTGAGCGCGGCGTGCGGATCTACTACCGTCCAATGGCAGCGCTTCAATGGCACGTCATGGGTGGATATAGCAAGCGCCAATACGGCGGACTTTGATTACTCAACCTTTGAGGCCGATGTCACTCCAACGGCGACAACGTTCTCAATCGGTTCGGACAGTTATGCGGGCAAGTTGTACACCGTGCAACTTCGTGTACATGTCACGCGAAGCATCAATGGGCAGCAATGCTCCGATGATTCGGCGGCGATCACGGTCAAGAAAGTAATCGCGGTCGACCCGTAAACGTAATCGGGAACTCTCCTATGGGGTTCGGCGCTATGCCGAACCCCATCTGCTTTGCCATCGAGCAGATAGCCTCTAGCGACTTTACTTTGGTTTCCGAATAATCGGAAAGACCTAGCCAATGGTAGGGCCGATCGGTTAATATTATTCAGAAGATGAACCTATTTCGATAGGAATCTTTTGAAGACGACCCATGAAGACTCACCTCGACGAGAAAGATGTCCAGATCCTAGCCTTGCTCCAAGCCGATGGCCGGATGACCAACGCCGACTTGGCGAAGAAGGTCAACCTCTCGCCGCCCTCCGCCCTGCAGCGAGTCCGCGCTCTCGAGAACGCAGGTCTGATCAAAGGTTACGTCGCGCTGCTGGACCCGGACCGTCTCGGGTTGAAGCTGACCGCGCTGGTGATGATCCGCCTCGCCCTGCACCAAGACCGGCCGATCGAGCAGTTCCGCAAGGCGGTCCACGACATCCCCGAAGTAATGGACTGCTATCACGTGAGCGGCGAATTCGACTTCGTCCTGAAGGTGATCGTGAAGGATATTCGAGCTTACGAGCAGCTCGTGCGCGAGAAGCTCAGCCGCATCAAGGGATTGCAACAGATCAACACGTCGTTTGTGATGGGGATTCCGAAGCAAACCACCGCGATACCGCTGTAGCTTGTTAGAGGCGGAACGCAAACCGCCTCATGTTCACAGCCGAAGACCGTCCTTTTCCTCATTTCCGTCCGCTGGGGTGGGCGGTAATCTAAGCTCATGAGCGCTCCCCCCATCGCCCCGGACATCTTGTCCGTCGTTGGCAATACGCCACTCGTCAAGCTGAACCGGATCGGGAGCGAATACCCCGTCGAGATTTACGCGAAGTGCGAGTTCCTGAATCCGGGCGGATCGGTGAAAGACCGGATTGGCGTGCGGATGGTGCTGGAGGCGGAAAAAGAAGGACGGATCAAGCCGGGCGACACCCTCATCGAACCGACGAGTGGAAACACTGGAATTGGTCTTGCGCTAGCCGCTGCGGTGCGCGGATACAAGCTCATCATCACGATGCCGCAGAAGATGAGCATGGAAAAGCAAGTCGTGCTGGAAGCGCTCGGCGCAATGATCGTCCGCACTCCAACTGAGTTGGCGCACGATCACCCCGATTCCCTCTTCGGAGTCGCGAAGAAACTCAACAAAGAGATTCCGAATTCTCACATCCTCGATCAGTACACGAACAAGAATAACAACGACGCGCACTACTACGGGACGGCGGGAGAAATCCTCGAGCAGACCAACGGCGGCAAGTTCGATTACTTCGTGTGCGGAGTCGGCACTGGCGGCACGATCACGGGATGCGCGCAGCGATTCAAGAAGGATGCCCCTAACGTAACGATCGTCGGAGTTGATCCGGTGGGCTCGATCCTTGGTGGCGGTGAGCTAGGCGATCCTTATAAGGTGGAAGGAATCGGCTACGACTTCTTCCCTGACGTTCTGGATAACAAGCTGATCGATCGATACATCAAAACGACGGACGCCCCTTCCTTCGAGTTGGCCCTACGTCTCATACGTGAGGAGGCTCTTCTCTGCGGCGGTTCCTCAGGCTCGGTAATTTACGGGGCTCTGGAGATCGCAAAGGAGTGCAAAGGGGGCGAGAAGATCGTCGTTATTCTGGCGGACGGCGTTAGGAACTACATGAGCAAGTTCCTTTCCCCGCAATGGATGCAGGATCAGGGGTTCGGAGCGGTCGTAGAAAGGGAGACCGCTGTAAGATAAAGGAAGGCTCTGGGCTTTCGGCTCTAAGCTCTCGGGTCCGGTGTGTTGAAATGGCGACAATGGAAGAAAGCAAAGTAAAGGAAATGATCAAGCTGCTGGACGAGGCAGTGAAGATCCAAGAGGAAAAGGGGTGTTGTAACGCTGTCAAGCACGCGCTAGAAGACATCGTGCGCAGTGGCGAGGACTTCCTCGACCCCCATTTTCTTGAGCCAGTACCAGGCCGATATGCGCGAAGGCTCGTCCACAAAGATCCGCAGGATCGATATTCCGTGCTTGTAATGGTGTGGGATAAAGGTCAAGGCACGAGTCTCCACGACCATGCGGGACATTGGTGCGTCGAGTGCGTCTACCGTGGCCGCATCCAAGTTGTTTCCTATTCGCTTCAAGGCGACGTAGAAAGCGAGACAATTCAGTTTCAGCGCGAGACAGAGATCATGGCCGGACCGGGCGAAGCAGGTGCATTGATTCCTCCGTTCGAATACCACACGATTTGTAATCCCGATGACACGCCTGCAGTAACGATTCACGTTTACGCGGGCGAACTAGATCACTGCTACATCTTCACTCCGGTCGAAGGCGGATTTCGCCGCGAGTTAAAGGAACTCACCTACACGGCGTGAAATCCGGATCGACGCCGCCACCCCGCGCTCAGTTCAGCGGGCATGCGGATTTGCGCGACGCGGCGTCAAAGCCTCCAACTGATTTCAAAAAGTTACTGATCGACCCGCTGCCGGGGTTGCTTCTTACTGTCGCGATTAGCGCTGCGGCGATTCGTTTGCAAGACGTTCCTTACATTCACGATCATTTGCACTTCGGTGCGCTGCTCTTGGTGATACTGATCGGCATCCTGTGGCGAAATCTTCTTCCGCCGCCGGAGTGGGCCGAGCCCGGAATCAAGATTGCGCAAAAGGGAATTTTGCGATGGGGTGTGGCGCTTCTTGGATTCAAGTTAAGCATCTCAGCGATAGCAAGCATCGGCATGCCATCGCTAGTGGTCGTGATCATCGGCACAACGGCGGCGCTCGCGTTTGCGTGGTGGTTTGGCAAGGCGATGGGGCTGCACGAGAACCTCGCGATACTCATGGCGGTGGGCGGTGCGATCTGCGGAGCATCGGCGATCGCAGCTGCGGATTCTGTTGTGAAGGCTGAGAAAGAGGACGTCGTTGCGCCGATCGGTGTGATTACGCTGTTCGGCACGCTCGGCATTCTCATCTATCCGATTTTGGGCAGAGCCCTCGGAATGACGAAGTTCCTGTACGGGGTTTGGTGCGGCGCGAGTTTGCACGAGACGGCGCAAGCAGTTGCAGCAGGGGCAGCCTATTTGCACGCAGACGATGTTGCGACGGTGGTCAAGTTGGCGCGGATTGCGATGCTCGCACCGATCTGTTTTTATCTCGCCTGGTGGATGCGCAAGAAGGGTCAGGACGCGGAAGCGAAGGTTGCCATCGTCCCGTGGTTCCTGGTCTTGTTCATTGTCTTCGCACTCTTGAACTCTTCGACATCGCTCGGCATGTCGCAGCCCCTGATTCCAGCGGAGGCAGTCAAGTTTATCAATGACCATCTCAACTTGTGGGTGCTTTGCATCGGGATGGCCGGCGTTGGCTTGCAGACGGGATTCAAAGACCTGAAACGAGCGGGAGCGATGCCTTTGGTGGTGGGTTTCTGCCAATGGCTCCTTCTGTCCCTTATCTCATTTACCTTAGCAAGCGTGCTTTGCAAGACTCCGCCGCCTGCTACGACTACTTCCCCATCCGATGGCCACACCATAATTAAGAGACCAACATGAGCAAAGACTGCAATCAATCGTTCGAAACGAAAGTGATCCATGCAGGCGTCGAGCCTGATCCGCTGACCGGCGCGGTGATGACGCCAATCTATGCGTCCAGCACCTTTGCCCAGTCGGCGCCGGGAGTCCACAAGGGTTACGAATACTCGCGCACGGATAATCCAACGCGAGCGGCGTTGCAGGCGCAGTTGGCAGCGTTGGAGAACGGCGACAAGGCACTTTGCTTTGCATCCGGCTTGGCGTCGACGGACGCGGTGCTCAATCTGTTTCAGGCCGGGGATCACGTTATCGCGGGCGACGACTTGTACGGTGGCACCTATCGCTTGTTCGAAAAGGTCGCGACGTTCCGCGGTCTGCAATTTGATTTTATCGACATGCGTAACGAGGAATTACTGCGCAGCAAGATTCGACCCGAGACCAAGTTGGTGTGGTTCGAGACGCCAACGAATCCGATGTTGAATGTTTACGACATCAAAAAGATCGCGGGTATTGCCCATGAAGCGGGTGCGCTGTGCGCGGTCGACAACACGTTCATGTCCCCGTTCTTCCAGAACCCGTTGGATCTGGGTGCAGACATCGTCATGCACTCGATGACGAAGTACATCAATGGCCACAGCGATGTCGTGATGGGATGCCTCGTGATGAACGATCGCGAATTGAAACCACCGCGTAAGACGTGGACCGATCCGACGTTCCAAGCTCCGAAGACCCTTTACGATCGATTGAAGTTTTTGCAGAACGCGGTTGGCGCGCAGACGAGCCCGTTCGATTCGTTCCTTGTGCTGCGTGGCATCAAGACTCTGGCGGTGCGCATGGAGCGGCATGGCCAGAACGCCTTGAAGGTCGCGCAGTTCTTGGAGCAGCATCCAAAGGTCGAGCGCGTGCTCTATCCTGGATTGGAGTCGCATCCCGGACATAGTTTGGCGTCTGGCCAGATGCGCGGTTTCGGTGGGATGATGACGTTCTTCCTGAAAGCAGATTTGGAGAAGACGCGGACGTTCCTATCGACGGTGAAGTTGTTTACGTTGGCGGAGTCGTTGGGTGGGGTCGAGAGTTTGATCGAGCACCCGGCGATCATGACGCACGCGTCGGTACCGCCTGAGATCCGAAAGCAGATCGGCATTCTGGACAACCTTGTTCGGGTGTCTGTGGGTATCGAGAACGCGGACGATTTGATCGCGGATTTGGCATTTGCGTTGTCGAAGGTGTAGTTTCTCCTCCGCAACCCTTTGGGGTTGAGATTGCAAAATGGTCGGTATCCAGGGTCGCTCCGCACCCTGGGCTCCTCTACAGAATCCCGTTGGGATTTCGAGGCCGAGTAGAGCATCTTCAGGTCATTTTTGAACAACCGACGGATTAAGGTGTCCATGCATATGTGGATCCTGCAACTCAGTCATGGGCGTTGATCGTAGGCTGGGGAGCGGCGGCGATCATGTTTCTGTTCGGCGTCGGCATCGTTCTCTCGAACGGCGAGAACATCGAGCGGCCGTTGCTAGTTGGTGCGTTGACGATGCTTGGTGCGGGTGCCGTCGCATTTCTGATGGCTCGCACGCAGTCGTTGAATGGGCCATTCAGTTGGTGGCAAATCGTCGGGTTCATCATGGTCGCTCTCGTTTTCTACGGTTGGGGACGGCTCATCGATTACGCGCTTGGCCCCGTCCGGCTGAACCGCGAGGCAGACGAAGAGACGATGGGCGCGCATTTATCCGATTGATACAATTCGGCGCGGCCCAAATGGCCCGTCTCTGAAGTGTTGCCCTGTGTAATCTGGTGGCGTGATCAACGTCCAACCGGTGGTTCTCGAGGGTCAGATCGTGCGCCTGGAGCCGATGGGGCCGCAACATCTTTCCCAACTTCCCGATTGCGTGAACCCGGATTTGTTCGTTCACTTTGCAGCGACGCGGCCAATGTCGATGGAGACGTCGGAGTTGCAACGCTACTTCGACGAATTGCTTTCCCTGCCAAACGTTATCCCGTACGCGATCATCTCGCGGGAGACCGGAAAGATGGTCGGTGCTACGAGTTACATGGACATTCGCGCTCAACACGACGGCTTGGAGATTGGGATGACGTGGTTGTCCAAGACGTCTCAAGGAACGAAAGTCAACCCCGAATGCAAGCTGCTCCTCCTACAGCACGCATTCGAGATGATCGGATGCGCACGTGTGCAGTTGAAGACGGATGGACGGAATTTGCAGAGTCAGCATGCGATCGAGAAGCTCGGGGCGAAGAAAGAAGGTGTACTCCGCAAGCACATGGTGATGTACGACGGCTTTGTGCGCGACACTGTGATGTACTCGATCCTTCCCGACGAGTGGCCAGCGGTCAAGCAGGGATTGTTAGCACGGCTCGCGTGAGATGAAAGAAGCGACCTACGAGGACTGCAAGCAAAGAATTGAGACGGTCGTGCGGCACATGCAGGATCATCTCGATGAACCCCTGACCGTCCCGATGTTGGCCGAGCAAGCGTGCATGTCGCCTTTTCACTTTCAGCGTGTGTTCTATAGAATCGCGGGGGAACGGTGCGGACACATGGTCCGACGCTTGAGATTGGAGCGAGCCGCTTGGCAACTGCAAAACACGGACTTGCGGATCGCGGATATTGGACTAGATGCCGGATTCGAAAGTCAAGAAGCCTTTGCGCGAGGATTCCGATCTTCGTTCGGATCACCCGCGACCGATTTTCGTGAACGACAGTGGCTGTCCCATCACCTTCTGTCTGCAAATCGAGCGCACTTTGCGCCCGTGGGTCGCACCTATTTTGATCCGATTGCCCGGCGCGGCGAAGGAATTCCCTTCTCGGTCGAGACGATTGAGCCATTTGAGGTCCTGCAACGGAGACATGACGGCGCGCCCCATCTCATCGAGAAAACGCTCCGCGCTTTTATCTCTGATTTGGTAGCGAATGGCTTTGACCCACGCAAAAGTCCGGCCATCACATACGCAATTGAGTTGGGGCCAAATATTCCGGTTCATGAAGTGGTGACGTACGTGGCAGTGCGGGCCGAAGACGTCCCCTCTGCGGGTTTGGAGTCGGCAACATTAGGCGGAGGGCCCCACCTTTGCGTGGAGTTCAAGGGGCCGGGCTGGGACTTGGGTGACTTCTGGTTTCGAGTTTGGGCAGAGGCGCTGCCGGCAAGCAGCAGAAAACTTCGCCCCGCGCCATGCTTCCAGTTTCTGCATTTCGGGATCGATTCATCCGATCCTTCCAAGTTTGCCGCGAACTTACGCATCCCAGTTTTCTGATTAGCGCATTTCCGGTCAGATGATCGGCCGTCCTGCGGAGCAAGATCAGGTATGAGATTTCGAATCACGTATCTTGTTGCCTTGATCGCGCTCGCGGCGGTCTCCGGCGCACAATCGTTCGACAAATTCATCGCAGATGTCCGAGCCGCGGACTATCACGGCGATCGCGCGGCTCTGGAGAAGCTGTTCACCGCTTCCGAGTCGTTAGTGGGTTCGAAGGAGCCGCAGGACTGGGTTCACTACTGGCGCGGGTTTGCTTTGTGGCGGAAAGCGATTAATGGATTCAACGATGGAATCGGAATAGACGAACAGACCAACGATCTTACGCGAGCATGCAATGAGTTTGAAAAGCCGTCGTCGTTAACCGATTCCAAGATCGCGGAAGCTGCATGTCTGATGAGCTTAACGTTTATGCATCAGTCAGAGGCAGACAAAGTGAAGCTTTGGCTTCCAAAGTTCATGGGTCTGTTGAACGATGCGGAGAAAGAGGCGCAAGGAAATCCAAGGTTCTATTGGGTAAAAGGGCCCGAGCTTTGGTACATGCCAAAGTCTCGCGGTGGTGGGGAGGACTTGGCATTCGCTGCGTATCAAAAGGGGTTGGAGGCTTGCAAGAAACAGCCGAAGTCGCCCTTCTATGTCGCGACGTGGGGCGAACCAGAGTTGCTGATGAACTTGGCTTGGTCGGAGCTTCATCGGAAAGAACCGGACTTGAAGGCGGCGAGGAATTATGCAAAGAAGGCATTGAAGATCGTGCCTGACTGGCACTACGTACGCGACATTCTCTTGCCCCAGATAGAAGCAGCTATGAAGAGCAAATAGAGCATTTCGTATCAGATCTTGTCTAAGTTTCTAGGAGATAGTGATTGACATGGCAAGAGTTGTTCATTTCGAAATTCCATCGAACGAGCCGGAGAAATCCATGGCGTTTTATCGAGATGTGTTTGGGTGGAGTTACCAGCAGTTCGGAACGGAAGAGTATTGGATCGCGAAGACTGGCGAGAATCCGACGCCTGGAATCGACGGCGCGATCATGAAGAAGCGGCACCCTTCGCAGCCGGTGGTGAATTCAATCTTGGTGGACTCGGTGGATGAGTTCTGCAAGAAGGTGCTGGCGGCAGGCGGCGAGATCGTGGTTCCGAAGATGGCGATCGGGGAGATTGGGTTTGTGAGCTATTTCAAGGACTTGGATGGGAATATCTTTGGATTGGCGGAGTTCGTGTCCTAATCGTCCTGTTTCTGAATAGTAGGACCGGATAACCACAACGGCACAACGACACGACGGGGCACAACGCGATGCTCCAGCCTTAGAAGCAAATGGGATCTTCGCGTTTCACTGCTGAATCAGCGCTGTGTTTCGTTGTGCCGTTGTGCCGTTGTGGTTATGATGCTCAGTTGCCGAAGCATTAATTGACGTATCGGCGAATTCCATCTTTGGCTAGCGGCACATTGAAATTGATTAAATAACCTAGTCGAAAGCCACCGAGTTTGAGGTAGGTCAGTAACTGAGACTCAAAAACGGGATATATGACATCCACGGCCTTGATTTCAATCACGACCACTTCGTTCACTAGCATGTCTATCCTGAAACCTGCACCTAGCTTTGTTTCTTTGTAGACAACAGGAACAGCTACCTCGAATCGAACTGAATACCCTCGTCGTACGAGTTCCTCTGCAAGGCAAATCTTGTACACGGACTCCAACAGTCCTGGACCTAAGTGTCGGTGCACTTCAAATGCGGCATCGTAAATGGCGCGGCCGACAACATTTACAGAATCAGGCAGTGGTGCATGCTCGGCCATTTATTTCTTTTCTTTGTACTGCTCCATGTGCTTCAAGCAACAAGCCCGGACACGGGCGCGGATACGGTTAATATACGCGGCGCGCTCCGTCACTCCGACTGCGCCTCGCGCGTCAAGGAGGTTGAACACATGGGAGCATTTCAAAGCAAGATCGAAGGCTGGGTAGACCAAGGCAAGAGGGGTAGAAATCTCGGATTTTGTATCGCGGATCGCGGATTTATCGGAGGCGCTGTTACCCTCGCTTCGTTCAGAATTTCGAGTTCCGACCTCCGAGTTTGATGACAGAATTCCCTGCTCCGAATCCCAGAAGACAGGAGTGTCGATGACGCGCTTCGATTCCGCCTCATACATCTCGAACATCTGGAACAACATCTCCGTCGATGCGACTTCGAAGTTGTAAACGTTATCCTGCATCTCCAATTCGTAGTTAACGTCCTTGTAGCTGAGCGTCTCATTCCACTGCAAGTCCGTCCAGAAGGACGCCTTTTCGTCCAGCATCAGACAGAGTCGTTCTGGGCCATATGTAATCTCCGCACACACAGGATTGCATTCGATTCCACCCATCTGCTGGAAGAAAGTGAACTGCGAAATTTCGGCGCCGTTCAGCCAAATCTCCCAACCAACTCCGCTCGCACCGAGAGACGGCGACTCCCAATCGTCCTCGACCAAACGAACATCGTTCTTAGATGTGTCGAAACCGAGGGCATCGAGCGAGCCCATGTAGAGGTCCACGATGTTGTCAGGCGATGGCTTCATGATCACCTGATATTGGTAATAGCGCTGGCTGCGCATGGGATTGCGCGTGTAGCGCCCGTCTGCTGGCCTTCGGGACGGCTGGACGTAGGCGACGTTCCAAGGATTCGGGCCGAGCGACTTGAGAGTCGTGGCAGGATGCATAGTGCCGGCGCCGACCTCCATGTCGTAAGGCTGCAAGATGGCGCAGCCCTTAGAGGCCCAGTAATCGTCGAGGCGGCGAATCAGTTCTTGGAAGGTCATGGGGTTGAGGTTTGGGTCTTCGGTTCTCGGCATTCGGTGTGATCGGGGTTCACCGATGAAACCACACCAAGTCACAGAGTGAACTCGGGCAAGAGTTTACAGCAGAGCCTTTTGGTCCCGAATCCCTCCCAGGCGGGGACGTGTCGGAATCTGGACTGGGCCTTTGGGCCAGGCAGAAACCGCCCGAGCGCGGAATCATGTACCTACGCTTGAGAGGTGTACGCATGATTTTGAAAGCTATTGGACTACTTGGCGTTGTCACATCGGTTGGCTGTGTGGGAATGGATCTCCATTTCGACCAGGGAGTCAAGGGCTCGGGCAAGTTAGCCACTGAGCACCGAAACGTTTCCGGATTTAGCAAGATCGACATGGAAGGTGCCTACGACATCTCGGTCAAGGTTGGCCCCGCCGCAGGAGTCGATCTCTCGGGCGACGACAATCTCCTGAAGCTCATCGAGACGAAGATCAAGGGCGACACTCTGGTCGTTTCTTCAAAGAAGAACCTCCGCACGAAGAAGCCTCTCAAGGTGACGATCACAACGCCAAACCTGAAAGCATTTTCGCTGGAGGGTGCAGGCGATGTGGATATCAGCGGAATCAACGAATCCGAATTCAGCGTCGATCTTTCGGGCGCTGGCGATTTGAAGGCAAGCGGTCAAGCGAAGAAACTGCATGCGTCCTTGAGTGGCGCGGGAGATGTTCAGTTGTACGATCTCAAGTCAGAAACAGTAAATGCAAGTTTGAGCGGAACCGGCAACTTGAAAGTCTGGGCGACCAAGTATCTCAAGGCAAGCATGTCGGGAGTTGGCGACCTGAGTTACAAGGGACATCCGGCGCAAGTCGAGAAGTCGAGTTCTGGCGTGGGCGAAGTCTCCGCCGCAGACTAGTCTTCGTTTTATCTTAAGCCTCCATACGCGTTCGTCATAAAGGGCGAGCATCTATTCGAATTCGCGTATGGAGGCAGCTGCAACGGAAATCTATCGAATCGGTTGAATAATCGGCTGAACCTTCAAGAACGCTTGGACCACAAGCGGATCGAATTGGCCCCCACTTTCCTTCTGCAGTTCGTCACCGGCTTGCTCATCGCTCAAGGCTTCCCTACCTGGGGACAGCAGAGTCATCGCATCGAAAGATTCTGAGACCGCGATGATACGTGAGAAGATCGGAATCTTCTCACCCGACAAAGCATCCGGATATCCGCGCCCATCCCACCGCTCATGGTGATGACGAATTGCTGAGATACATGGCTTGAGCCAATCGATCGCACCCACCAACGCTTCGGCCAGAGTGACATGAGCTTGCATTTGTTTGCGCTCGACATCGCTGAGGGGTCCAATACGCAGCAGAGGTCCGGGATCGAGAGAAGTCTTGCCTACGTCGTGTAGGGTCGCAGCGTATCGAAGTTGCTGCAGTTCTTCTCCGCGCAATCCCATCTCATAGCCAGTCGCGGTCGCATAGACGGCAACCCTTTCCGCGTGAGCTCCCTCACCGGGCACCCGACGGTCGAGTCCCTCTAGCAGGGATCGAATCTGATCGTTCTTTTCGTCCAGACTAAGTTGCTGTCGCATTAGAGTGCACTCACCACCGCAAGTACGTCGGGCAATTCATTGTCATCGAGGGTGCGGGGATCGAGCCACACTTTCCCATCCTCGATTCTCGCGACAATCGGAGGGTTGGCGCTTCTTAGTTTCCTTGCAAGCGCATCGGCGTCGTTCGTTTGGAGTCCCACTCGCCACGTGGCAATTCCTTCACCCGGGCAAGAGCCACCGCCGATCTCTGTCAATCCCTGTTCGACAACGGCACCGGGCTTGTATGCATTGGCGATATCGATGGCCATGCGCTTCACACCGTCGCTCGATCTAGAAAGGTATCGAATCGTCGGTATTTCAAGTTCCCTGCCTTCCGAGTAAAGGCGTAGAGTTGCTTCCAACGCCGCGAGGGTTAACTTGTCGATGCGCACGCACCTGGCCAGAGGATGCTTCTTGATTTTGGCAATTAGATCTTTGCGACCGACGATAATCCCGGCTTGAGGTCCGCCGAGGAGCTTGTCCCCACTAGCGATTGCGATGTCAGCGCCGCCCGCAATGCTGCCTGGCAACGTTGGTTGCTTGGATAATCCAAATTGTTCTAGACCGATGAGAGCGCCAGAGCCTTGATCATCGATCAAGAGCAAGTTGCTTTTCTTCGCTAACGCCGCAAGGCTCTCGAGCGATGGCTCCTCGCTGAAGCCGACGATCTTAAAGTTGCTCGGATGGCATCGAAGGATCGCAGCCGTATTTGCCGTAATCGCGTTCTCGTAATCGGAGAGGTGGGTTTTGTTTGTGCATCCGACCTCGACGAGTTCGCCACTCTGCGCCACAACATCAGGCATTCGGAATGATCCGCCGATCTCGACCATCTGTCCTCGGCTCAAAATTACTTCCTTTGCCGAACAGAGGGCCGTGAGAGTCAGGAGCACGCCGGCGGCGGCATTGTTGACAACCAAGGCGTCTTCCGCGCCAGTGAGTTCTTGCAGTAGCGCTCGGATATGCGTTTGTCGATCACCTCGGCGACCTGTTTCCAAATCGAGTTCAACGTTAGCGTGCGCGTTGGCTACGTCCGCCATTTGATTGGCGGCCCCAGTGGCAAGTCGCGCGCGGCCAAGCCCGGTGTGAAGGATTACGCCGGAGAGATTGATCGCCGGCTTGAGCGATGACCCAGAAATAGCAAGAGCAAATTGAGCGGCCAACACCTCTGGCGTGAACCTGCTCTCGACACCGGCATCGATGTCGTTACGCAAGCGATAGACGGCGGCGCGGGCAGCCTTCGTGCGGAGTTTGGGCGGGTAGGCGGACAGGCTCGGATGACTTGCCAACTCATCGATTTTGGGCAGGTTTCGCCGGTCGAGCACGGATAGAGTTTAGCTTGAGACAAAGAAAGAGCGGCAAGGCGATGCCTTGCCGCTCTCGGTTGTGGATTGAAGTCCTTTTAGAGACCCTTGGCCAATCGGGAGAACGTTTCCTTGTCGACCGCTCGCATCAGGCACTCCTCGTAGGAGACGGAGCCGTTGCGGAAGTGGTCGGAAAGGGATCGGTCCATGGTTTGCATACCGATCTGGGTGTTCGTCTCGATGATCGAGTACATCTGGTGGGTCTTTCCTTCGCGGATCAAGTTCTTGATAGCGGGGATTCCAACCATGATTTCGATCGAAGCGACTCGGCCTCCGCCCAACTTGGGAAGAAGCTGCTGCGAGACGACCGCTTCCAAGGTGTTGCCTAGGAGAACGCGGATCTGGTCTTGCTGGTCGCTTGGGAACACGTCGACGATTCGGTCGACCGTGGCAGGAGCGTTTCGAGTGTGAAGCGTTCCGAACACCAAGTGGCCGGTTTCTGCCAACGTCAATGCGGCTTCGATCGTTTCCAAGTCGCGAAGCTCACCAACAAGGATGATGTCGGGGTCTTCACGAAGAACGGCTCGGAGCGCGTTGTGGAATGAGTATGTGTCAGAGTGCAGCTCGCGCTGGTTGACCATACACTTCTTGTGTCGATGCAAATATTCGATCGGATCTTCAATCGTTAGAATGTGACCGTCTCGCGACTCGTTGATGTCGTCGATCATCGTTGCGATGGTCGTCGACTTACCTGAACCGGTAGGACCCGTAACGAGAATCAATCCGGAAGATCGCTTGGAAAGCTCTCGGATGACGGAAGGAAGTCCGAGTGAATCGAACGAAGGGATCTTCGTAGGAATCGCACGCAGAGCGCCAGCAACCGAGTTACGCTGCATGTAAGCGTTGAATCGGAATCGGCCCGTGCCCTTCAGAGAATACGCAAAGTCGAGTTCGTGCGTCTGTTCAAATTTAGAAAGTTGGTCGTCAGTAAGCACGTCGTAAACCAGGCGTCGTGTGTCCATCGGCTCCATGATCGTGTACGGGAGCGGCATCACTTCGCCGTCCACACGAACCATGGGCGGAAGACCGGTGGTCAAGTGGATGTCACTTGCCTTTCGCTCGACGGCCATGCGCAAGATCTCGTCGATGTGAGCGTCTGCGATGGGCAAAGCGTCTTCGGCAATCGTCACCAACATCGGCTCGGAGTTGTCCTTGTACTTATCGCCAAGATCGATGTCATGCACCGATTGAAGCGATGAAGTGTGCTGCTTGGCGACAGGTTCTGGCGCCTTCTCCACTGGTGGAGCTTCGACCCCATTTTCCTGGGCTTTACTTTCCTCATCAGTGAGGACCTTGTTCCAACTGAAAGCTGACATGCTAATTCCTTCCCTCTGTTTGTTCCGTATTTGCCGGGTTCGCCCGGTCCGTTGAATTCGATTCCTAGTGATATTGTCGGCGGATTAGGCGTAGATCACGCGCAGAACCTCATCGACAGTTGTGATGCCCATGACAATCTTCGATACGGCGTCGACCTGGAGGGTCTTCATTCCGTTCGATACAGCAAGCTGGCGCAAGACGTGGCTTGGCGCCTTTTCCAAGATTCGGTCTCGGATGTCGTCCGACATCACCATCAGTTCGTGAACGCCCGTTCGGCCTTTGTAACCGCTGTTTCGGCACTTGTCGCAGCCTGCACCCTTGAACAGGGTGAGGTCGCCGTGAGTGTCGGCGCCCATCTCGTCGGGAACCGGGAATCCATATCGGATCAGGCTCTCCTTGGAGGCGTGGTACGGCTCTTTACAGCTCGGACAGATGACGCGTCCAAGCCGTTGGGCAAGCACGCAGATAATCGATGATGAAATCAAGAAGGGCTCGACGCCCATGTCGATGAGCCGGTTCGGCGCAGCAGGAGCGTCGTTCGTGTGGAGGGTGCTAAGCACCAAGTGACCCGTAAGAGCCGCCTCCATCGCGATCGTCGCAGTTTCATGGTCGCGAATTTCACCGACCATGATGATGTCTGGGTCCTGCCGCAACATTGCTCTAAGACCTGCAGCAAATGTCATGCCAGCGCGCACGTTTACCATGCACTGGTTGATTCCGCCGATCTCATATTCGACCGGGTCTTCAATCGTGATGATGTTGTTCTGGCCCGTATTGATACGGTTGAGGATCGAGTAAAGCGTTGTGGACTTACCTGAACCTGTAGGACCGGTGACGAGGATGATTCCGTAGCTCTTGGAACACATGTCCTCGACCTGTTTAAAGTTATGGGGCAAGAATCCAAGCTTAGAAAGTCCTACGTTTACGGCGCCCTTGTCAAGGACACGCATAACGATCTTCTCGCCGTACACGACGGGAAGAGTCGAAACACGGAAATCGTATTCCTTTCCATTGATGACCGCGCTGATTCTGTTGTCCTGAGGAACTCGCTTCTCGGCGATGTCCATTTCAGAAACGATCTTGATACGGCTTGTAAGCGGAGCGACCACCTTTCGGGGCAGCTTCATGCTGTCCATCATGACGCCGTCGATTCGGTAGCGGACTTTGACACCGTCTCGACCTGGTTCGATGTGAATGTCACTCGCGCCGTCGCTAACCGCCTGATTGATGATCAAGTTGGCAAGGCGGATGATGGGAGCGTCTTCGCCCATCTCGCGCAGTTCGGCTTCACTAAGTTCTTCTTCTTCGGTCTTGCTAATGTCGACGTTGCCGTCGAAGTCTTTCATCACGCCCGCGAGCGCATCGTTGACATTGATCTCGACCTTGTAATAGGTTGAGATTGCCTGGAGCAAGTCGTCTTCAACGGCGATCAGCGGCTCTATTTCTAGGCCGGTGGTGATTCGCATTTCGTCGATGACGAAGATATCGAGCGGGTTCGACATGGCGACGACAAGCTTCGTGCCCTGTTGCTCGATCGGAAGACAGCGGAATCGCTTGGCAACCTGGGGACTGATCAAATTGATCGCCTCAGGGCGCGGAACACAGTCCGCAACGTCCACGAATTGAACGCCCCAAACCTTTCCAAGACATCGGACCCGATCGCGTTCTGCGATGAGACCCATCGTTACGAGAACACGGGCAATTGGATCTGCCCCGCCGAGTTCTCGCCGTTTGTCTTCGGCAAGCTTGAGTTGTTCTGGGCTGATTAAGCCCTCGGTCACAAAAATATCGCCCGTTAGCATCCCATCAAGTCCAAGACAGCCCCACTAGCCAGAAACGCGGGGACTGACTCTGAAATGTTCGGCACGAATTGGGTCGAGGTGTAGTGTCATCGGCACCAAAAACGACAAATCGTCTCAGGTTCTATTGCGGCCGTTGGCGCAGGTTTATGGAGGTTAACCCGGCAAATATCCAGAGGTCCCCTTAGGGGCTTCGAGGCTGGTGGGGCTGCGGTAGAATTTGACCTCCCGCCCAGGTGGTGAAATTGGTAGACGCGCTGGCTTCAGGTGCCAGTGTCAGCAATGACGTGAAGGTTCGAGTCCTTTCCTGGGCACCACTTGATTTTCGATTCTTGATCGCCGATTTTCGGTTGGATTCTGGATTGGCTCAGCGGAATCGTAAGGCATCTAGCATCTAGCATCTAGCATCTAGCATCTACCATCCAAATCGGCAATCTACAATAGTAAGTGCCCAGACCGCTCGTCTTTGGAAATGGCCGACTTCTGGTCCAGTTAGACAACAAGGGTCGAATTCGAGATTTCTTCTGGCCGACCGTCGGCTTTCAGAATCACGTCGCTGGGCGGCATCACCATCTCGGCGTATTTGTAGATGGTCGCTTTTCTTGGACCGAGTCGGACGACTGGTCGGTGAGTCAGAAGTACGAGACCGACTCGATGGTCGGGATCACAACGTGGACTTGTTCGGCATTGGGCCTCGTGCTCGAAGCGCGAGATGAAGTCGTCGGATTCGGCGATGACCACGATGCGTTCGTTCGGCGGATCACCCTTCTCAATTCACTGGATCACGAGAGGAAGGTCGAGTTGTTCTACTCACCCGACTTTCGCATCTGCGAATCGGAGATTGGGGATACGGCGATGTATCGCGCCGATTTGAATGCGATGGTGCATTTCAAATGGGGTCGATATTTTCTCTGTTCAGCAAAGTCGGACGCAGGTGGTATCCACCAGAAAACGGTTGGACTTCGCGGAATCGATGGGCTACAAGGAACTTGGAGAGACGCAGAAGACGGTTATCTGGAAGAACGCACAATCGACCAAGGTGCCGTGGATTCGACGTTCTCCGTGCTCGTGAATTGCCCCGCAAACGGGTCAGCAGTTGCAGACTTTCAGATTGATTGCGTCGCTAGTTTTCCAATCAATCCGTTGCCCACTCACGCGCCAGTTTCTATAGCGGAAATTCACGTCGAAGTGTCGGCGTTGCCGACAGAAGTGCAGAATTCGTGTCGACAAGCCGCGCGCATCCTCTTGACTCAAGTTGCTGAAAATGGAGCGATCCTCGCCGCCAATGACAGCGACATCATGGGTTCGAATCGAGCCACTTATAGTTACGTCTGGCCGCGCGACGGCGCCTTGGTCGCATCGCTCCTGAATCGCCTCCGAATGACGGAACTGGCGACGAAGTATCACACCTTCGCTCTTGGGCTCGTAACCGATTATCCGTTCCTTCTCCAGAAATATAACGCCGACGGATCGTTCGGCGCGACGTGGCATCCGTGGGTGTATGACGGAACACCGGAAGTTCCGATGCAGGAAGATGAAACTGCGCTGACCCTTTGGATCCTCCACCAACACTCTTTGGAAATTGGCGATCACGGTTGGTTGAAGGAGCATGAAAAGAAGATTGTGGCGATGGCAGAGTTCTTGGCATCGCACATTGATGAGGCAACGGGATTGCCACTTCCGAGTTACGATTTGTGGGAAGAACGACGTGGCGTTCACACCTCGACCGTGGCGAGCGTGATCTCAGGTTTGGAAACGGTATCAAAGCTCTTGGCTGCAATGGAGACGTCGACCTCTGCCCGTCTTGAAGAATCTGCGACGAGGATGCGAGATGCATTGCTCAAACACTTGGTCGATCCTGCCACGGATCGTTTCTTGAGAGGGCTGAAGTCGATCTCCTTTTCGCAAACTGAGCCCGACTATTCTGCGGACGCTTCCCTCCTCCTTGTTGGACGATCTGCTGGGTTGCCGACTGATCATCCCGCGGTTCTTGCGACGAACAAATGGATCGAGGATGAGCTTTGGGTCCACTCACCGATTGGTGGATTGGCTCGCTATCCCGGCGACTACTACGGGCGCGTTTCAGAAAGCTATCCGGGGAATCCGTGGATCATCACGACGATGTGGCTCGCGCAAGAAAAGATCCGCGCCGCCAAGACTCGGGCGGATATGGATCGGCCGCTGGAGTTATTGAATTGGGCCGTCGAGCGTGGAGGGACGACGGGTG
>Ga0207680_10000243_pt1 | contig 26176 bp, 19 predicted proteins | sample KBSS23metaG_FD_184321 | JGI IMG/M metagenome (GOLD analysis project Ga0207680, IMG submission 184321) | Switchgrass rhizosphere microbial communities from Kellogg Biological Station, Michigan, USA - KBS S2-3 metaG (SPAdes) (version 2) | ecosystem: Host-associated > Plants > Roots > Rhizosphere...
TGTTGCAATGGCTTTTTCAATGGTAGCTTTCAACAGTTGCCCGTCTTCGCAGGTAAAGATGGTTATTCCGGTGGCTTTTTTAAAATACACAGCTTCCAGTTTTACCACCAGCATGGAAACAGCCGGCGTTCTTTTATGCAGGTGCATCATAGAAAGAGAACCCGTAGTCAGTTCCGCGGCCATGGCCAGGCAGGCAAAATACGTTGACCTGAAAGGGTTCTGTGAAAACCATTTATAGGGTATGGAGACGACGCTTTTATTTTCGTCGAGATCTTTTAATCGTACACCGCTAAAGAAAGCAGCAGGCAGTTTAAAAAAAAGAAACATCCTGAACTTAACAGGATGTTTCATTAGTTGTATAAATTCTTCTGTTGTACTCTTCATACTGCGTGGTTGTTCATTGTTAAAAATGAAGCCATTAATTCTTATCAATTTCTACGATACATGCCACTACATCATTTTCTGTACCGCTTGTGGTAAACGCCATATTTCCCTTTCCGCTGCTTTGATAGCGTACACCTTTTATAAGCTGGCTGCCCAGCGCGTTATTTAGCCTGGTGGCATAATCCTGTGCAGGGTTCTGGCTCATCTGTTGGTTAAGCCGGTACCAGTCGAGCGCCTTTTTGCTTACCACTACTGCCATCATGTCCCTGGTACCAATACTATCCGGCGTAAGGCTTTTGTCTTTTGGAAATAACCGATAGCCGGCAATACCACAGAAAGGCGCGTATTTTGTTTTTGAGGGATCATCTGTGCGCGGGTAAGGAAACAATGTATAACTGGTACCATCAGTTTCCCTGCCAAAAACATAGACATAACATTCCGTAGTGTTTTTTACCTCCATTTTAAACCTGCTTCCTTTTCGCACAGGCGATACCGTTATGAATTTATTATCGCCGTTTGTACGCAGCGGAATATACCCTTTGGAAAGTGTTTTCCGCTGGGATGCATCATACTCAACCTGCACCAGCCCTACCTCGCATGAAAAGGCCTGTGTTGCGGCCGCACCCACGGCCTGCATTGGCTCCAGCCCATAGGCTTCGCGGACAAAATATTTGAACACGGGGTATTGCACCCATGCAAAACCATTGTTGCCCCATTCGGGCCCCCAACTGTTCATGATTAAGAAAGAACCACCATATTTTTTATCATCGTATCCCACTACGCACATGGCATGCCCGCCAAAACCCTGCATGCTGCGGTCGTCGGGTTGCGGCTGCCAGAGATCCTTTCCCATCATATCCTGCATAAAACTTTGGCCCACCATCATACCAATTGCAACGGGCGCGCCCTGCGAAAGATTTTGTTTGATGGCATTGAGGTCAATAACATCATTTCTGTCTCCCACCGTTAGCCTGTTAAAGCCCCGCATTTTATATTGAGATGCCTGCTGCACCAGTTGCTGGTCTGGCTGGTTGGTGCAATCATGTTCATTGTAGGGAAAAGCATTGTAAGGAACAGACCCCTGTTTGGTCATAAACTCCATGGCTCTTTCTATGTAAGAACCCTGGCAACCATCAAGACCAATCTGGTTATATAAAAAAGAAGGGCTGAATTTTACGTTGTTCCCGGGCTGCCCGGTGCGCACCGACTCAAGAATTGACCTGGCCCCGTAGGCACTGCTCCATGCAACACAACTGCCCTGTTGACCCTGGTTGCCCACGGCTGGCGCAAACTTTTGCAGGTTGGCACTTTCGGGCAATGGATTTTTTGAATTATCATCAGATAAAGGTTCATAGATACTGGCTTTCTCAAACTGTTTTGGATCCAGGAAGCCACCCGTTGCCAATTGGCCTATCTGGTTTACAACACCACCTCCGCCCATATTGCAACCGCCCCTTCCCAGTACAAAGTAACCGATGACCCCTATTATCAATACCAGGATGCCCAGCTTGCTGCGAAACAATCCGAACAATAAAGGAAGCAGGTTAAATAGCCCGCCGCCCCCGGAGGAACCACCGCCGCCTCTGTCGCCACTATCATTATTATCATATTGAGGCTGGTCTTCCGGCTGATCGTCGGTCATTCTTATCGGCATAACGAAAGTTATTTAGTGTTTGGTAATACCTGTACAAGTTAAGTAAAAGCTTCAAAACATGCTGATGTCATCAGATGAAAAAAACATTACCTGCGTTGCAAGTAAATGCCGCAAGTTCTGGCTTTCACTATAAAAACTACCGCAAAGTAGTATTGCAGGCCATGCCTGGTAAATTAACTTGCAAGAGCAAATTCGCGCAATAAAAAAATCATTCTATGCCTGTAAAAAAGAAAAAGGCGCCCGCAAAAGCAAAAAAGGCGGCGCCGAAAAAAACAGCTTCTGCAAAAGTTGCTCCGGCTAAAAAGAAATCGACAAAACCTGTAGCCGCTAAGCCCATTCTTCCTTTGGCACTGCCAAAAAAGTATACTGTTTTTATTGAAAGTGCTGCTTTCTTTCCTGCCAACAGTGCAGATGGTTATGCCGACCTCTTCCAGGATGGCAGGCGTACTGTTACACCGGGCAAATCGCTCTCCACCGCCATTGTGTTGCCTGTGGGCGCCAAACTCAAATCTATTTCCATTCACTATACCAACTCTACTCCCAACCCGGTATTGTCTTTCTTTTTGCGTAAACACGCCGATCGTGTTTCACCATCGGGCGAAATTGAAATGTCTTTTATTAACCTGCCTCCCGGCACACTGCCGCCCGACAATTATCTAACGGTAACAGATACCAGTTTTCCAAATGCAGGTGTAATACAGAACAGGTTCCTGCACTACCTGGAGATTCCCGGCACCGGCGATTTTGGTGCGGGTGGACGGGTTACAGTAAGGGGTGTTAGTTTGGTGTATACTTATTAAAGACCTGAGGCATGAGACGTGAGTCGTAAGCCCGGCGAGGCCACGCACTCAGGTCTCACGCCTCACCATTCACAACTATATCTCTACAATATTTTTCATTAAATCTTCCATCCCGTCTCTCCGGCGGATGAGCCGGGCCTTGCCGTCTTTTACCAGTACTTCAGCTGGCTTAAACCTGCTGTTATAATTGGAAGCCATTTCAAATCCATAGGCGCCGGCATTTTTAAAAACCAGGTAGTCGCCTTCACGCACTTCATGTAATAAGCGGTCTTCTGCAAATGTATCCGTCTCGCAAATATTGCCTACCACGTTGTACATTTTTTCGGCACCTGCTGGATTGGAAATATTTTCAATTACATGATAAGAACCGTAAAACATAGGCCTGATAAAATGATTGAGACCGGTATCTATCCCTGCAAATACCGTTTTGCCCGATTCCTTGATTACATTTACCTGTGCAACCAGGTAACCGGCTTCACTTACCAGAAATTTTCCCGGCTCAAACCAAACCTGCATGTGGCGATCATACTTTTCCTCGAACCACTCCATCTCCTCTGCCACTTTTTTACCCAGTAAAGATATATCGGTTCCTTCTTCACCGGGTTTGTAGGGCACTTTAAACCCGCCGCCAAAATCAAACACCTGCAATTCGGGAAATTTTTCTGCTATGCCAAACAATACTTCTATCCCTTTTGCAAATACTTCCACATCTTTTATTTCGCTGCCAGTATGTATGTGCAGCGCATGAATGCGCAGGTTGGTCCGCTTTACAACAGCAAGTACCTTGTCTATCTGTTCAAGCGGAATACCAAACTTACTTTTCTCATGACCGGTAGAAATTTTAAGATTTCCCCCGGCCATTATATTGGGGCGCAAACGGATGCCTACCGGGTAACTATGACCGAATTTTTTCCCGAATTTTTCCAGGTTGGATAAACTGTCAATATTAATGTGAACGCCCAGGCTTTGCGCCGCCTCAATCTCTGAAAAAGCAATATTATTGGAAGTATATAAAATTTTTTTTGGCTCAAACCCGGCTTTTACAGCCAGCATTACTTCGTTAATGGAGCTGCAGTCTATATTGCAGCCAATGCTTTTTATATAGCGCAATACATTGATATTCGTTAATGCCTTGCATGCATAAAAAAATTTTGTATCTGATGTTTTAAATGCTGCTTGTAGTTGTGCATACTGCTCCTTAATCCTTTCCGCATGGTAAACATACAGGGGGGTGCCAAATTCGCCGGCGATGGTGGTTAGCGTTGCTGCTGATAATTGTTCTGCCATAGTTTGCGAATATACAAAGTAGCCGGAAGTATGTCGTATCCGGCGCGCGGCTGCGGCAAAAAATCTTCACCTGCCTATTTTTCAAAAAAGAAGCGCCGCCCTTTTTAGTGGCGGCGCTTCATGCAGTATATGTTCAATCTGTAATGCGCTATTCTTTCTCCTCATCTGGTTTACCTTCATCATCTTTATCATCTTCATCATCTTCCTCTTCCTGGTCCTGCTCTTCCTCCCGGTTTTCTTCTGCCGCTGAGGGCTGTTCATCCGCAGCTGCTTCCAGGTGCCCGTCTGCCGCTGCTTCCGGCTCCTCGTCAATGGCTGCAGTTATCAGTTCACCGTCTGGCGTAACCGCCAAAAATGCCGCTCCTTCCGTTATTTCTATGGTAGTTATTTCTTCTGCGGTAGTTTCTTCTGCCGTTGCGGCTGCACCATTATTCAGATAAGTAGCTTCAACTGCCTGCTCTGCCAGTATTTCTTTAATCTTTGGTAAGTCATCTGCGGAATTGATACCAAAATAATCCATAAACGACTTAGATGTGGTATATATAAGCGGTTTGCCGGGCAGGCTCTCATTGCGGCCGGTAATAATTACCAGTTCTTTTTCCAGCAGGCGCTGCACGGCGTAATCGCAGTTAACCCCCCTTATAGCCTCAATCTCGCTCTTTGTAATGGGTTGCTTGTAAGCAATAATAGCCAGTGTTTCCAGCGCGGCAGAAGACAGCCGTTTTAAAAACTTATCGCCATTCAACTGCGCTATGGTTTTATGATAATCCTTTTTTGTAAGAAACTGCCAGCCACCGCCACTCTGCCTTATTTCGAACGGATAAAATTCGCTCCTGTATTTTTCAATAATGCCTTCAATGGCCGACTCTACCTGGTCCAGCACAATTTTATCTTCCATAAAGCCAAAGGCATTGTTAATGATTTCAGTAATTTCCAACGAAGTCAGCGCCTTGTCACTGGCAAAAATGACCGCTTCAATATGTGGTATAATATTTCCTATTTCCATGCACTGAAAGAATTATAGTTAAGCAACAAATCTAAACTTTAAGCCTGTTTATGATAGCAGTAAAGAGTGGTAATTATCCACAACTTACTAAAGAAGAATATGAAAATGTGATGAATGTGGGAAAGGTGACAAATGTGGAAATACGAAAAACTGGATTGCTCCCTCGCAATAGTACGCAATGAAAAAATCTATAGGGTTTGCAGCGCTGCAATCGCCGCCCTGCAAACCTTATAGATTTCGCAAACAAAAACCCTTCCGGAGAAGGGTTCTTAACTAGTTTATTGTATTTACCCGGCTTTAATTTTCACATTCATCACATTTTCACAATTCCACATTCATCTTATCCCTGCAATGCTGCTGCACCGCTTACAATTTCCGTAAGTTCGGTAGTAATGGCCGCCTGGCGGGCGCGGTTGTAAGAAATCTTCAGGCTCTTCAGTAATTCATTGGCATTTTCACTTGCCTTATCCATGGCCGTCATACGGGCGCCATGTTCTGAGGCATTGGCATCCAGCACTGCTTTAAATAACTGGGTATTTAAAATTTTAGGCATCAGTTCCGTAATAATCTCTTCTTTCGATGGTTCAAAGATGAAATCATTCTTTTTCTTATCTCCTGCAACAGCCGGCGCTTTGGGTATGGGTAAAAAACGCTCTACCGCAAAACGCTGGGTAGCGGCATTTTTGAATTCACTGTATACCAGTTCAATCACATCAAACGCTTTGTTTTCAAACGCTTTCATGGCTGCCTGGGCGCAGGCCTGTACATTTTCGAAGGTCAGGTTATGGAAGATATCTTTATAGGTGGCGTCTGCGTGGTAATTACCCTTTATAAAAGATTCATATCCCTTTTTACCGATATTCCATACATAAACATTGCCTTTTGCAAACTGTGTGGCGTATTTTTCTGCAATGGTCTGGCGGGTCAGCTTAATAATATTGGAATTATAGGCGCCCGCAAGGCCACGGTCGCTGGTAATTACTATGAACAATACCTTTTCAACGGGGCGTTCTGCAGAAAGTGATCCGCCGGCAGCGCTGTCAGAATCGCTTACCATATTGCTCAGCATCTCCTGCAACTTTCTTGCATAGGGACGCATTTGGGTAATGGCATCCTGTGCACGCCGCAATTTGGCCGCACTTACCATTTTCATGGCTTTTGTTATCTGCTGCGTACTTTGTACTGATTTAATCCTGTTGCGAACCTCTTTTAATGCACCGCTCATGGGTTGAAAAATTGATAGGTTGATTTGTAGAGAAAGGGCGTCCCTTTCAGGCCGCAAAGGTATAGGAACGGGTGTAAAAATCAAGCAGGTTTTTCCCCGACTTTTTAACCGGGGAACAGGGAGGCACAAAGGGAACCGATATGGGGGGCGGATGGTTGATTGCCATTGAAATAGGTATTGCCAAATCTCCCTCCCACCCTGTGGCGCGGCGTCTCCGTGGTTCTACACGATGCCGCTATGGCTCAAATGGTAACCAAAAACAACGGCTTTTGAGCTACCGCCTGATTGCTTACCTTTGCTGCCCCCGTTAAAAGCGGGGCAGGCTCTGTCAATTTGGCTATGACGGATGTTCTGCACCATATTTGACAAACAAATCCCAGATATCTAAAATAACCTTTTTAACCAGTGATTTATGATGGGTTTTATTTCAAAACTTTTTGGAGGTAATAAATCGGAGAAAGACGTTAAGCTAATTGAACCGGTGGTGGTAAAAATAAACCAGTTTTATGCCGATTACCAATCCCTTACCAATGATCAATTGCGCGCAAAAACGGCCGGGTTCAAAGATCGTATAAAACAACATTTAGCAGAAACCGATGCGGAAATTGCCAGGCTGAAACAGGAGGCAGAAGCCTTACCCGTAGCCGAGATGCAGAGCCGCGATACTGCCTACCAGGAAATCGACAAACTGGTTAAAGACCGCGATAAGAAAATTGAGGAAATCTTAAAGGAAATTCTGCCCGAAGCGTTTGCTGTGGTAAAAGAAACCGCCCATCGGCTTAAAGACAATACGGAAGTAATTGTTACCGCCACCGAACTGGATAAAGAACTTAGTGTAAAAAAAGACTACATCCGCATTGAAGGAGATAAAGCCATTTACAAAAATAGCTGGACCGCTGCCGGTGGCACCGTAACCTGGAATATGCTGCACTACGATGTGCAGCTAATAGGCGGCGCCGTGCTGCATTCGGGCAAAATTGCCGAAATGGCTACCGGCGAGGGTAAAACGCTGGTATCTACTTTGCCGGCCTACCTTAATGCACTGGCAGGCGAAGGCGTGCATATTGTTACTGTAAATGATTACCTGGCCCGCCGCGACAGTGAATGGAACGGAACTATTTTTGAATGGCTGGGTCTTACGGTAGACTGTATTGATAAACACCAGCCCAACAGCGAAGAACGACGCAAGGCATACCATGCAGATATTACCTATGGTACCAACAATGAATTTGGCTTTGATTACCTGCGCGACAATATGGTGCATACACCCGATGAAATGGTGCAGCGTAAACATCATTTTGCCATGGTGGATGAAGTTGACAGTGTATTGATTGATGATGCAAGAACTCCCTTGATTATATCGGGGCCCGTACCCAAGGGCGACGATCAGCAATACCATATTTTAAAACCACGCGTACTGCAGTTATTCGAAGCGCAAAGACAGGTTACCAATAAATTTTTAATAGAGGCAAAGAAAAAATTTGCAGAAGGCAATGATGACCCCAAAGATGGTGGTCTTGCACTGATGCGCGCCTGGCGCGGTTTGCCCAAAAGCAGCGCACTGATTAAGTTTACCAGCGAACCCGGCATTAAGGTAAAACTGCAAAAAACTGAAAATTATTACCTGGCAGATCAGCAAAAGGAAATGCCCAGGGTTGACCAGGAACTGTATTTTCACATCGACGAAAAAAACAACCAGGTAGATCTGACCGATAAAGGGCTGGCCATGATTACCAGGAGCGGGGAAGACCCTGAATTCTTTGTATTGCCTGATATATCATTAAAACTGGCCGCACTGGATAAAGATGCGGCAATGGACGCCGATGAAAAACTGCATAAGAAAGAAGCTATCCTTAATGAATACGCCGTTAAAGCAGATCGCATTCATACGGTGCAGCAATTGTTAAAGGCCTATACCTTATTCGATAAAGATATCGAGTACGTAGTGATTGATGGCCAGGTTAAAATTGTAGATGAACAAACCGGCCGTATCATGGATGGCCGCCGATACAGCGATGGCCTTCACCAGGCAATAGAAGCAAAAGAAAATGTAAAGATTGAGGCAGCCACGCAAACCTATGCTACCATTACCCTGCAAAATTATTTCCGTATGTACCACAAGCTGGCGGGTATGACGGGTACAGCAGAAACCGAAGCAGCAGAATTATGGGATATTTATAAACTGGACGTGGTTACCATTCCTACCAATGTGCCGGCTATACGTATAGATAACCAGGACCTGGTATATAAAACCAAACGCGAAAAATACGGCGCGGTAATAGATGAAATTGAAAGACTGCGCAATGCAGGCCGCCCCGTACTGGTGGGTACAACTTCTGTTGAAGTGAGTGAATTGCTGAGCAAGATGCTGAACGGAAAAAAGATTCCGCACAATGTACTGAACGCAAAACAACACGCACGCGAAGCCCAGGTAGTAGCAGAAGCAGGTTTGGCCGGCGCTATTACCATTGCCACCAATATGGCGGGCCGTGGTACAGATATAAAACTGGGGCCTGGTGTAAAAGAAGCCGGCGGACTGGCCATTGTAGGTACAGAGCGGCATGAAAGCCGCCGTGTAGACAGGCAGTTGCGCGGCCGTTCGGGCAGGCAGGGAGACCCCGGTACGACACAGTTTTATGTGTCACTGGAAGATGAACTGATGCGCTTGTTTGGCAGCGAACGCATTGCCGGTCTGATGGACAGGTTTGGTTATAAAGAAGGCGAAGTGATACAGCACAGCATGATTACCAAATCTATTGAACGCGCCCAGAAAAAAGTAGAAGAAAACAATTTTGGCATACGCAAACGCCTGCTGGAATATGATGATGTAATGAACAAGCAGCGCAAGGTGGTATATGAAAAACGCAACCACGCATTGTTTGGAGAAAGGTTAGCACTGGATTTGGACAATGCCAATTATACAGTAGCAGAAGGCCTGGTAAATTCCTTCCGCGAGCAGGAAGACTTTGAAGGCTTTAAACTGGCGGTGATTGTAAATTTTGGAATGGACACCAGCATTACCAAAGAAGAACTGGAGAAAGGCAATGCAAATGAAGTATCTGAAAAACTATACCAGGAAGCCATCAGCAACTATCAGCAAAAAATGCATGACCTGGCCGTACAGTCAATCCCAGTATTTAAAAATATACGCACCACCCAGGGCAACCACATAGAAAATGTTATTGTTCCTTTCAGTGATGGCCGCAAAGGCATACAAGTACTGGCCAACATGCAAAAAACGCTGGCCAGTAATGGAACGGAACTGATCAATTCACTCGAAAAAACCATCACGCTTGTAATTATAGATGATGCCTGGAAAGAGCACCTGCGCAGGATGGATGATCTGAAACAAAGTGTGCAAACAGCCTACCTGGAACAAAAAGACCCGCTGGTGATTTATAAAGTGGAGGCATTTGATGTATTCAGACAGATGGACAGTGAAGTGAATAAGGATATTGTAAGTTTTCTTTCTCATTGCGCTATCCCCAACGAGCAAAACAATGCTGCACCCATAAAAGAAGGCCGTGAACAAAAAACCGACATGAGCCGTCTTTCTGCCAACAAAGAAGCCATTGAAGCAGCAGGCGATGATTATGCCGCCAATGAAAAAGATTATTACGATCCTTCAGGTGCTGCGGTGAAACAGGAACCTGTGAAAGTGGGGCCAAAGGTGGGACGCAATGATCCCTGTCCATGCGGAAGTGGAAAGAAATATAAAAATTGTCACGGAAAGGAATCTTAAGACCATTGACCATTGACCATCGACCATCGTCAATCGTCAATGGTCAATGGTCAATGGTCAATCAATGGTCAGCGGTCAATTGCCGGCAAAACGCCATCAGGGGCAGCAGATCCCTTAAGTCGTTAAAGTTGGTATGATTGGTTTTAATAAATTCCTTAATAGCCGGTTGCTTCCCTCCAAAATGCAACAAAATATTTTCCTTACTGGCTTTAACAAAATGCCCATACATGTCTCCAAAAAAATAAAACTCTCTTGCCGTTACCACTATTTTTTCATCTCCGCCCAATTTATATGACTGTCCGTTTCCGGTATAAAAATTTACCGTTCTGATTCCTTCATGTGGTTCAACAATATCATAGGCCCCGTATTTCCTTTGTTGCTGCGCAATTAATATTTGTTTAAACGCAAGAACTACACCATTGGCAGAAAGGGTATCGATCGTCTGAAGAAATCCTTTGTCGTAATAAAAACGGCTGCCACGAAGGTTTACAAAGCTTATACTGGCAGGATCGGCCATTGCCAGCGTATCGCCGTTTTCATTGATGAAATGCAGTTCATCCAGCGAAACATTGTAATTAAGCTTGCCGCTGGAAATAATACCGTTTCTAAAAACAATCGATCCTTCGCTAAAGGAAGAAAACCGGTAGATGCCCTTTTCGGGCAGCACCTGCCTGATTTCCGGTGGCGTTACCTGTGCCTGTGTATTTTTATTGATGGCCAGCAGGCACAATAAAATAAGTAACCATTTTTGCTGCATAGAGGTTTCCATATTTGCAATCGTGTAAGATCGTTAGCGGGTGTTAAAGTACTACATTATTTGTTCATAAATTACTTACATTTATTAGGCCTTTCTTTCTCACCTCAAATCTTTTATCATGGCAAATAGCAGAAGGGATTTTATCAGAACCGCGGGTATAGGAACGCTGGGAATAAGCCTGCTGCCTTCAATTGGCGCTGTAAGCAATGTATTGACCAGTAATTACCTGGCAGATTTTCCACGAACCAGTCCTGAATCGCAGGGTGTTTCTTCAAAAATTATACGGCAGTTTATTGCCGCCGCCAACGCATCTGGCATTGGCTGGCATAGTTTTATGTTGCTGCGGCATGGTAATGTGATAGCAGAAGGCTGGTGGAAGCCTTTTGAGCCTGCATTCAAACACACACTCTATTCCCTTTCAAAAAGTTTTACCAGTACAGCCATCGGCCTGCTGGTGAAAGACGGCAAACTGAATATAGAAGACAAGTTGATTTCTTTTTTCCCCACCGAAGTTCCTGCTGCGCCCGATGCCAACCTGCAACAAATGAAAGTAAAGCACCTGCTGACGATGAATACCGGTCATGCAGAAGACACCATGCCCAAATTAAGAGCGTCTGCAGACGCCTGGACAAAAACATTTTTAGCACAGCCTGTAAAATTTGAACCCGGCTCCCATTTTCTTTACAATACCGGCGCCACTTACATGCTGGGCGCTATTGTATACAAAATAACCGGTCAAACATTGTACGATTTTTTAACGCCCCGCTTGTTTCAGCCATTGGATATTAAAGGATATGACTGGGAAACTTCTCCGCAGGGTTTAAATACAGCCGGCTACGGATTGCGTGTAAAAACAGCAGACATTGCAAAGCTGGGACAGTTGTACCTGCAAAAAGGAAAGTGGAAAGGCAAAGAAATACTAACAGAAAGCTGGGTAAATGATGCTACCAGCTTCCAAACCAAATCGCAGGAAGGAAATGGTGATTGGTCGCAGGGCTATGGCTACCAGTTCTGGCGATGCAAACCGGGTTTTTACCGGGGCGATGGCGCTTATGGACAATTTTGTATTGTAATGCCGCAACACGATGCCGTAATAGCCGTGACCAGCGAGAGCTGGGACATGCAAAAATCAATGACCACCATCTGGGAAAACTTATTGCCTGGCTTCCAGGCAGCAGCGTTACCAGAAGACAAAACCGAATCGGCAGCGTTGAAAAAAGACCTCGGGGATCTGCTGTTGCCGGTACCGAAAGGAAAAGTGTTTTCCGACTTTTCTTCAGCCAGTACCGCTACCTACAAAATGGATAAAAATGATTTTGGAATACTCAAAACATCCTTTAGTTATTCAAAAAATACCTGTCGCTGGTCTATTACCACCGAAAAAGAAATCATCGATCTTTTATTTGGCTGGGAAAACTGGCTGGTTAGCAAAGACAGTATATCATATCCCTTTCCCGTACCGGGCCGCCTTCATATGCCTTCTAAAATTGCAGGTACAGCTACATGGATATTACCGCAATCCGGCTATACCACATTGCAGTTAAACGCCCGTTTTGTGGAAGCCATTCATGGAGACACCATTACCTGTTCTTTTACCGACAAACTAACCATTTCATTTTTGAACAGCGTTGCCGAAAATTCAAAAACAGATATTGAGAAGCGAGTAAATCTAACAGGAACTATATCTTAATGCAGCATGCAGTAAAACTGGCATAGCCCTGATTTGCTATTGCAGTTGTTTACAATATTCCAGCAATTTGGTAAAATCGTCTGCTTTATTAAAACTAATGCGATTGTTTTTTAGAAATGTGCTGACGGCATCCTGTTGTTTAGCATAGTGGTTCAATATGTATTCTTTACTGGCCTTGTAGAAATGGCCATATGTATCGCCAAAAAAATAAGTTGTCCTTATTTCCATCTGTGCATCATCATTATTTAGTTTGTATTGTTGTCCTTTTAATGTAAAAAAACTATAGCTATTGGCGTCGGGGTGTGTTGTGGCGATGCCAAAAGCTCCTTTCGTGTTTTTTTCCTCCAGCAACACCTGTTTAAATGCAAGAATAATATCGCCGGCCGCCGGAATAGATTGCAGGTAGCCCTTGTCGTAATAAAACCGGTACTGTCCAATGTTAATAAAGATAACGGCAGGTGGATCCGCAAGCGCAAGCGTATCGCCCTGCGGGCTGATAAAATGCATTTCGTCTACGCTGATATTGTAGTTAAGCCTGGCGGTTACAAAACCGCCATTCCTGAATGTAACGGTGCCCTCGGCAAACGCAGGGAAACGGTAAAGCTCGTTCCGCGAAGACAACCCACCTGTTATTTCAGGAAGTCCGGAGTTTTGGGCTGAAATATTTTTTCCCGCAAGTACAACCGCAAAAATTGATAAAAACAGCAACCGGCAGCACATAATGATACCTATTTTCTAGTCAATTCTTTTATGCCCTAACCGGCATAAAAGCAGTATTAAAATAACACAAATATTCCATTCCAATCATTTCCCCAGCCAGTTTTTAAAACCGCTTACCCGCTCACGGCTTACAACGGTCTCTGTATGTGCTTTTAATGATAATTCAAGTTTAAGCCTTCCTCCCAGCCAAGTATGCACCCTTGCGATAGACTCAATATTTACCAGCAGGTTACGGTTGATGCGGTAGAACTTACCGGGATGCAATTGCTCCTCCAGTTGCGACAGATTGGTTTCCAGCAAATATTTGTTGCTGTCAAAATCAACTGCGTAGCAAAGTTTACCATCAGCATAACAATAGGCGGTAGTAGCTGTTTTCAGGTAGCTTAGCTGCTGTCCGCGCTTTATCAGGAGGCGCTCCGTATAGGCGGTTGTATTCATTTCCCGCATCACCCTTATTACCTTTTCCGAAAAATCATCTTCTTTTTTATAATAAAGCTGCCGGTATTTTTCTATTGCACAACGCAGATCTGCTTCATCAACAGGTTTAAGAAGATAGTCGATACTGTTTACTTTGAAGGCCTTTAACGTATACTGGTCAAAGGCCGTGGTAAAGATTACCGGTGTTGTAACGGTTGTTCGCTGAAAAATATCAAAACTTAAACCGTCTGCCAGTTGAATATCCATAAAAATAAGATCGATATTCCTGGCCGGCTGCAGGTATTTCACAGCAGATTCCACGCTGTCCAGCTTCTCCAATACAATAATTTCATTGCTGATACGCTGAAGCAATACCGCAAGCCGGTTGGCCGCGGGCGCTTCGTCTTCTATAATCAGTACCTGCATGGTCAATTTTCTATTAAAGGAACTGACACCGTGAAATTGGTGCTGCTTTCCGTTACTTCAACAATTTTGTCGCTTAACAGTTTATACCGGTTACGGATATTATCCAGGCCTATGCCTGTTGATTCAAACACCTGGTTTTTCTTCTGCAGGTTATTGCTGACCACCAATGTGCCGTTTACCGCATATACATCAATGGTAAGCGGTTTCTCCGATGAAACGATATTGTGCTTAATGGCATTTTCCATCAGCAATTGCAGCGACAGGGGAACAATTTTTTTGTTCATTTTTTCATCCCCTACATCAATATTAATATCCAGGCTGTTGCAAAAACGTGTTTTTAATAAAAACGCATAGGCCCGCAGCACATCCAGTTCATCCTTTAACGGAATAGCCCTTTCATCTTTTACTTCCAGGATATGCCGGTATACTTTTGACAATTGCTGTACAAAGTCAATCGCCTGCTGCGGATTTTCCGGAATAACAGAAGTGAGCGTATTAAGATTATTAAAAAGAAAATGGGGATTCACCTGTGTCTTTAATGCATGCAATTGCGCCTCCAGGTTTTCCCTTTTCAGCATTTCTTTTTCTGTAATCGATTCCCGCAGTGCATTCATGAAATAAATACTCTCATAGATAGCCACTACAGCAAGTGTGCTGAATATAGCAGCATTATTTGAATTGATCACAAAGTCAAAAACAGACACACCGGGAAAATTCCCTGTTTGCGGATTACAGTAGTCGCGCAGAAAATAGCCAAGCAGGTTGGTGGCGAATAATGTATAAGCAAGCATTACCGCCGATTGTATAAGCAGCCTTTTTTTGACCACCTCAAATTGTGGATATTTGGTGCGGGCCCATACCATAATATAGCGGTTACCTATCCAGATAGCGGTTGTACAAATCATTGTACTCACAAATGCCCTTCCGGTATAGTAGGGCGGGTGCTTAAAACGCAACCCTGAAAAAACAAAAGGAATAATAAAAGATATCACCGGTATCATCAATACCACCAGCATTCTGTCATCAAACCCGATTTTGTTGTTGGTGCGCAGCATAGGGTAAAGTTAAAATTTTTAAAAAGTAACCACGTAATTAAAATTGGGGAAGAATCCAATCTGGTTGATTTCACTGACGGCGCCGGTTTTTGGATTAAGCGTTCTTATATAAATATTCTTACGGTTGGTAAGGTTCTGAAAGTCGACAAACCATTTTTGTGTGGTTTTCTTACCATTGCGCGCATAAGAAAGCTTAAAATCCCAGCGCCAGTAGGCATTGTTACGCAGGCTGTAAGCCTCATCCTGTTTGAAAATAACATATCCTGCAGCCTCAGATGCGGCAATGTCAAATGGTGTATAACGCTGGCCGCCCGTGAGCACTATTTTGGTATCCAGGAAAAACGAAGCTTTTTTAGTCAGCACAAACTCCTTACCCGCCAGAACATTATTTACATAGCTGCTGTTAAAAACTGTGTTGCGCCATACATCATCGCTGCCTTTGTACCGCGAATTGAATAAGGAAACAGTAACGAGGTAATAAAACCGGTTGTGTAAAAATCGCTCCAGCGTCATTTCTGCTCCATAATTATACCCTTTGCCATTGTTGACCAGGTTTGTTTTATCCGGAAAATAAAAATCAGCGCCTGCATTTAGCATACTGAAAGACGAAGGCGTTTTTTCAACAGCAGCATTATAAATGTATTGGGCGTAAACTTCTGTTTTGAAACGGAGATGTTTTGAAAAACTGATATCATAACCCAAAACAGTGTGTACGCTTTTTACAAAACCGAGCTGCTGATTGGTAAGCACTGTCTGCCCTGCTGCATTGGTAGTTTGGTAAAAATATACTTCCAGCGGCTGCGACTGGCTATGAAGACCAGCCCCAAAAGACAGTGACTGATTTTGTTTAAGCTGGTACTTGATATTCCAGCGTGGTTCTATGCTGCGGGTGTTATTAAAAGTAAATTGCTGAAAATACAAACCCAGGTTGGAAGACAATTTATCAGTAAACCGGTGATTAAAATTCACAAATGCTTTCAGTAACACTGCTTTTTCCCTGCTGTTGGTCAAAGTGCTTACAACCGAATCGCCGTTTTTAATATAATCCTGCCGCAGGTTAAGTGTATTAAAATCAGCTACAATGCCGGTAGTCAATTGATTTTGGGAGTTAAATTTCTTATTGAACGTATACCCGGCCGAGAATTTGGTTTGCTGGTTATTTTTGTTATACGCTGTCTTATCATTTTTACCCTGCTCAACAATATCTTCTTTATACTTAGACTGAAAACCAGACAAGGCCAGTACCATTTTCCCGGAAGCCGTTGAATTAAAAAAATAGGTATGCGTAAGACCGGTTACACCTGTAAGCGAACGAAAATTCCTTTTGCGCAAACTGCCATCATTGGTAGCATACAGGTTGTCTTCCGCATCGGCAGGAAAATTAACATGGCTTTCTCCGCCAACACCAAACCAGTCAAATGTGCCCGCCTTTTTGGTGGGCATGTGTACTTTAAAATTTACATCCTGGTAATAAGGCGTCGTAGAACCGGTACCCACAGACAGCCCCAGTGCCTGGATGGCTGCAATCATAGAATAACGGTAATTGATAAGAAAGGAAGATGTATGCTGTTGGCTCAACGGACCTTCAGCACCCAATTCAAAACCATTAAAACCCATTTGCGCAAGGTATTCGTATTTTTCATTGTTGCCATTGCGCATACGCAAATCAAATACACCGGCAATGGCATTTCCGTATTGCGCGGGAAAAGCGCTGGTAAGAAAATCAGCGTTGTTCAGCGTGTTGGTATTCAGAATACTTACCGGGCCTCCTGTTGCACCCAGGGTACTAAAGTGATTGGGATTGGGTATATCAATACCATCCATTCGCCAAAGTACGCCACTGGGAGAATTACCCCGGATAACAATATCATTTCTTGCATCATTTGTACCGCTTACACCTGCAAAATTCTGCGCCATGCGGCTTGGGTCGTTTCTTGTACCGGCATATCGCACCGCTTCATCCACGCTGAACTGCCTGGCACTTACAATGGCAGCTTCGTTCAATGCCAGGCTTTTTTGCCTGCCGGCTGTAACCACTACTTCGTTTAATTTTTTAATCCTTTCTTTCAGGTGTATTTCCAGTACTACTTCTTTGGTTGAAGTGACTTCAATATTCTGCACAAAAGCTTCTTCATACCCGGTAAAGCTTATCCTGAAGGATTGCCTGCCAATGGGAACATGGTGTAATTTAAAATTTCCGAGACTATCAGATATACATGCAATAACCGGTTTAATCCCTTCCAGCACAATCGTCACATCGCCTAAAACATTTCCGGACTGTTCGTCTGTAACTGTTCCTTTTACGGTTTGGGTAAGCAAATTATTCTGTGCAGCCGCCAGCAAAGTGGCCAGCAACATTACAAGAAAAAATGGCGTTTTTTTCATGATGAGATCTGTTAAGAATTGGCATTAATCATAACCGGACCTGCACAAAATGAATTTGCGCAGCAAGCCATTTATTTTCCACGGTTATTATAAATGTCTACCGCCTGTCTTATTCCGGCCATATCAGCGCCGCTTTCTCTTGCTTTTTCGATGGCTGCTGGGCAATTATTAAAAGTGCCGGTAATCAGATCATTCATGTTCTTTTTTGTAAGCAGTTTCAATTGCTGTTGTGTCCGATCATAAAAAAAATAGTCGTTTATTTTCCCTTCTGTCCCGTTAATGAATATGGCCTCGGTTCCATTGTACACAGCTTTACCCGCCGCATTGCTCAATTTCTGCAGGAAACAAATTTCGCCCTCGCAAACAACCCTGAAAAAATCGCCTTTTATACAAACAAACCTGCTGCTGTCGATGGCCGCTGCCACCAGTTCATTGCCATTGTAATTTTTTTTTCTTCCGTCGGCAGTCATGATGGTGACAGCAGCATTGCCCCGGAAGCTTTCTTTAATATACCCGGTTTCAATTTTACCGTCTGCTAAAGTGACGGTGCCACTGCTGTATCCTTTGGGGATGTCTGTTTGTGCCCGGAGTTTACAGGTGCCTGCAATTAAAATAATGGTTGCTAAAAAAACGCATTTTTTCATAATGATGGTTTTGGTGATGGATAATCGTATTTGTTTTGCAGGACAATACTACCGCTGGCAAAAGTCTCCATCGCTGAAAAAGGAGTGAATTGCAGAAAAAGCGGAATGAGCCGGGAATTGCATGTTGTATATGGCTTCCTCCAAACAATAAAGCCCCGGTTTTTCCGGAGCTTCAGATAAATGTATAAACGGGTGCATTTTTATTTAACGCCTTTTGCGGGGTCCCAGGAGCCCTGCAGCTTTCTTACAAAAATTATCTGCCCGGTGTGGTAGGCATTGTGTGTACTGATATTGGCGATATCTGCATACAAAACCTGCAGCTTTGCGTCATTGGATTCGCTGATTACCTTTTCCAGTTGTGTCAGCACATCATCCAGGTTTTTCACCAAATTTGTCCAGCTTTCTTTGTCGAGTTTATTGGCAAAAGTTTCTTCATTATTACCGCTAAAAGCACCGGGCTTTTCTCCTTTAAACTTAGCCAGTTCCCTGGCATTCCAGAAATACAAATGGTTGACGAGTTGTCCCACCGAATGATTGCCACTGCTGTCTTTCCACATAGCCTGTTCCGAAGTAAGCCCTTCTACCGCAATGTTTACCGGTACAAACCATTCCTTTTTATTGTGGGTAGTTTTTAACTGTTCTATTAAAACAGCCTTTATAGTCGCAGCAGGCCTGGCCTGCGCAAAAGAAAAGAAAGATATCCCACAAAGAAAAATGACAAACAATAATTGTTTCATACAATTTAATTTGATGTTAAGATACAAAACTTGCGGACTGGCTAATCAACAGAAGTATAAATAGTAAACACCGTCTTATGAGTGGTATTTTTTAGTGAATGCTGGCGACGGATTCAGTGTTCCAGCGGAACACTTTGTGGGCAGCAATCCATTGGCGGGCTATAAAGCGTTCCTGCGAAGCGCCTGATGCCTTGATCACGCATTGAAGACGGTCTGCCATTGTGAGACAATATCAAAATAAACAAAGCCCCGAAAAAATCCGGGGCCTGTTATTATACTTACAATCCAACTTATTTTAAGCCATACTTATACTTATACCTTTCATACAACTGATGCTGTTTATTGTCCAGCGACACCTGTCGGCCCTGTATAAAAGCTTGTGTAATGATGCTGCTTTTCATATCAAGCAAATCTCCCTCACTAACAATAATATTGGCGTCTTTACCCGCTTCTATCGAACCTGTTTTATCTGCTATGCCCAATATAACTGCCGCATTTAAAGTAATGGCCTGCAATGCCTGTTCTTTGGTTAAACCATAGGCTGCTGCCGTGCCCGCGTTAAAAGCCAGGTTACGGTAGCGGCTCTCTTCATGATCATCATTCAGGGCAAACAGCACACCTGCTTTCTGCAACACCGCGGGTGTTTTATAGGGCTGATCCACATCGTCATCTTCGGTTGAAGGCAGCGCATGTTCCTGGTTGAGTATAACCGCAATATTGTTTTGTTTTAGCAAATCAGCTATCTGCCAGCTTTCGCTTGCACCTACCAAAACAACGTCAAACCCGAATTCTTTTACAAAATCAATGGCAACCAGCATTTGTTTTACCTGGTCTGCATGAATAAACAATTTTTGCTTTTTATCAAACAAACCTTTTACCGCTTCATATTTAAGATTGGTCTCTTTGTGTGCAGGTTCCTGCAAATAAGCTTTTGCCTGTGTAAAAAAATCTTTGATGCCGGCTATTTTATCAAGCGCTTCCTTTACCGGGTCGGTTTGCGGCTGGGTGCCTGGTACGCCGGGAAATCCGCCACGCCTGCCAAAACGAACAATAAAACTGGGCAGGGTAAGATGTATGCCATTCTCCATTTTATAAGCTGCGTCTTCCCAGTTCCATGCATCCAGTTGCACCACCGAAGAAGAGCCGCTGATAACGCCGCCCTGGGGCGCCACACAAGCCAGCAGAATACCATTTGCCTTTAAAGTGTTAATGATCTTAGAATCGCTGTTGTAAGCTACAATAGAGCGGATACTGGGGTTGTATTCGCCAATTTCTGAAAAGTCATTGGAACCACGCACACCACTGCCAATTTCCCTAAGGCCCACATCTGTATTGGGAAGTATCATACCAGGGTATACCTGTTTTCCCTTCACGTCAAATACTTTGGCATCTGCCGGTACGGAAATATTGGTGCCTGCCTCTTCAATTTTGCCGTTGTTTATTTTTATAGTTCCGTTATTGATTACCTGTCCGTTGCCGACATGTATTGTGGCATTGGTAATAAAAATCAAACCCGTGGTAGCCGGTACCGGGTATACGTCTTCCTGTGCAGACAGGTTTGCCGTTATAAAAAAACTCAGTATAAAAAATATCTTTTTCATTATCGGAATGATTTATTTGTTAGAATTGGTTTCATCATCGCTGCTAATATCAACGGTTATCAATCCATCATGATGATCATGGTCGCCACAACTTAATATTACCTGGTAACTGGGTGTAGCCCTTCCCCTGGGTGCACCTGTTCCGCCGCCTTCGGTTCTGCCTTCAGCAAGTATTTTCTGCACCAACCGGTTGCGTTCTGCAGTTATTTGCCTGCGCAATTGCATATCATGGTCAAGATCAAAATAGATAGTGCCATCAACAATTGTTTTTTCAGGTTTTGCGTAGATGCTCAAAGGATTATCGCTCCATATTACAATGTCGGCATCTTTCCCTGCTTTTATACTGCCTACCCTGTCTGCTACATGCAGCATGGTAGCCGGGTTTATAGTAACCATTTTCCAGGCATCCTCTTCACTCATACCACTATACTTTACACTCTTGGCTGCTTCCTGGTTAAGACGTCTTGCCATTTCCGCATCGTCGGAATTAATAGCCACCGTCAGTCCCACCCTTTGCATAACCGAAGCGTTTTGCGGAATGGCATCCTGTACCTCCATTTTGTAGGCCCACCAGTCGCTGAATGTAGATGCATTGGCCCCATGCGCCTTCATTTTATCTGCTACCTTATAACCTTCCAGTATATGCGTAAATGTGTTGAAATGGAAGCCAAACTTATCGGCCACCCGCATAGCAGCGGTAATTTCACTTTGTACATAAGAATGACAGGTAATAAATCTTTTCTTATTCATTATTTCAACCAGTGCATCCAGCTCAAGATCGCGGCGTACTACCATTGGCGTGGCACCCTTTTTCCTGTTATTCTCTTCAGCAGCCTTCATTGCTTTCTGGTAATCGCTGGCACGCTGAAAAGCATCTGTCAAAACTTCCTCCACACCCATGCGTGTATCGGGGAAACGGTTATTGCCCTGTGTTGCCGAAGTACGTTTTACATTTTCACCAAGGGCAAACTTGATAAACGGGTCCCAGTTCTGAAATTTTAGTCCGCTGTCGTCTGCACCCCAGCGTAGCTTTATCAATTGTGTTTGCCCGCCAATGGTATTGGCAGAGCCATGCAGTATATGGGAGGAGGTAACGCCACCGCTTAACTGCCGGTAAATATTTATGTCTTCAGGATTAAGGTTGTCTGCTATTCTTACTTCCGAAGTTACAGACTGGCCCCCTTCATTAATAGATGCGGCAGCAATATGCGAGTGTTCGTCAATGATACCGGCCGTTACATGTTTGCCGGTAGCATCAATAATCCTTGCGCCTGCATCTGAAAGGTTTTTCCCTACCTGTACAATCTTGCCGTTTTTCACCAGCAAATCTGTTGCCTCCAGCTTTCCCTCCTTTTCACTGGTCCATACCGTAGCGTTCTTAATGAGCAGGTTTTCCTGTTTAGGCAATTCATCCCATCCATATCCATCAAAAGGAAATGTAACCTTGCCCAGGCGCAACGGCATTCTCCGGCGGGCACTGTCAGCTTTTTCAACGCCTTCTTTTATGAGGCTGGCCGTCCACAGCACTTTGTTACCGGAAGAATCTTCTCCATTACCCTGCCAAACGCCGGTACTACTAACCACGCCGCCTAAGCGAACTACGCCCCCGCTTCTGCCACCACCAAAACCACCACCGGGCCTGCCGCCGGCCGGCATTGTACGGGCAGAGTCAGTACCGGTTACCGGCGGTAGCCTTCTTGCCGGTGTATTGGAAAAACTGAGCCTTACTAATTTTCCGTCAAAACTAAATTTGCCGGTCAAGGTATCTTTTGCTATTACATTGGCGGCAGTTTTACTCTTAACATCCAAAGTATAATTGGTAACAGTACCGGCAGCATTGGTAATAGCAAGGTTATACGTGCCCGCAATATTATTCCAGCCGGCTTCATTTACACTATATTTTTCGCCCTGTATCCAGTTCTGGTAAATGATTGTCTTTTCATTAAATACCGGGCCCGATGTAATAAGGAAATTTGCCAGTTTACCTGCATCCAGGCTACCCACTTTATCATACACGCCCAGTAAAACAGCAGGCGTTTTTGTCAGCGCTTCAAAAGCCTTTGCTTCAGAAAGCCCGTATTCAATGGCCTTCCTCAGATTTGTAAGAAATTGTTTTGTGTCGCGCAAATCAGCAGCAGTAAGGCAAAAAGGAATATTGGCTTTTTCAAAAGCAGCCGGGTTGGCGGGTGCCAGTTCCCAGTTTTTCATATCGGCCAGTGAAACAAACCTGGCATCGTTGGGATCTTCAACTTCCGGGGCCTGCGGAAAATTAAGCGGCAATATAAAACTGGCTTTGGTAGCAGCTATTTCATTAATGCGTTGGTATTCATTTCCACCCCCTTTTATAATATATTGCACGCCAAACTCGTCTCCAATCCTGTCTGCGCGTATATCTGTCCATTTATCGCTGCCATCAAATATCTGCGGCAGGGCCTGTGTTTCATTGAATGCTTTTAAAGAAAGGTTGATGCCTTCCCCGGCGGGATTGCTCTTGTACCATTGTGCATCCAGGTAGGTCTGGCGTAACAGTGCTATGGAACCCATAATAGAAAATGGGTAAGATTGTGTGGAGCTTCCCTTGTTTAAAGAATAATGCGCCGATGCTTTTTCTTTTACAATCAGCAGATTTTCTTTTTGACTGGCCAGTGTGGCCAGCACACCGGTACCTCTTACAATACCGTCTTTCTGGTGAACCAGCACCGTACCAAAACCCGCTTCGCGCAGGGGGATTGCTTTGGCATCATCGGCCACAAAAAGTTGTGATCCTTCCACATCGCTGTGTATGGCCTGGTTCCAGCCAAAAGCGCCTTTCTGGTTAGAAGTGATTTGTCCGGGGCCGCCGAAATTAATACCAGCTCTTGGCGATGCGGGCGCCACAATTCCATAATCACTGTAGATATCAATAAAGGAAGGATAAATATATTTGCCTTTACAATCTGTTACCACAGCATCTTTGGGTACAGCAATATTATTTCCCACCGCTGCAATTTTTCCATCTTTCACTACCAGCGTGGCATTGGTAAGTGTTACCAGTCCATCTTTAACAATGGTGGCATTTGTAAAAGCATAACTGTTTGATTTTGGATCGGCTACGCCGTTCACGGGGAAGGTAGGTTGTGCGGTCATCTGCAAAAAAAATAACAAGGCCGGCAGAAGCACCCGCATATGCTTCCCCCCTGAAAATGGTCGTTTTCTCATGATTGTTTTGGTTTTTATTATAAAGAAGCTGAAGTCCTGAAATTACTGAAATGAGGTAACTTCGGCACATTAAATTGATTAACGGTTAAAAATAATAGCAGAATGATGAACCCCTCCCTCCCCGGAACTATTTAGATACTTTTCAGGGAAGGGTTCCGATTAAAACCAGATTAAAAACTTAGTTTACAGATGAACATTGCTTCCATTATCGATCATACGATATTAAAACCCACTACTACCATTGCCGATGCTGAACAGTTGTGCAGCGAAGCGGTTGAATTTGGCTTTGCCGCAGTTTGCATTCCACCCCCCTTTGTAAAAAGGGTGAAAACAATTTTGGCGCCTACCGATGTTAAAGTGGCCACGGTAATTGGCTTTCCCTTTGGCTATTCTGCCACAGAAGCAAAAATTGCCGAGACCGTGCTGGCTATTGTAGATGGCGCCGATGAACTGGACATGGTTATTAACCTGGTGGCATTGCGTATGAACGACTGGACCTTTCTAAGCAAGGAAGTTAGCATGGCCACACAGGTAGTGCACAACAAAGGCAAGGCAATCAAACTAATTATAGAAAGCGGGATATTAAGCGGGGAAGAAATTATACAGTGTTGCCGGCTTTTTGGGCCCCTGGGTATTGATTTTATGAAAACTTCCACGGGATATGCGGAAAAGGGCGCCAGTGTTGAGGCCGTGCAGCTAATGCGCAGCCATTTACCGGCAGGGGTAAAAATCAAGGCATCGGGTGGCATCAAAACCTATGCATTTGCCGCTGAACTGGCGGCTGCAGGCGCTGACAGACTGGGCTGCAGTGCCAGTGTACAAATTGTTAAAGAACAGCCGGAATAAGTTTATTTTCGTTGCCCCATGACCGGGCACTTGCCTTTGGCAATGATTTTGTTAAAAAAGATCATAGAAAAACAGTTATGAAAAAACTAATAATGGCGGTAATGATTGTCTTGATTGCTGCAGCGGCCATGGCTCAAACGGATTCTACTTCTTCCATCGTTATTCATAAAGATCCCAGGATTGACCTGCTGGTAAAAAAACAATCCCAGATAAACGAGGTAACCACCCGCGACGCACGCCGCAATGTAGCCGGTTACCGCCTGCAGGTAATAAATACCAGCGACCGCAATGCAGCTATTTCTGCCAAAACAAAAGTATACCAGTTATACCCTGAACTAAAAGCTTACCTTCTTTACCAGGCGCCTTATTTCCGCCTGCGGGTGGGCAATTTTACAGATAAAGATGAAGCTGAAGATTACCGCAAATCCTTGTCGAAAGAATTTCCCAACAGTGTATTTCTTGTGCGCGATACGGTGGAGGTGAAATTGTCTGACCTCAATCAGTAAACAAATGGCTGATGGCTGATGTGATAATGTCTGATTTTTTCAGGCCGGAACAACTTCTCTAAAAATAACATCCTCCTGGGGAATAGAAATCAGCGATCAGCAAATCAGACATCAGACATTCTCCAAACATCAGACATCAGTAAATCAGCCATCAGACATCCCTGCAATTACCGCAATTGACTATTTTTGCCGCATGCTGAAAGATCAAATCAAAGACCTCGCAAAAAAATACGCACCCGAAACAATTGCCATCCGTCATCATATACATGCCAATCCTGAACTGAGTTACCAGGAATTTAAAACATCCCTCTTTATACAGGAGAAATTAACTGCAATGGGGATTCCGTTTCAGATAATGGCAACTACAGGCGTTATTGGTTTGATTAAAGGCAGGAACCCCGGTAAAAAAACCATTGCCCTGCGTGCAGACATGGATGCACTGCCCATCCAGGAAGAAAACAAGGTTGATTATATTTCCACCCACAAAGGCATCATGCATGCCTGCGGGCACGATGTGCATACCAGCATACTACTCGGTGCCGCAAAAATCTTAAACGAATTAAAGGCCAATTGGGAGGGCACCATTAAACTAATCTTTCAGCCTGGTGAGGAACGCAATCCCGGCGGCGCCAGTTTACTGATAAAAGAAGGAGTGCTGGAAAACCCAAAACCACAGGCCATCTTTGGTTTGCATGTACATCCGGGCCTTGCAGAGGGCAAACTGAGTTTCAGAGAAGGAAAAGTGATGGCCAGTGCCGATGAAATTTATATTACCATCAAAGGCAAAGGTGGCCATGCCGCTTCGCCACAGGTGGCCGCAGATACTATTTTAATAGCAGCTCATCTTATTACAGCACTGCAGCAGGTAATCAGCCGCAACCGCAACCCGTTCGATCCTTCTGTATTATCCATTACTTCTTTCCAGGGCGGGCATACTACCAATGTTATTCCCGGTGAAGTAAAACTGATGGGAACATTTCGCGCCATGGATGAAACATGGCGTTTTAAAGCGCACGATATTATCCGGAAAATATCAACCGAACTGGTACACAGCATGGGTGCCGAGATTGACCTGCATATTGACGTTGGTTATCCT
>Ga0207680_10000246_pt1 | contig 26111 bp, 18 predicted proteins | sample KBSS23metaG_FD_184321 | JGI IMG/M metagenome (GOLD analysis project Ga0207680, IMG submission 184321) | Switchgrass rhizosphere microbial communities from Kellogg Biological Station, Michigan, USA - KBS S2-3 metaG (SPAdes) (version 2) | ecosystem: Host-associated > Plants > Roots > Rhizosphere...
CCGAACTCGACCTTCTTTCTCAGTCGCGAAAGCATCGTCGCCACCGATCGCCCCGGCATGCCATTGTGGCGCGACAAGCTGTTCGTGTTCCTCGTGCGCAACGCGAGTTCGGCGACCGCATTCTTCCGTATCCCGGGCAATCGGCTGATTGAGCTGGGTACGCAGGTTGAGATTTGACTCTGAACCTATCTCGGAATCTGCTGCGCTCGTCATATCGCGCGTCGGCGGTGCTCGGAATCCTCATTTACTGACAAGTAAACTCCGGTTCCTGCGCTCCGGCGCCGCGTGATCTGCCTTCGCTCGCGACGATTCCGAAACAGGTTCTCTGCCATAATTGGCGCATGAACGATCACCGCGTCATCGCCCCCACCGCCAGCCGCGAAGACGAGGCACTCGAAGCGAGCATCCGCCCGCGCAAGCTCGATGAATACCTCGGCCAACGGCCGGTGCGCGAGCAATTGGCCATCTATATCGAAGCGGCGAAGCGGCGCGGCGAAGCGCTCGATCACGTGCTGATCTTCGGGCCGCCGGGACTGGGCAAGACCACGCTCTCGCATGTGATCGCGAATGAGCTCGGCGTCAATCTGCGCAGCACGTCCGGTCCGGTGATCGAGCGCGCCGGCGATCTGGCCGCGCTGCTGACGAACCTGCAGCCGCGCGACGTGCTGTTCGTCGACGAGATCCACCGGCTGTCACCCGTGGTCGAGGAAATCCTCTATCCGGCGATGGAGGACAACCAGATCGACATCATGATCGGCGAGGGCCCGGCCGCGCGCTCGATCAAGCTCGATCTGCAGCCGTTCACGCTGATCGGCGCCACCACGCGCGCCGGACTGCTGACGAGTCCATTGCGCGACCGCTTTGGCATCGTCCAGCGCCTGGAGTTCTACACACCCGACGAGCTCGCGGCGATCGTCAGGCGCTCGGCGAAGATCCTCGGCATTGCCTGTGCTGACGATGGTGCCGTCGAAATTGCCAATCGCGCGCGCGGCACGCCGCGCATCGCAAATCGACTGCTGCGCCGCGTGCGCGATTACGCGCAAATCAAGGCGAACGGCACGATAACGCGCGACGTCGCGATCGCGGCGATGGGCATGCTCAATGTCGATACCGAAGGCTTCGACGCGCTCGATCGACGCCTGCTGTCGATCGTCATCGAACATTTCGATGGCGGCCCGGTCGGCGTCGATTCGCTGGCCGCGGCGCTGAGCGAGGAACGCGGCACGATCGAGGATGTGCTCGAGCCATTCCTGATCCAGCAGGGCTTCCTCATGCGCACCGCGCGCGGGCGCATGGTGACGTCGAAGGCGTATCGGCACCTGGGATTGAAGGCGCCGAAGCGCGCCGAACCTGCGGATCTGTTCGAGGAATCTCCATGAGCGGCGCGGCAGCCGCTGCGCTCGAACCCGCTTTCGTCTGGCCTCTCCGCGTCTACTGGGAAGATACCGATGCCGGCGGCGTGGTTTACCACGCGAGCTATGTGCGTTTTCTCGAACGTGCACGCAGCGAGTGGCTGCGCGCACGCGGTGTGGCGCAGCAGGGCCTGCGTGAGGAGCACGGCATCCTGTTCGTCGTGGCCGACATGAATTTGCGCTTCATCGCGCCGGCGCGGCTCGACGACGAACTGGACGTCAGCGTGAATGCGTTCACGCGACGTTCGGCTTCGCTGGTCTTCACGCAATGTATACTCCGCCGCGCGGATGGCGCCGCATTGGTCGAAGCGCAGGTGCGCGCAGCCTGCATCGACGCTGCCTCGTACAAGCCGGTCCGGATTCCCGATTTTCTGCTAATGGAGAGCACGCACGCATGAATAGCGGCGGTATCAATTTCCTCGAACTCGCACTCAATGCCAGTCTGTTCGTCAAAGTCGTGATGCTGGTACTGGTCGTGTTTTCGTTCCTGTCCTGGGTAATCATTTTCCGCAAAATGACGGTGCTCAATCGCGCGATGTCGGGCGCGGACAATTTCGAGGAGCGCTTCTGGTCGGGCGCGGACCTCGCCGCGCTGTTCCGCGAAGTCACCGCGAACGGCGAGCGCGTGAACGGCATCGAGAGCATCTTCGAAGCCGGCTTCCGCGAATTCGCGCGCCTGCGCCAGCGCCGCGGCCAGATGGACCAGCGCACGATCCTCGAAGGTGCGCAGCGCGGCATGCGCGTGGCGCTGACGCGCGAGCTGGACCGGCTCGAGCAGAACCTGGAATTCCTCGCCAACGTCGGCTCGATCAGCCCCTACGTCGGCCTGCTCGGCACTGTGGCCGGCATCATGGTCGCTTTCGTCGGCCTCGCCAACGTCAAGGAAGCGACGATCGCTATGGTCGCGCCGGGCATTTCCGAAGCGCTGATCGCCACGGCGATGGGCCTGATCGCCGCGATTCCGGCGTCGTGGGCCTACAACCGCTACTCGAACAAGGTCGAGCGCATCGTCACGCGCTACGAAACTTTCGTCGAGGAATTCTCGTCGATATTGCAGCGCCAGGCGCATCTGGACGACGCGTAGCCCCGCATCGCATCGCGCAACGTTAGAGTCTTCAATCATGCAAACCACCGGACGCAGAAAGCGGCGCAAGTTGATGTCGCAAATCAACGTCGTGCCGTATATCGACGTGATGCTCGTGCTGCTGATCATCTTCATGGTGACGGCACCGCTGCTCAACCTTGGCGTGGACATCCACTTGCCGCAGTCGGCGGCGAAATCCGTGCAGGACAACAAGGAACCCGTGCTTGTCAGTGTCGACAAGGACGGCAATTTCTTTCTGACGCTGGGCGCTGCGCAACGCGAACCGATCGACGCCGACAATCTCGTGCGCAAGGTCACCGCATTCGTGCACGCCAATCCGCAGGTCTCGGTGATGATCGGCGGCGATGAGCGTGTGGATTACGGCAAGATCTATCAGGCGATGGTGCTGTTGCAGCAGGCGGGGGTCGCGAAAGTGGGCCTGATGAGCCAGCCGGTGCAGGAGACGAAACGCTAAGCCGTGGAAAGTTTCAACGACAAGCTGCGCGCGTGGTGTCTGGCGGCGCTGATCCATCTGCTCGTTGCCGCGTTGCTGTTCGCCGGTCTGTTCTGGACCGCGTCGACCGCGCAGCCGACGATTGCCGGGCCGGTGATCGAAGCCGAACTGGTCGGCCTGACCGCGGCACCGAAGCCGCGGGCGATGCCGCGACCGCCAGCGCCGAAGCCGCCGGAACCCAAACCACCCGAGCCCAAACCACCGCAACCACCCACGCCGCCGGCACCGACGCGCAACGACCAGATCGAGCGCGAGAAAATCGCTGAGATGGCGCAGCAGAAGGTCGAGCAGGAAAAGCGCGCGCAGGAAGAAAAGCAGCACCAGGAACAGGTATTGCTCGAGCAGCAGGAACGCGAGCGCCTGAAGCAGCTCGAGGAAATCAAGCGCCAGCGCGAAGCGGCTGACCGCAAGCTGAAACTCGAGCGCGAGAAACTGGCGCAGCTGAAAGATCTGCAGAACAAGAAACCCGCGCCGGAAACGCCTGCGGTGCCCGAAGCGCCGGTCGCGAAGACCGGTGCGGCCGGCACGGATACGAGCCTGGCGGCGGAGTATTTCGCTGCCATTCAGAATGCGGTGACTCAAAATTGGCTACGACCGGATAATGCACAGCCGGGTCTGCGCTGCATGCTGCGCATTGTGCAGATTCCGGGCGGCGACGTAATCGGCGTCCAGATCAGTTCGCCGTGCAACGCCGACCCGCAGACCCGCAATTCGATCGAGCAGGCGGTCAAGCGTGCGACACCGTTGCCGTACAAGGGCTACGAAAAGGTTTTTCAGCGCGACATCAATTTCAATTTCAGCTACGACGGATGAAAACAAAAAACATCATGAGCATCGTGAAACTGTTCGCCCCGATCCTGCTGCTGCTGAGCGTCCCGGCCCTGGCCGCGCAAGGCCTCAGCAGCGAAGTGCCGACGATCGACATCAAGAACGGCACCGCCTCGGCGATTCCGATCACGGTTGTGCCGTTCGGCTTCGAAGGCGCGACATTGCCGCCGGACACTGACGTTGCTGGCGTGGTCAGTGGCGATCTGAGCCGCTGCGGCCAGTTCAAGGCGCTCGACAAGAAGGACGTCATCGAATCGCCGACGCGCGGCAAGGACATCAAGTTCCAGACCTGGAACATGCTCAAGCAGGCCTACATCGTTGTCGGACGCGAGATCGAAAGCCCGGGCGGCGACGTGCGCGTGGAATTCGAGCTGTTCGACGTCGCCAAACAGCAACAGTTGCTCGGACTGGCGATTTCCAGCCAGAAGACCGGCCTGCGCGATGTCGCACACCAGGTCGCGGATCTGGTCTACGAGAAGATCACCGGCGTGCGCGGTGCGTTCTGGACGCGCCTCGCCTATGTAACATCGACGGGGGTGGGCAACAATATCCAGTACGCGCTGATGGTCGCCGACTCCGACGGCGTCAACCCGCAGACGGTGGTGCGCTCACGCGAGCCCCTGCTGTCGCCGGCATGGTCGCCGGATGGCCACAAGCTGGCCTACGTATCGTTCGAGCGCGGCAATTCCTCGATCTATGTCCAGGACATCGCCACCGGCGCGCGTGAAGTCGTCTCCAGTTCCAAGGGCATCAATGGCGCGCCCTCGTTTTCCCCGGATGGCTCCAAGTTGGCGTTGACGCTGTCCTACGGCGGCAGCCCGGATATTTACGTGATGAACCTCGCCTCGCGTGAAAAAGTCCAGCTCACCAAGCACTTCGCGATCGACACCGAAGCCACCTGGATGCCGGATGGCCAGAGTCTGGTTTTTCTTTCCGACCGGTCCGGCAAGCCGCAGCTCTACCAGGTGCCAATCACGGGTGGCGACGCCGCCCGCATAACATTTCAGGGCGAATACAACGCCAATCCCTCAATTTCCTACGATGGCAAGCACATAGCTATGGTGCAAGGCAACGGAAATGTGTATCGTATTGCGGTTCTGGATCGGCCTACGGGCGAATCCAAGGCGGTATCCGTCGGCAACCTGGACGAACACCCCAGCTTCGCCCCGAATGGCAGCATGATTTTGTACGCCGCGACAGAAGGTTCGCGCGGCGTGCTTTACGCCGTGTCGGCGGATGGAAGGGTGCGCCAGCGCCTTGTTCTGGCCGACGGCGACGTACGCGAACCCGCCTGGTCGCCATTCCGCCAGCGCGGCCAGTGACAAGATTTCCGCGGACAACAGCGGATGCGTTGAAATTCCAACCGAGCATGAGGCCGACAATTATGAAACTCCCGATTCGCATTCTCCTGACAGCCGCCGTGGCAAGCGCAACTCTCGTTGCTTGCTCCAGCAATAAGCCAAAACCCGCGCCGTCGAGCGACACTTCGACGCAAACCAACACGCAGAGCCGCGACACGGGCGGCAAGTACACGGTCGAGAGCCTGGACTCCGATTCCTGCCTGCGCCAGCGCGTCGTCTATTTCGATTTCGATCGTAGCGAGATCAAGCCGGAATTCCAGGCCCAGATCGCCTGCCACGCCGCGTACCTGCGCCAGTTTCCGGGTGCGCGTGTGACGCTGGAAGGCAATGCCGACGAGCGCGGCACGCGTGAATACAATCTCGGTCTCGGTGAGCGTCGCGGCAATGCCGTGTCGAGCGCCGTGGGCGCGGCCGGCGCTTCGTCCAGCCAGCTCAACGTCGTGAGCTATGGCGAAGAGCGCCCGGTCTGCAAAGACCACGGCGAGCCGTGCTGGGGCAAGAACCGCCGCGTCGAGATCGTCTACACGGCCAAACAGTAATAAACCCGCAAGGGCTTGAAACGAAGGGCCGATCGCAGAAAATGCCGATCGGCCCTTTTTCTTTCTGATCTCGGAATAATCCCCATGCGCATTCAGAACCGTTTGCTTGCATTCGCCGCTGTGCTGTTGGTGGCCGTCGCGTTGCCTGCGCAAGCGCAGCGTTTGAGTCTTGCCGAGCGCGTCGACAAGCTCGAACAGCAGGCGCACGGCGCGCAAGGCAGCACTGACCTCGTCAACCAGATCAATGCGCTGCAGGCACAGGTGCAGCAGCTGCAGGGTCAGGTCGAGGAAATGCACCACCAGCTCGACGAACTGAAGAGCCGCGGCAAGGACCAGTACATCGACCTGGATTCGCGCATTGGCAAGCTCGAGGGCCGTGGCCCAGGCGCGCCGCCTGCGGGACCGGGCAATGCGAACAATGGTCAGATGCAGGATATCGAGCTGGGCACGCCGGGAGCTGCGGCGCCGGTCGCGTCTGCGCCGGGCAACGATGCGCCGCCGCCGGTTCCGGTCGGCGGGCCAGGCGCGGCGAATGTGCCGCCGCCGAGCGCGCCAGCTGCGCCGGCAGAAGATCCTAAAGCGGCTTACGACGCGGCCTTCGGCGCGCTCAAGGACGGCCGCTACGCCGAGGCGGCGCGCCGCTTCCAGACGTTCATCCAGCAGCATCCGAACGATGATCTGACGCCGAATGCGTACTACTGGCTCGGCGAGTCGTATTACGTCACGCAGAATTATCCGATCTCGCAGGACACGTTCCGCAAGCTGCTTGCGCAGTATCCGAACAGCCCAAAAGCGCCGGACGCGCTGCTCAAGGTCGGCTATTGCCAATACGAACAGAAGCAGTGGGCGCAGGCCGAGGCAACGTTGAATCAGGTCGTGCAGCAGTATCCGAACACGATGGTGGCGAACCTGGCGCAAGGCCGCTTGCGGGCGCTCAAGCTCGAAGCTCAACACTAATTGGCGCCCGCAAGGGCGCTCGTCGACATGTCCGAAGAATCCGCGCAGCGCCCACGCCTGCGCATCACCGAGATATTCCATTCGCTGCAGGGCGAGGCGCGCGATGTCGGCCGGCCCACGGTGTTCGTGCGCCTGACCGGCTGTCCGCTGCGCTGTGTGTGGTGCGACACCGAATACGCGTTCCACGGCGGCCAATGGCGCGACCTGGATGAAATTGTGCAAGAAGTAGCAAAGTATAAAACGCGCCATGTCTGTGTCACCGGCGGCGAGCCCCTGGCGCAGAAGCGCTGCCTCGATCTGCTCGCCCGATTGTGCGATGCCGGCTTCGCGGTGTCGCTGGAGACTTCCGGTGCGCTCGACGTCAGCGAAGTCGATCCGCGCGTGACGCGGGTGATGGATCTGAAAGCGCCGGGTTCCGGCGAAGCGGAGCGCAATCTGTGGAGCAATCTCGACGCGCTCACGGCGCAGGATCAGATCAAGTTCGTGCTCGCCGATCGCGCCGATTACGACTGGGCGCGCAGTGCGATCGACGAACGCGCGCTCGCGCAGCGCTGCGAAATCCTGTTCTCGCCGGTCCACGGCAAACTGGCGCCACGCGAGCTCGCCGAGTGGATACTCGCGGATCGCTTGCCGGTGCGTATGCAGGTGCAGTTGCATAAATATCTGTGGGGCGAGGAGAAAGGCCGGTGAGCGCCCGCGCAGTCGTGCTCGTTTCCGGCGGCATGGATTCGGCCGTCACGTTCGCACTCGCGCGCGAGCAGGGCTTCAGCTGTTACGCGCTCAGCGTCGACTATGGCCAGCGCCATGTCTCCGAACTCGCTGCCGCGAGGAACGTGGCGCAACAGCTTGGCGCGGTGGAGTATAAAGTTGTACATGTGGATTTGCGCAGCATCGGCGGCTCGGCGTTGACGTCCGACATCGCCGTGCCCGAGTCCGGCGGTGCCGGCATCCCGATCACTTATGTGCCGGCGCGCAACACGATCATGCTGGCGGTCGCGCTCGGCTGGGCCGAAGTTCTAGATGCGCACGCCATCTTCTGCGGCGTCAATGCCGTCGATTATTCCGGCTACCCCGATTGCCGCCCCGAATTCATCGCCGAATTCGAACGGCTGGCGAACCTCGCGACCAAGGCCGGGGTCGAAGGCAAGACGTTGCGCATCCAGGCTCCGCTGATCCGGTTGAGCAAGGCCGACATCGTGCGCGAAGGCGTACGCCTGGGTGTCGATTTTGCCGCGACCGTATCCTGTTACCAGGCCGATTCCGCGGGTCGCGCCTGCGCCCACTGCGACGCCTGCCGCCTGCGCGCGCAGGGATTCAGCGCCGCCGGCGTTGCCGATCCGACGCACTATCGTTAAACTGCGCGACCTTCCACGCTCCGGGCCGTTAGCTCAGCGGTAGAGCAGTAGACTTTTAATCTATTGGTCGATGGTTCGATCCCATCACGGCCCACCACACTGCAGGAGCGCTTCGCTCCTTCTTCGCAGTACATCTGGAAAGTCCCATTACGCCATTGCGCGGCGTGCTGCGCTGCGTTTCCACTGCCGGCGAAAAGACGGCACTATGCGGGCTCGTCTGAATCCTTCACGAGAGACCCCGCATGGATAGTGTCACGCTGACTGCCGGCGCCGCCGCGCGTAACGCTGAGAACACGCGCTTCATCGTCCTCATCAGTTGCGTCGCCACTATCGGCGGGTTTCTGTTCGGTTACGACAGCGGCGTGATCAACGGCACCGTGGACGGACTGAAGCAGGCCTTCAGCTCGGACGCGGCGGTGACCGGCTTTAACGTGGCTTCGATCCTGCTCGGTTGCGCGGCGGGCGCCTTCATCGCGGGCAACCTGGCCGACCGGTTCGGCCGCCGCACGGTGATGATTGCCACGGCCCTAATGTTCACCATCGGCGCATGGGGCTCGGGCATCTCGCACTCGTCGATGGAGTTCGTCGCCTATCGCCTGCTCGCCGGCCTTGCGATCGGTGGGGCAAGCGTGATCTGCCCCGCCTACATAAGTGAGATCGCGCCGGCCGGCGTGCGTGGTCGCCTCGCCTCTTTGCAACAGCTCGCGATCGTGCTCGGGCTGTTCATGGCCTTCCTTAGCAACTACCTCATTGCGAACGCCGCCGGCGGCGCCTCGAAACCGTTCTGGTTCGGCTTCCAGGGCTGGCAGTGGATGTTCTGGGCGGGAATGATTCCGGCGTTGGTGTTCCTGCTGTTGCTGCTCTTCATCCCCGAGTCGCCGCGCTATCTCGTCGCGGCGGGGCGGCTCGACAAGGCCAGGGGTGTGCTCGCGCGCCTGGATCACGCGACCGACGCCGACGCCAAGGTGCGCGAGATCGAGGGAACGCTGAAAGCCGACCACAAGCCCAGCATGGCCGATCTGATCGACAAGGTGACGGGCAATATCCGTCCGATCGTGTGGGTGGCCATCGGCCTGGCCGTGTTCCAGCAACTGGTTGGCATCAATGTCGTCTTCTATTACGGCGAGGTGCTGTGGAGCGCTGCCGGTTTTACCCAGAGCAATGCGCTGTTGATTAACGTCATTGGCGGCGCCGTGAACGTCGCATCGACCTTCGTTGCCATCGCGCTCATCGACAAGCTCGGCCGCAAGCCGCTGCTACTCGCCGGCTCGATCGGCATGGCGATCACGCTGGGCGGGCTTGCCTGGATCTTCGGCACGTCGCCGATGGAGGGCGGGAACCTGAAGTTGTCGGGCAGCATGGGCACAATCGCGCTGCTGCTCGCGAACGCCTACGTGTTCTGCTTCGGGACATCATGGGGTCCGGTGATGTGGGTGATGTTGGGTGAGATGTTCCCCAACCGCATCCGGGGCTCGGGTTTGGCGGTGGCGGGGTTGTCCCAGTGGCTGGCGAACTTTTTCATCACCTGGACTTTCCCGATGCTGCTCGCCGGCATCGGTCTGGCCGGCGCTTATGGCCTGTACACGATCGCGGCGGCGATCTCGATCTACTTCGTGCAGCGTTATGTATACGAAACGCGCGGCAAGGAACTCGAGGAAATGGAGGGCTAGACCGACGTTCCTTCCCGTGATGGGTGCATTGCATACGTATGCAGGAAAGGCCCGGGTTTGCTGCTAAGCAGCAAGACAGCCGCCAGCCAACGGGCAGAATACGGGAACTGGTCGCGCTACCGCGGCTCGGAGACGCTGCCATCCGCTCCAAGGAAAAAGCCACTTCGCTGGTGATAGCGCATCTCGCCGGCGTTTCGCAGCCGACCGTCTCGCGGGCGCTGCGCGGCAGCCCGATGGTCAACGAGGTCACGCGGGCGCGCATCCTCAAGATCGCACGCGAGCTCAATTACAAGGTCGACAAAAACGCTTCGAGCCTGCGCAGCAAATATCGCGGCACGCTGGCCTTGTTGTTTTTCAAGGACCCGGCGCCGGACGATTCATTGATCAATCCGTTTTTCGTATCGATGCTGGCTTCGATCACGCACGCCTGCGCGCAGCGCGGCTACGATCTGCTGCTGTCGTTCCAGCACGGCGCCGACGAGGACTGGCAGGCCGATTTCGAGGATAGCCACAATTCCGACGGCATCATCCTGCTCGGTTACGGCGACTATCAGGATTACCGCTCGCGCCTGGAATTTCTCATCGCACGCGGCATCCACTTCGTGCGCTGGGGCGCGGTGCTGCCGGACCAGGCCGAAGTGTCGGTCAGTTCCGACAACTTCCGCGGCGGCTACGACATCACGCTGCATCTGCTGCAGCAAGGCGCTGCGCGCATCGCCTTCCTCGGCGATGCCTCCAATCATTATCCGGAATTCTTCGAGCGCTACCGGGGCCATACTGCGGCACTGCGTTCGGCCGGTCTGCCGGTGGCGAGTAGCCTGCAAGCCGATGCAATTTCTTCGGAACAGTCCGGGTACGATGCCGCGATTTCCCTGCTTGATCGCGGCGCGCAGATCGACGCAATCTGCGCGGCCAGCGATCTGATCGCGATCGGCGCAATGAAAGCGCTGCTGGCGCGCGGGCTCAAGGTGCCCGACGACGTGCTGGTCAGCGGTTTTGACGACATCCCGCTGTCGAGTTTCGTCAATCCGAGCCTGACCACCGTGCAGCAGGACACGAAGATCGCCGGCGGCATCCTCGTCGATGCGTTGGTCAAGCTGATCCACGACGAACCGGTGGAGAACCAGGTCATTCCGGTCAATTTGATCCTCCGCGATTCGACGAAACGCGGCTGACAGCGTTGAATTCGTATGCAGCGCCCTGCCGGCGCGCGCCCGCTCGGCTACGCTGGCGTGAATTCCCGATGCGTGACCTCGCCGATGCTCCGACTCGTCGTTTCCTTTGTTGTGCTGCTCGCCGTTTCCGCTCATGCCGACGAACATTGCCGGCCGGCGCCGTCCGCTGAACCGCTGTTTCTGCGCGGCACGATGACGACGTGGACGCCGCGCGAAGATCTGCAGTTTCGCTGGCGCTGCAATGCCTACGTGCTGAACGTGAACTTGAGCGGCGCGCACGAATTCCGCATCACCGATGCGCGCTTCGGTGGCAGCACCAATTTCGGCGGGGCCTCGCCGCAGCCGCTGCAATTGGATCGGCCCGTGGTCCTGGCGACCGCTCCCAGCGCGAATCTGCAATTTGACTTTGGTGGCGAGCAGGCGCTGCGACTGACGGTTCCGCCAGGCAAGCCGCCACAGCTCACGATCAGCGCGGGTAGGGCGGCCGATCGCGCCGCAGCACCGGTTGCCGACGCGATCGCGCAAAGCCTGCGTTTCGATTCGCGCGATAGCAGCCACCACAAGTACCCGTTTGGTGCGGTGTCGGCCGGCACCGAGATGCAGTTCAGCCTCGACGCGGCGCCGGGTGCGGGCGCGGCGACGCTGGTGATCGAAAAACGCCGTCTCGAAGGGCCGCAGGAAGTGCTCGAGTACAGCGAAGTCGCGCGCGTGCCGCTCACACGTGCGCGCGACAGCACGATCGAGCACTGGCGCGGCACCTACCGCTTTGCCGACATCGGTGTGTACGGCTACTACTTTCTCGTGGAGAGTGGCGGTACGCAGTACGTCTACGAAAACAACGCCGACCCGATCTACTGGACGCGCGAACTGGGCTCGAACGGGCTGGGCGCCGTCGCACGCGCCGCGCCGGATTCGCATGTGCGCAGATTTCGCCAGACGATTTATCGCAGCGACTTCCGCGTGCCGGATTGGGCGCGCGATGCGGTGTTCTATTACATCTTCCCCGAGCGCTTCCGCAATGGTGACCCAAGCAACGATCCGCAGCCGGGGCCGGGCTCGTTCCACAATGCTTCCGTAGAAGTGCACAAGAACTGGCTCGACAAGCCGTGGCGGCCGCATTCCGGTGACGGTTCCGACGAGATCCACGGCAATGATTTTTTCGGCGGCGATCTCGCCGGCATCATCGAGAAGCTGGACTACATCCATGATCTCGGCGCGAACACGCTGTACCTGACGCCGATCTTCAGCGCGGCCAGCAACCACAAGTACGACACGGCCGATTACCGCAGCATCGACCCGCATTTCGGCACGAACGCGGATTTTGAACGGCTCACACGGGAAGCCTCCGCGCGTGATATGCGCGTGATCCTCGACACGTCGCTCAATCACAGCGGCAGCGATTCGATCTATTTCGACCGTTACGCGAAATATCCAGGGCTCGGTGCATTTGACGGCGGCAAGATCCAACCCGACTCACCGTATGCCGACTGGTATCGCTTCGACGGCAGCGGCTACCACGGCTGGGCCGGAGCGCAGGATCTGCCGGAGCTCAACAAGACTGCGCCGTCGTTCCGGGATTTCGCGTTCGGTGCGCCGGATGCGGTGATGAAACTCTGGCTGGACCGCGGCGCGTCCGGCTGGCGCATGGACGTGGCGCCGTGGGTGCCGGACGATTTCTGGCGCGCATGGCGCATTGCCGTAAAGCAGCATCGGCCGGACGCGCTGACGATTGCCGAAACGCAGTTCGAAGCCTCCAAGTTTTTTCTCGGCGATGAATTCGATTCTACGATGAATTATGTGTTCCGCAATGCCGTGCAGGATTACGCAAGCGGCGCGGACGCACGTGTTGCCTATCGCGCGATAGAGCTCATGCGCGAGCTGTATCCAGCGCCGGCGTTCTATGCGGCGATGAATCTGTTGTCGACGCACGACTCGGCGCGCGCACTGTACGAATTTGGCTGGCGTAGCGACAACGACGCAGCGGAAACGATCGCGCTGGCGAAGCAGCGCCTGCGCCTGGCTGCATTTTTCCAGATGACGTTTCCGGGTGCGCCGGCGGTGTTCTATGGCGACGAAGTCGGCGTCACCGGCGGCGAGGATCCGTTCAATCGAGTGACCTATCCATGGGCCGATCTCGGCGGCAAGCCGGACAACGATTTGCTCGCCGACTACAAGAAGCTGATCAAGCTGCGCGCCGATAATCCAGTGCTGCGCCACGGCGCTATCGAGGCGCCTGCGTATCTGGACGAGCATGTCATCGTGCTGATCCGCCACGACGGCGCGCAATGGGCGATCACGGCGACGAATAACGACGCCAGCGCGCATACGATCAAGCTAGCCTTGCCGGCCACGCTCAGCACCTCGAGCTTTACCGAGGCGCTGAGCGGCAAGACTATCGCCGCGACGAGCGGCGCTCTCGAAATCGAAGTGCCAGCGCGTTTCGGCACGGTGTTGCTGGCGCATGGCACCGCCCAGGCGAACGCACATGTGTTGCCGCCGCTGGCGATGCCGCAGCTGGGCCGCGAGCGTACGCTGCGCGTCTATCTGCCGCCAGGCTACGAACATTCGCGCAAACGCTATCCCGTGTTGTACATGCATGACGGCCAGAATCTGTTCGACGCGACGACATCGTTTCTCGGCGAATGGGGCGTAGACGAAACGCTGAACGAATTGGCGAAGACGAAAGGACTCGAGCTCATCGTCGTCGGCATCGACAATGGCGGCGACAAGCGCAATACCGAACTGACCGCGTGGGACAGCCCCGATCACAAACCGGGCGAGGGGCGCGAGTACATGCGCTTCATCGTCGACACGCTCAAGCCCTACATCGACGCGCACTACCGCACGCGGCCCGGGCGCGACAATACGGCGATCATGGGCAGCTCGCTCGGCGGCCTGATCTCGCACTACGCGATCTGCGAGTATCCGAACGTATTCGGCAAGGCGGGCCTGCTGTCACCCTCTTACTGGTATGCGCCGCCGGTCGCCGACTTCACTGCCGCATGTACGCTGCCGGCGCACACGAAAATCTATTTCTACGCCGGCGGCAAGGAAGACGAGCAGATGGTCGGCAACATGCAAAACATCGTCGCACTGATGCGCGCCCACGGCTTGCCCGAGCGCGACGTGAACGTCCACGTCGAGCCGCAGGCGCAGCATAACGAAGCGGCGTGGCGTGCGGAGTTTCCGCGCGCGGTGGAGTGGTTGTTCGCCAAGTAGGCCACTTTTCTTTGCGTTCGTCCTGGGCGTAGCGCCGAAGGCGCGAAGTCGAAGAGGGTCATCGGTGTTTCGACTTCGCGGAGCTGCGCTCCGCTACGCTCAACACGAACGGGTTTTTGTAAGGCATAAAAAAACCCTGCCTGGTTGGAGTCAGGCAGGGCTCGGGAGGGTCTCGCTACCCTTTAGAACTTGTACGTGGCTCCGAACAGGATCGTGCGGCCCCACTTGATGTATTCGAGCGGTCTATCCTTGGTCGTAGCGTAGGTGCGGTACGGCGAATTGGTGAGATTCTGCCCTTGCAGCAGCAGGCTCAAACCGCGAAACATGCTGTCGTCCGCGAACGCGTAGCTAAGCTGCGCATCGGTGATGTCTTCGCCGACCACGTAGCGCAGCGTGCGGTTGCCGGCGAAGTTGCCGATTTCGCCGATGAAGTCCGAGCGCCGGCGCTGGCTGATACGCGCTTCCCAACCGTTGTTTTCGTAATACGCGGTCACGTTGTAGACGCGCTTGGATAGGCCCGGCAGCGTGATCGGGCCGCCGCCGACGCTGCTCGCGCTGTCCGGATCCTTGATCCTGATGCTGCTGTTGTTGAAGCTCGCACTGGCGATGACGCCGAAGCCATTGAGCACGGGTGTAATCAGATCCAGCGGCACCGACGCGGAGAGTTCTACGCCATCGAGCCTTCCGCCCTTGCCGTTTAACGGGATCGTGAGATTGCCCGTGGTCTTTGGCGCGGGTGTACCCGGCGGAGGAACGTATCCGCTGAGCAAGGAGGAGAAATCGTAGTTGTCGTTGGTTTGCGTGTAGATGTAGCTGGTCAAATCCTTGTAGAAAATTGCGGCTGCGACGTAACCTTTGGTCGCAAAATATTTTTCCCAGGAGACGTCGAACGCGTTGGCGCGCCACGGATCCAGACGCGGGTTGCCGCCGCTGGCGCCAGGAATGGCGGGATCCTTCGAGGTGTCCACGCCGAACTCGCGCGAAGCGCGCAACTGGTCGATGCGCGGACGTGCAACCTGCTTGGCCAATGCTAGTCGCAGCATCTGATCCTCGGCTATCGAGAATGCGAGATTCATACTAGGCAACACGTCGTTGTAAGTCTTGCCATCGCCGATAGGACGGATCTCGTGGCCCGAGGGCTGCGTGTGGTCATAGATATTGGCGCTGGAAGACTGGTCGGTATGAATGATCTGCACGCCGACGTTGCCGCGCACCGGTACCGAACCCCAGCTGCTATCGATGTCAGCTTTGCCGTAGTAGGTGTCGATGGTTTCGTCCACGGTCCAGGCTTTGGCCACCAGATACGGCGCGTTCTCGTTCGGGCTGAACGTCATATAGCGCGCCACGGCAGCGGGCACGTTCCACGACGGGATCATGCCGACGCCGGCGAAACCCAGATCGACCAGGCCGTATTCCAAATCCGGCCCGATCGCCGTATCGCCCTGCGCGCCGACGAGGATCGGTGCTTCCGGTTGGTGCTTTACCTTTTCGCGGTCGGCGTAATTGAAACCGAAATCGAATTGCGAGAACAGCTTGCTCGTAGCGTCGAAGCTGGGCAGAGTGGCGTCGACGCGGACACCTTTGAGTTCGTCTTCGACCTTCGGCACCTTGCCGTAGCCGGAGCCGTAGATCGTGTTGCGCAGGAACAGCTTGCTCGGGTCGGAATAATCGAGCCCCGGTGCCAGCTGCGAGAAACCGTTGCTCGTATAGGCGAGATTCAACGTGTCAAACTGCGGGGCTGGCACGAGCTGCGTGTTGTTTTCAAGCTGTAATTCGTCGCGCTTGGTCTTGGAGTAGCTCACGTCGGCGGTTACGCTGGCCGCGCCTAACTTGAACTGGTTGTTCCAGCCGAACGCGTCGATCTTGTCGGTGCGCTTGTCGTACATACCGCGCACGAGCGGATACAGGTTCGCAGCGGTGCCGCCGACGAATGTGCCGTTGCCATTGATCTGCACATTGGTGACGTTGATCCGAACTTTATTTGGATCTGAAGTGCCGTTGTAGTCGCCGAGGTTGACCTCGAACTGGTTCGCGGTGTCTTCGTGCATGGCGCTGGTGTGGAACATGTCGAGCGTGCTCGTCCACGCGTCCGACGGCTTCCATTCCAGCGTCGCCATCACGCCGTTGCGCCGGTCGTAGCCGGTGCGACGCAACGCCTTGATGCCTTCGGAGTACCAGGTGCCGGCCGGGACGCCCGGACGCCAGCCGTCGCCAACCTTTTCCCACGGCTCGTACAAGCCGACCTGGTCTTCCTGCACCGGCGTGTCGGTATGGGCGACGCCAAGCGCAATGCCGAACGTGTGATCGGCGAACTGCGCAATGTAGGTCGCGTTCAGACGATTGCCGTTTGCATCTTCGTTTGCCGCCGAGCCGAGCGAGTTGTGTTGGCCGCGAGCGCCAACCGAGACCACGGTGTTGTTGAAATTTAGCGGACGCACGGTCTGCATGTCGATCGTGCCGGACAAGCCTTGGCCGACGAGTCCGGCGTCGGGCGTCTTGTAGACGAGGACGCCGCTCATCAGTTCGGCCGGATATTGATCGAACTCGACGCTGCGATTGTCGCCGGTGCTGACCATTTCACGGCCGTTGAGCAGCGTGGTGGCGAAGTCGGGCGACAGGCCGCGCACGCTGATGACTTGCGCACGACCGCCGACACGTTGTGCCGACAGGCCGGGCAGACGCGCGATCGATTCGGCGATGCTGATGTCGGGCAGCTTGCCGATGTCCTCGGCGGAAACCGCTTCGACGATCGATGTCGAACGCTGCTTCGTCTCGATCGCGGTCTCGATACTATGGCGGATACCCGTGACGGTGATTTCGCCGAGCGTGTTCGGGCCGTTGGCCTGGTCCGCCTGGTCGGTGCTGGTCTGACCCGCCGTGGCCGCGGCGACGTAGGTCGCAGCAGTCGTTTCCGTATCGGCGGCATGCACCGCGCACGTGCTCGCAAGGACCGACGCTATCGACAGCGTCAACAAATTCCGCTTCATTCTGTCTCCCCTCTCTGAGATATTTGCGCTCGTCTCGAACGGTGCGCGTTGTAGTCGCGGCTAGGTTAGAGGCAAGGCCAAATGTAAACAATTTGTTGCATACGTATTCATCTGTAATTGCCATCTGCGGCGGGTGCTAGGCTCCCGCGCCACGCCATCGAGATGGAAAATCCATGCGATCGACCCTGTTGCGCGCCATCGCTGTGGTCGCTACGTTTTGCTGCACCGCGCCAGCGGCTGCAGCCTGGCAGACACTCGGCCATGTGAGCCAAGTGCAGCGCGCAGACAACACATTGACGTTGCTGACCAGCAGCGGCGCGGCGGTGCGCATCGCGTTCACTAGCGCGGACGTCGTGCGCGTGCGCGTGCAACCGGCAGCTGAGTTCGGCCGGGATTTTTCCTACGCCGTGCAGGATCGGTCCGCGCCGGCCCGGCTGCGCGTAACGGAAGACGGTCAGGCGCTGATCGTACGCGCGGCGTCTGGTGCGGGCGCCAGCGTGCGCGTGACCACCACGCCGCAACTGCTTCTCGAGATTCTCGATGCGCGAGGCGATCGCGTTGTCGCCGATGATCCGGCGCGGCCCACTGCGTTCGACGCAGCAACCGGCGCGATCGAAACCTCGAAGCAGCGCAGCCCGTACGAGTTGTACTACGGCTTCGGCGAGAAGGCGCTGCCGATGTCGCGGCATCAGCAGTACATGACGATGTGGAATTCGGACACGCCCGGTTACGCGCCCGGACTCGATCCCATCTACCAGACGATTCCGTTCTTCATCGCGCTGCGCGACGGCAAGAGCTATGGCGTGTTCTTCGACAACACCTACCGCAGCTATTTCGACATGGGCAAGACGGATGCGGCGCGCTACACGTTCGGCGCGAGCGGCGGCGAACTCGACTATTACGTATTCACCGGTGGTGCCCAACGCAGTCCGGCGGAAGTGCTGCGCGACTACACGGCGCTGACCGGACGCGGCGCGCTGCCGCCGTTGTGGGCGCTCGGCTACCAGCAATCGCGTTATTCGTATGCACCGGATGCACAGGTGCGGCAGATCGCGCAGACGTTCCGCGACAAGAAAATTCCGGCCGACGTCATCTACTTCGACATCGGCTATATGGACGACTACCGTATCTTCACCTGGTCGCCGCAGGATTTCCCTGAGCCGAAGAATTTGCTCGGCGAGCTGCATGCTGGGGGCTTCCATGCGGTGACGATCGTCGATCCCGGCATCAAGGTCGACGCCAAGTTCGCGATTTATCGCGACGGCCGCGAACGCGGCGTGTTCACGCGCACGCCGGCGGGGGAGGAATTGCACGCTACCGTTTGGCCGGGTCTGTGCGCGTTTCCGGACTTCACCAAAGCGAAGGCGCGCGCGTGGTTCGGCACTTTGTACGCGGGCTTCCTCGATCAGGGCGTGGACGGATTCTGGAACGACATGAACGAACCGGGCGTATTCGTGCCTGCGGACGCGAATGAACCGGCGCTCGTGCACGATCCGCGCAAGACGTTTGCGAGCGACACCCGGCACGACGGCGACGGCGAGCCGGGCACGCATGCGCGCTATCACAACGTCTACGGCATGCAGATGGCGCGCGCGACGTTCGAGGGCCTGCAGCGCCTGCGCCCGCAGGATCGCCCGTTCGTACTCACGCGCGCCGGTTACGCCGGCGTGCAGCGCTATGCGGCGGTGTGGACCGGCGACAACGCCTCGACCTGGGATCATCTGGCCCTGACTATCCCGATGCTGACGAACCTGTCGATCTCCGGCGTGCCGTTGGTCGGTGCCGACATCGGCGGCTTCACCGGCTCGCCCTCGGCCGAGCTCTACACGCGCTGGCTGCAAGCGGCCGCGCTCACACCGTTCATGCGCACGCATTCGGCAATCGACACGGCACCGCGCGAACCGTGGACGCGAGGCGCGCCATTCGAGGCGATCAATCGCGCGGCAATCGAATTGCGCTACGTGTTTCTGCCCTACCTGTACACGTTGTTCGCCCAAAGCGAAGCGAGCGGGATACCGCCATTGCGGCCGTTGTGGTTCGAATATCCGCGCGATCCCGCGGCGCGGCTGCGCGACGACGAATACCTCGTCGGCCACGATTTGCTCGTCGCGCCGGTCGTGCACGAAGGCGAGACGAAACGGCGTGTCTATTTTCCGCAAGGCGACGCCTGGCGCGATTGGGAAGACGGCACGCGCCACGAGGGCGGCAGCTTCGCCGACGTGGCGGCGCCGCTGGAGCGCTTGCCGCTGTTCGTACGCGTGGGCGCAAGCGTGCCCACGCAGCCGGTCGTGCAGCACACGGGCGAGATGCTGCGCGTGCCGCTGACGTTCACTGTCGCGCTCGGCGCCGATGGCGAGGGCTCGGTGTACGCAGACGCGGGGAATGGCTTCGGCTATCGCCACGGCGAATCGCGCACTGCGCGCGCGAGCCTGCGCGGGACGACGCTGCATCTGGATATCCCGAAGTCGGAGAAATATCAGCGAATCGGTGCGGTGGAATTCATCGGCGTGGCGACCAAACCCGCCGCAATCAAGATAGACGGCAAGACGGTGCGCGATTTTTCCTTCGACGCGAAGACGCAGCGCGTGCGTGTGGTGCTGTCGAGTGAAGATGTGCGGGAGATCGTCGTGTCGCCTGGAACCCGTTCGCGTTGAGCCCTTCGACTTCGCTCAGGACAGGCTACGCTCGCGGAGCGAGCGGAGTCGAAACGCTTTTCCCTTCGACTTCGCGCCTTCGGCGCTACGCTCAGGCTGAACGGAACATTTAGTTCTAGCCCTTATTACGCATCAACTGCGCCAGCCTCGCGCGCACATCGGCGCGCGTGAGCGGCTGGTCGAAAAAGAACAGGCGAACGCCGTGCGCCGGCACTTCGATGCTGGTGTGATCCCCGAATGGCACATGCTCACCGCTGAGGCCGTCACGCCATTGACCCGGCTGAAGGTAATCGCGCACATCGAGCATCTGCGCGCGATTATTCTTGTTGAGCAGCACGAGCGCGGTCTGCGCGACGTCTGCATTTTCGTAGACGCGATAAAAAATTGCGCGATCGCCCTTGAGTTCAACGTTCAGCTGCAGGCCTTTTTGCAACGAGACGGAGTTCCTGCGCAGGTTGGCGATGCGCTTGAGATTCTGGTAAATCGGGCTCGCCGACGCGGTGTTCACGCGCCCCTGGCCGAAGTAGTTGCGATTGCCGGCGTGTTCCGGGCGTCCGCGCATGAAGCCGATCTCCGAGCCGTAGTAGACCACCGGAATGCCGCGCGCAGTGAATAGCCAATTGTGCGCATCAATGAAGCCGTTGTCGGTCGCGTCCAGGCGCGCCATGTCGTGATTGTCGTAGAAGGTCACGAGTTCATACGGGTTGCGGTACAGGCCGTCGTCGAGATGCAGCGCCGGCGCAAGCAGCGCGTAGTCGCTGCCGGCCTGCTCGAACACCTTTTGCAATTGCCCGCGCAACGGGAAATCCAGCAGCGAGATGTCGCCGCCATCGCGGCGCGTATATGGCGCGAGCTTGTTCGCATCGTATTCGAAAGCCTCGCCGAACATGAAAAAGCCGGGATGTTTCGCGCGGATGCGATCGGCGAATTTTTTCCAGTACGCGGGCGGCGACAGTCCTGCGGTATCGATGCGGAACGCCGTGGCACCCTGGACTATCCACTGCTCGTAGGCTGCGACGAAATAGTCGAGCGCCGCCGTATTGTTCTCGTCGATGCCGGAGAGCTGCGCGAGAAACGGCTTGGTCGTGTAGAACGCGTGCAGCGGATTGTGTGCGGGTTCCAGTTTCTCCGGCGGCAGATTCTGGTGGTCGGCGACGAGTTTGCCGCTGGCGTCGAAGATCTGCCCGAACTTCGGCTGCACGACGGGCATCGTCCACGCAGGCGAGCCGTGATTGGTGACGATGTCGAGCACGACTTTCAGATCCTGCTTGCGCAGCGCGCGCGTGAATTGCGCGAAATCCAGGTCCTTGCTCGGCAGGTGTTCGTCGAGCGCGAAGAAGTTGTCGCTCCAATAGCCGTGGTAACCGGTCTTGCCGCGATCGGCCAGGCCGCTGCGCCAGTGCACCGGATCGCCGCCACTGAATGCTTCGTCGGGATTGTCGGTGATCGGCGTAACCCACACCGCGCTGAATCCGAGATTGTGGATATAGCTCGCGTTGTCGAGCACACCTTTGAAATCGCCGCCGAGATAGCCGATGTTGTCGCTTTCGCCCTCGGGGCCTGGCACCGGCACGCCGAACGTGCGCTGCGCTCCGCCCTGGTCGCGATGGTCATTCGACGGATCACCGTTGACGAAGCGGTCGGTCATGACGAAATAGATCGCCTCGGACGCGAACGGTTCGAGCGTGCCGTAGAACGGGCCGGAAGGTTGTGCCTCCTTCGTTGCCGCCGCCGCGCATCCGATAACCAGGGTCGCCGCAATGGCAGTGGTCAGGATAATTCTCATTGGGTTTCCTTGACCCGCAACGTGCAAAGACCGGCCACAATCAGGCTCGCGCCGCCGATCAGCAAGGCGTTGATCGGCGCGTTGCCGAAGAAGGTCTTGAGCAGGAAACCGAGCACGCTCGCTGCAAGCAGCTGCGGTATGACGATGAAGAAATTGAAGATGCCCATGTACACACCCATCTTGGCGGCCGGCACGCTGTCGGCGAGCAGCGCGTAGGGCAGCGACAGGATCGAGGCCCAGGCGAAACCCACGCCGATCATCGACGCCAGCAGCCAATGCGGGTCGCGGATGAACAGGAACGAGATCAGGCCGATGCCGCCGAGGCACAGATTCACCAGATGGCTTACGCGCAGGCCGAGGCGCTTGCTCATTTGCGCGATCAGCAACGCGGCGATCGCGGCGAATCCGTTGTACGCGGCAAACAGCACGCCGACCCAGTTTGCGCCTTCGTTGTACGCTGCCGAGGAAGTATCTTTTGCCGCAAAGTGTACTTCGGTCACCGCGGAAGTCGTGTAGATCCACATTGCAAACAGCGCAAACCACGAAAAGAACTGCACGAGCGCAAGCTGGCGCATCGTCGAGGGCATCGCGTGCATGTCGGCGACGATGTCGGTGAACAGGTTGTGCGTGCGGCTGCGCGCTACGCCAAGCTGCAGCGCGCCATAAGCCAGCAGCCCGGCGGTGAGCAGATACAGCTGCTTGTCGATTTTTGCGAAGTAGACGATAGCCAATGCGACTGCACCGGCGCCGAACCAGAGTGCGCCGTTGCGCTGCATTGAGCCTGGATCGGCGGGTGCGTGGCGCTCGGTCGGCGCGATGTCGAATGAGGCGAGCGTCTCCGGCGGATATTCGCGCGTGGACAGCACCGTCCAGCCGATCGCACCGAACAGTGCGACCGCGCCGGCGTAGAACGCGAACTTCACCGTGTCCGGAATGGCGCCGGGCGGCGCGGTGTTGCTCACGCCCCAGTGCGCGAGCAGCCACGGCAGCAGGCTGGCGACGACGGAGCCGGTGCCGATGAAGAAGCTTTGCAGCGCATAGCCGGTCGCGCGCTGCGACGAAGGCAGCTGGTCGCCGACGAATGCGCGAAACGGTTCCATGGAAATATTGATCGAGGCATCGAGCATCCACAACAGACCGGCGGCAATCCACAACGTTGGCGAATTCGGCATCGCCAGCAGTGCCAGCGTGGCGAGGATCGCGCCGCCGAGAAAATAAGGCCGCCGCCGGCCGAGCCCATTCCAGGTGCGATCGGAAAAGTAGCCGACGATCGGCTGCACGAGCAGACCGGTCAAGGGCGCCGCGATCCACAACACCGGGATGTCATCGACGCTCGCGCCGAGCGTCTGGAAGATGCGGCTGACGTTCGAGTTCTGCAGCGCGAAGCCGAACTGGATGCCCATGAAGCCGAAGCACATATTCCAGATCTGCGGGAAGCTCAGGTTCGGTTTTGCCGTCATGACTGGACTTCGGCGTAGATCACGGAGTGGGCGCTGAGTCTAAGCTCTTCGTGTTCGATGCGCCCGTTCGCGGGGCCCGGGCAATGCAGTTGGCGCAGGCGCATACCGGCGGGAATCGGCACACCGACATCGCCTGCGTCGAGATTCAAGGCGACGAGCAGCGCGCGTCCGGCATGGCGGCGTACGAACAGCAGCACGGGTTCCGGCGCGTCGAGGAATTCGATGCTGCCCAGGCGCAGCGCGTCGTGCTGTCGCCGCCAGCGCATAAAATCGCGGAAGCCGTTGAGCACGGAATCCGGGTCGTGCTGCTGGCGCGAAACAGCGAGCGCCCGGTGATTGTCCGGCACCGGCAACCAGGGCTGCGCGCTGCTGAAGCCAGCACCCTCGCAGTCTTTCCACGGCATCGGGGTGCGGCAGCCGTCGCGGCCCTTGAAGTTCGGCCAGAATGCGATGCCGTACGGATCCTGCAGCTGCTCGAAATACAGCTCGGCTTCGGGCAGGCCCAGTTCCTCGCCCTGATAGATGCACACCGTTCCGCGCAACGACGCGACCAACGCCGTAAGCAGCTTGGCGAGCGCGGGCGAAGGTTCGTCTCCACCCCAGCGGCTGAGCACGCGTTTCACATCGTGATTGGAAATCGCCCAGCACGGCCAGCCGTCGACGAGCTTGGCTTCCAGCGCTTCGACCGTGCGGCGGATGAACGCGGCGGAGAAATCGTCGGTCAGCAGCTCGAAGCTGTAACCCATATGCAAGCGCGCGCCGTTCGTATATTCGGCCATCGTCGCCAGCGAATCCTCCGAGGAAATCTCGCCCAGCGTCGCCGTGCCGGGATAACGGTCGACGAGCCGGCGCAGTTCTTCGAGGAATGCGAGATTTTCCGGCTGCGTGTTGTTGTACCAGTGGTACTGAAACGCGTACGGATTATCCGGACTGAAACCGCGGCCGCTGCGCTGCGCAGCAGGCTTCGGCGGATTGTCGCGCAGCTGCGGATCGTGGAAACAGAAATTGATCGCGTCCAGACGAAACGCATCCACGCCCTTGTCGAGCCAGAATTTCAGGTTGTCCAGCGTCGCCGCGCGCACTTCGCCGTTGTGAAAATTCAGGTCCGGTTGCGCGGCGAGGAAATTGTGCAGGAAATACTGGCCGCGGCGCGGTTCCCACTGCCAGGCGACGCCGCCGAAGATCGACAGCCAGTTGTTCGGCGGCATGCCGTCGTCGCGCGCGTCGGCCCATACGTACCAGTCCGCTTTCGCGTTCGTACGGGTGTCGCGGCTTTCGCGAAACCACGCGTGTTCGACCGAGGTGTGGCTGGGCACCTGGTCGATCATCACTTTCAGCCCCAGTTCGTGCGCCCTGCCGAGTAGGCGTTCGAAATCGGCCATGTTGCCGAACAGCGGGTCGACTTCGCGGTAATCGGCGATGTCATAGCCGAAGTCCGCCATGGGCGATTTGAAGAACGGCGAAATCCAGATCGCATCGACGCCGAGGCTCGCCACGTAGTCGAGGCGATCGACGATGCCGGGCAGATCGCCGACGCCGTCGCCATTGGTATCGAGAAAACTGCGCGGATAGATCTGATAGATGACGGCGCCGCGCCACCACGTCGACTCGGTCATCCGTAACGTCCCCGCCCCTGGATATTCTTGTGTCGCGCAAGCTTAGCGGCCTGCACCGGCTTGAGAAGGTGGGTGCATACGTATTCGGCACGCGCTAGAATCCCTGGCATCCGGCTGGGAGGGGGCGCCTGGCGTTGAAACGCTGGCTTGCCATTGGAGTCCTGCTGTTTTCCTCATCCGCGCCCGCGCGGGTGGCGGACGACCTCGTGCTGCTGCGCAGCCAGTCGGTCAACGATCCACCCGCGGCGATCGCGGCTGGACGCCAGCTTCTGGACAGCCACCAGCTCGACAGCCGCGCCGGCGACGAGCGCGAAGTCCTCTACTGGCTTGGCAACGCCGCACTGCGCGAGACCGACGATGCCGCGCTGACCGAGATGGCATTGCGCCTGGAAAGCCTCGGCAGCGAACGCAAGGACGAACTCGCGCTGGCTTACGCCGGGCTGTTGCGCGCGGAGCGTCTGTACCAGCAAGGCGACGCCCAAAAAGGCTGGAGTGAAACGATGCGGGCAGCGTCGCGCATCCAGGACAGCACCGATCCGGAGATCCGCGCCATCGCCGCACTCGAGCTCTGCGACGATTTCAATATGGCCGGCAATGCGCGCGCGGGGCTGCCGTATTGCGAGCGCTCGACCAGCGCCTGGCGCGCGCTCGGTGACAAATTCGAACTGGGACGCGCGCTCAATCTGGAAGGTCATGCGCGCAGAACCGTCGGTGATTTCCAGAATGCCGCCGCGTTGTTCAAGGAGGCGCGCGACCTGTTCCTCGCGCAGGGCGACCGCAACTTCGCCAGCACGATCGGCGCGAATCTGGCGGGCTGCTATATCGAACTGGGTCGCGCCGAGGAAGCAATGCAGCTGCTGCGGGATGGCTGGCAGGCCGAGACGCGCAGCGGTCGTCTGTACAGCGCGTTCAAGTCGAAAGTGGACATGGTGCATGCGCTGGTGAAACTTGGCCGTCTGACCGAGGCGCAGAGCGAAGTCGCCGCGACGATCGCCGATGCGCGCGCGCACGGCTGGACCGTCATGCTGACCGAACTGCTCACGGCGCAGGCGCAGATCGCGCGCAGTCTCGGTGACGTCCAGCTCGCGCTCACCGCGCAGGACCAGCTTATCGAACTGCAATCGCACACGCGCGATCAGGCGCATTCCTCGGCAATGGCCGAGCTGGAAGCGCGTTATGCCGCGCGCGAACGCGAACTGCGCATCGGCGAACTGGAACAGGAGAACCGGCGGCGTGATCTGGAGCTGCAGACGCAGCGCGCGAGCGCCGCGGAAGACCAGGTGAAACTGGAGCGACAGCGCGCGCGCCTGGCGATCGCGGCGCTGATCATCGTCGCTCTTGGCGCGAGCCTGGCGCTGCTGTACCACTTATGGCAGAAGCAGCGCAGCAAGGCTGCCGCGCTGCACGTCGAGACGCTGCACGACGCGTTGACCGGCGTGGAGAACCGCCGCTCGTTCCTGCGCCGCATGGAGGAAGCGCTCGCCAATCCTGGCA
>Ga0207680_10000247_pt1 | contig 26024 bp, 21 predicted proteins | sample KBSS23metaG_FD_184321 | JGI IMG/M metagenome (GOLD analysis project Ga0207680, IMG submission 184321) | Switchgrass rhizosphere microbial communities from Kellogg Biological Station, Michigan, USA - KBS S2-3 metaG (SPAdes) (version 2) | ecosystem: Host-associated > Plants > Roots > Rhizosphere...
GCTGGCGTCTGTGCCATCGGCATAGGCGGGGTATTGCTGCTTAGTCCGCGCAATTGATCATCAGCGCTTGGGTTTGTACCAATAGCGGTCGGTAAACGTCGTTCCGTCGCGATGCCACAGCATCGGTAGACCTTCTTTTATAAGACGGAAGTAGTGCCAGTCACCGAACTCGTCGAATTTGCGCGTCGAACCAAGGGCTTTCGCAGACCTGACGCGCATCAGGCGCTGGCCGCGAGTTTTGCCGAGTTTGCGCAGCGCCCATAGGAATGCGACATCCTCGGCGACCGGACGGGATTCGTCGTAGCCGCCGACGGCGTCGAAGTCCGGCTTGCGGCAGAACACCACGCCGGTATCCATGCGCATCAACCAGACGAACGGGACGATCAACGCATAAGTCAGGGCAATGCCGAGCGACCAGCGCTCCATGCGGATGCCGGTCGCGCCGCCGATGCAGCGTCCGGTGGCGAGCGCTTTGTCGATTTCGATGAAAGTCTGTGCGTGCAGCTGCGAATCGGCGTCGATGAAACAGACGACCTCGCCCAGGGCTGCACGCGCACCGCCATTGCGCGACGCCGCGATCACACGCTTTTCCACAGTCGCGATGCGGCAACCGTGCTCTGCCGCGATCTGGGCAGTGCGATCGGTTGACATGTTGTCGGCAACGATGACTTCAACTGCTTCACGGTTGCCATATTGCGCACGCGCAAAATCGACCGACTCCAGCAGCCGCGGCAGCAGCCGCTCTTCGTTGTACGCCGGAATGATCAGCGAAAAGCGCGGAGCCATGGTGCGTTCCCCCAAGCGCGCATGATCGCGCCTGCCGCCGCGATTAATCAAGCGCTCGGCGGCGGGCGAACAAGCCCGCCCGCGGCGTTTCTCATTTATTGAAAACTCGACAGCGGGTTCGCGCAGTAGGCCACATTGCTCCAGCTAAACGGCTAGCAGCGGGTTGTACGGCCTGTCGCCGAATACCGCGATCGTGATCGGCGTGGCGGCATTGTTGCCGTTTGGGTTCGAGTCGGTCGCGAATGCGGAGTGCATCGCGATCAGGTTGGCGATCGTTGCGCAAATCAGTTTGTTCATCAGCGAGTCCCTTGCTGGCGAAAGCCGCGAATCTAGACAGCGCACGTTGCAGTCCGATGACGTTCTCCGCGGCGCTAGAATCGCTGAATGTCCATTGACCAACGACCGCTGGCGATTTTCCTGATGGGCCCGACGGCTTCGGGCAAGACTGCGCTGGCGTGTGAACTTGCGGATCGATTCGATTTGGATTTGATCAGCGTTGATTCCGCGCTGGTCTATCGTGGACTCAACATCGGCGCCGCCAAACCGGACCCGGCAACGCTGGCGAAATATCCGCATCGCCTGATCGACATTCGTGATCCGGCGCAGCCGTATTCGGCAGCGGAGTTCCGTGCGGATGCGTTGCGCGAAATGACGGCGATCGTCGCCGCCGGGAAAATTCCTTTGCTGGTCGGCGGCACCGGACTCTACTTTCGCGCGCTGCAGGGCGGTCTGTCGGATTTGCCGGAAGCCGATGCGGATTTGCGCCGCAAGCTGGCGGAAGAAGGGGCAGCGCAGGGCTGGGCCAGCCTGCATGCGCGGCTTGCCCGGGCCGATCCTGCAGCCGCGGCGCGCATCGGCGCGAATGACGCGCAACGCATCCAACGCGCGCTAGAAGTGATCGAACTCACCGGTACGCCGTTGTCGGCGCTGCAGGGCGCGCTGCCGGTGCGCTTCCCGTATCGTGTACTCAAACTGGCATTGTTTCCGCATGACCGCGCGCTGTTGCACGCGCGGATCGCGCAGCGCCTGGAGGCGATGCTCACCCAGGGTTTTCTCGACGAAGTTCGTGCGCTGCGTGCGCGTGGCGATTTGCATGCCGATCTGCCCGCGTTGCGCGCCGTAGGTTATCGCCAGGCGTGGCAGCACCTGGACGGCGAAATCGACGCAGCGGAATTCCACAATCGGGCGATTTTCGCTACGCGCCAGCTTGCCAAGCGCCAATTGACCTGGTTGCGCGCGGAACTGGACGCGCTTTCGATCGAGCCGTTTTCACCGCACTACCGGGGCGATGTCGCCAAAGCCGTTGCTGAATTCGTGACCGGACCTGCGTAGCCGCAGCGCACCGGCGACCCTCGCCGCTACCCAGGAGACAGCGAAAAGCGTATAGTTTCAGTACATTGAATCGGAGCGTTCAGGCCATATCTGCATCGTGGCCTGCGTTCATTTTTCCGGTTCGAGAATAACAAGATAGGAGAAGAACCATGTCCAAAGGTCAGTCGCTGCAGGATCCCTTTCTTAATGCGTTGCGCCGCGAGCGCGTGCCGGTATCGATCTATCTGGTGAACGGCATCAAGCTGCAGGGAACGGTTGAATCATTCGACCAGTTTGTCGTGTTGTTGCGCAATACCGTCAGCCAGATGGTGTACAAGCACGCGATCTCCACCATTGTGCCGAGCCGCAATGTGCGCATGGGTGTCGAGCATACCGGCCATGCCGAAGCCGCCGTGGAAGCGGAAGCTGCAGAAGGTTAGTGTTCGAACGGTCCCGTAAAGGCGAACGCGCGCTGCTGCTGCAGCCGCAATGGGTGGGGAAGCCCGATCCCGAAGCCTTGTCCGAATTCCGTGAACTTGCGCGTTCCGCCGGCGCCAGCGTCGTCGGCACATTGAGCGCGCGCGTCGAGCGTCCAAATCCGAAATTCTTCGTCGGCAGTGGCAAGGCCGAGGAACTGAAAGTGCAGAAGCAGGCGACCGATGCCGACCTGATTCTGGTCAACCACACGCTGTCGCCGGTACAGGAACGCAACCTCGAACAGTTCACCCAGTGCCGCGTCGTCGACCGCACCGGGCTGATCCTCGATATCTTCGCCCAGCGTGCGCGCTCGCACGAAGGCAAACTGCAGGTCGAACTCGCCCAGCTCAAACACATGGCCACGCGCCTCGTGCGCGGCTGGACTCACCTGGAGCGCCAGCGCGGCGGCGCGATCGGCCTGCGCGGGCCCGGCGAAACCCAGCTCGAACTCGATCGCCGCCTGCTCGCCGGACGCGTCAAACAACTCACGCAGCGCCTGGAGAAAGTGGATACGCAGCGCACGACCGCGCGCCGCGCACGCGAGCGCAATGCCGTGCCGCTGGTGTCGCTGGTCGGCTACACGAACGCCGGCAAATCGACGCTGTTCAATGCGTTGACCGACGCCGGCGTCTACGTCGCTGATCTGTTGTTCGCAACGCTCGACCCCACGCTGCGCCGCATTGACGGGATGAATTGCGGCCCCTTCGTGCTCGCCGATACCGTCGGTTTCATCCGCGATCTGCCGCATGACCTGATTGCCGCGTTCAAGTCCACGCTCGCCGAAACGCGCGATGCCGACCTGCTGCTGCACGTCGTCGACGCCGCCGACCCCGAGCACGCGCAGCGCATCGTGGAAGTGCAGCAGGTGCTTGCCGAAATCGGCGCCGAACAGGTGCCGCAAATTCTTGTTTTCAACAAGCTCGACAAGCTCGCCGAAGAGGCTGGCCCAGCGCAGCCCCGTTTCGAAACGGTCGATGGCGGGCGCACATCGCGCGTGTGGGTTTCGGCCACACAGGCGATCGGCATGGACTTGCTGCGCGACGTGATCGCGCGCACATTGCAAGGCGAGCGTGTGCACCGCTGGCTGCATGTGCCGGACTCGGCTGGTCGTTTGCGCGCGCGCCTGTTTGCCCAAGGCTTCGTCGCCAGCGAGCGGGCCTGCGAAAGCGGCTGGGAGCTGGAAATCGATGCGCCGCGCGCATTGCTCGAACCGCTGTTCGGATTGCCGAGCGGCGAAGGCGAGTGGCTGCGCCAGCAATTGGCGGCGTAGCGGCGCCATCCGAGAGCCGCGTTGGCGCAATGAATTGCGCCCCTACACATTGCTCTCTACAATTCCGCAGCAACCCTGAAGTGTTTTGAGCGGCGGTTGCGCAACGCGGCTGCTTTGTGCCGTCGCGCCTGCGCTCAACGCAATGGAGATCAACGATGGCCTGGAACGAACCCGGTGGCGGCAAACGCGACCCCTGGCAGGGCAAGCCGCAACCGCCCGACCTGGAAGCGATGTTGCGCCGCCTGCGCGACGGTGTGAGCCGGATGTTTGGCGGAGCGGGCGCTGGTGGCGGCGGCTCGCATGGGCTCGTGCCTATCATTGCCGGTTTCGTCGTGCTGGTCTGGATCGCCTGGAGTTCCTGGCAGTCGATCGACGCGCGCCAGATCGGCGTCGTGTTGCGTTTCGGCCAATTCAATCGCGTGTTGAGCAGTGGCCTGAACCCGAAGTGGCCGGCGCCGATCGAGCGCGTGATTCAAGTTGATGCAACGACGGTGCGCACGGTTTCCGACGAAGTGCGCATGCTGACGAAGGACGAGAACATCGTGCTCATCGACTTCAACGTGCAGTACACGGTCACCGACGCGCGCGAATACCTGTTTTCGGTGAACCAGCCGGACCAGACCCTGAAGCAGGCCGCGGAAAGCGCGTTGCGTCAGGTCATCGGTACCAGCGACATGGACACTATCCTGTCGGGCCAGGGCACGCAGCTCGTGCAGCAGACCGAGAAAGCGCTGCGCGCCACGCTCGACGCGTATCACATCGGTTTGCAGGTGCACAACGTCAATTTCCAGAAGATTCTGCCGCCGACCGAGGTCAAGGCGGCTTTCGATGACGCCAACAATGCCGGCAACAATCAGCAGGAAGTGATCAACAAGGCAATCGCCTACAAGGCACAGGTGGTGCCGGTGGCCGAAGGCGAGGCCGCGCGCGTGCGCGCCGATGCCGAAGGCTACAAGGCAGCGCAGATTGCGATCGCGACCGGCGAGGCTTCGCGCTTCTCGAAGATCGAAGAACAGTATCGCGCGGCGCCCGAAGTGACGCGCAAGCGCCTGTACCTGGACACGATGCAAAGTACGCTCGCCAACAGCGTCAAGGTGCTCGATTCCAGCAGCGGCAAGAACCTGATTTACCTGCCGCTCGACAAGTTCAAGGATGAGGCCGCGATCAACGCGGCTGCCATCGAAGCGCGCAAGGCGGGCAAGGAGGGTGGCCAATGAAACTTCTCGTTCCGATCACGGCGTTCATCCTTATCGTGCTGGTTGCAAACAGCGCGTTTATCGTGCCGGAAGGTCAAAGTGCGCTGGTATTGCAGTTCGGCCGCATCCAGGGTGCCGGTAGCGAAAGCGCTGACCTCAAGCCGGGCCTGCATTTCAAGCTGCCGCTGATCCAGCAAGTAGTACGTTACGACCGCCGCATCCTCAACCTCGAGGCGCAGCCTGCACCGTACTACACGATGGAGAAGAAAGCGGTACTGCTGGATTACTACGTCAAGTGGCGCATCGAGAATCCGGTGACGTATTACCAGTCCAATGGTGCCGACGAGCTGCAGAGCCAGGCGAACAACCGCCTCGCGCCGATCATCAAGGACGCGCTGCGTTTCGAATTCAACTCGCGCGCGCTCAACGATCTGATCGCCAACTCCCGTTCGGACATCACCGAACATGTGCTCAAGCAGGCCAACGAGCAGACGCTCGGCTCGCTCGGCATCCGCGTCGTCGACGTGCGCATCATTCGCATCGAGTTTCCGGAAGAAGTCGTCGGCTCGGTGTACAAGCGCATGAGCGCCGAACGCAATCGACTTGCGAACGAACAGCGCTCCAACGGCCAGCGCGAAGCGGCGAAGATCGAGGCCGATGCCGACCGCCAGGTGCAGGTGATCAAGGCCGAAGCCGAGCGCGATGCGCAACTGTTGCGCGGCGATGGCGACGGCAAGGCGTCGGAAATCTACGCCGCTGCGTACGGCAAGAACGCTGAGTTCTACGCGTTCTACCGCAGCCTGCAGGCCTATCGCGAAGCTTTCAAGAACGGCGGCGTGCTCCTGCTGGATCCGAAATCCGAATTCATGCGCTACTTCGAAGCGAGCAAAGGCGAACCTGCCAAGCCCTGATGCGCCACGAATTCGTTGCTGCGTTGTGCCTGGTGCTGGTGTTCGAGGGCTTATTCCTGTTTGCCGCGCCGAACGCGTGGCAGCGCATGGCAGAACAAATGCGCCAGCTCCAGCCGCGCCAGCTGCGCCTGATCGGCGGAGTGATGATGGCGGTGGGTGTGCTGGCGTTGAAGCTCGTAATGTAATTCAACCGACGAGAATCGCATGGGAAAGTCAGTTGTAATTTTGGGTGCCCAGTGGGGGCGAACCGGAATCTTTCGCGAGATGCGTTGAAGCGCATCTCGCGCCGGCGAGCGCCGGAGGCAGGATGCCGCAGGCCGGGTGACTTGATGAGCGAGGGATCGCGAATCTAGTCACCGACGTCGCCCTTCGGAACAAACGAATTGAAGCGAGTAACTTATGGGTAAGTCGGTAGTAATACTTGGAGCCCAATGGGGCGACGAAGGCAAAGGCAAGATCGTCGACCTGTTGACCGAGCGCGTCGGTGCGGTCGCGCGTTTCCAGGGCGGACACAACGCCGGGCACACGCTCGTCATTCGCGGCAAGAAGACGGTGCTGCACCTGATTCCCTCGGGCATCCTGCGCGAAGGCACGTTGTGTCTGATCGGCAATGGCGTCGTGTTGTCGCCGGCCGCACTGCAGCAGGAAATCGGCGAACTCGAGGCGACCGGCGTCGAGGTGCGTTCGCGGCTGAAGATCAGTCCGGCGACGCCGCTGATCATGCCGTACCACATCGCGCTCGATCAGGCGCGCGAGAAATCGAGCGGCAAGAATGCGATCGGTACGACCGGGCGCGGCATCGGCCCGGCATATGAGGACAAAGCCGCGCGCCGCGGCGTGCGCGTGGCGGATCTCATGTATCCCGACGAATTGCCGGAGAAATTACGCGGCGTCGTGGATTATCACAACTTCGTGCTCAAAAACTGGCTCAAGGCCGACGAAGTCGATTACCAGAAGACGCTCGACGAGGCGCTGGCATTCGGCGACTACGTCAAGCCGATGATCGACGATGTCGCGGCGACCTTGCATGATTTGCGCCGCAGTGGCGCGCATATCCTGTTCGAAGGTGCGCAGGGTGCGTTGCTCGATATCGACCACGGCACTTACCCGTATGTGACCTCGTCGAATACCACGGTCGGCGGCGCCTGCGCCGGCACCGGCGTTGGCGCCTGCGACATCGATTACGTGCTCGGCATCTGCAAGGCTTATGCAACACGTGTCGGTGGCGGGCCGTTTCCGACCGAACTCACCGACGCCACCGGCGACGCGCTGCGCAAGCGCGGCAACGAATACGGCGCGACGACCGGACGCCCGCGCCGCTGCGGCTGGATCGACCTCATTGCGCTCAAGCGTGCGGTGCTGATCAACGGCATCAACGGCCTGGCGATCACCAAGCTTGACGTCCTCGACGGCCTGCCGTCGATCAAGGTCTGCATCGCTTACGAGTACCGCGGCAAGCGCCGCGAACTCCCGCCGCTCGATGCCGCCGGTTGGGCGGAGTGCAAGCCGGTCTATCTCGAATTCCCGGGCTGGGAGGAATCCACCTGCGGTATCCGCGAATTTTCCAAGTTGCCGCCTGCCGCGCGCGCCTATCTGCGTGCCGTCGAGGAGCTGGCGGAGTGCCATATAGCACTGGTTGCCACCGGCGCGGATCGCGACGATACGATCGCTTTGACAGATCCGTTCGCATAGTTTTTCCTCGTCATTCCGCTGGAAGTTGGAATCCAGTGTCTTCTGCTGGCGTTCTGCCCGGCCAACTCCTGGCTGGAATGACGGCGATTCAATGAGGCTGCCATGACATTCATCAAACGACTTTCCCGACTGGCCGCTGTGGCGATCGCCCTTGCCTCCGCCGGGGCAAACGCTGCGGCCGACGACGCAACCGGTACCCTGCAATGGCGCCAGATCGGCCCGTTCCGTGGCGGCTGGAGCACGATCGCGCTCGGCATCGCCGAGCAGCCGGACACGTTCTATTTCGGCGCGGCCGGCGGCGGCGTGTGGAAGAGCGAGGACGCAGGCGCGAGCTGGCATTCGCTCGGCGACAAGCTCGGCGCGGCGTCGGTCGGAGCGATGGCGATAGCGCCGTCCAATCCAGGCGTGATCTATGTCGGCACGGGCCAGGTCGAGCCGCGCTATGACGTCGCAGCCGGCAACGGTGTATACAAATCCACCGATGGTGGCCAGACGTGGAATTCCGTGGGTCTCGCCGCGACGCGTCACATCGGTGCGATTCTCGTCGATGCGCGCCATGCCGACACCGTCCTCGTCGGCGCGCTCGGCCATTATTTCGGTCCGAACAAGGAACGCGGCGTATACAAATCCAGTGACGGCGGCAAAACCTGGCAGCAGACGCTGTTCGTCGATGATAAAACCGGCGTCGTCGACCTTGCAGCCGATCCGCAGAACCCGGACGTGATCTATGCCGCCGCCTGGCAGGCACGCAACTGGCCGTGGCTGTCGTATTTCCAGCCGAACGCCGGGCCGGGCAGTGGAGTATACAAATCTACCGACGGCGGCAACACCTGGAAACGCATCACGGGAAACGGCTGGCCGACGGCGGATCTCGGTCGTATCGGCCTGGCAACCGCGAGCGGCGGCCGCGTCTATGCGGTGATCAAGGTCTCGCCGGGCAGCGGCAACGTGCATCACGCTGCGCACGAGGACGAAGGCGGTTTGTATCGCTCCGAAGACGGCGGCGCCACCTGGGCGCTGGTTTCCAAGGAAAGCTGGCTGCAGAACGATTATTTCGCCCGCATCACGGTCGATCCGGGCAATCGCGATCGAATCTATTCCGCCGGACAGTCCATTCGCCGCTCCGACGACGCCGGCAAGACTTGGGTCATCGTAAAGGGCGCGCCCGGCGGCGATGATTACCATTATTTGTGGATCAATCCGAAACACCCCGAACGCATGGTTACGGCGAGCGACCAGGGCACTGTGGTCAGTGTCGATGGCGGCAAGAGCTGGAGCGACTGGTACAACCAGCCGACCGGCCAGTTCTATCACCTGGCCGCGGACAACCGTTTCCCTTACTGGGTGTATTCGGGACAGCAGGACAGCGGCACGATCGGCGCGGCGAGCCGCAGCGATTACGGGAGTTTGAGTTTCCGCGATTGGAATCCGGTCGGCGGTGACGAGCGCGACTACGACATTCCCGATCCGCAGGACGCAGACATCGTCTACGGTTCCGGTCTCGGCGGCCGCCTTTCGCGCTGGGACAAGCGTACCGGCGAAGTGCAGAACATCGCACCGTGGCCGACCTCGGTGAGCTACGGCGGGCGCCCGACCGCGTTCAAGTATCGCTACACCTGGATCACGCCGATCGCGGTGTCGCAAAAGCCGCCGTATCCGCTATACCAGGGCGCGCAAGTGCTGTTCCGCTCGCTCGATCGCGGCAACACCTGGCAGGTAATTAGCCCGGATCTGTCGGCCAAGGACACCAACGCAAAAGACTGCGAAGGCGACCTCGCACCCGGCAAGGCGCGCGCCTGCGGCTACGGCGTGATCTTCTCGATCGGGTTGTCGCCGCGCGACAACGACGAAATCTGGATCGGCACGGACGACGGCACCATCCAGCGCACGCGCGATGGCGGCGGCCACTGGGACAACGTAACGCCGAAAGACCTGCCGGCGTGGGGCAAGGTGTCGAGCATGGATGTCGCGGCGACTGCGCCGGACAGCGCATACGTCGCCATCGACAACCATCGCCAGGACGATTTCCGCCCGCGCGTGCTGCGCACGCATGACGGCGGCAAGAGCTGGACCGATATCAGCAAGGGCCTGCCTGCGGATCAGTTCGTCGCCGTGGTGCGCGCCGATCCGCTGAAAAGTGGATTGTTATACGCGGGCACCGAAACCGGCGTGTTCGTTTCGTTCGACGACGGCGCGCATTGGCAAAGCTTGCGCGACAATCTGCCGACCGCACTCGTCAACGATCTGCTGGTGCATGGCGATGATCTGATCGCGGCAACGCAAGGCCGCGCGATTTGGGTGCTCGACAACGTGACGCCGCTGCGCCAGCACGATCGCGCTGCGAAATCCGCGCCGGTCCTGTTTGATCCTGCTGTTGCCGTGCGTGTGCGCGGCAGTCAGGGCAGGGACACGCCGCTGCCGGCCGACACTGCGCTCGGCCAGAATCCGCCGACCGGCGCGATTATCGATTTTCAATTGCCGGCCAGAGCAAAACAGGTGGCGCTGGAGATTCGCCAGGGCGGAAACCTCGTGCGCCGCTTCGCCAGCGACGTCAAAGAGGCAGCACCCGAAGCGGAACGCTATTTCGGTGAAGCCTGGCTGCAGCCGCCGCAGCAAGTATCGCCTGATGCGGGTGCGCATCGCTTCGTCTGGGATCTGCGCACGCAGCGGCCGCGGGCTGTGCATTCCGACTTCGGCATCAACGCGGTATTTCGCGAAGGCACGCCGATCGGCCCGCAGGGCATGCTCGTCGCGCCGGGTGACTACAATGTTGTGCTGACGGTCGATGGCAAGTCTGCGCAGGCCAAGTTGAAAGTCAGCGCGGATCCGCGCGTCGCCGTGGATGCGCAGACGCTGCAGACTGCGGCAGTCTTCGGGCACGACGTCTATGCGGCGCTCGAGGGAGATTTCGTCGGCTACGGCGAACTGCACGCCGTTGAGGCGCAGATCGGCAAGATCGAGAAGAGCACAACGCCCGCCGAACTGCATGCGGCGATCGAGAAGTTCAAGGAGGCGACGAAGACGCTGAATTCCGGCGAAGGCGATGCCAGCGAGAACCTCGACGCGATCGGCGAATTGCTGTCGGGTATCGCCAACGACGTCGAAGGCAGCGATCGCGCGCCGACGCAACCGCAGCGCGATCTGCTCGCGGCGACGAACGCCCGCCTGGAGGGCGCGCTCGCGCGCTGGAATGGCGTCAAACAGACCGAGCTTGCGCAGCTGGACGCCGCGCTCAAGGCAGCCGGCAAGCCGTCGATCGTCGTGCCGGCAGCCGACAAGATTACGCTCGACGACGCACCGGAATCGAAGGATCTACCCTAGAAGCTGCTGCGCTCGGCATCTTGCACGCCGGCGGTGCTCGGAATCCTCGTGTACTGACACGTACACTCCGGTTCCTGCGCTCCGGCGTCGCGCAACCTGCCTTCGCTCGCGACGCTTCTTGGGGTTCCATAGGTCAAGGTGTTTCTAAGGCAAGAGCTAGCCCCTGGCCGACGCCGACGCATAAGCTGACCACGGCGCGCTGCACGCCGTGGCGGCGCAGCGCATGGGCCGTGGTCGCCGCGAGCCGTGCGCCGCTGGCGCCCAGAGGGTGACCGAGCGCAATCGCGCCGCCATTGGCATTCAGATGGGGCGCGTCGTCGGCGAGACCTAAGGTCCGCGTGCAGGCGAGTACCTGTGCGGCGAATGCTTCGTTGATCTCGATGCGTCCACAATCGGCCAGGGTCCAGCCGAGCCGCGCCAGCAGCTTGCCGATGGCCGGCACCGGACCGATGCCCATCGTGCGCGGCTCGACGCCCGCCGCGGCCATGCCGCACACGCGGGCGAGCGGTGTCAGTCCGAAACGCGCCACTGCGCGAGTCGACGCGAGCAGCAGCACGCAGGCTCCATCGTTGATCGCCGACGCGTTGCCTGGCGTGATGCTGGTATCGGCGCCCAGCATGGGCGCCAGTGCGGCGAGTTTTTCCGCGGACGTGTCGGCGCGTATGGATTCGTCCGTCGCGATTTCTTTTCCGCCGAGAGCTGCAACGGGAACGATCTCGTCGACGAATTCGCCTGCCTGCGTTGCGCGCTGTGCACGCTGCTGGCTGCGCAGCGCATACGCGTCCTGCGCCGCGCGCGTGATGCCGTGCTCGCGCGCGAGATTCTCGGCGGTTTGCGTCATCGAATCGACGCCGTAGAGCTCGCGCATGCGCGGGTTGATCAGGCGCCAGCCCAGCGTCGTGTCTTCCAATCTCTGCTCGCGCCCCAACGCCGTTTCCGCTTTCGCCATCACGTACGGTGCTCGCGACATGCTCTCGACGCCGCCGGCGATGACGAGTTCGGCATCGCCGAGAGCGATCGCGCGCGTGGCCTGGACTACCGCTTCGAGTCCCGAAGCGCACAGGCGATTCACCGTCATTGCCGGCACACTGACGGGCATGCCGGCCAGCAGCATCGCCATCCGCGCAACGTTGCGATTGTCCTCGCCGGCCTGGTTCGCGCAGCCAAGTACGACTTCGTCGATCGCCGCCGGATCGATCTGCGCATGCCGCTGCATGAGTTCGCGTATCGGCAAGGCGGCGAGGTCGTCGGTGCGGATCGCGGACAAGGCTCCGCCGTAGCGTCCGAATGGCGTGCGCAGCGCGGCGCAGATGAAGACCCGTTCCGGCAATTCGTGCACAGCAGCAATCCTTGTGATGCGGCTTGGCGTACGCTTAAGGCTGGGGAGATGGTATTGCTTGGACCAGAAAACAGCCACAACGATGATCGCTGAACGCAACGTCGTTCTGCATAGCTGGTGCGTGCAGGCCGACTGGGATGCGCCGACGATCGTCGGCGGCCGCGGCGCGCATTTCTTCGACGCCGACGGGCGTGCTTATCTGGACATGAGCAGTCTCGCCGAGTGCAGCAATCTGGGACACCAGCATCCCGCAGTCGTACAGGCGATCCGCGAACAGGCCGAACGCCTGTGCTTCGTGACGAATGCCTGGGGTGCCGCGCCGCGCGCCGAGCTCGCGCAACTACTTCTCGAAAAATCCGGCTTCGAGGGCGGGCGCGTCTATTTCACGCTGGGCGGTGCCGATGCCAACGAGCATGCCGTGAAGTTCGCGCGCCAGGCGAGCGGCTTGCCCGACGGCATGATCGTAACTCGCGAGCGCTCGTATCACGGCGCGAGCTATGCAGCGATGGCCTGGTCGGGCGATGCACGCACGAGCGGGCGCAGCGAGCCGTTCGGCTCGATCAAAGTACCTGCGCCGTATGCCTACCGCTGTCCGTTCGGCAGCGCGACTGTCGAGGACTGCGCGACGCGCGCGGTCGCCGCGGTCGCGCAGGCGCTCGATGACAATGCCGGCCGTTGCGCGGCGGTGTTGATGGAAGCTGCTGCCGGTACCAACGGCATCGTGGCGCCGGATAATTACTGGCCGGCCTTGCGCGAAGTCACGCGCGACCACGGCGTCTGGCTGATCGCTGATGAAGTGATGAGCGCATTCGGCCGCTGCGGCGAATGGTTTGCCTGGCAGCGTTATGGCGAGGCCGGCCGTCCCGATCTGATGACGCTGGCCAAAGGGCTTACCGGCGCGCATCTGCCGCTAGGCGCGGTGGTGTTGGGCGCGCATATTGCGCAACGGCTCGAACACGAAATGCTTTACACCGGCCTCACCTACTGTGGCCATCCGCTGGCTTGCGCGGCCGGTCTTGCTGCCGTGCGCGCGTATGCCGACGAGGAACTGATCGAGCGCTCGCGGCGGCTCGGCGCGCACATGTTCGACGCACTGCGGGCCATGCAGGCCCGCGTGCCTGGCATCGGCGATGTGCGCGGCGGAGCGGGGCTGTTTGCCGTCATCGAGCTGGTGAAGCATCGTGCTACGCGCGAGCCGCTCGCGCCGTGGCCGCAAGCGCCGCCGGTACTGCAGCGGCTCGTCGCGCGCGCACGCGACGCCGGCGTATCGTTTGCCACGCGCGGCAATCTCATCATTCTCGCCCCGCCGCTCGTTATCGACGAAAACGACCTCGCCGATGCGCTAGTGTTGCTCGAACGCCTGCTTCGTGAATTGGAGAATCCATGAGCTTCAAACTGACCTACTCGACGATGTTCAATCCGCCGGCCGAGATGCATGAGCGTTTTGAGACGGCGTTGACCAATCTGAAATCCGGACTCGGCGCGACGCATGCGTTCTACATCGACGGCGCCGAAGTCAAAGGCACGACGCACGATCTGCGCAAGAGCCCGACCGATCAGCGCATGGTGCTCGGCAACTTTCCGGTCGCGAATGCCGCGGAAGCAACACGCGCGCTGGATGCCGCACATGCAGCCTTCCCCGGCTGGCAAGCCACGGCCGCCGGTGAACGCGTGCGCCTGATGAAACGCGCGGCCGCGCTGATCGAGGAACGCGTCTACGACATCGCGGCGGCGTTGTGCCTGGAAGTCGGCAAGAATCGCATGGAGGCGCTGGCCGACGCGCAGGAGACCGCAGATTTCTTCTCGCTCTATGCCGACGATTTCCTCAAGCACGACGGCTTCGATCACAAGTTGCCGGACGATCCGTCGACGGAATTCCGCGCCCACAACCGCAGCGTGGCGAAGCCCTACGGCGCATGGCTCGTGATCGCGCCGTACAATTTTCCGTTCGCGCTCGCCGGTGGACCGGTGGCGGCGGCACTCGTCACCGGCAACACCGTCGTACTCAAAGGCGCGACCGATACACCATGGGCCGGCCGCCTGCTTGCCGATACCTTGCGCGACGCCGGTTTTCCGCCCGGCGTGTTCAACTACGTCAGCGGCGGCGGCAGCGTCGCCGGCGAAGCGTTGATCGCGCACCCGCGCCTGGCCGGAGTGACATTCACCGGCTCGTACAACGTCGGCATGCATATTTATCGCACGCTGGCGAACGGACGCTATCCGCGGCCGTGCATCACCGAAATGGGTGGCAAGAATGCCTGCATCGTCACGGCGAACGCCGATCTGGAACGTGCGGCAAATGGCATCGTGCGTTCGGCCTATGGCCTGAGCGGGCAGAAGTGCTCGGCGACGTCGCGCTTGTACGTGGACGCAAGAGTCGCCGATGCGCTGACGGAAAAATTGTTGCAGAAAATCGGTGCATTGAAAGTGGGCGACCCCTCACAGCGCGAAAACTGGATGGGCCCCGTGACCACCGCCGGCGCATACTCGAATTACCAACGCTACAGCGAACAACTGCGCGGCGATGGCGGCAAGGTGCTGGCCGGTGCGCAGGTGCTGCGCGACGGCGATCTCGCGCACGGATTTTTTGTCGCGCCGACATTCGCCGAAGCACCCGCCTCGCATCCGCTGTTCGACGAAGAAATGTTTTCGCCGATCCTGATGCTCTGCCGCGTCAAGGACCGCGAGGAAGCGATGCGGCTGACCAATGCGTCGTCGCTCGGATTGACCGCCGGCTGTTTCGGCAGCGACGACGACGTCGATTATTTCTTCAACCACGTGGAGGCGGGCGTGACCTACGCAAACCGCGCGCAGGGCGCGACCACCGGCGCCTGGCCGGGTTATCAGCCGTTCGGCGGCTGGAAAGGTTCCAGCTCGAGTTGCAAGGGCATCGCGTCTTTCTATTATTTGGCGCAATACCTGCGCGAACAGTCGCAGACGCGGGTGGAATGAGCCCGCGTTTCGCCAGCCTGCACGATGTGATCGCGGAATTCGTGCGCGACGGGCAGACGCTTGCGCTGGAAGGTTTCACGCATCTGATCCCATTCGCTGCGGGTCATGAAATCATCCGCCAGGGCCGGCGCGATCTGCACCTGCTGCGCATGACACCCGATCTGATCTACGACCAGATGATCGGCGTCGGCTGCGCGCGTGCGCTGACGTTCTCATGGGGCGGTAATCCCGGCGTCGGTTCGCTGCATCGCTTGCGCGATGCGGTCGAGCACGGCTGGCCGCAGCCGTTGCAGATCCACGAGCATTCGCACGCCGGCATGGCCGCGGCGTATACGGCCGGCGCGGCGCGACTGCCGTTCGGCGTGTTGCGCGGTTATCTCGGTACCGATCTGCCGCGCGTCAACGACCAAGTGCGTGCGGTGATCTGTCCGTACACGGGCGAACGCTTGGCGACGGTGCCGGCATTGAATCCGGATGTGACGATCGTGCATGCGCAAAGCGCGGATGCGCAGGGCAACGTGCGTTTCGACGGCATCATCGGCGCGCAGAAGGAAGCGGCGCTCGCGGCGAAAACCTTGATCGTGACCGTCGAACGCATCGTCGACAGCCTCGGCGCGGCGATGAACGCGATCGTGCTGCCACACTGGGCGGTGAGCGCAATCGCCCACGTCCCGCTCGGCGCATATCCGTCGTATGCGCACGGCTGCTATGCGCGCGACAACGCGTTTTATCTGCGCTGGGACGAAATCTCCCGCGATCGCGACACGTTCAGCGCGTGGATGCAGCGGCATGTACTCGACAGCCGCGATCATGCGGACTTCATGCGCAGCCTGGAAAAGGCGGCGGCGTGAGCGACACCTATACCGCTGACGAGATGATGACGGTGGCCGCGGCGCGTCTGCTCTGGCCGGGCTGCGTCTGTTTCGTCGGTATCGGCGTGCCGTCCGCCGCCGCGAATCTCGCGCGGCTCACGCATGCGCCGGACATCGTATTGATCTACGAATCGGGAACGATCGGCACAAAACCTCATGTGCTGCCGCTGTCGATCGGCGACGGCGAACTCGCCGAGACCGCGACCGTGGTCGTGCCGCTGCCGGAAATATTCAGCTACTGGCTGCAGGCCGGACGCGTCGATGTGGGATTTCTCGGCGCGGCGCAGATGGACCGCCATGGCAATCTCAACACGACGATTGTCGGCGACTATGCGCAGCCGAAAACGCGTTTGCCGGGTGCGGGCGGCGCGCCGGAGATCGCCTGTCACGCGCGCCAGACCTTCGTCGTGCTGAAGCAGTCGCCGCGCAGCTTCGTCGAACGGCTCGACTTTCGCACCAGCGCCGGCTTCCTCGGTGGCGGCGGCGAACGCGAGACGCTAGGCGTGAGTGGCGCCGGCCCACAAGTGGTAATCACCGACATGGGTGTGCTGAAACCGGATCCGGTAACACGCGAGCTGACGCTGACGGCGCGCTACGCGAGCATCAGCATCGAACAGATCAAAGCCGCGACCGGATGGCCGCTCAAGGTCGCCGACCAAATCGATGTCGTGCCGCCGCCGGCACATGCGGAACTTGCAGTATTGCGCGATCTCAACGAGCGCACGCGGCGTGCGCACGCGCAGGCGTGGGCAGCGGCCTGAACTGATGGAGACGAACATGAGCGAAGTCGCGGCGAAATCGCCTATCACACCGGCTCGCCGCATTCACACGGCATTGCCGGGTCCGAAAGCGCGGGCGCTGATCGAACGCGATGCGGCGGTTGTCTCGCCCTCGTATCCGCGCGATTACCCATTCGTCATGTCGCACGGCCGCGGCGCCGAGGTCTGGGACGTCGACGGCAACCGTTTCCTCGACTTCGCCGCCGGTATCGCGGTGTGTTCGACCGGGCACGCGCATCCGGAAATCGTTGCCGCGATCAAGGGCGCGGCGGATCGCTTCCTGCACATCTCGTCGGACTATTGGCACGAAGCGCAAGTCGCGCTAGCCGAGAAGATCGCTGCGCTGGCACCCATGCGCGAGCCGGTCATGAGCTTTTTCTGCCAGTCCGGCACCGAAGCGGTCGAGGCGGCGCTCAAGCTCGCGCGCTACGTGACCGGGCGCTCGCGATTCATCGGTTTTCTCGGCGGATTCCATGGCCGCACGATGGGTTCGCTCGCCTTCACCTCGAGCAAGTACACCCAGCAGCAGGGTTTCTTCCCGACCATGCCCGGCGTCACGCACGTGCCGTATCCAAACAGGTACCGGCCGCTGTTCGCCGGCGCCGATCAGGGTCAGGCCGTACTCGACACATCGAGAACGTGCCTGTTCGCGTGCAATGTTCCGTCAAGCGAAGTCGCTGCCGTTCTGGTCGAGCCGGTGCAGGGCGAAGGCGGCTACCTCGTGCCGCCGGATGGATTTCTCGCCGGATTGCGCGCGCTGTGCGATCGCCACGGGATATTGCTGATTGCCGACGAAGTGCAGTCCGGTGTCGGCCGCACCGGCAAAATGTTCGCCTGCGAGCACTGGGGCGTTGCGCCGGACATCATGACGCTCGCGAAAGGTCTCGGCTCGGGCATGCCGATCGGCGTTACGGTGGCAAAACGCCGCATTATGGAAAAGTGGAAACGCGGCGCGCACGGCAATACATACGGCGGCAATCCGTTGTGTTGCGCAGCGGCGCTGAAAACACTGGAACTCGTCGAGGGCGGCTATGTCGCGAACGCTGAGAAGGTCGGCGCTTACTTCATCGAGCGCCTGCGTGAATTGCAGCAGCGCCAACCCGCGATCGGCGACGTGCGCGGCAAGGGCCTGATGATCGGTATCGAGCTGGTGGATCCGGTGACGCACGCGCCGGCAAGGCAACTGTGCGACGCGGTGATCACGCGGGCGTTCCACAACGGCTTGCTGCTGTTGTCGTGCGGCACAAGCACGGTGCGTTTCATGCCGCCGTTGATGATTTCGACAAGCGATGTCGACGATGCAATGACATTGCTCGAGGTCGCACTCCGCGAAGCGCAAGCGCAATGAACCGCCTTGCAGGCATGCTCTTCGGGCTCGCATTGAGCGCTTCCGCACAGGCCGATCGCGTGCGTGTGCTGCCGCAGATCGACCTGCCGCACGACTACTACTTCCGCGAGATGTATCTGCCGCAGCTGACGACCGGGCCATCGGCGTTGGCGTTCTCGCCGGATGGCCGCGAGCTGATCTATTCGATGGCAGGTTCGCTTTGGCGGCAGAAAATCGGCAGCGAGAGCGCGACCGAAATCACCCACGGCGACGGTTACGATTATCAGCCGGACTGGTCGCGCGACGGCCGCCATGTCGTGTTCGCGCGCTATGCGCACGATGCGATCGAACTATGGCAGATGGATCTGAAAAGCGGGCGCGAAAGCGCGTTGACGCATGGCGGCGCGGTCAATGTCGAGCCGCGCTATGCACCCGATGGCAAACGCATTGCCTACGTGTCGACTGCCGGCACGGGTCACTTCAATCTGTTCGTTGCCGGCATCCGTGCGGATGCGCTGGGTCCACCACAAGCTATCGTCCACGAACGCAAGAGTGAGATCAGCCGCTACTACTATTCGGCATGGGACCATGCGCTGAGTCCGGCTTGGACACCGGACGGCAAGTCGATCGTCTACGTCGGCAATCACGACGTAGCGTATGGCACCGGCGGCCTGTGGAAGGCCGATCTCGAAACGCCGAACGATGCCAGACTCCTGCTCGCAGAAGAAACCGCGTGGCGGGCACGCCCGGAAGTTTTGCCCGACGGCAAGCGCGTGCTGTTCGCGAGCTATCACGGTCGGCAATGGCATCAACTATGGCTGACGACACTCGACGGCGCGCAACCGCTGCCGCTGACGTTCGGCGACTTCGATCGCACCGGCGCGCGCGTGTCCCCGGATGGAACGCGCATCGCGTACATCAGCAACGAGGACGGCAACGATTCGCTGTGGCTGCAGGAACTCGTCGGCGGCTCGCGGCAACGCATCGCCGCGAAGGATCGCCACTACAAGGTGCCGTTCGGCGAGGTGACTGTCTCGGTGCGCGCTGAGAACGTTTCCGTGCCCGCGCGCATCAGCGTGCTCGGCGCTGACGGTCGCGCCTACGCGCCGTCCGAGCGCTGGATGCATGCCGACGATGGCTTCGATCGCGGTGTACAGGCATTCGAGAATCACTACTTCCATTGCCCCGGCACGTGCACGCTGATGCTGCCGCGCGGCAAGGCGACTATCACAATTGCGCGCGGCCTCGACTACGCGATCGAGACGCGCGAGATTGAGATCGGCGCGAAACCGGCGCGCGTCGACATCGGCTTGCGCAGCATTGCGCTGCCGCAGCGTTACGGCGCCTGGACCAGCGCCGACTTGCATGTGCACATGAATTACGGCGGGCACTATCGGCACACCTTGGATTCACTGGCCGAGCAGGCACGCGCCGAACACCTCGACGTACTGCACGAACTCGTCGTCAACAAGGAAGAGCGCTTTCCCGATATCGCGACGTTTTCGACCCAGCCGTTCGTGCGCGACGGCGTGACGATCCTGCAAGGTCAGGAGTATCACACCAGCTACTGGGGTCACCTCGGCATCCTGCAACCCGACGATCATCTGCTGTTGCCGGGATTCTCGGCTTACGCACTCAGCGCGCTCGCGAGTGCGTATCCGTACAACGGCGTGATCGCCGACCTCGGTCACGTGCAGCATGCGTTGATCGGCTACGTGCATCCGTTCGACGAACGCGTCGATCCGGACAAAGCCGCGAGCCTGACCAATGCGCTGCCGGCCGATGTCGCACATGGCAAGGTCGACTACTACGAAGTCGTCGGCTTCTCCGATCACAAGGCGAGCGCCGAAGTCTGGTACAAATTGCTCGACCTCGGCTTCCGTCTGCCCGCGGGGGCGGGCACGGATGCAATGGGCAATTACGCTTCGTTGCGCGGGCCGGTCGGCATGAACCGCGTGTTCCTCAACGTGGCTGCGTCGGCGTCGCCGATGCAGCTCAAGGAGGCACTGCGCGCCGGCCATACCTTTGCAACGAACAGCGCGCTGCTCGCCTTCGAGATTGACGGACGCAGACCCGGCGACGCCGTCGATCTCGACGCGGCGAAATCGCTGCCGTATCACGCCAGCCTGCGTTCGCTGGTGCCGATCGATCATCTCGAAGTTATCTACAATGGGCGTGTCTACGCGACGCTTGCGCTCGATGCTGCGCGCACTTCCGTCGATATCGATGGCGTACTCGATCTTGGCGAAAGCGGCTGGGTCCTGATGCGCGCATGGAATGACCACGCCAATGCGCACGTGCAAGACATTTATCCCTACGCGACGACGAGCCCGATTTACGTGCGCATGCGTGGCTCGATCCCGAAGTATCCGGACGATGCAAAGTTCTTCATGCGCTGGCTCGATCGCGCACTCGAATCGGCCGCGGCGCGTACCGATTACAACAGTGCTCATGAGAAGGCGGACACGCTCGATTACTTGCGGTCCGCGCGCGCAAAGTTCGAAGCGATGCACTAGTATGGCCGTCTAAATTCCTGCAAACCGTTGCGAGCCGCCATGAGCACCACGACACCTCTGCGTTATGCCAATACCCGTCCGGAAGTTCACGCCGAACAGGCGCGCACGCTGCCGGCCCAGTACTACACGGATCCCGCGCTGTTCCAGCGCGAGCTGCGCGCGGTGCATTACGAGATGTGGCTGCATGCCGGCCGCAGTGAACAGCTGCCGGAATCCGGCAGTTATTTCCGCGTGCAGTTCGCCGGCGTCGACGTCGTCGTGCTGCGCAACGAAAGCGGCGAGGTCAGCGCGTTCCACAACACCTGCCGCCACCGCGGCACGCTGCTGTGCAAGGAACACGAAGGCCGCGTGCCCGGCAAGATCCGCTGCCCGTATCACGCCTGGACCTACGCCCTCGACGGCAAGCTGATCAGCGCGCCGAACATGGAGAAGGTGCAGGGCTTCGAGCGCGCGGACTATCCGTTGAACAGCGTCGCCACCGCGGTCTGGGACGGGCATATTTTCATCAATCTGTCGAAGCAGCCGCAGCCATTTCACGATTACCTCGCCGGACTCGACACCAAGTTCACGCCGTGGGGAATGGAACAACTCGTGCGTGTCGAACGCAAGGTCTATCACCTGCAGGCGAACTGGAAACTGGTGATTCAGAATTATTCCGAATGCCTGCATTGTCCGATCGTGCATCCGCTGCTCAACAAGCATTCGCACTACATGAGCGGCGACAACGAGCCGCCGCAGCCGACCTATCTCGGCGGGCGCATGGATCTGCGCGACGGCGTGAAGACGCTGTCGATGGACGGCCAGACCAATCGCGATCCATTGCCAGGACTTTCGGCGGAGGATAGGCGCCACGTTTACTACTACTGCCTCTTGCCGCAACTGCTGCTCAACCTGCATCCGGATTACATGCTGACGTTTCAGCTCTGGCCGATGGCGGTGGACCGCACCGACATCGTCTGCGAGTGGGCCTTCCACCCCGACGCGATCGCAAAATCCGATTTCGATCCGAGCGACGCGATCGATTTCTGGGATCTGACGAACAAGCAGGACTGGGAACTCTCCGATCTCGCGCAGGCCGGCATCTCCACGCGCGGCTATCAACCGGGCCCGTATTCCAATCGCGAAGAACTGTTGATGGGGCTCGACCGGTTCGTGCTCGAGCGTCTCGCCCGGCTCGATGCTGCGGGGACGCGCGGGTGACCGCGCGGCGCGTATGCGGATTCCTCGCAGGGATTCTTTGCGCCAGCATTGCTCAGGCCGCCGGCGTCGTCGTGCACGCCGGGCATGTGCTCGATGTCGAACACGGCAAGCTGCTCGACGACCAGGCAATCGTTATCGAGGACGGCAAGATAGTTCGCGTCGGCAAGTTCGAGGCGAGTGCTGGCTCGACCGTGATCGATTGGTCGCAGTACACCGTGTTGCCGGGCCTCATCGATCTGCACACGCATCTCGTCGACGAACTGCAATCGGCGAACATCGCCGCACCGCTGCTTAGCACCAGCGCACAGGACGTCCTGCGTGGCGTGCGGCACGCGCGCGACACGCTGCGTGCCGGCTTCACGACCGTGCGCGACGTCGGCACCTGGCGCGGCTTTACCGATGTCGCATTGCGCGACGCGATCAACGACGGCACGGTCGAAGGTCCGCGCATGTTCGTCGCCGGCGCCTACATCACGGTCAGTGGTGGCGGCGGCGAAGTCACCGGGCTGGCGCCCGATATCGCCATTCCCGCCGACTTTCGCCGCGGCGTTGCCAATTCCGTCGATGAAGTGCGCCAGCGCGTGCGTGAGATTCTCAACAATCGCGCGGATCTGATCAAAGTCATCGCGACCGGCGCAGTACTCACCGCCGGCACCGAGCCCGGTGCGCCGGAATTCTCCGAAGCGGAGATCCGCGCCGCGGTCGAAGAGGCCAAGTTGCGCGGCGCTTTCGTCGCTGCGCACGCGCATGGCGCCGAAGGCATCAAGCGCGCGGTGCGCGCCGGCGTGCGTACGATCGAGCACGCTTCGTATCTGGACGACGAAGGTATCGCGCTGATGAAACAGCACGGCACCTGGCTGGTGGCCGACGTCTACAACGGCGATTACATCGACGTGGTCGGCCATCGCGAGCACTGGCCCGAAGAAATCCTGCGCAAGAACACCGAGACGACGCAGACGCAGCGCGACGGTTTTGCCAAGGCCGTCAAAGCGGGCGTCAACATCGCGTTCGGCACCGACGCGGGCGTCTATCCGCACGGCGACAACGCGCGTCAGTTCGCCTACATGGTGAAGTACGGCATGACGCCGCTGCAGGCGATCCGCGCGGCGACGCTCGATGCCGCGCGTGTGCTCGGGCACGACAAGGAGTTCGGCTCGATCGCGGTCGGCAAGTCCGCTGACATGATCGCAGTCGCCGGCGCCCCGCTCGCCGATGTGCGCGTGCTCGAACACGTCAAAGCCGTGATCAAGCAAGGTGCACCGGTGTGCGGGACCGAAACGGTCAAGTGCCGCGAGATCGCGCCGTGACGACCGCTCCGCGCGAGCGCCAGCTCGGTTTCTGGATGTGCACGGCGCTGGTCGTCGGCAACATGATTGGCGCGAGCGTATTTTTGATTCCGGCGTCGCTCGCGCCGTACGGTCTCAACAGCGTCGTGGCCTGGTTGGTCACCGCGGTCGGCGCGCTGTTCGTCGCCGCCGTGTGCGCAGCGCTGGGACGCGTGTTTCCGACAGGCTGCGGCGCCTACGATTATTCGCGCGTCGCCTTCGGCGAACTCGCCGGCTTCGTCGTCGCCTGGGGCTACTGGATCTCGATCTGGGTCAGCAATGCGGCGATCGCGACCGGTTCGGTGAGTTATCTCAGCGATTTTTTCCCGGCCATCGCCACGCAGCCGGTTTCGGCGCTGGCCACGATCGCAGTGATCTGGAGCCTCACCGGCGTGAATATCTACGGCACGCGCACTGCCGGTTCCGTGCAGATGGTGACGACGGCACTGAAAATCGTGCCGCTGGTCGCGGTCGCTGGCCTTGGCGTGTTCCTGTTCGTCGCGGGGGATCCAGCGTTGACCCGCTCGCTGCACGGTCCGCTGCATTTCAGCGTCGATGCGATCACAGCCGCGGCGACGCTGACCTTGTTTTCATTTCTCGGCCTGGAATCGGCGACGATTCCGGCCGGCAAGGTCATCGATCCCGAACGCACGATTCCACGCGCAACGATCATCGGCACGTTCGCAACTGCGGTGATCTATGTGCTCGCCTGCACGAGCGTTTTGCTGCTGGTTCCATCGGCAACACTGGCGCAATCGCACGCGCCGTTTGCCGACGTGGCGCGGATGTTCTGGGGCGAAGGCGCCGCGAAAGCCATCGCCGTATTCGCGGTGATTTCCGCAGTCGGTGCGCTGAACGGCTGGATCCTGCTGCAGGGTGAGCTGCCGTTTCACATGGCGCGGCAGGGCATGTTCCCGACCATTTTCGCGCGCGAAACCGCGCGGCATACGCCGGCCGTTTCGCTGTGCATCGGCAGCGCGCTGACCAGCGTCCTGATCCTCATGAATTCCGCGCGCTCGATGGTCGAGCTGTTTAGCTTCATGGTGCTGCTCGGCACGGCCGCGTGTCTGATCATGTATCTGATGTCAGCGCTGGCGGTGCTGAAATTGCTCCGCCGCGGTGCGTTGCCGCTGGCAGCTCCGCGCGCGGTTTGGCTCGCCGCCATCGCCGTGATCGCGACGCTCTATTCGCTATGGGCGATTTATGGCGCCGGCTTGAGCACCGATGCCAAGGCCTGCGGCGGCGAGCTCATCTGCTGGATGCCGTGGCTCGAGAATCCGGCTATCCTCGGCATCCTGCTGACGCTATCGGGGATCCCGGTGTACTACCTTATGCCGAGGAACGTCGCGAAGCCGGCAGCCGCACAAAACCTATAGAGCCGGGGAATGTTCGAACTCAAGCGCACGCCGTTTCATGAGCGCACGTCGCGCCTGTCCTTGCCGCAGAACTGGCGGCGCTGGGCCGGTTACATCGTCGTCGGCTCGTACGATCTCGTACTCGATCGCGAATACTGGGCGATCCGCGACGCCGCGGCGCTGATCGACATCACGCCGTTGATGAAATACATCATCGAAGGTCCCGATGCTGCGAAGCTGCTGCACCGCATGACGCCGCGCGATGTGTTGAAGATGGCAGTGGGCCAGGTGTTCTACACCGGTTGGTGCGACGACGACGGCAAGTTGCTGGACGACGGCACGATCTCGCGCCTGTCGGAAACCAAATTCCGCCTGACCTCGGCCGAACCCTCGCTGCGCTGGCTGGCGATGAACGCGGTCGGCATGGACGTGACGATCACCGAGGTGACCGACCAGGTCGGCGCGCTGAGTCTGCAGGGGCCGAAGTCGCGCGTCATCCTCAACAAGGTCTGCGCCAAGTCGCTCGACAAGCTCAAATTCTTCCGTTTGATCGAGACGAAACTGGCTGGCGTTCCGGTGACGATCTCGCGCACCGGCTACACCGGCGATCTGGGTTACGAGATCTGGATGGATGCGGGTTCCGCGTTGAGAGTCTGGGACGCGCTGATCGAAGCCGGCCGCGACTACGGCATCGTGCCCTGCGGCATCCTGGCGATGGACATGGCGCGCGTCGAAGCTGGCCTGTTCATGATCGACGTCGATTACACCGCAACGAATCACGCCTGGATTCCCGGACAGAAATCCACGCCGTTCGAAATGGGTCTGGGCTGGACTGTCGCGCTCGACAAGCCCGGCTACTTCGTCGGCCGCCGCGCGCTCGAGTGCGAACACGAACAAGGCTCGGCCTGGAAGCTCGTCGGGCTCGAGATCGAATGGGAAGGGCTGGAGAAACTCTATGCCAGCGTCGGCCTGCCGCCGCAGATCCCGGGCATGGCCATGCGCGCGAGCCTGCCGGTCATGCACGAAGGCGAACAGATCGGCTACGCCTCGACGAGCACCTGGTCGCCGGTGCTGAAGAAATACATCGCGCTCGCGCACCTGCAGCGGCCGCATTTTGAGCCGGGGACGCGTGTGCATATGGAAGTGACGGTCGAGCACCATCGCCTGCATGCGCCGGCAACGGTGGTGAAGACGCCGTTTTACGAACCGGAATGGAAGCGCAAGTGATGGCTGCCAATCAGTACGACGCCATCGTCATCGGCGCGGGCCACAATGGCCTGGTCGCGGCCGCGTATCTCGCTCGCGCGGGCAAGAAAGTCGTGATCCTCGAACGCCGCGAAATCGTCGGCGGCGCGGCGATGACGGAGGAGATTTTTACGGGCTATCGTTTCACCG
>Ga0207680_10000258_pt1 | contig 25434 bp, 22 predicted proteins | sample KBSS23metaG_FD_184321 | JGI IMG/M metagenome (GOLD analysis project Ga0207680, IMG submission 184321) | Switchgrass rhizosphere microbial communities from Kellogg Biological Station, Michigan, USA - KBS S2-3 metaG (SPAdes) (version 2) | ecosystem: Host-associated > Plants > Roots > Rhizosphere...
GCGCGAGTGCGAACAGGACCTGCTCGGCGGGGTCGATTACCTGCATAGCGCATTTTCGAATCTGATGTCGAACGCGGTGCGCTACACGCCGGCCGGCGGCACGATCGAGATATCCTGGCGCGCGCTTCCCGACGGCGGCGCGCGTTTCGCCGTCGCCGATACCGGCGTCGGCATCCCGGCCGAACATCTGCCGCGCATCAGCGAGCGCTTCTACCGCGTCTCCACCAGCCGTTCGCGCGACACCGGCGGCACCGGCCTCGGCCTTTCGATCGTCAAGCATGTGCTGCAGGTGCACGACGCGCGCCTGGAAATCGAAAGCAAGGTCGGCGTCGGCAGCACCTTCAGCGGCGTATTCGGCAAGGAAAGGCTGCTCGCGCCCGAAGGTCTGGGTGATTCGCCGAGCGTCCGCACCGGCACGCTATGAGAGTGGGCGACGACGACTTCCATAGCTTGTCATTCCGTCATGCCGGCAATCCCTGCCGGCATGACGTACCCTATATCATGCCGTGATGCTCTCGCCCACTCCCAATCTGCAAGCGCCGGAGCTGTATCTCAACCGCGAACTGGCGCAGCTCGAGTTCAATTTCCGCGTGCTCGCGCAGGCGCAGGACGCGTCGATGCCCCTGCTTGAGCGGATGCGCTTCATGTGCATCGCGAACTCGAACCTCGACGAATTCTTCGAAGTGCGCGTGGCGATCCTGCGCCATCACGTGGCGTTCGGCGATGCGCGTCCCGGTGCCGATGGCCTGGCGCCGAGCGAAGTGCTCGTGCGCATCCGGGCACGCGCGCAGGAACTCGTCAGTGCGCAATACACGTTGTGGTCCGACGGCTTGCTGCCCGAACTCGCTCGCGAAGGGATTCGCTTCGTCGAGCGCAAACGCTGGACGGTGAAGCAGAAGCGCTGGTTGCAGGGTTATTTCCAGAACGAGGTGCTGCCGGTGCTGTCGCCGCTCGGATTGGATCCGGCGCATCCGTTCCCGCGCATCCTCAACAAGAGCCTCAACGTCATCGTCGCATTGCGCGGCAAGGACGCGTTCGGCCGCGAAGGCGACATGGCGCTGGTGCGCGCGCCGCGCTCGCTGCCGCGCATCGTGCGCCTGCCGCAGGAAGTCAGCACGCAGCCCTACGAGTTCGTGTTTCTGTCGAGCATCCTGCTCGAGTTCGTCGATGAACTGTTTCCCGGCATGCGCGTCAAGGGTGCGTACACGTTCCGCGTCACGCGCAACAGTGAGCTGACCGTCGATGAAGAGGACGTGGAGAATCTGGCACACGCGCTGCGCGACGAGCTGCGCGGGCGCGGCTTCGCCAAGGCCGTGCGGCTGGAGATCGACGACGCGTGCCCGAAGACGATCGCCGATTTTCTCATGCGCAATTTCGAACTCGGCGAAACCGAAGTCTATCGCTGTGCCGGACCGGTCAACATCCATCGCGTCACCGCGATCTACGATCAGGTCGAGCGCGCGGACCTGAAATTCCCGAAGTTCACCCAGCGCATCTGCAGTGCCGTGGCGAGCGAACGCAACATGTTCGAGGCGATCGCCGAACGCGACATTCTGCTGCACCATCCGTTCGAATCGTTCAGCGCCGTGATCGAACTGGTGCGTCAGGCCAGCGTCGATCCGGACGTGCTGGCGATCAAGCAGACCCTATACCGGACCGGTCCGGATTCGCCGCTCGTGACCATGCTGATCGACTCCGCAAGGGCCGGCAAGGACGTCACAGTGGTCGTCGAATTGCGCGCGCGCTTCGACGAAGAGCAGAACATCCAGTTGGCGAACCGCCTGCAGGAAGCCGGCGTGCAGGTCGTCTATGGCGTGGTCGGCTACAAGACGCATGCGAAGATGCTGCTGATCGTGCGCCGCGAAAAAGGCTCGCTGCGACGCTACGTGCATCTGTCGACCGGCAATTACCATCAGATCACTTCGCGCATCTACACCGACTTCGGCCTGATGACGGCCGATGCCGACATCGGCAGCGATACGCACAAACTGTTCCAGCAGATTTCCGGCCTCGGGCCCGTCATCGAACTCAAGCGCCTCTGGCAATCGCCGTTTACGCTGCATCAGTGGGTATTGCAGACGATCGAGCGCGAAATCGCGCACGCGCAGGCCGGCCGGCCGGCGCGCATCGTCGCCAAGATCAATGCGCTCAACGAGGCGAGTGTCGTCGAGCTTCTGTACAAGGCTTCCTGCGCCGGCGTGCAGATCGATCTGATCGTGCGCGGCGCCTGTACCCTGCGCCCCGGCGTACCGGGAGTTTCGGAAAACATCCGCGTGCGCTCGATCGTCGGCCGTTTCCTCGAACACAGCCGCGTGTACTGGTTCGCGAACGGCGGCCACGCCGAAATCTATTGCGCCAGCGCGGACTGGATGGAGCGCAACCTGCTGCGGCGTATCGAAGTATGTTTTCCCATCCTCGATGCGGAGCTCGCGCAACGCGTTTACGCCGAAGCGCTGGAGAACTATCTCGCCGACAACACCCAGGCCTGGCTGCTGCACGCGGATGGCAGTTATACGCGCGCGACGCCCGGCGCAGACATGCCGCATTCGGCGCAGCAGTCGTTGCTGGCGAAGATTTGCTGACAGCAGCAATATTCAAAGCCGCCATGGCACAATGCGCGCCATTGCGCTGAACACGAAGGGAATAGCGGATGCCCGACGCCCACGACGCACCCATCCGCGAAGGCGACCTGATGGCCGCTGTCGATCTGGGGTCGAACAGCTTCCACCTCGTGGTCGCCCGTTACGAGCACGGCGAGCCGCGCGTGATCGACCGCTTGCGCGACAGCGTGCGTCTGGCTGCCGGCCTCAAACCCGACGGCAGCCTCGACCAGGCGCGTCTTGATAGAGCGCTCGCCTGTCTCGCCCGCTTCGGTCAGCGCCTGCGCGGACTGACCTCCGATCGCGTGCGCGCAGTGGCCACGAACACCGTGCGCCGTCTCAGCCTGCCCGAACGCTTTCTCGTGCCTGCCGAGGACGCGCTCGGTCACCCGATTGAAGTCGTCTCCGGCCGCGAGGAAGCGCGCCTGATCTATCTCGGCGTCGCCCACGGCATCCCGGATTCCCCGCAGCGGCGCCTGGTCATCGACATCGGCGGCGGCAGCACCGAATTCATCATCGGCCAGCACTTCGACGCGCTGGAGAAGGAAAGCCTGCAGGTCGGCTGCGTCGCCAGCACGTTGCGCTTTTTTGCTGACGGCAAGCTGTCGGCGAAACGCTGGCAGCAGGCACAGACCGAGATTTCGGTGGAATTGCAGCAGTTCGCGGCCGATTACCGCACCTATGGCTGGGTCGATGCGATCGGCTCATCCGGCACCATCCGCGCCATCGGCAACGTGCTGCAGGCGACCGGTTGGTGCGATACCGGCATCACTCGCCAGGCGCTCGAAAAACTGCGCGATGCGGTGATCGACTGTGGAAACGTGGACAAGCTGAATCTGCCCGGCTTGCCCGAGGAGCGCGCACCGGTGTTCGCCGGCGGCGTGGCCGTCCTCGAGGCAAGTTTTGCCGCGCTGGATCTGAAACAGATGCGCGTTTGCGACACGGCGATGCGCGAAGGCCTGCTCTACGACATGATCGGCCGCGCCGAGCACCGCGACCCGCGCGCCGCGAGCATCGCCGCCCTGGCGCAGCGCTACGCGGTCGACCGCGCGCACGCAGCTCGCGTGGAAGCCACCGCGCTGACGCTGTTCGATCAGGTGGCCGACGACTGGAAGCTTGGCCACGCCGAACGCGACTGGCTCGGCTGGGCCGCCCGCGTGCATGAAATCGGCCTGGCCATTGCGCACAGCCAGTACCATCTGCACGGCGCTTACATCGTCGAGCATTCGGACCTGGCCGGTTTCGCGCGCCACGAGCAGCAGATGCTGGCCACGATCATCAGCTGCCACCGGCGCAAACCCGATCCCGCCGAACTGCATGTATTGCCCGAGCGCCTGCATCTTCCGGCCGCCCGGGCCACGGCGCTGCTGCGCCTGGCGGTGCTGCTGCAGCGCAGCCGCGGCACCGATCCGCTGCCGAAGCTCAAGCTCGCCGCCGACGGCAAGACGCTGCAGCTCAATCTGCCGAAGAGCTGGCTCGATGCGCATCCGCTCACGCGTGCGGATCTCGAACAGGAAAGGGATTACCTGAAGCAGCTGGAAATCCGTTTGCGCGTGGGCGAACTGGGCAAGGGATGACCGGTCGCCCCTCGCCGCGTATCATCAACACCGATTTTTCAGGAGACTCAGACTATGTTCAAACAGATCCTCTGCGCGTTCGCCCTGCTCGCTCCGATGGCCCTTGTTGCCGCTGAGCAGCCGGCCAAGAAAACAGAAGCCCAGCCCAAACCGGCAGCCGCGGAAGTTGCCGCACCGGCGAACAATCCGAAAGTGTTGCTGCATACGAGCATGGGCGACATCACGGTCGAACTCTACGCGGACAAGGCGCCGAAGACGGTCGAGAATTTCCTGCAATACGTGAAGGAAGGCTTCTACGACGGTACGGTGTTCCACCGCGTGATCGCCAACTTCATGATCCAAGGTGGCGGCATGACCAAGGACATGGTGGAAAAACGCAAACATGCCCCGATTCGCAATGAAGCGAACAACGGCGTGTCCAATCTGCGCGGCACGCTCGCGATGGCGCGCACCGCCGATCCAAACTCGGCCGCTGCGCAGTTCTTCATCAATGTTGTCGACAATAAGATGCTCGACTACAAAGCCGACGCGAACGGTGTGGTCACGTGGGGCTATTGCGTGTTCGGCAAAGTAGTCGACGGCATGGATACCGTCGACAAGATCAAGGCGGTCGAAACCGGCGCACAGGCTCCGTTCCAGACTGATGTGCCGAAGACGCCGGTAGTCATCGAAAAAGTCACCCTGCTCTAGCAACTGCGCGCCGCCGCCCGCACTATCGGGCGGCGGATTGCCGATGCCGACTCTTTTCATTTCCGATCTGCACCTGGACGACGCCCGTCCGCAGATCACGGATTTGTTCGTGCACTTTCTGGCGAACGAGGCGCGTGCGGCCGACGCGCTGTATATCCTCGGCGATCTGTTCGAGAGCTGGATCGGCGATGACGAAGAAGCGCCGCTCGCCATGCGCGTCGCACAGGCGCTGCGCGGCCTGCGCGACAGCGGTGTCCCGATCTACTTCATGCACGGCAACCGCGATTTCCTGCTCGGGGAAGATTACGCCGCGCGCGCCGGAATGAGTCTGCTGGCCGATCCCACCGTGATCGATTTGCACAGCGAGCGCACGCTGCTGATGCACGGCGACACACTATGCACGGATGACGTGGAGTATCAGAAATTCCGCACGCTAGTGCGCAACCCGAATTGGCAGCAGCAGTTTCTGGCCAAGCCACTCGCCGAACGCCGTGCGTTCGCGGCTCAGGCGCGCGGCGAAAGCCGCAAGCAGACGGCGATGAAAGCCGCCGAGATCATGGACGTCAATCAGGGCGCAGTCGAATCAGCGCTGCGCGCGCACGGCGTGTGCCGGCTGATTCACGGCCATACCCATCGTCCGGCAACACACCGATTCGATCTGGACGGAAAAGCCGCCGAGCGCATCGTGCTCGGCGACTGGTATGAGCAAAGCAGCGTATTGAGAATCTAGGCCGCCTATTTCGCTACGACTTTCTGCGCACCGGTGAGTTGCTGTTTGTGGCCGTCGTTGTAGAGGATGCCGATGTAATACCAGTAGGTCTTGCCTGACGTGGCGCTGGTGTCACGCCATTGGTAACTGACAGAGTCCTGACTTTGCGCTGTCGATGGAATCGACTTTTGATTCAACAACACGAATGGTCCGTTCTCGTCGCTTGAGCGGAAGATCTGAAAACCGTGAATCGCCTGGCCGTTGGCGATCGTCCATTTCAGCAGCGGGCCGGTGCCCGGCGGCGGCGCGACATTCGTGTTGGCGGCCGTGCTGACCGCTGCCTTGACCGCATGCTGCAAATCAAGCGACTTGGTTGGCGATTGACCCTCGCCGCTGACAGTTTCCTGCGCTGCGCGCATCTCGTCGAGGTTTTTGACCTTGGAATCCTTCGGCACTAGCAAACCCCAGACCGCAAGATGCAGACGCTGATGGAACTCCGGCAGTTCGATCCAAACGTGACCCTTGATCGAACCCGGCTGCTGGTCCTCTACCTTCAACACGAGCATCTGACAGGTGCCGCCAGTTTTTTCGCAGGGCTCGAGTTGCGTCGTGCCGTGCATGCCTTCGAGTTCTATCTTGCCAACCTGAAACGCCTTTTTACCGTGCAGCGGAACGTGGAACTCGTGCGGTGCCCCGATGCGCATGAGGCTCATATCGAGCGGATTGGAGGCCGGCACAACCTCGCCGTGCACGTCGGCCTTGACTTCGATCCATGCTTGCGACTGCTGCGGCGCGTTGATCATCACCTTGACGAAGTCTGCGTGAAGACCCCAGCCGGCATCCGCTTTGACCGTGGCGGAAAGAGTCTTGCCGTCCGCACCGATGCTGGCGTCAAGCCAAGCCGGTGCTTCCAGAACCTTGGTGATCTTCAACTCGGCAACGTCGTGGCTGGAAAGCTCAACTGATTTGCGCGACGGCTCGCCAAAGGATTTGACCACGCCGAAATCGATCTGCGGACGCGCGTCGTCGAGCACGGTGACGACAAACGCGCCGGCCGCCGCGGAACGCTCTTCGTGACCGCGCTCATCGGTGTGGAACTGGATCTTGTGGGTGCTCGCTGCGAAGCCGTTGCTGCTGTCGATCTTGACCTTGAGGTAGGCGTGCGCGTGCGCGGCAATGGTCAACGTGGCCGGTTCAGCACTGTCGCCCTCTTTCGTCGCCTTGACATCGAATACACGAATCGGCTTATCGCCATCGTTGCTCAGCGTGACATCGCATTCGGCATGGTTGAACGCATACATCTCACTCACCTGACAGTTCTCGATCGCAAGATGCGATGGATCGGCTGCGGTCGTGACAATGGCGCCGAAAAGGTACGGGAGAATCGCAATCATCGATCGTTTCCTGTGCGCAGTGCATGCACCAAAAAAAAACCCACCCCGCAGAGGGTGGGTTTTCTAACCTAAACGCCAATCTTAGTTGACGGAGAACTTTTCCAGCTTGACCGGCAGCGGTCCCGTCCAGCTCAGGCTATAAGCTCCGCAAGCCCCATCAGCCACGTTACCGACGAAAATGAAGTATGTACCGGCGGCGTCGCCTGAACGGTCAGCCGTCGAAACGGGCGTCGTGGCGTTCAAACCCGACACGTCGTCCATGCAGGTGGTGTTCGAGGCACATGTCGTGCTGATAGTCGCCAGTTCCGGCGTAAAGTTGCCCAGCGGATCGACCGTGAACACCAAGGGGCTGGCATGGGGGGTGCCCAGCGTGTACTGGTAAACATCGATGCCGCCGCCACCCAAAGTATCCGAATTCGCACAGATGGCGGTCAATGCCAGGTTATTGTTGCAGTTGTTGCCGCTCACCGTCTGGGAACCGGAACCCGCTGCCAAAGTGCCCTGAATCGACGGGCAAGCCTGGGCGCCAGCGTATTGACTGAAGCATAGACCGAGCAATGCGAGCGCAGAAGCAGTAGCCTTAATTTTCATCATCATCTCCTTAGCAACTTAAGTTATTACTGACCGATAAACGTCTGCCGGCGCGAATCAAATTCGTCTACGGCAAAATTCTTGTTCAGATTATTGGTGCGGAAATTCGCTGACGTGCTGAACAATCCCAGATTGGCCTGCTCAACACCACTCCAGCCGCCATTGTTCACAGAACATGTGCCGGTCGGAGAAGCATCAGACGAAGCGGTGCCCTCGGCGGTAATCCAATAACGGAAGCTCCCGGCATCACCCGCCGCGGCCGCGTTACAGGTCACGCCAGCAACGGCGCCGGCGCCGGCGCCCTTGTTCAAATCGAACTCGACGTAATAGTGGCCGGTCCCGCTAGCCGGCAGCGCGGCACTGGTAATGGTCTTGAAGCCGCTCGGCTGGGTCGCATCGGCAACAAGAAAGCGCAGTACTGGCGTGCCGCCGCCGACAACGTTAACCCTCACCTCGTCGGTATTGAACGTGCCCGGCGCCGTGTTGGCAAAAGCGTTGAACATCCTTGTCTGGAAATTGGCACCAGACAACGTGAGCTGCGAAATATCGAAATACCAGCGTGCGCGATAGCGCGCTTCGCTCGCAGGACTGGTATCGGAAACAAACGCGCCAACGTTTGCTGCTGGCGTTCCACCGATATTCTCGGTCAGCATGCAGGCCGTGCTGTTCAATCCGCCACCAACCGCGGGGATGTCCATAAACGCACCGCCACGAACGGTCTGGTTGGTCCAAGCACCACCGCCACCCGGAGTCGAGTTACCGGTGTTCGAAGTCAGGGTCGGGCAAGCCGCAAACGCGCTGCCCGCCATACCGAAACCAGCAAGAGCCAACACCGCCAGAGACAGCGCTTTCATCTGAAATTTCATTTTGATCTCTCCCAAGTGGTACCGGGTGGTGGCACTCGCCCCCTAGCCGGCCGATTAAAAGCCATCACCCGAACGCGCCGGAGCATATTCCAGCCCCCCGAGCCTCGTCAATAGCCTGCACAGCAGCATTGACGCTGTCGGTAACAGCGCTTCAGACCGATAACTGACCCGCCCACGGCGGGCCTTCGAGTCTTAGAAACGCAGCTAGCAGAAAAAACCGGACACTCTGGACGTCGTAATCTTGCATTGACGCCCTGCTGGCAGCGCCGGACAATATGCAGCTAACGCTTCGGGGCAGGAACGTGCGGGAAAAAGACCAATCCAATCAACGGCTTCTTGCGATCATTCCGGCGCGCAATGAAGCAGCCACGGTCGGGGAGATCGTGCGCCGGGTGCGGGCCGTCGTCAAGGGCGACATTCTCGTGGTCAACGACGCCAGCGACGATGCGACTTCCGCACAGGCCAGACTGGCCGGGGCAACCGTGGTCGACCTGCCGTTCCAGCTCGGCGCCTGGGGCGCCGCGCAGACCGGCCTGCGCTATGCCAAGCGCAATGGCTTCGACATTGCGCTGACGCTGGATGCCGATGGCCAGCACCACCCGGAGGAATTGCCTGCCTTGCTCGAGGGCTGGCGATGCAGTGGCGCGCATGTCGCCATCGGCACATTTCCGGCGCGACTGAGCGCGGCCAAACGCCTGGCATGGCAATATTTTCGTCTGCTGACCGGCATCGGCGTGCAGGATTTCACCTCCGGCCTGCGCGTGTATGATCGGCGCGCGATCAGCGTGCTGGCCTCGCGCAAAGCAAGCCTGCTCGATTACCAGGATCTGGGAGTACTGATGTTGTTGCGCAAGAAAGGACTCAGGCTGCATGAGGTGCCGACGGTAATGTCGCCGCGCCGCACCGGCGGCTCGCGCGTATTCTCTTCATGGCTGATGGTCGCTCGCTACATGCTGCATACGACGGTGCTGTGTTTTGCGCAGTTTGGTGCGCGCGGGCGCATCGCACCGGCGCGCAGGGGGGCACGCGCATGAGCGCTGTACTCACCGCGGCACTCATCGGCATTGCGATGGCGGGGGCGATCTTCTACCTGGTGCGTCGCGATCATCTGCATGGATCCTACGCGCTTTGGTGGCTCGCAGTTGCCGCAGCCGCGTTGCTGCTCGGTGTTTTTCCGCAAGCGATCGACTGGTTGGGGCGCGTCACCGGCATCGCCTATGCGCCGGTGCTGCCGATCATCATCGGTCTGGCCATGATCCTGCTGCGCATGCTGAAAATGGATATCGATCGCTCGCGCAGCGAACGCCAGTTACGGCGCTTGACGCAGAAGCTCGGCATCATCGAACAGGAACTGATGCAGGCGCGCGCAATGCAAAGACCCGCGGCCATCGCCGAACCAACCGCGCCGCGGACCAAGACCGCACAGGTGATACCGCTGCCGAAGTCCGGGGATGCGTGACGCACTGAGTGCGAACCGCCTCTCTCCCGACAGGAGAGGCGGACAGCTCTAATGCGCGTCCTCCATATCGGCAAGTTTTTCCCGCCCTATCCCGGCGGCATCGAGCGTTACTGCGCCGAACTGGCAGCGGAACAGAATGCGCATAGCGTCTCTGCGGCACTGCTGGCCCATGCCGAGCCCGGGACTTGGCGCAGCCGACAGCTGCGTGTCGGCAATGTCGACGTGATGCTCGCCGCATGTCACGGCCAGTTGCTGTACGCGCCAGTCAGTCCGACCTTCCCGTTGCTGCTCGCGCGCACGCTGCGCAAATTCAAGCCGGATCTGCTGCATCTGCATCTGCCGAACACGTCGGCGTTCTGGGCGCTGCTCTCTTCCGCTGCCAAGAGACTGCCCTGGATCGTGCACTGGCACGCGGATATCCCGCTCGACACCGGCAAGCGGCGATTGCGAACGGCCTATCGGCTCTACCGGCCCTGGGAGCAAGCGTTGCTTCGGCGTGCCAGTGCGATCGTCGCGACTTCCACACCGTATTTTGACGCCAGCGCCGCGCTGCAGCCATGGCGCAGCAAGGTGCGAGTGATTCCGTTGGGAATTGGGTCTGAGCCAGTACCTAATGACACGGAGAATTCGATGCCATGGCCGGCCCGCGGCTTGCGTCTCCTCGCCGTTGGCCGGCTCAGCTACTACAAAGGATTCGATGTCCTGTTGCGTGCGCTGGCGGTAGTGCCGCAAGCGCAATTACTGCTGATTGGCGACGGCGAGTGCAAACCGGCATTGCAAGCGCTAGCAGCCGAGCTGGATGTGGATCGGCGCGTGCGTTTTGCCGGCCATGTCGATGACATCGCGGTCGCCCGCGCATACGCTGAAGCCGACGTGTTCTGCCTGCCCTCGCTCGACCGCGCTGAAGCATTCGGATTGGTGCTGCTGGAAGCGATGCGCGCGTCACTGCCCACAGTCGCCAGCGACGTGCCGGGTTCGGGCATCGGTTTCGTTGTGCGCGATCGCGAAACGGGTTTGCTTGTGCCGCCCAATGATCCTACAGCACTGGCCGCAGCGCTCACGGAACTGGCGGCCGATGCAGAACAGCGTCGCCGCTACGGTGTCGCCGGCCGACAGCGCTGGCACGATGAATTCACGCTGGAGCGGAGCGCCGAGCGGGTGCTGGCGCTGTACGCTGCGGTGCTCGATGCCAGTCCACATCGCGCAACAAGAGCATCAGAAACGTGAGCAGCGCCGGCACGATGTGCATCAGCAGGCGATTGATCGCCGTGTAGCTTTCGGCCCAGCTCGCCGCATCCGTGAGCAGGAACAGGAATAGCAGAAACGCGATGCAGCCAAGCAGCAGGCTGCCGAGTTGTCGCGTCGCTTCGACCGCGCGTAACTCGCGCCACCGCCACAACACGATCAACGGCGCCAGCCACCACAACAAATGCCAGTTCGGCTGCGCAAACAGACTGTTCAGCACACTCGCCAACGCGGCGGGATGCCAGGCGATGTGCAATTGGCCGACGATCGGGACGGTCAGCGCATCGCGACCGACCGCCACCCAGCCCAGACCGGGAACCGGCAATTTCAAGCCGCGCACCGTGGCCATGCACACCAGTACTGCTGCCAACGCAATGAACGCGCGCCGACGCCACAGCCGCGGCAACATACCGTAGATGATGGCCGCTGCGAACAACAGCAACCAGACGGCGCCTTCCAGCTTGAGCAGCGGCAACAGCAGGCCACAGCCGATCGCAAGCACGAGTTGGGCGCGATCGCGGAACTGCATCCAGCGCAGCCACGCCAACACGCCGAGACCGAAAACCGTTGCCACCCACAAATCGGCATAACCGGCCAAGGCCACATGTACATCGAGCAGCGGCAGCGAGCCTAGCGCGTAGGTGCCGGCCAGCGCCTGCGTGCGCGTGAAACCGAGCGCGCGCCATTGGCCGTAATGCCCGAACAACAGACCCAGCCACAAGGCGAACCACGGCAGATTGACCAGCGGCTCGACCCAGCCGTCAGCGGCCGCCGCAAACCAGACCTGCATCCAGGCCAATGTCGCGGGATAACCCCAGGCGATCGAGGTGTACAGCTCCTGCGTCGGATGTCGCAGCCAGTCGGAGATCGGTACGAACGGCGCATGATGGCCGAGCAGCACCCAGGTCTTGGACTTGACCGCCCATGCATCCCAGGCATCCCATGGATATGTCGGTCGCAACAGGATTTCGCGCAGCGCGAGCCAACCGCGCCAAGCCAGCGCAAGGCACGCCGCCACAAGCAACACCCATGTCGAAAATGTCCACTTTGTTGCATCGTGTACTTTGTATGCAGATCGCGTAGGTCTGCGTTGCCACGCCACGCACCCGGCGACGAACGACAGTCCGAGCAACCATGGCCCGGCGCGCATCAGCGCATGCGCCGTATCCGCTCGCGCAAACGTAGCCGTGATGGCGGCTGCGAGCAGCATGCCGAGCAGAAGCCCGTGACCCAACAGCGCCGCACGCCATCCCGGAACATGGCGCGGATTCAGCGCCAGCCAGACCGCCGCGCCGGCGACAAAACAAAGCAGCCAGGCCATCCCAATCGCAAAATTCATGGCCGCTTCGCCCCCTGGCGATAGATCCGCACGGCGCCGCTTTCGAACACGGGTTCCACTGCATAAGAGCGGCCGCCGCCCGTGAGCCTGTGACGCACCTCATCGTACGTCCATTGCGTGCTCGCATAGAGCAGGACGAGCGCGCCTTTCGGCAGCGCCGCGTTGCCGCTCAGCGATAGCAAGCCCGTGTTCTGCGGCAATAACAGATAGGTCAGCCGCAGGAAGGCATATTTCGAATCCGCGTCAAGCAGGATGCGCGAAGCCGGCGGCTGCGACGCCAACCAGTTGCGGATCTGCTCAGCGGCAAGCGCCAGGTCCTGCTCGGGCAGCAGGCGCTGGCGCTCCTCCCAGGACTTGCCCGCGTACAGGCTCTCGGTCAACGCATGGCGGGCGTGAAAATCCAGCATCCAGCGCAAGTCGAGAAACAACCAGAGTGCGACCGTGACCATGGCGGCGCGGCGCAGAGCGCGTCGCCGTGACCAACGCAGCAGCACGGCTGCCGCCAGCACGCTGAGCACGCAGCCGGCGACCAGCGCCGGCAAAGGCGAGGAAGTACCCGCGGTGGCGCGATCGGGCGCAAGCGCGCTCACGGACAGCAACGCCCACGGGACATAAGCAAACCATGACGTGCGCAGGGCCGCCAGCCCGCCGTGCCACGAGAGCGAAGCCAGCTCGGCGCGATCGAAGCGGAACGGCTGGAACGCTACACTCGGCGGGACCAACTGTGCAGTCGCGTACTCGAGGAAGCCGAGTTCGATGATATCGCCGCGCCATTCCGGTACGTTGCGCAGATCGACGGTCGTCCAGCCGGCGCCCGGCCAGGGCACGGTTATCGCCTGCACATCGTCCGGCGCATCGGCGCGCCGGAACACGAGCGATAGCTCGAGCGTGCGCGGAAAATCATCGAAGCGGTAACGCAGGATCGGCAAATCCTGCGCGCGCACGGAATCGACGTTGACCACCTGCAGCGCGTTGCCGTCTTCGCCAATGGCGCCAATGCGCAAGTTCTCGCCGTCCTCGACACCGGCTCCCATGACGACGCGGAAATCATGCGCCGTCAGCGCGAGGCGATCGTGCGGCCAGAGCGGCGTGTTCCAGCGCAGATTGGCAGCGACAGCGAATACTAATATCCAAATCGCGGCGATTGCGACGGCGCATGCCAGCCCCCTGAATCGGAAATTCACATCAATTCTCGCTCGGTCTGCGCCCGCGATGCCGCGTTGCTCGTCGTCGCCATAGTGCCCGCTATGTCTCCTCCTCGCGTCTTGCCTCGCGAACGCATCCCTTCGCGATCGATTGCGCGAATTTCCGATTCAGGGGGCTCGCGCCGAATCATGCCGCGGCCTGCAGACGCGCGAGTTCCTGATCGCTGAAGCCGGCGGCGAGGCGTGCGCTGGTGTTGAACGGACCTTTTACGGTGCCGCGCGCGTAACGGCCGATCAAGTCTGCGAATGTGGCGTCGGCATCGAGATCCTCGCGCCTACAGCACCAGGCGAACCAGCGCGATCCCGCAGCGACGTGTGCGATTTCCTCGCGCAGGATCAGTTCGAGAATCGCGACCGTCGCCTCGTCGCCTACCGCACGCAGGCGCTCGATCATGCCCGGCGTCACGTCAAGACCGCGCGCTTCGAGCACGCGCGGCACGAGGGCCATGCGCGTGAGGCATGATTCAGACGTCTTTACCGCCATTTCCCATAAGCCGTTGTGGGCGTCGAAATCGCCGTAGACATGGCCAAGTTCGCGCAGGCGCACTTGCAGCAACGTGAAATGCCGCGCTTCGTCGGCCGCCACGGCGATCCAGTCGCGGTAATACTCCAACGGCATGCCGCGAAAACGATAGACCGCGTCCCAGGCCAGGTTGATCGCATTGAATTCGATATGCGCCACCGCATGCACCAGCGCGGCGCGACCTTCCGCTGTGCCGAGCCCGCGTTGCGGCAGCTGGCGCGGCGCAACCAGATGCGGGCGCGGCGGACGGCCCGGCGCGCCGATCGGCTGCGGTGGCTCGGCTTCTTCCGCGAACGATGTCGCAGCCGCGAACGCGGCCGCCGTTGCGCCAGTCAGCTGCAGCTTCTGGGCGACGTCCGTGCAATCGAGGCACGCCTTCGCGCGCGCGAACAAACTTCCCTGCCCCATCCGCTCCGACTCTGTAACAAACCCTGCCCGCGCAGTTTGCCAGATTTCACGAAGCCTGTCGGCGCTGCGCCTTGGCCGTGTCGGAACGCGCGAATTCGAGTTCGCTCAGGTAAGTCGGTTCCACGCCGGTGACGTATTCGCCGGAGAAGCAGGAGGTGTCGAAGCGGGTCAGCTTCTCGTTGCCCTCGGCCACGGCGGCTTCCAGATCGGCGAGGTCCTGGTAGACCAGCCAGTCGGCGCCGATCAGCTCCTGCACCTGCTGTTCGGTGCGGTCGTGGGCGACGAGCTCCGTCGGCGCGGGCATGTCGATGCCGTAGACATTCGGAAAGCGTACCGGCGGTGCGGCCGAAGCAAAGTATACTTTCTTCGCGCCGGCATCGCGCGCCATCTGGATGATCTGCTTCGAGGTCGTGCCGCGCACGATCGAGTCGTCCACCAGCAGCACGTTCTTCTTGCGGAACTCGAGCTCGATCGCATTGAGCTTGCGGCGCACCGATTTCACGCGCTCGCTTTGGCCCGGCATGATGAACGTGCGGCCGATGTAGCGGTTCTTGACGAAGCCTTCACGCATGGGAATACCGAGTACCTGCGCGAGCGAACTGGCCGCCGTGCGCGCGGTGTCGGGAATTGGGATCACCGCGTCGATGTCGTGATCCGGGCGCAGGCGCGTGATCTTCGCCGCGAGCCGCTCGCCCATGCGCAGGCGCGCCTTGTAAACGGAAACGTCCTCGATCATCGAGTCCGGCCGTGCCAGATAGACGTATTCGAAAATGCACGGCGCGTGCGGATAACCTTCCGCGCAGTGGCGGCTGAACAGCTTGCCGTCGAGCGTGAGCAGCACGGCCTCGCCGGGCGCTATGTCGCGCACGCGCTTGAAGCCGAGAATGTCGAAGGCGACGGATTCGGAAGCAACCGCGTATTCCTTGCCGCTCTCGGTGTCGCGCTCGCCGAGCACGAGCGGGCGGATGCCATAAGGATCGCGGAACGCGACGATGCCATAGCCGAGCAGCAGCGAGACGATCGCATAGCCGCCGCGCGCGCGCGCATGCACGCCCGCGACAGCCTTGAAGATGTGATCCGGCGTCAGCGCGTGGCGCTCCTGGATCTGCAGCTCATGGGCGAGAATGTTGAGCAGGATTTCCGAATCCGAATCGGTATTGATGTGGCGGCGGTCGTCCTCGTACATCTCGCGCCGCAGCGAGTCGGTGTTGACCAGGTTGCCGTTGTGCGCGAGCGCGATGCCGTACGGCGAATTCACGTAGAACGGTTGCGCTTCGGCCAGGCTCTCCGAACCGGCTGTCGGATACCGGCAGTGGCCGATGCCGACATTGCCACGCAGCTTGAGCATGTTGTCGGGCTGGAACACATCGCGCACGAGACCCCCGCCCTTGTGCAAGCGCAGGTGCGCACCGTCGACCGTGGCGATGCCGGCCGCATCCTGACCGCGGTGCTGCAGCACGGTCAGCGCGTCGTACAAGGACGCGGCGACCTCAGACTTGCCGACGATGCCAATGATTCCGCACATGCTTATCCGATTTCCTTGCCCGCGGGGAGTTTCTTGCCCGGTTCCGGCTTTTGCGGGGCAGCCGGAATCTGCGGCAGCATACCGCGTAAATCAAGGTGCTTCGTCACTTCCGCCGGCAGCCGTGCCGACAACCACGTCGCGTAGCCTTCGAACGTCGGGATCAGTTGCGAGTGGTGCCACCACGGATCGCGCGGCATCGGCGTGAAACCGAGCAGCAGCACCGTCAGTGTCACCAGTACCAGTCCACGCGCCAGCCCGAACACCATGCCGAGCATCCGATCGCTGCCCGACAGGCCGCTACCGGCGATCAGCTTGCGCATCAAAAACGTCACGATCGCGCCGGCGATCAGCACGGCAATGAAGCAGATCGCGTAGCCAAGCAGCAGGCGCACGGATGGCTCTTCCACGGCCGTGAGATTGGCCGCCAGGCGATCGCCGAATTTCCACGCAACCCAGAACGCGAAAGCCCAGCACGCCAATGCCAGCACTTCGCCGACGAAGCCCCGCCACAGGCCCATCAGCACGGACAGGCCCAGCGCGGCGACGATGCAGTAGTCGGCCCAGTTCATCGCAGCGTCGGTTGTCGGGAGTCGAGAGTCGGGAATCGGAAACGGCACGGGGCGTTCCCGCTTTTCCCAATTCCGATTTTCGATTTCCGATTTTCTGACCTCATGGCTGCGTGACGAGCATCCCCTTCACCTTGAATTTCTCGTCGATGCTCGCACGCGCGCCTTCAGCACCCACGCGATCGACGTAAGGACCGGCGCGCACACGCCACAGCGCGTCGGCGCCTGTGCCGTTGCGATCGACGAAGCTGGCGACGCCGCCGGTGCGCAGACGATCGCGCAGCTTGTTCGCCTCGGCTTCCGACTTGAACGCGCCGAGTTGCACGGCCCAGCCGCCGGCGCGATTGGCCGCGACCGCCGTGGCCGGCGCATCGGCCGCGGGTTGCGCATTGGATTCGACCACGCTGCTCGGCACTTTGGGCTCGCTCTGCTTGATCTTCAGCCGTGCACTTTCGGCCGCGGCGCGCGTGGCGAACGGGCCCACGCGCACGCGCAGCGCCGGCTTGCCCTGATAGTCCGTGGCTTCATCGTAAGCGGCGAATCCGGACTTCTTCAATTTCGCGACAAGCGCATCGGCATGGCCTTTATCGGCGTAAATGCCGAGGTTCACGGCGAAACGACCTTCCGCGGCAGCGGCGGGTTCGGATGCGGCTGGCACTGCGGGAGCAGGAGCAGGCGCTGGTTTCGTTTCGGCAACGGGCGGCTTCGGCGCAGGCGTCGATAACGGCGCGGCCGGTTCCGGTTCCAAATCGACTTTCGGCGCGGCCTTGGTATCGACCGTCGTGACTTTGTTCGGGTCACTCACCGGCGCCGGCGCGGCGGCGGTGTCGACCACAGGCAGCGTGCGCGTTTCGAACTTGCGCTCGGGCGCTTTCGGAATGTCCAGATTCAAGGTCGCGTTATCCGCCGGCTGCGGTGTGTTGCTCAGGAACATCGGCACGAAAATGATCGCCAGCGCAATCAACACGGCGGCGCCGAGCAGGCGTTGTTTGAGGGCGGAATCCATGTTCAGTCCGGGCAGCTGGTGACGAAGCCGGATTATACGCCCGCGTCCCGCCCTATGCCTCGCGATAGCCGTGACGTCGCGCCCAGTTCAGCGCGGCGGCGGCGACAAAAAACGAACCGAACCCGATGATGCGATCCTGCGCGCGCGCCTCGACGCGAGCGGCGTCGAGCGCGGCGTCGACATTGGCAAACCCGGATGCCGATGCAGCGGCCGGCATGCGCTCGCGCAAATCCCCGGCGTTCAAGCCGCGCGGCGTATCGTCGCTGAGTCCGGCGAGAAACCAGCGCTCGATGTGAACGCCAAGCGGCTCGACGATACCGCCGACGTCCTTGTCGCTCAACGCGCCGAACGCCGCCAACGCGCGCCCGTCCGTCGGATGCGTGGCGAACCACTGCGCGAGCGTGCGCGCCGCTTGAGGATTGTGCGCGACATCGATGACCAGTTCCGCGGCGCCGGGTTTTGTGAAGCGCTGCAGCCGCGCGGACAGATACGCGCTGCGTACGCCCTTCGCGAGCGCCTGGGGCGACCAGCCGAGTCGAACGCGTAGCGCATGCAGCGCCGCGAGCGCGGCCGCGGCATTGTCGATCTGGCACGGCGCCGCGAGCGCCGGATACGGCAAATCGAGGATCTCGCCAGCGCTGCGCCAGCGCCAGCCTGCAGCGCCACGCTCGATCGCGTAATCGCGGTCGAGCCGCCGCAGCGTCGCACCGATGCGCTCACCTTCGCTCAGCAGCCCGAACGGGGGCTCACGCATGCCGATGATCGCCGGCCGGCCATGTCGGAAGATGCCGGCTTTCTCGCGAGCGATGCTGTCGACGTCGTTCCCCAGCCAGTCCTGGTGATCCAGATCCACGGTGGTGACGATGGCGGCATCCGCATCCACGATATTGACTGCATCCAGACGCCCGCCGAGACCTACTTCAAGCAGCGCAACATCGATTCCACTTTGCGCAAATATCCACAATGCCGCCAGCGTGCCGAATTCGAAATACGTCAGCGGTATAGGCGATTTTGCATCGGCTGTGCGCGCCGCTTCGATGCGCTCGAATGCGTCGATCAGGGCAGCAGCACCCGCTTCCTCGCCGAGCACGCGCACGCGTTCGTTGTAGCGCAGCAGATGCGGCGAGGTATAAGCACCGGTGCGCTTGCCGGCGGCGCGCAACATCGCTTCGAGAAATGCGACTGTTGAACCTTTGCCGTTGGTGCCGCCGATCGTGATCACTACCGGCGCGGGCCGCGGCGCGCCGAGACGGCGCCATACTTCAGCTGCGCGCTGCAGCCCCAATTCGATCGCGCGGGGATGCACGCTCTGCTGATAGTCGAGCCATTCGGCTAAAGTCTTTGCTGCCATTGGCCTTCGTCGTTCCGGCGCGAACCGGAATCCGCACGTATGGTCAAGCCGCTCGCGGCTGCCTCATCAACAGCGCCAATAGCGCGTCGAGTTTGTCGCGCATTTCGCGCCGGTCGACGATCGCATCGATGGCGCCGTGTTCGAGCAGGAATTCCGAGCGCTGAAAACCTTCCGGAAGCGTCTCGCGCACGGTCTGCTCGATCACGCGCGGGCCAGCGAAGCCGATCAGCGCCTTCGGCTCGCCGATGTTGATGTCGCCGAGCATGCCGAGGCTGGCCGAAACACCCCCGGTGGTCGGATGCGTGAGCACGGAGATGTACGGCACGCCGGCGCTGCGCAGGCGTGCGAGCGCAGCGGAGGTTTTCGCCATCTGCATCAATGAGAACAAGCCTTCCTGCATGCGCGCGCCGCCGGTCGCGGAAAAACATACGAGGGGCACGCGCTCATCGAGCGCGCGTTCGGCTGCGCGCGTAAATTTCTCGCCGACCACTGAGCCCATCGACCCGCCCATATACGCGAACTCGAACGCGCAGGCCACGAGCGGGCGCGTTTTGAGCAGGCCGTGCATGGCGATCAATGCGTCTTTCTCGCCGGTCTGCTTCTGCGCAGCGACGATGCGGTCCTTGTATTTCTTCGAGTCGCGGAATTTCAGCGCGTCGACGGGTTCGAGCGCGGAGAACAATTCCTCGGTGCTGTTCTCGTCGAAAAGCGCAGCGAGACGCCGCCGCGCATTGATCGGATGGTGATGCCCGCATTTCGGGCACACCTCGAGATTGCGCTCCAGTTCCGGCCGGTACAGCACCGTGGCGCAGCCTTCGCATTTCTCCCACAAACCTTCCGGCACCTTGCCTTTGGCAGTGGTGCCCTCGGTGCGAATGCGCGCAGGCATCAGTTTTTGCAACCAACTCATATCGTCCACTTCTCCCGTGCGTGCCGGCGCACCATGCGGCGGCGGCGCTTCGTCCTCGCGATCACGCGCCATGCGCCACATCCAGAGCCGCGCGGATCGGCGCGAGGAAATCGCGCGCCACGGCCTCGACAGAATCGGCGTCGGCGAGCCGCTCGACCAGCGCGCTGCCGATCACGACGGCGTCGGCGAACGCGGCAATCGCGCGCGCGGTTGCGGCATCTTTTACCCCGAAACCGACCGCGACCGGCGCGGTCGAGCGTGCCTTGATTGCCTGCACGCGCTCGCGTACGCCGCCCATGCTCAATCGGTCCGCACCGGTGATGCCGGCGAATGAAACATAGTACAGGAATCCTTCCGCTTGTTCGCACGCCGCCGCCAGGCGCGCCTCGGTGGTCGTCGGCGCCGCCAGCAGGATCCGACGCAAGCCGGCATCGCGCAATGGCTGGATCGTCTGCGCTTCCTCGATCGGACAATCGACGAGCAGCACGCCATCGACGCCCGCCGCGACTGCGTCGCGTGCGAAGCGCTCATAGCCGTAGATCTCGACCGGATTGAGATAACCCATCAGCACGAGCGGTGTATCCATATCCGTTTTCCGGAATTCGCCCACCCAGGCTAGCACCTGCGGCAAGCCCACACCTTTGCCGAGCGCGCGTTCGCTGGCGTGCTGAATGACCGGGCCATCGGCCATGGGATCGGAAAACGGCACACCCAGTTCGATCAGATCGGCGCCCGCAACAACCAGTGCGTGCATCAGGGGAACCACACTCTCCGGCGACGGATCGCCGGCCGTGATGAATGGGATCAGGGCGGTGCGTTTAGCGGATTTCAGCGCCGCAAAACGCGCGTCGATGCGGTTCACAAGGCAAACCCTTCCTTCGCCGCAATCGTATGCACATCCTTGTCGCCGCGACCGGACAAGTTCACAAGTACCATTTTATCTTTCGGCATGGCGCACGCGAGTTTCATCGCCTGAGCCACGGCGTGACTGGATTCCAGCGCGGCAAGAATGCCCTCCGTGCGTGCGAGTTCGTGAAACGCGGCAAGCGCCTCGTCATCGGTAATGCCGGCATACGTCGCGCGCCCGCAATCCTTGAGAAACGCATGCTCGGGGCCGACGCCAGGATAATCCAGCCCGGCGGAAATCGAATGCGTTTCGGTGATCTGGCCGTTGTCGTCGCATAACACATACGTGCGATTGCCATGCAGTACACCAGGACGTCCGGCGGCCAGCGACGCCGCATGACGCCCGCTCGCGATCCCTTCGCCCGCCGCTTCGGCGCCGTGAATCGCGACGCCGGCGTCGTTCAAAAACGCGTGAAACAGACCGATTGCATTCGAGCCGCCGCCGACGCAGGCGACGAGCGCATCGGGCAGGCGACCGTATTGCTCGAGCATTTGCGCACGCGCTTCGCGTCCGACCACGGCGCTGAAGTCGCGCACCATCATTGGATAGGGATGCGGCCCGGCGACGGTGCCGATGATGTAGAAGGTGTTGTCGACATTCGTCACCCAGTCGCGCAGCGCCTCATTGAGCGCGTCCTTGAGTGTCTTCGAACCGGACGTCACCGGCACGACCTGCGCACCGAGCAGCTTCATGCGATAGACATTGATCTTCTGCCGCTCGATGTCGGTCGCGCCCATGTAGACGACGCATTCCAGCCCCAGCCGCGCCGCGACTGTCGCGCTCGCGACGCCGTGCTGGCCGGCACCGGTCTCCGCGATGATGCGGGTCTTGCCCATATGCCGGGCGACGAGCGCCTGGCCGACCGTATTGTTGATCTTGTGCGCGCCGGTGTGGTTCAAGTCTTCACGCTTGAACAGGATCTGCGCGCCGCCGATTTTTTCTGACAGGCGCCGCGCGTGATAGATCGGGCTCGGCCGGCCGACGTAGTATTTCAGATCCCGATCGAGTTCGGCGATGAACTCGGGATCGCCGCGCAGGCGCAGATAGTTTTCCGTCAATGCCGCGAGCGGCGCCATCAGCGTCTCGGCGACATAACTGCCGCCATAGGCGCCGAAGCGGCCATGGGCATCGGGCAAATTGCTGTAATCGATCACGTTGTCCATTTTTATATTTTTTCGCTTTGTCGCACCGCCGTCACGAAGCGGCGCATCCTGTCCATATCCTTGATACCCGGCGCCGATTCGATGCCGCTCGCCACGTCGACTGCGAACGGCGCCACCGCTCGAATCGCCGCGGCGACGTTTTCCGGCGTCAGGCCGCCGGCCAGGATCAGCGGCCGCGCCAGGCCTTGCGGAATCCGCGACCAGTCGAAGGCACGGCCGGCGCCGCCCGGTTCGCCCGGCGCGTGCGCATCGAACAGAAACCCGACCGCGGCCGAATGTTCGCGCAGCGCCGGCGCCGGATCGCCGCCGCCCATCGCGATGGCCTTCACATAAGGAACGTCGTAGCGTACACAATCTTCCAGCGTTTCGCTGCCATGGAACTGCAGCAGGTCCGGCTGCACCGTCGCGACCGCCTCGGCAACGAAACCCGACTCGTCGTCCATGAACAGCGCCACCGTGGTGACGAACGGCGGCAGCGCGCGCTGGATTTCGCGTGCCTGCAGCGGCGATACGCAGCGCCGGCTGCGCTGTGTGAGCACCACGCCGATCGCATCTGCGCCGAGAGCCGCTGCCGCGAGCGCGTCATCGACACGCGTCATGCCGCAGAATTTGATGCGCGTTCTCATGCCGGCAAGCTTACTTCGTCAGGCAAGCCTGGGCGTGCCGGATAGAGTGGATACAGCAATGTCAGGCCTTGGGGTGCTGCGGTCGGCCCGGCCTGCGCGCGATCGCGTCCGCTGAGCAATTGCGCGACCCAACCTTCTGCTTGCTCGCCGCGACCCACCGGCAGCAGGCTGCCGACAATGTTGCGCACCATGTGATGCAGGAACGCGTTGGCCTGGATTTCGATCACGACCCGGTCGCCATCGCGCGCGATCGTGAGGTCATGCACGCGGCGCACCGGCGTGCGCGATTGGCAGGCCACCGTGCGGAACGCACTGAAATCGTGTTCGCCGACCAGCACCTGGGCAGCGCGCGCCATCGCATTTTCATCCAATGGCACGCGCTCCCAGGTGACGTAACGCGCATCCAGCGCGGGTCGCATCGGCCGGTTTACGATCGTGTAGCGATAGCGCCGGGCTCGCGCGGAATAGCGTGCATGGAAATCCTCGCCGACCTGCCGCGCCCAGCACAACGCAATGCTTGACGGCAGTCGCGTATTGACGCCGAGCACCCAGCCGCGCTCGCTGCGTTGCGCTTGCGTATCGAAATGCACGACCTGACAACGTGCGTGCACGCCGGCATCCGTGCGTCCGGCACAGGTGACTTCGACGCGATGATCGGCGACGAAACTGAGCGCATCCTCGACGACCGTCTGGATCGCCGTGGCGTGCTTCAGGCGCTGCCAGCCCGGAAAATCCGTGCCGTCGTATTCGATGCCGAGGGCGATGCGCATTGCTGAATTGCGGGGTGCTGAAGAGACAGAAGCATAAGATGTCCGTCATTCCGGCGAAAGCCGGAACGACGCGCGAAAAAAAGGCCGGGTTTGCGCCCGGCCTCGGTTCCCTGGAGATTTTCCGCTCTCTATTTGATCTCAGCCAACAGCTTGCGTGCTTCGCTCTTCTGCGCGTCATTGCCTTCGCTCATGACCTCATCGAGCATCGAGCGCGCGCCTTCCGGATCGCCCATGTCGAGATAGGCCTTGGCCAGATCGAGCTTGGTGCCGATCGCGTCTTCGCCAGCGAAGAAATCTTCCGCGGGCTTCGGCGCAGGGGGTGGCGGCGGCGGCATCGGCGCGGCGGCCGGCATTGGCGCGGCCGGCTTCGGCGCGGGTGGCGGCACGTACGCCGGGGGTGGCGTATACGCCGGAGGTGGTGGCGTCGGATGCGCCGAAGTGGCCGCCGTGGCGGTGTGGTCGGTCAAGTCGAAATCGAAACTTTCTTCCGGCGCCGGTTTCGCGGGTGCATGCGTATCAAACTGACCCAAGTCGAAGTCCTGATCATGGCGTGTTTCCATCGCGTGGGTCTCGGCATCCGAATGCTCTACGGCGTGCTCGCTCGCGACGTGCTCGTGATGCGGCCAGCCCGTGCCTGCGGCCTGTGCGATGTCATCCTGACCGCCGAACAACGGGTTGTGCGGAACGAGATCTTCGCCCATGCGCCGCACTTCTAGCCATTCCGGCTGCGTTGGATCGGCGATGTGCGCATACATCGTCTCGGCAGCGGCTTCGAACTTGTACGCATCGCGATTCGCGTAGTAAAGGCTGAGCAATTGCAGCGAAAGCTGCGGATCGCCCGGATGCAGGTGCAGTTCATCGAGTAACTGGTGTTCCTCGTCGACCGCATCCACGTGCTCTGCGACCGGGACGACGGGCAATTCGGCCTTGGGCTTGCGCATCAGGCGCGTGAACGCGAGCAGGCCGATCAGCAGCAGGCCAATGCCGCCGCCATAGAGGTACTCCGGCTTCTGCCACCACGGCAGTTCGGCGGCAGGCGGCGCGATCGGGGCAACCTTCGGTGCAATCGTCGGTTTCAAGGGCGTGGCCGTCGAGGTAGGTTTGGTTTCTTCCGGTTTCGCGACAGGTGGCGTTGCTGCCGGAGCGGATGGCGACGTGGCCGTCGCGCTCGTGGCAGGTGTTGTCGACGACGCGGTCGGAACGGGTGTGGTCGATGCCGGTGGCGTACTCGTGGCGGGAGTTCCCGGCTTGGGTTGCTCGCCGGCGCTGATATTGCCCCAGATGTCTTTCGCGGTCAGATTGCTCGGCGCCTTGCCGGCTTCGGCTGGTTTCGCCGGCTCGACCGGCTTGGTGACGTTCGCTGCCGGGGCTTCAACGGGTTTCGCGGGCATCGTGGCCGGCGTCGGTGCCGGTGAAGTCGTCGCCGGTTTCGCGGTGGAGGCAGTCGCCGCTGCCGACGCGGCTTTGGCCTCCAGCTCCTTGAGCTTCTTTTGCAGATCGGCGACTTCGTTCTGCCGGAGTGAGAGCAGGCGGCGGTCGTCGTCGTTTATTTTTTCCAGATCCTTGACGCGCGACTTCAGTTCGGAAACTTCCTGCTCGCGGCTGGCGAGCGTTTCTCTCACGCGTGCGAGTTCGGCTTTCGATTCAGTACCGCCCGCGGTACCGCTGGCCGTACCAGGGCGATCCGTCGCACCCTGCCCGCCCTTGCCCGCAGCAGGCGGTACCAGCGCCAGATGTTCGCCGGCTTTCGCCGGTGCCGGTTTCGCTGCTGCTGGTTCCGGGGTTTTCTTCGGCGTGCCGGTGGTGGCGACCACGGTTGGTTTCGCGACCGGTGCCTTCGTTATCCAAGCCTGGTTCTGATCATGCACCGCCGCGGCGGCCTCGGCGACCGAGCCGGACGCCTTGACGTCGTCGCGGGAAGGAATGCGCAGGACGGCGCCACGCTTGAGTGCGTTGATGTTGTCCTTATAAAACGCGTTCGGATTGGCCTTGAGCAGCGCCAAC
>Ga0207680_10000259_pt1 | contig 25371 bp, 25 predicted proteins | sample KBSS23metaG_FD_184321 | JGI IMG/M metagenome (GOLD analysis project Ga0207680, IMG submission 184321) | Switchgrass rhizosphere microbial communities from Kellogg Biological Station, Michigan, USA - KBS S2-3 metaG (SPAdes) (version 2) | ecosystem: Host-associated > Plants > Roots > Rhizosphere...
GTTCAACAAGGACGAACTCAAGCTTGGCCAGGAAGGCACGCCGCATTTCAATGCGATCGCGCGCACCGGCAGCGGCGGTCTGGTTATCGTCGGTGAGCGCGGCAGCGCGTTCCGCTCGCGCGATGCCGGCGCGACCTGGCAGCGCCAGCAGCTGCCCTACGATGGCTCGATGTTTGGCGCGATCGGCTACGCCGGCGAACACGTGCTCGCGTTCGGGCTGCGCGGCCACGTGTTCGAGTCCAACGACCTTGGCGAGCACTGGAATCTGCTCGATACCGGCACCGAACTCAGTCTGATGGGCGGTGCGGCGTTGCCGAACGACGGCGCGGCAATCGTCGGTGCGAACGGCATCGTGCTCATGCGCAGCCGGGCCGGCGAACCGCTGAAAATATTCAGCGACCAGCCGGCCGGCACACTCGCTGCAGTGCTCCCGTTCGGTAGCGACAACGCGCTGCTCGTTGCCGGCGAAAACGGCGTTTCCGTCTACCAAGCGCAGTAAGGAAGGCATCTCGTGGCTGCATCGACCAACCACAACGCGGAACCGAATGCTTTGCAGCGCTTTGCCGAAAGCCTGATCTTCGGCAATCGCATCATCGTGCTGATCGTCTTCGCCGCGATCACTGCGGCAATGGCGTACTTCGCCTCCCAGCTCAAGGTCGAGGCCGGATTCAAGAAGCACATTCCGCTGCAGCACGAGTACATGCGCACGTTTCTCGACTACGAGAAGAACTTCGGCGGCGCCAACCGCGTGCTGCTCGCGGTGATGGACAAGAGCGGCAACATGTTCAATCAGCCGTTCTTCCAGACCATGGAGAACATCACCGCGGATGCGGCGAAGATCGATCATGCCGACCCGTCGCGCGAGAGTTCGATATTCACGCCGAATGTGCGCTTCGTCGAGGTCGTCGAAGACGGCTTCGCCGGCGGCAACGTCATCCCGCAGACGTTCACGCCCAATGTCGAAGGCTTCCAGGCCACGCCCGAGCAGTTCGCCACGATCAAGGCGAACATCGAAAAAGCCGGCATCGTCGGCCGCCTGGTCGCCAAGGATTTCTCCGGCGCCATGGTCTGGGTCGACCTCGTGCCGGAGGATCCCGAGCATGGCGTGACGATCGACTACAACAAGATCGACGAGCAGCTCGAAGCGATCCGGCACAAGTACGAGAACGACCATACCACGGTCGCGGTCATCGGCTTCGCGAAGATGATCGGCGACATCAGCACCGGCGCCAAGTCGGTGATCGGCTTCTTCTTCATCACGATCGCGTTCACCTGGCTGCTGCTGTTCGCCTATTCGGCATCAGTGAAACTCGCCTCGCTCACCGTGTTCTGCGCGCTGATCGCCGTGGTCTGGATGCTCGGCGCATTGCACCTGCTCGGCTTCGGCGTCGACCCGCTGAACATGCTCACGCCATTCCTGATCTTCGCGATCGCGGTCAGCCATGGCGAGCAGATGATCAACCGTTTCCGCGGCGAGTTGTTCTTCGGCGGCCTCGAGGACGGCAGCGTCGAGGAGCTGCGCTCGCGCCAGGGTGTGGATGCGCAAACCGCCGCGCGCCTCGCCTTCCGCATGCTGCTGGTGCCAGGCACCGTCGCGCTGATCGCCGGCTGCATCGGCTTTGCCACGATCCTGATCATTCCGGTGCGCATCATTTTCGAACTCGCCGTCACTGCCACCGTCGGCGTCGCCCTGATCATTCTCACCGACCTGATTCTGCTGCCGGTGCTGCTATCGTTCTGCCGGCTGCGCAATCTCGACGGCAAGCGCGCGTGGCGTCTGCGCCAGCTCACCCAATTCGACAAGTTGTGGCGCGTGCTCGCTAATCTGTCCCGGCCGGTGCCGGCAGCCGTCGTCATACTGATCGGCCTGGTCATGTGGGCCGCGGCCGCGCAATACGGCAGCCGCGTGATGATCGGCGACGCGCAGAAGGGCGTGGCCGAGCTCAAGCCGGACGCGCGCTACAACCGCGATGCGGCGCTGATCAGCGACAAGTTCGCGCTCGGCGTGGACATGCTCAACGTGATTGCCGAAGGCGCGCCGAACGCGTGCACGACCAGTTATCCGGTGATGGAAACGGTCGATCGCTTTGCCTGGCACATGCGCAACGTCGAAGGCGTCGCGCAGGTCATCACGCTGCCGGGCGCGGCGAAGATCGTCAACGCTGGCTGGAATGAGGGCAATATCCGCTGGCGCGTACTGCCGCGCGACAACGACGCGCTGCGCCAGGATACGCAGGGCTTCGAAACGGACTCCGGCCTGCTCAACGAGGATTGCAGCGCCATGCCGGTAATGCTGTTCCTCAACGATCATCGCGCCACGACGATCGACACCGTAATCGCCGCGGTGAAGAAATTCCGCGACGACAACCATGTGTTCGCCGGCCCGAAGGCGAACCTGCGCGCCGACCTCGCCAAACAGTTCGCCGATGCCGCAGCCGACGGCAAGCCTTTCGTCAGCGACAAGGTGAACCTGCGCCTGGCCACCGGCAATGTCGGCGTGATGGCCGCGATCAACGACGAGGTGCGGGCGGTGGATCACACCATGCTGTACCTGCTCTATGCCGCCGTGTTTCTCATGTGCCTGCTCAGCTTCCGCAATCCGCTCGCGGCGCTGTGCATTGTCCTGCCGCTCGTGCTCGTCACCGAACTCGGCCATTCGCTGATGGTGCAGCTCGACATCGGCAAGAAGGTGAACACACTGACGGTGCTCGCGCTCGGCGTCGGCATCGGCGTGGATTATGCGATCTACATCTTTGCGCGCATGCGCGAGGCACTGCGCGCCGGCAAGCCTCTGACCGAGGCATATTTCATCGCGCTCAAGACCACCGGCATCGCGATCTTCTACACGGCGCTGACGCTCGCGATTGGCGTCGGTTTGTGGATATTCTCGGATCTGAAATTCCAGGCCGACATGGGCGTGCTGCTCACGTTCATGTTCGTGGTCAACATGATCGCGGCCATCGTGTTCCTGCCGGCGTTGTGCCGGTGGCTACTCAAGCCACGGGAGAAAGCTGCCGAATAAACGTTCGGTTTGCCTGCCTTCGGGCATTTATGTTGTTAGCGTATGTTGTTGCTGAAAAATGTGAGCGTCACTGGTTGAAACCATCATCGGGGAGAACGTTATGGAAGTAATCTTGTATGGGTTAGTGGCTTTTCTAATCGCAATTTCGATCGCGGGCGCCATCATCATGCTCGCGACCAAGCTGGTCGCGGGTTTTACACCGAAATTCGTCATGGCTGCCGTTACCGCGCTCGTCGCCATGATCGCATGCGGCGTCGTGCAGTTCGGCCTGCAGATGGTGCTCGGCGGAGGCACACTGACGTTGCTCATCGTGCTGATCGCCTATTTTGCGATCAACGCGGCCATCATCAATGCGCTACTGAAGCGGCCGGACGGATCGCAAATGGGGTTCGGCAAGGCCGCGTTGGTCACGCTGCTCGCCCTCATCATTGAGATCGTGCTCGGCGTCATTCTTGCGTTCGTATTCGGCGCGGGTCTATTTGCCATGCTTGGCATGGGCGCAGCAGGCGCGATGCACTAAAAGCATACCGCCACAGTTGCACCGACAAGGCGCCGCAAGGCGCCTTGTTGTTATGGGCGGCCGCTATGTTCAGTAGGCAATGCCGACCTTGCGCATGATCTTGGCCACGATCCAGGCCGGTCCGATCAGCAAGTAGGCCACGTCGGTGAGAAATGAAGGCCGTTTGCCTTCGACCTGATGCCCGATGAATTGTGCGATCCAGGCGGCGGCGAAAACGCCCATCGCGAGCCACATGAGATGCATCGGTCCCAGCGCCCGATACAGCGCTTCGCTGATGAGGCCGAACAGCACGAATGCCGCGAGCATGCCAAACGCGAGCGTGCGCGACAGGCGCAGATAAAACATCATGGCACTGAACATCGCGACCCCGGCCCACAAGCCCGTGCGTCCGATAGCCTCGGGCACCGGCACGGTCCAGAGCAGCGCGATCACCGTCCACAGGATCAGCGGCACGCAGATCCAGTGGATCGCGATGTTCGTCGGATGGCGGTGGTCTTCGCTGTAATTGCCGAGCCAGCGCTCGACTTCGCGGCGCGTATCGATCGATTCGTTCGGAACGGTGTCCATGGCCCACCTCCGCCTGAAGTCTAGTGCAATTCGATTCCGGCCAGCCGCTGCAGCGCTTCGGCATATTTCGCCGCCGTGCCTTCGATCACGCTCGCCGGCACCTTCGGTCCGGGCGCAGTCTTGTTCCAGTCCAGCGTCTCCAGATAATCGCGTACGAACTGCTTGTCGTAGCTCGGCGGACTGGTGCCGATACGGTACTGGTCGGCCGGCCAGAAGCGCGAGGAATCCGGCGTCAGCATCTCGTCCATCACGTACAGCGTGCCGTCCTCGTCGGTGCCGAACTCGAACTTGGTGTCGGCGATGATGATGCCGCGTGCGCGCGCATACTCCGCGGCAAAAGCATAAATTTTCAATGTGGCATCGCGCACGCGTTCGGCGAGATCCGCGCCGATCAGGTCGACGACGCGATCGAAGCCGATGTTTTCGTCGTGCTGGCCGACTGCGGCCTTCGTTGACGGCGTAAATAGAGGTTGCGGCAGCTGCTCGGCCTGGCGCAAACCGGCCGGCAGTTTCATCTCACACAACGCACCGCTGGCCTGGTAATCCTTCCAGCCCGAACCGATCAGATAACCGCGCGCGATCGCCTCGACCGGCACCGCGCGCAGTCGCTTGGCGATGACGCTGCGTTTTTCATACAGCTTGGTATTGACGCCATCCGGCAACACGCTGGCCACGGCTTTGCCGGTCAGATGATTCGGCACGATGTGCCGCGTCTTGTCGAACCAGAAATTGGAAATCTGGCAGAGCATCTCGCCCTTGCCCGGAATCGGATCGGGCAGCACCACGTCGAACGCGCTCAGGCGATCCGTGGCGACGATCAGCAGTTCGTGTTGCGACAACGCGTAGACGTCGCGCACTTTGCCGCGATGGATCAGGTCCAGACCGGGCAGATTCGATTGGGATAATACAGTCGGCATGAGCGCGGCATTGTAGCGGCTGGCGGCCGGTTTGCGCTGCTAAAATGGCGGCTGTTCCCGCGTGCTTCGACCCATGCGTTTACCCTGCTCTCTCGCGCTCGCCGCGATCCTGAATTTCTGCGCGTTTGCAACGATGGCCGCCGAGAAGCCCGCGCGCCTGGGCCTATGTGCCAGCTGTCATGGCGAGGACGGCCACGCGATGGTGCCGGCAACGCCGAACCTCGCCGGACAAAATCTCGATTACCTGCGCAATGCCGTGAGCCAGTATCGGTCCGGTGCGCGCGACGTGCCGGCCATGCGTGCGGCGCTGGGTATGCTCGGCGCAGCGGACCTGGAACGCGTGCTGGTGTGGTACGCGCAGACGCCTGCGTTGCCCGCCACGCCATGAGCTTCATCGGCAAAGTCATAGGCGCGCTCGTCGGCTGGCTGCTGCTGCGGCATCCGATCGGCATCGTCATCGGCGCGCTGTTCGGCCATTTGTGGGACATCGGCGCGCTCGGCATTGCGCCGCAGCCAGTGCGGCAGGGAGCGCGCAGCTTCATCGGGCCGCTGTTCGGACTAGCCGGCGCGATCGCGAAATCCGACGGCCGCGTTTCGGAGCAGGAAATCGCCGCCACCGAATCGCTGATGACGCGCATGCAGCTCACGCCCGACCTGCGCGCGACCGCGATCGAGCGCTTCAATGCCGGCAAGCAGGCGGATTTCGCCGTCGCGCTCGCGATTGCAGACCTGAAGATCTGGTGCGGTGGTCGCCGCGACCTCGCGTTTCTGCTGCTCGACATGCTGCTCGACATCGTCTACGCCGAAGGTCCGCTCGTTGCCGAGAAACTCGCGATCGTGCGCAAGCTGTGCTGGGCGCTTGGCGTACACGAGCGCGAACTGGCCGCGCTCGCGGCGATGCGTGGCTACGCGTACGCCGGGCCCAGCGGCAGCTACGAACAGCCGCGGGATACGCGCACGAACCCCGGCAAGGATCCATACGCGGTCCTCGGTATCGAACCCAGTGCCAGCGAACGCGAGATCAAGAACGCGTACCGTCGCCTGATCAGCCAGCATCATCCGGACAAGCTCGGCGACGTGCCCGAAGAACTCAAGCGCCGCGCCGAGGAACGTGCGCGCGAGATCAACGCGGCGTATGAGAAGATACGCCAAGCGCGCGGCATCAAATGACCTGAGGTCGGCAATGAAGCAAACGGCTGTCATCGCACCATCGATCCTCTCGGCGAACTTCGCCAGACTCGGCGAGGAAGTCGATGCGGTGCTCGCCGCGGGCGCCGACTGGGTGCACTTCGACGTAATGGACAATCATTACGTGCCGAACCTCACGATCGGCCCGCTGGTGTGCGAGGCACTGCGCAAACACGGGGTGAAAGCGCCCATCGACGTGCATCTGATGGTCAAGCCGGTCGATCGCATCGTGCCGGACTTCGCCCAGGCCGGCGCTAGTCTGATCAGCTTCCATCCGGAAGCCAGCGAGCACGTCGACCGCACGCTGCAGCTGATCAAGAGCCACGGCTGCCAGGCGGGGCTCGTGTTCAATCCGGCAACGCCGTTGTCGTATCTGGATTATGTGCTCGACAAGCTCGACTTGGTGCTGATCATGTCGGTCAATCCCGGCTTCGGCGGCCAGAGCTTCATTCCCGCCGCACTCGACAAGCTGCGCCGCGCGCGCGAGATCATCGACCGCAGCGGCCGCGCGATCCGCCTGGAAGTCGACGGCGGTGTAAAAGTGGACAATGTCGCCGAAATCTCAAAAGCCGGCGCCGACACCTTCGTTGCCGGTTCGGCGATCTTCGGCCACAAGGACTATCGCAGTGTCATCGCGGCGATGCGCAAAGCGATCGGCTGAGTGCAACAAGAGTTCCGCTTTCAGCCCCCTTAAGTTAAGGGGGCGACGCCTTGCGCAGCAAGGCGTGGGGTTGTGGTAATACGGCGCCGTCATTGAAGACGAGCGCATTCGTGCCCATGATCGCGCCGAAAAGAACCGCGCTGGAGCACGGGAGGTTGGGGAGGGGCCTGTTGTTGCTCCAGCGCGGTTCGGGAACTAGATGACCTGCCAGCTCGGATCGGCACTATCCTCGCGCACGGGCACCGTGTCGGGTTCGCGGCGGACATCGGCGGCTTCACACCAGTCCGGCAAGTCATTGCGCAGTTCATAAAAATCATTCGGCAGATAGACGTCCATCGCACGCTCCTATAAATGCAGGCTCGCGACCAGGCCGAGCAGCAATGCACTGATCGCAAACACCAGGCGTAGCGGCTCGAAAGTCTGGTTGAGTTCGGCGTTGGGTTCGGGGCGTTCGCGTTGCATCGTGATCTCCTTCTGGCGCGAGCCTAGGTTCGGCCGGCGCGCTGGATTGCGGCTGACCAGCATGCGGCGCGACGCGGACGAGTTGTGGCGAAGTTCTGACCTGAGCTCCGCTGGCATTGCCGCCCACGCCGCGCGCCCTTAAGCTCGGACGACTTCACCACCGGAAATCCGCCATGGGCCGCAGCATCGCCATCGTCGAAGACGAACCTGCCATCCGCGCCAACTACGTCGAAGCGCTGAGCCGCTTCGGCTATCAGGTGCAAGGCTATGGCTCGCGCCCGGAGGCCAGCCGCGCATTCGCACTGCGCTTGCCGGAGCTCGTGATCATCGACGTCGGCCTCGGCGACGAGCTCGAAGGCGGATTCGAGTTGTGCCGCGAACTGCGCTCGAAATCGCCGACGCTGCCGATCATTTTCCTCACCGCCCGCGATTCGGATCTGGACATCATCTCCGGTCTGCGCCTGGGCGCGGACGACTACCTGACGAAAGACGTCAGCCTGCATCATCTCGCCGCGCGCATCAGCGCGCTGTTCCGCCGGCTCGATGCGCTGGGCAGGCCCAGTTCGAAGGAAACCGTCGTCGAACACGGCCCACTCAAGCTCGAAGCCGAGCGCATGCGCATCACCTGGAACGGCGCGGAAGTACCGCTCACCGTCACCGAGTTCTGGATGGTGCATACGCTGGTGCGCTTTCCCGGTCACGTCAAGAATCGCGACCAGCTCATGCGCGAAGCACAAGTCGTGGTCGACGACGCCACGATCACCTCGCACGTCAAACGCATCCGCAAGAAATTCATCGCGATCGATGCGGCGTTCGACGCGATCGAGACCGTGCACGGCGTGGGTTACCGGTGGCGGCCATGAAGGTCTTCCTGCTCGTTGGCGCTCTGGCTTGCGTTGCATCCTCTGCGGCAGCGCAATCCACCGGTTCCGCAACCATCGTCTATGGCGGCGAACCGGACGACGGCTGGGCGTTTACGGTCTCCGCGCTGCCGGGCTGGAAGCTCGACTGCTGCGAGCGCACCCAGGACCTCGATGCGAATCTGCTGGTGCTGCCCGAAAACTGGAACGGCAAGGACTCTGATCGCGTCATGGTGCTGACGGTGTGGCCGAAGGAGCGTGCCGACGTCGATGCCGACTGGCAAGCCGACGCGAACGACTATTTCGAGCACTTTCCCGGACTCACCTCGATCACGTACCACACACAGGTGAAGGATGCCGGCTGCGTATCGGCAAACTATGCCAGTGCCGACCACATCAGTGACTACGTCGTGTTCTGCGATCCGGGCAGCGACTGGCATTATCGCTTCGCATGGTCGATGTCGTTGCGCGCCGGTCCCGCGGCCGCGGCGGTCGAGGCCGCGTTCCGCGAAACGGTAGCTAGTACATCGTCGATGCACATGCATATCGGCACAGCGCCACAGTAAATCGGCGCTATGTCCCTGCGCTTCAAGCTGCTGCTGATCGCGCTGTCCACGCTGGCGCTGCCGCTGGCCGGCTGGCTTTTCGTGCGGCAGATGGAAGAGCTGCTGCGCCAGGGCCAGGAACAGACGCTGATCGCCTCGGCGCAGGGATTGGCGCGCAGTCTCGATGCGCTCAAGGCGCAGCTGCCGCCGGCGGGCACGGCGCTATACGTGCACCCCGCCCCGCGGCAGCTCGTGATCGATGGCTATGCAGACGACTGGGCGCTGCTGGCAGTGTATGCGCAAGCGCTCGGGCCGCCGCAGGATGGGCAACGACTGACGCTGCTGCTGAGCGCCGACGCGAACTGGTTCTACCTGCTCGCCAGCGTGCGCGACGCGACGCGCACGCGCGTGGACGCGAGCGATGCGCGCGCGAGCACGAGCGATCACCTGACCCTCACCTTGCACCGTGGCGAACTGACGCGGCGCTATCTCCTGGCCAGCGCCGCGCCGGGCCGCTTCGACGCGCTGACACTGACGGATGCGAGCGACAACGCGCTGCCGACCGTGCTCGAAGGCCAGTGGCAGGAGGATGGCTCCGGCTATCGCGTCGAGTTGCGCCTGCCCCGTGCGCAGATGCCGGACAAGCTCAGCTTGAGTGCGTTCGATGCTGCGGCGCCCGCAGCAGAGTACGCCGAACCGATGCCCGTGCTGCGGCTGTCGCCGGACATCTCCGCCGCGCTCGCGCTGGTGGCGCCGGACGGCATGCGTGCGCGCCTGCTCAGCAGCGAAGGTTGGGTAGTCGCCGAAACCGGCGCCCTCGCACAGACCGGTGCGGCGCCCGATGCGAAGCGCCGTTGGCTGGAAAGTTTCGTCTATCGCAGCCTGATCGCGCCACAGGTCGGTGCCGCGGAAAATTTTTCGCCGGGGCTGCCGCGCCTGGATGCGACCGAAATCTGGCAGGCGCTGTCCGGCGTGCCGGCCACGGCCTGGCACCGCGCGAGCAGCGACGGTGGCGTGGTGCTCGCCGCAGCGGTGCCGTTGAAGACGGCCGGCGAGGTGCACGGCGTACTGCTGCTCGAGCAAACCAGCGCGACGTTGCCCTTGCTGACCAACCGCGCGGTACTCGGCCTGGCTGCCGCCAGCGTCGCCGCATTACTGATCGCCGGCGGCGTACTGTTCGCGTTCGCCAGCGTATTGAGTCTGCGCATCCGCGCGCTGCGCAACGCCGCCGACCGTGCCGTGCGCGCTGGCGGCAGGATCGAAGGTACTTTGCCGCTGATCAATACCCGCGACGAGCTCGGCGATCTGGCGCGCAGTTTCTCGCGGTTGCTCGACGAAGCCGCCGCCTATACCGATTACCTGCGCACACTGGCGAGCAAGCTCTCGCACGAGCTGCAGACGCCGCTCGCGATCGTGAAATCCTCACTCGACAATCTCGAGCATCAACCGCTGCATGCCGATGCGCAGCCGTATCTGGCGCGTGCGCGCGATGGTGCGGACCGCCTCGGCGCGATCGTGCGCGCAATGAGCCAGGCCAGCCGCATGGAACGCGCGATCGCCTCGGCCGAAGGCGAGGACTTCGACCTCGCCGCCGTCGTGCGTGGCTGCCTGGAAGGCTATCGACCGCTCGTCGCGCCGCGCCGGCTCGATGGCGAATTGCCGGACGCGCCGATCCACATGCACGGCGCGCCGGAGTTGATCGCGCAGGCGCTGGACAAGCTCGTCGATAACGCGCGCAGTTTTACCGCCGAGCACGGCTGGATCCGCATCGAGCTGCAGCGCCGCGACGATGGCGCCGATGTCGTGGTGGCGAACAGCGGTCCGCCGCTGCCGCCCTCGCTGCAGGATCACCTGTTCGATTCGCTGGTCAGCCTGCGACCGGGGGGCGCACAAAAATCCCTCGACGCGAGCGGACGGGCCGATGCGCCGCATCTGGGGCTCGGTCTGTACGTGGTGCGCCTGATCGCCGAGGCGCATCGCGGCAGCGCCAGCGCGCGCAATCTCGCCGACGGCAGCGGCGTCGAATTTCGTTTGCAGTTGCGCGGCATGCCGCGCCGACCCTTGGCCGCGGGATGACAGAACCAGTCCGCTCGCCCTGAGCGTAGGCGCATCGCGCCGAAGTCGAAGGGCATCGTCGGCGCTTCGACTTCGCTTGCTGCGCAAGCTGCGCTCAGCGCGAACGGGTTATGATCATGCGCCGCGTAGCCGGATCACTCATGCTTTCGCAAGACGAATTCAACAGCCTCGCTGCGCAAAGCCACAACCGCATTCCGGTCGTGCGCGAGGTGTTTTCCGATCTCGACACGCCGCTGTCGGTGTACCTGAAGCTCGCTGACGGCCCGTATACCTATCTGCTCGAATCGGTCGAAGGTGGCGAAACCTGGGGGCGTTATTCGATCATTGGCCTGCCCTGCCGCAAAGTGTACAAATTCCACGGGCGCCAACTCCGCGTCGAGGAACTCGGCCAGACCACGGAACAGCGCGAACTCGCCGACCCCTTGGGCGAAATCGAACGACTGCGTGCGCAGTACAACGTGCCGCGCCTGCCGGACCTGCCCGAGTTCAGCGGCGGTCTGGTCGGCTATTTCGGCTTCGAGAGCATCGGTTACATCGAACCGAAACTTGAGCATTGGGAGCGCCCCGATCAGCTCGGCATCCCTGACATCCTGCTGATGCTCAGCGAGGAGGTCGCCGTATTCGACAATCTCAAGGGCCGGCTCTATTTGATTGTGCATGCCGATCCCGCGCAGCCGCAGGCCTATGCGCGGGCACAGCGGCGCCTTGACGAACTTGCGTTCCGCCTGCGCCGCTCAGGCCCCAGCTACCCGGAAGTGCTGGACCCGAAGATGCTCGAGGAAGGCGACTTCAAGTCGAGTTTCACGCGCGAGGAGTATTGCGCGCTCGTGGAAAAAGCCAAAGCGTATATCCGCGCCGGCGACATTTTCCAGGTCGTGCCGTCGCAGCGTCTGTCGGTGCCGTTCCGGGCGCGCCCGGTCGACGTCTACCGCGCGCTGCGCGCGCTGAATCCGTCGCCGTACATGTATTTTCTCGATCTGGGGCCCACCCAGATCGTCGGCTCCTCGCCGGAAATTCTGGTACGCCTGAAAGCCGGCAAGGTCGTGCTGCGGCCGATCGCCGGCACGCGCCCGCGCGGACGCACACGTGAGCAGGACCTCGCGTTCGAGACCGAATTGCTCGCCGACCCGAAGGAACGCGCCGAGCATCTGATGCTCATCGATCTGGGCCGCAACGACGTCGGCCGCGTAGCCAAAACCGGCAGCGTAAAGCTCACCGACAGTTTCGTCATCGAGCGCTACTCGCACGTCATGCACATCGTGTCACAAGTGGAGGGCGATCTGCGCGACGGCGCCAGTTATATGGACGTACTCAAGGCCACGTTTCCGGCCGGCACGGTGTCGGGCGCGCCGAAGATCCGCGCTCTGGAAATCATCCAGGAACTGGAGCCGCACAAGCGCAACATCTACGCCGGCGCGATCGGCTACATCGGCTGGTGGGGCGACGCCGACACCGCGATCGCGATCCGCACCGCGGTGATCCAGGGCGGCCAGCTGCACGTGCAGGCCGGCGGCGGCATCGTCTACGACTCCGATCCGGCTGCCGAATGGGAGGAAACGATGAACAAGGGTCGCGCACTGTTTCGCGCGGTCGCGCAGGCCGCCAGCGGGCTGTGACCGCGTTGCGCGTGTTTTCGCATTGCTACAAAATGCGATGCCAGAACAGGAGGGGAATGCCCATGGTAGATAAAGAACGCCGACGTAGCCTGACACCGCAACAGGTCGCGCTGCGGCGCGAGCTCAACGAAGCGCAAATCCTGACCCTGGCGAGCCTGGAGAATTTTGGCTGGGAGTTGAAATTCGTACGCCGGCCGCTGTTCCAGGCCGCCGTGCCCGTGGTGTTCGACAGCGATCGCAAGCAATATGCCGTACTCGAACTCGACGGTACGTTGAACGAGAATCCGGGGTTCAAGATCCGCGACTGACGCATCGGGTTGCGTGCCCGCACTTGTTTCTCCCCCGCGATGACCTATCGCGCCGTTTCAATCGAGTGTGCAAGGCAACCAGCTGATTACCCACGCTCGCGCTTTTGGCATTCAAGGTTCATGTCGGACCGCCTAGGTCGATACGGAGCGGGCGTTCGGCAGATCGAGCAGGCCGCTCAACACTTTTTCAATCGCGTCCTGGCGCAGCAGGCGCATGCCGCCGCTCTGTGCGGCTTCCTCCACCTGCGGCACCGAGCCGCGCAAACGGATCATTTCCTTGATTCGCGGCGACGCGACCAGCAGCTCATACACCCCGATCCTGCCGCGGTATCCGGTCCCACCGCATTTCTCGCAGCCTATCGCCTCGTGCAGCTGTATATGACCGCTGCCGGCAAATGTTTGCTGCCATCGGGCGATCACGGTGCCGGCATCGAGGTTCGAGCCGATGCAGTACTCGTGCGCAAGCGCTGCTATTTCTGCATCTGTGGCGACGTGCGCTTTCTTGCACTGGCTGCACAGCGTGCGCGCCAGACGCTGCGAAAGGATGCCCACCAGCGCGTCGGCAAAGTTGAACGGGTCCATGCCCAATTCCAGCAAGCGGATGATGCTTTCGGCAGCGCTATTCGTATGTAGCGTCGACAGCACGAGGTGCCCGGTGAGCGATGCCTCGATGCCGATCTTGGTGGTCTCCAGGTCGCGCATCTCGCCGACCATGATGACGTCGGGATCGGCGCGCAGAAACGAACGCATCGCCGCGGCAAACGTCCAGTCGATGCGCGCATTGACCTGGACCTGACGCAATCCAGGTTGGGTGATCTCTACCGGATCCTCGGCGGTCCAGATCTTGACATCGGGCCGATTGATGGATTGCAAGGCCGAATGCAGCGTCGTTGTCTTGCCCGATCCGGTGGGTCCGCACACCAGGATGAGGCCATAGCTGTGCGTGACCATCTTCTTCAGTTCGGCCAGGTCGCGCGCGCAAAGACCGAGTTTTTCCAGCGGCAGCGGTTCGACTCCGCCGAGTATGCGCAACACCACGTCTTCCAGGTTGTTGTTGGTTGGCACAACGGCCACTCGCAGTTCGATCGCCAAGGGCCCGAACTTGCTGAATGCGATCTTGCCGTCCTGTCCGCGCCGATGCTCCGAAATGTCCAGTCCGGCCATTACCTTGATGCGGGAAATCAGGGCGGAGCGATAAGCCGGCTGCAGTTCGATGTAGTCCTCGAGCTCTCCATCCTTGCGGAAGCGGATGCGCGTATTGGTTTTGCCGGGATAGCTTTCGATGTGGATGTCCGACGCACCCTGAGCGTGCGCTTCCAAGATGATCTTGTTGACCAGACGCACCAACGCGTTATCGGATACGCGCGCTTCGGACTCGGCGGTGCCGGGATCTTCCAACGGCACAAGCGCGCGTTCCGCTTCGGTCGCCAGTTCTTCCACCTTCATGCGCGACAAGTCGCGGGCGCCGATGCTATCAGGCGGCGTCGCCGCTTTAGCGGCGTTCGACGTCGCCACTCCTGGCAGTTCGATGTTGGCGTACTCTCTGGCGATTCGCGCCCGCAGTTCGTCGGGATTTGCGATCACCGGAACGATGGAGTGATTGGTCAGGAAATCCAGTTGCTGGGTAAACGGTACGGCCAGCGGATCCTCCATCGCGACCACGAGTGATTCGCCCATGCGCAGCAATGGCAACACTTGATGGCGATTGGCGAAAGTCGCGCTGACCAGCTGCAGGACGGTCGGGTCGATCTTGAATTCGCGCAAGTTTACGAAAGGAATCCCAAGCTTCTCCGAAAGTGCCATCTGCACCTGGCGCGGGGTGATGATTCCCATGTCGACCAGAATGTCGCCGAGCCGGCGCTGTTGGTTTTCCGCCTGTAAACACAAGGCATCGTTTAGTTGCTTGGACGAGACGAGACCCGCCTCCACGAGCAATTCGCCCAGCTTCATCGAAGGGCGCCCTCGATGAGCCCTGAGGGCCTGCTTGAGTTCTTCCGGCGAAACGACGCCGCGAGCGGCAAGCTGCTTGCCGAGGTTTTCCTCGTGCAGCGTTGCCTGTTTGTTCAGTGCAGCGGCAAGATCCCTGCTGTTTACTTCGGTCTGGACCGGCCGGCTCTCTCCCAGCAACGGGCCGAGCTGCACGTCGGCCAATTGCTGCGCCGGGATAAAACAGCGTAATGCGCGACGGGATTCGCCTTCCTCGAGCAGATAGAGAAAGAGGCCGGCATTTTCCTTGATGAAGCCGCGTGTGGTTCCGGCGAACGTGCTGCCGTCGCGGAAACGGACCGAAAATGTCCTTTCTTCCAGCGCGGGTGTTTCATCGTCGCCGGAATCACCCCGGGTGTCGCCGTCGCGGATCAATGACAACGACGCCGACAGCACGATCTTGCGTACATGTTCGACGCGGACCTGCCGCCAGCCGCCTTCCGGCAATAACAGATCGATTGACTCGAAGAAGGATTCGAATGACAGCAACTGGCCTTCGATGACCCGGCCGTTGAGCAACTCGACCCGGCAGTCTCTGGCATGGCCCGGTAGCGGCGCCCCGGTCCGCCGAAAGAACGGCGGCACTGGCCAGGTAAAGACGCCCGGAGCCCGCCCTGGCGAAATCGTAGGCGCGGCAACGTTCACGGGTTGGCCTGCACAAGCGGGCGGACGTCGTCGGCGTTCAGGGCCGGAATCCGGCCGTGTCCGGTGGTGCTGAAAACTATTGGGCGATTCATGAAATCCTCCAGCGCCGAAACAACGCTGCGCATCAGCCCTGGCAGGGCAAAGCAACAGTAGACGATGTTCGGCAGCAAGAGCATCCGTACCAATACCTACTTGCAAATCCGCGGCGCGCAGGCAGCGCGCTAGAAAAACACTATTTACGACCAGGTTTTAGTCGCCGGTCGGAGAGAACCAATACACGCGCCGGCGCGATTCGCTCTTCACGTCGAACGGATCGCTGGGCTTGAAGTTCGACAGCGGCTGGGTCCCGGTGCCCGACGCCGCGCCGGCGTTCTTGGGCGGACAGCCGATGCACGTGCCGACGTAGACTTGCGTGCCATCCTGGCCGGTCAGACGCGCGACGTTGACGTCGGGCGGAATCGGCAGGCCTCCGCCCGCGTATGCCGTTGATGTCGTCCCGCCGCATACTCCCGAGGTCCCGATCGCGCCGGAGCCATTGACCAGGTCGACCAGATAGCCGCGCGCTTCCCCGAGCGAATTCGTGCAGCTCCCCCCGGTCGGCAACAACGGGCGGTTGGTCCCCCAGCTGACTTGCCCGGAGACGATCACCGCGGGCGTCACCACTTGTTCACCGGTGCCATTCGCGGTCAATGGCAGAAACCAGCCGCTGAGTGTCGGCGCGGTGCCCGGAAGCACGGCGGCCGTGGCGCAGGTTGCGCCGGCGCCGCTGGACGAACCGTCCGCGGCGATCCCGTCGCTGGCCGCGTTGGCCATCGTTGCGCCGTCCAGGTCGAGGTAATTCGTCGTCGCCGGATCATCGACAAACACATAGAAGCGATTGCTGACCGGGCTGGTGAACGGATACTGGCTGATCAACGGATGCTCGCGGTCACCGGAGCCCAAACCGACGTAGACCTTGTTGCGGTTGAAGAATACGGTCGGCTCGAACAGAAACTTGCGCCCGGAGCCGCTGCTGCCCGCGATCTGGTGAATGCTCCAGTTGCCTTGGGTGAGCGGAACCAGGCTCGCCGGACCGTCGACGAAATCGATGCGATAGACGAAGCCGTTGGTGTCGGCAAGGTAGGCGTAGTCGACAAAACCGTCGTGGTTGGCGTCGATCAGCGCTATGTCGCCGGCGACACTACCCGGAGTGCGGCCGTTGGAGCCCGGGAGCGCGAAGCTGCGCAGCAGCGTCGCCGGACCGTGCTCGGCATCGACAATGTATACAATGTTTCCCTTGCGCCCGCTGCACGACGGCGATTTGACGTTCTGGTCCTCGCACGAGGTCGCGATGACAGTGCCGCTCGCGTCTTTGCTGGGCGTTGAATCGTAGCCGCCGCCGAAGACGACAGCCGGCGCCGGCGCCGTATCCAAAGGACCATTCCGGATCAGGCCGGAGACAGGTTTGGACCAGGTCTGGCCGATCGCGCTCATGCCGCTGGTGCAGCCGGAATCGCTGTCGGAAGCCGGACAGCCCGCCTTCCACAGGAACTTCGGTAGCGCGGGAGCGCTGCCGTTGCTCGGACTCACGTCGAACGCATAGATCATGCGGCCGCCGCGGCGCATGGAGGGATAGATCCAGATTTTGCTGTTGTCGGCACTCTGGTAAAGGCCGGTCGAACCATCGAAGAAATAGTCCTTCGGCGTCGGAGTCGGTACGACGCCGCTGCCGATGTTCGCGTAGCGCACGAGCGGCGTGTTCGCGTACAGCCGATACATCCGCCCGAGGAATTCCGGTGCCAGGAACGACCAGCGCTCGATCCCGGTGTCGGCATTGAGTGCGTGGAACATGCCGTCGTTAGAACCGTAATAGACGACGACGCCACTGCTCGAGCTGTCGTACGTGATCGGCAGCGGCGTGGAGTGGATCACGTCGCCGTGAATGGTCGGCCGCGTTTCCGTGGTTGCCGACGGCGCGTTCGGGTCGGTGTAGCCGTTGCCGTTCGTATCCTTGCTGTCCCAACCCTGCACGAAATCGACCATCTGTCCGAGCGTGGGCAACGTAGTGCCGGCCGGCGCCGTTGCCGGCACGCCGAGGCTGGACAGCGACACGCCCGTCGCACTCGAATTGAAATCGGCCAGACTGGAACCCGACAGCGTCTTGATCGCCCGGCTGACTTTCCAGGTTGAGGTAGAAGCGGCGGCAATATTGCCGCGCCGCAGGACTTCGGCCGCGCCGCCTTTTTCCACGAACGGACCGTCCGGCAGGTCCGACAATGGTGACCAGGCGACGCCTGACGGAAATGGCAGGCTTGATGCCGGATTGGCAGCGCCACCGCTTGCGCCCGGTGCCGGGCACAAGCTCGCCGGCGGCGTCGCCCCAAGAATCGGCGTCCAGTACGGCTGCGCGGCGACACTACTTCCCGGCTGGTACGTCGTGGTGTCGCTAGTCCAGTAGCTGGCACTGCATTCGGCGATGAAACCCGATGCGGCATTGAGCGCCGTGGCGCCGAATGCATCACCCAGATTGATCTCACCGGTGCTGCTGTCGTAAAGCAACTGATAGCGCTTCAGGTTGCCATACCAGCGCGGATTGCCGGCTTCGCCGGGCCGGAAAACGCCGATGAACACCTGGTTCTGGCTTACGCTGCGATTGGCGGCGCTCGCCGGCATGCTGGTCGCGGCGAAGGCGGAGTTCACCGCCTGGATGTCCACCAGGATGTTGTTCAGCGCGGCGATGATCGCGGCTTCGCTACCGACCTGGTAGTAGCGATCCTTGCCGGCCGCGGCCTTGAGTTCGGCGCTATAACTTACGTTCTGCTGAGCGTTGAAGGCATCGAGAATGTAGGTATTGATCTGATGCAGCGAGAGAAAGCGTACCCATTCGTCGGTCCAGAAATCCGGTGAGTAGGTGATCGGCAGGATCGCCGCGCCGGCGCTGATGCCTTCGTAGGACGAGAATCCGCTCGAGATCTGGTTGCCCTGCGAATTGTTGGCGATGAACACGATGTATTGCTTGGCGCAAGCCGTGTCGGGGCCGGTATACTTTGTGCCATTGCCGTCCAGCGCAAAACCGCTCGTCAGCCCCTGCCCGGCAGGTGTCTGCGGCACGCCCGAGTTTCCGGGAGAATCGGCGTACGGATTTGACGCCGCTGCGCCTTTATAGGCGGGCAGCGCATTGTAGTACTTGTATATTTCGTAAAGCGATCCGGATTCGTCCTTCGATGACTCGTTGATTTTTTCCGCGGGGTTGTTGATTTTCGCGTAGATCGAAGTCGACGCGACGCCCACGGCGGGCACGCCGGCCGTCCCGTAGCCGAAGATGTTCTTGAATGCGCTGAAATTGGCCGGGACCGTTATGTCGCGTGGCGCGAAACGCAAGTAGGCGGCCCCCGGATTGCCGTTGCTGTTCAACATGGCGACGCCGATCTTGACCGCGGGCGCATTGGCATCGTGTTGCCTGGCAGTGTAGATCTGCTGCACCACCGCGAAGATCGCATCGAGTTCCGCCTGGCCCTGGGTCGGCTCGTTGTCGGGCGGTCCCCATGCCTGCGACGCTGGAAAAATTCGAGGTGTTGTCGAGCAGAAAAACGACGTTCGGCACGCCCGCGCTGCTTGCCGAGTCGATGAAGATATCGATGTCGTCGGCGCGGCCTGACGTGGCGGCTGACAACGCGACCACGAACAGGGCGCTGCGGACGCTTGGCTTGAGGCTGGGAAATTTCATGGCCTGTCTTGCATCACAAGTAGGGTTCGCCGCTGGCGTTGCGGCAGATATTGCGGGCCGACGCCGGCTGTGAGCGGATCGAAGCCCCTTGCCCCACGCTGCTTGTCGCGTGTGTCACCGGATCGGTCGCACGCGTCGCGAACTGGAACAACACGTCGTAGCAGAACAGATCGCTCTTGGCGCTGTTGGCGCATTCAAGGTCACGCTCGCTGCCCAGATCGAGCTGGTTGCCGACGACTTGCTGGATGCTGACGCATTGCGGCGGATCGACGGTGGCGTTGATCACCGTCTTTTGATCGCCATTGACGTCGACCGCGACGGTGTTCGCGCCGCTGCCGAACAGGTCCGTCGGATGGTGGACCAGCCGGTTCGTGCTGATCGCCGCTTCGCTGGTCTGCAGCGCGACCTGAAACGCCAGGTTGCGCACCGCCATGTTTCCGACAATCTGCTGCGTGCCCTTGCTCAGGTTGAACGTGGTCAACGCCATCAGCGTGAGCAGGATCAGGAACACCAGCGCGATGAACAGCACGGTACCGCGCGCGAGCGCTCGGGAGGGGTATTGGCGATCGCGCAGCGGCTTCATCGCTATTGATTCCGGCCGGAGGAGTTGTAAATCCGCACCGAGGCCTGGTAGACGTGGCGCCTATATTGGTCGTTGAACGCCGCTACGGTGTTGAACGAACCATCGGCGTTGAGGCCGAGCGTGTAGCTTTTCTGGTTGGTGTAGCCGACCGCCGTGGCTTCGGTGTTGCGTCCAAGCAAATGCACCTTGACAGCCACGGTGGAAGCCCAGTTCGCCGCGCTGCAAGGCGACGCCGCGCCGGCGCAGCCCGCATAAGTATCCGGATTGGCGCTGAACTGGTCAGCGTTGCCGTCGAGCGCGGCGCCGGTGTCGAGCCCGTATTCGAGTTGCAGATTCTCGATGCCCTCGGCCAACGCGATCACGTTTGCATCGGTGAAGCCGCCGACGTCGAGCCGGGCCAGCTTCAAGGTCGGGATGCCGTCGCCCGCGATGTCGTCATTGCTGACGAAATAGATATGCACGATGAAACGGTGATAGTCCGCGACTGCCGCGCCCGGATTCTGGTTGCAGTCGATATTGTGCATGCCCAGCTTCGAGGTATCTGTGTCGAGCTTGAACCAGCCGGAGCCCGGACCTGCGAGTTCGGTCGGCTCATGTGGCAAGGCCCAGGTGCAGTGCGAGGCCTGGAAGTACGGCAGCCCTGCAATCGCGGCGCTGCAGCCGGCGGCGGCAGTCGGGCCGGCGACGCAGGTGTCGACCCGCCGGATCACGAGGATGTCGGAGCCGGCCTTTGGATTCTGGATTGCGGCATGTGAGCCGCTGGTACATGAAGCGGGAAGGCCCAAGCCGCCATCGTAGCCCTGAATCGGCAGCGGCAGCGCGGCGCCGAGGGCAGCCAGATCGGCAGTACATGGATCGGGCTTGGCGGCCGGCATGGTCAGGCCGGCATTCGCCAGATCGAACTCGGCATAGTAACCGGCGGTGTGCAGATCATCGCTGATGCGCTCCATCGCATAGCTGGCGTTCTCCACCAGCCGGCCGGAATAGTCCAGATCGCGGCGAAAACTGCCATTGGCGACGAAGACTTCGCTGAGCGTGACGAGCAGCATCAGGCCGATCGTCAAGGCGATCATCGTCTCGACCAGTGTCATGCCGGCTTGCGCGATGTGCGCGGGGTCACGCGCCGATGGCATTCTTGCGCGCATCATGGCTGCGTTAATCGCTAACCGTGCAGCGCGGCAGGCCGACGGTCACCTGCTCGGCAAGAACGCGTCGCGCGCCGTCCGCGCTGCCGTACAGATTGCGGCCGCAAGCGTTGCCTGGCGCTGCGCTGACTAGCATGCCTTGCCAAGCCACCGAGACGCGAAACGTCGCGGGTGTGCAGACGCCGGTCGTGGCGTCGGGTGCCGTAAGCAGCTCGATGCAGCCACGCGCGCCCTGGATCGCGCCAACCGGATTTCCGCCGAGCTTTTCCGAAATACCCTTGAGCAGATTGCTCCATTCGCAGACGTCGCGCGCCCCACCCGCGGCAAGCGCGCTGCAGTCCACTGGCTGGCTGTCGCCGGTTCCCGCCGGCGCAAGAAGTCCGGCTTTATTCGAATCGGCGTAGGCCGCGACTGCAGCTGCTGTTTGTGGATTGCCCGCGCCGATGCGTTCGGTCATGTCGGCCAGTAGCAGCAGGGCCTGGGACCGCGCAAACCCTTCGGACTCGACCACGTGCATGCTACTCATCAGCCCGGTCAAGCCCAGCAGGCCATACGCAGTGATGACGAGCGTGACCATCACCTCGACAAGACTGGTGCCGCGTTGCACGGGCGCTGGCATCAGCCGCTGCATGCGCCATCCTGTGTATAAGGACGCCCGCTCGGGTCGACCGCAATGCACTTGGCCGTCGCAATACCGGCGACGCTTGAGCTGACATTGAATTTGATGCCGATGCCGCCGCGGATCCGGCCGTTGAACTGATAAGTGACGCTGCTCGCGCCGGACTGCGTAATGGCCACCCGCTGCGTCGGCTCGTGCGCCTGCAGATTCTTGCCGGGATTGATCGGATCGGGGATCTGCCAGCCGGCCGCCCAGTTACCGCCAATCGGCAACACACTGATGTCGTTGTTGAGCATCAGGGCGTCGGCGCGCGCCTTGAGCAGCACGGCGCACAGATCACTGGAGGCGTCCTGAACGCGGTGACGCGCCATGGTTGCCGTCAACGATGGTCCCGCCAAAGTGGCGAGTATCGCCACGATGCTGATGGTGACGACCGTCTCGACCAGCGAAAAGCCGCGCACCCGGGAGTTGACTGGGATCAGTGACATGAGCCGGGTTCCATCTGCGCTCACCACACACCCGCCGGGCTTTTCGTGCCGTCCTGGGTAATCGAAAGGGTGGGATCTCCATACTTCGCCTGCAGCGAGCCGGGGAGCGGGATCGCACTGGCGATGAATGTCGGCGGGATCGTCGGCGCAGCGGGGCCGAATGTCACCGAGTACTGCGCCGCAACGGTGGCGGGTACCGGTGCCAGGGTGAGCAAAACGGACGCGGAGGCGAAGGCGCGACTGTCGAGGAAGTACTGTTGCTGACTCTGTGCGATCTGCATCAAATAGCTCTGCGCCTGGGTCCGATGCATCCGCATCATGTAACGTGTGTAACTCGGAAAGGCCAGGGTCGTCAGGATCGCAACCACGGCAACGACGATCATCAACTCGATCAGCGTGAATCCCGCAGCGTGCCGTTTCATCAGGTTCCCCAAGGTTCGCAATCAGGTGGAGTGGACGCCAGTGTGGCCGGGCGCTCGGACTTATGTAATCCGTGCGAATACCTAGCCGGCACGACTGCTCCACGACGCTATCCGGCTCCTGGCGCATCGGACCTGCGGTCTGCTGCACGGGTGCCTCAGGCGATTGCGGATGTATTTGCGAACGTACTTCGTTGCGATTAGCCGCTCGTTTCGTGCGGGAATTTTATGGACACGACAAGCACCGTCTGATCGTTTTCGCCTAAACTCCGTTTCCTGACAGGGCTGTGTCAATCGTCGTTTGCATCTGCTGATGCTTGTCGTGAAGTCCCTTCAAACCAGTTAGTTAATAAAAATATGCTGTTGATGATCGACAACTACGACTCGTTCACCTTCAACCTCGTGCAGTACTTCGGCGAGCTTGGGGAAGACGTGCGCGTCGTGCGCAACGACGAGGCTAGCGCCGATGAAATTCGCGCGCTCAACCCGACGCGCATCGTGATCTCGCCTGGCCCGGGCACCCCGGACCAGGCCGGCATCTGCCTGGCTTTGATCGACAAACTCGGCGGCCGCATCCCCATCCTCGGCGTGTGCCTGGGGCTGCAGAGCATCGGCCAGGCCTACGGTGGCAGGGTCGTGCGCGCGCAACAGATCATGCATGGCAAGACCTCGCCGATCCACCACACCGGCAAGGGCGTTTTTGCCGGCCTGCCGAACCCATTCACCGCGACGCGCTACCACTCGTTGGTCGTGGAGAAGGACTCGTTGCCGGCCTGCCTGGAGGTCACCGCCTGGACGCAGAATGCCGACGGCAGCGTCGATGAAATCATGGGATTGCGCCATCGCACGCTCGCCGTGGAAGGCGTGCAGTTCCATCCGGAGTCGATCCTCACCGAACACGGCCACGATCTGCTGCGCAATTTCCTGGGCGAGCAACGCCTGGCCGCCTAGCCCGCCGCGCGACGACATGCCGATCACTCCCCAGCAGGCGTTGCAGCGCACGATCGAGCATCGCGAGATCTTTCACGACGAGATGATCGACCTGATGCGCCAGATCATGCGCGGCGACGTCTCACCGCCGTTGGTCGCGGCGCTGCTCGCCGGCTTGCGCGTGAAGAAGGAAACGATCGGCGAGATCGCCGCCGCGGCGACGGTTATGCGCGAGATGGCCGCGCGTGTGCACGTGCCGGCTTACAACCATTTCGTCGACATCGTCGGCACCGGCGGCGATGGCGCAAACTCGTTCAACATCTCCACCACGGCGATGTTCGTCGCGGCTGCCGCCGGCGCCCGCGTCGCCAAACACGGCAACCGCAGCGTGTCGTCGAAATCCGGCAGCGCCGATGTGCTCGAGGCGCTCGGCGCCATGATCGATCTGGCGCCGGAACAGGTGGCGCTGTGCCTGCAGGAGACCGGCATCGGTTTCATGTTCGCGCCGAACCATCATCCGGCGATGAAGCAGGTCGCGCCAGTGCGCCGCGAACTGGGCGTGCGCACACTGTTCAACATTCTTGGCCCACTGACCAACCCCGCCGGCGCGCCGAACATACTGATGGGCGTGTTCCACCCCGATCTCGTCGGCATCCAGGCACGTGTGCTGCAGCGTCTGGACGCCGGACATGCGCTCGTGGTCTGGGGCCGCGATGGCATCGACGAGATTTCGCTCGGTGATACGACACTGATCGCGGAGCTGCGCGATGGCGAAGTGCGCGAATACGAGGTGCACCCGCGCGATTTCGGCCTGCAGGTGGCGAGCAGCGACGCGCTGCGCGTGGACGACGTCGCGCAGTCGCGCGAGCGCGTGCTCGAAGCCTTGCACGACCGACCCGGACCCGCGCGCGATTCGGTTCTGCTCAATGCCGGCGCGGCGCTGTACGCGGCGGACCTGGCCGATTCGATAGGTGCCGGCATCGCACAGGCGCGGGAAGCGCTCGCTTCGGGCGCGGCCCGCGCGAAGCTCGATCAATTCGTCGCGATGACACGACGGCTGAAAGGAACACCCGCATGAGTGAAACAGGATTCGCCAAATTACCGGCGCCGCCGTATTACGCGGTGATTTTTTCTTCCCAGCGCACCGCAACCGGCGATGCCGAATACGCGGCGACCGCCGCGCGCATGTTCGAGCTGGTGCAGGGACAGCCCGGATTTCTCGGCGCCGAATCGACGCGTGGCGCCGACGGCTTCGGCATCACGGTTGCCTATTTCGACAGCGAGGAGAACATCGCGCGCTGGCGTCAGCACACCGAGCACGCGGCGGCGCGCGCGCGCGGCAAGCGCGAGTGGTACGCGCATGTCGAGCTGCGCATCGCCAAGGTCGAGCGTGCGTACACACCGCGCACCGCACGCGACGACGCGACCTGACCTGCCGCGTTCGCCGTGTCCGACATTCTCAAGAAAATCCTCGCGCGCAAGGCCCAGGAAATCCGCGAGCGCAGCGCGCAGGTGCCGCTCGACGAACTGCGCAGGCGCTGCGCGGGCAGCGGACTGACGCGCGCCTTCGCCAGCGCGCTACGGGCGAAAATCGCCGACGACGAGGCCGCCGTCATCGCCGAAGTGAAGAAAGCCAGTCCAAGCCGAGGCGTGATCCGCGCGGATTTTCGCCCTGCCGCGATCGCGAAAAGCTACGCAGCCGGCGGCGCCGTTTGCCTTTCCGTGCTCACCGACGCGGACTTCTTTCAGGGTGCCGATGCCTATCTGCAGCAAGCACGCGCCGCCTGCCCCCTGCCGGTGCTGCGCAAGGACTTCACGATCGATGCCTACCAGGTTTACGAGGCAGGTGCGCTCGGCGCCGACTGCATCCTGCTGATCGTCGCCGCGCTCGACGACGCGCAGCTTCTGGACTTTTCCGGACTGGCGCGCGAACTCGGCATGGATGTGCTCGTCGAAGCACATGATGCCGCTGAACTCGAGCGCGCACTGAAAACACCGGCGCCGCTGATCGGCATCAACAATCGCGATCTGCGCACGTTCGCCACGTCGCTGGACACGACGCTGACTCTGCGCGAGCGCGTACCGGCGGATCGGCTGCTCGTCACTGA
>Ga0207680_10000273_pt1 | contig 24719 bp, 24 predicted proteins | sample KBSS23metaG_FD_184321 | JGI IMG/M metagenome (GOLD analysis project Ga0207680, IMG submission 184321) | Switchgrass rhizosphere microbial communities from Kellogg Biological Station, Michigan, USA - KBS S2-3 metaG (SPAdes) (version 2) | ecosystem: Host-associated > Plants > Roots > Rhizosphere...
CATCAGCCAGCTGATGCTGGCGGAGCCCGACGATCCGCGCGTGGTCAGCGAGTACGGCAAGCTCATGGTGCAGCAGAACCGCCCAGGCGACGCGGTGGCGTTCCTGAACCGCGCCATCCAGCTTTCGCCCAACGACTGGTCGCTCTATTCGGCGCTGGGCGTCGCGAACGACCAGGCGAGCAACCGCCCCGCGGCGCGCGCCGCCTATGAGCACGCGCTCCAGCTCAAGCCGAACGAGCCGGCGGTGCTGAACAACTATGCGATGTCGCGCATGCTGGCCGGCGATCCGGTGCAGGCGCGCGCGCTTCTGGCCCGCGCCCAGGCGAGCGGCGGCACCGATCCCAAGATTCTTCAGAACATCGCGCTGCTGGACTCGACGGCGCCGGCGGCCGCCGCACCTGCTGCGGCGATGGCGCCGGCCCCGGTGGACCACGCCGGCTTCCCCGCCGCGCCGCCGAAGCCGGTGACGCACAACACGGGCGTGGCCAGCAACGCGCTGCCGCCGGCCGGTACGCATGCGCCGACGCCGCTGGCCCCCAAGCCGAACTCGCAGGTGGTGATGCAGGAAGTGCCGGTCGATCCGCTGGCCGGTCCGGTCGCGCCGCGTCATGGCAAGCCGGACAAGGCGAAGCCCCCGCGCCTCGCACGCGACATCAAGCCCAATCACCACGTCGCGACCGCCGCACCGGCCAAGCCGGACAAGAAGGTTGCGGCGAACGCACCGGCCAAGCCCGCGAAGCCAGCCAAGAACGCACCGCCGGCGCTGCGCATGACGGCCGACGCCAGCAAGCCGTAATTATCGTCCCCCTCCGCCCTTCGCAGCTGACGCTGCTACGGGCACCTCCCCCGCCAATGCGCTGCGCGCATGGGGGGTGAGGCGGGCCGGGCGCGCTGCACGAGTTGAAGAGGCCGGTGGAGCGATCCACCGGCCTCTTTCTTGACTCCGCCGCGCGCGCGGCGACGATCCTTCAAACGGCGGAGGAACGGTCATGGCGATGACGGGACGGTGCTATTGCGGCGCGCTGCGCTATGAGGCGGAGGGCGCACCGCTGTTCGTGGCGCAGTGCCATTGCCGCGAATGCCAGTACCTGACAGGCGGCGGTCCGAACTATTTCATGCTGATGCCGCCACAAGGCTTCAAGTTCACGCAGGGCACGCCGAAGCAGTTCAAGCGCAGCGATCTTCCCATGGGCGTGACGCGCGAGTTCTGCGCCACCTGCGGGACGCACATCATCACGCGCACGCCGGATGGCCTGGTGGTGCTGAAGGTGGGCACGCTGGACGATGCGTCGGCCTATCCGGGACCGCAGGCGGCGATCCAGACGGCGGACAAGCGGCCCTGGCATCTGATCGCGGAGGGCATCGCGACCTTCGAGCGGTTTCCGGCGCGGTAGTCTTGGTGGCAGCCTAGTGCTGCATGTGCATGATCTTCATGATCGCCGGGCCCAGGATCACGACGAACAGGCAGGGCAGGAAGAAGACGATCATCGGGACCGTCAGCTTGGCAGGCAGCGACGCGGCCTTCTTCTCGGCTTCCGACATGCGCATCTCGCGGTTTTCCTGCGCGGCGACGCGCAGCGCGGTGCCCATGGGCGTACCGTATTTCTCGGACTGGTTGAGCGCGGTCGCGACGGCCTTCACGCCGGAATGGCCGCAACGGCTGGCGAGGTTCTCGAACGCCATGCGGCGCTCGGGAAGGTAGGAGAGCTCGGCGGTGGTGAGGCCGAACTCCTCGGCCAGTTCGGCCGACTGGGTGCCGATCTCGGTGGCGACGCGCTGAAACGCGGCTTCGACCGACATGCCCGACTCGACGCAGATCAGCAGCAGGTCGAGCGCATCCGGAAAGGCGCGCATGATCGACTGCTGGCGGCGCGCGATCTTGTTGTTGAGAAACAGGTCCGGCAGGTAGAAGCCGAGCAGCGACGCACCGACGCAAACGGTGATCTTCATGAAGGTCGTCCATTCGAAATGGGCGACGAAGAACAGATAGATCGCCGCCAGACCAAACACGGCGAACGGCATGATGAAACGGAAGAACATGAAGGTGACGACAGGGCCCTGGCCGCGGTAGCCGGCGCGCGCCAGCTTCTCGCGCGTATCCTCGCCTTCCAGCACATTGCCCAGCTTGAAGCGGTCGAGCGTGCCTTTCATGAGTGTCGACGGACCCGCGGCACGCAGCGAGCCGCGCTTGGCGCTGAGCGCCGCCAGGTGCTTGGCGCGCAGCTCTTCGCGGCGCTGCGACACCGCTTTGAGGCGGGCGCCGAGACCGTCGCGGTTCACCATCGGCATGCCGAGCGTGACGATGGTCGCAAAGGCGAGGATCGCCGCCCCCAGCGTCACGAGGAACGTGGTGTCAAAGAAGACTTCGAGGAGGCCTACGTTGAGCATCGCTTACGTCTTGAAGTTGATCATCTTGCGCATCACGAAGATGCCGGTGCCCATCCAGAGAGCGCAGCCCGCGAGCATCAGGTTGCCCATGTGCTCGGTGAACAGCAGGCTGATGTAGTCGGGCGTGGTCAGATAGACGATGCCCATGACGCCGGGCGGCAGCGAGCCGATGATTGCCGCGGAGGCCTTGGCTTCCGACGACATCGCCTTGATCTTGCCTTCGAGGCGCTTGCGGTCGCGCAGCACGCCGGAGAGATTGCCCAGCGCCTCGGACAGGTTGCCGCCCGATTTCTGCTGGATGGTCATGACGATGCCGAAGAAGCTGACTTCCGGCGTCGGCATGCTCTCGAACATCTTCTTGCAGCCCTGCTCGAGCGTGACGCCGACCTTGAGGCCTTCGCACAGGCGGTTGAATTCCATGCCCACGGGATCGGGCACTTCGCGCGCGACGATGCGCAACGCTTCGTTGGTGGGCAGGCCCGACTTCACCGAACGGACGATGACGTCGATCGCGTTGGCGAATTCGGCGGTAAAGGCCTTCTCGCGGCGGCCCTTCATGAAGCCGAGCACCCAGCGCGGCAGGCCGAGACCGACGGCGAAGGCCGCGAGCACGGTGATCAGAAGACTCTGGCGGGTCAGGAGGCAGAGCAGACCGACGACGAGCGCCGCAGCGGCGGAAACGATGTAGAAGGTTCGCGGCGTGACGTTCGGCAGGCCGGCCTGTTCCAGGCGCTGCGACAGCGTGATCTTTTTCTTCTGCTCGGCGGACTTGTTCTCGATCTCCTTGAGCATCTGCTGGACGTTCTTGCGCTTCAGCGCATCCACAGGCGCCTTGACGCCGCGGCCGGTTGCCTGCGGCTTGGCGATGGCGTCGATCCGCTTGGATGCGACGCCGCCACCGCCGGCGAAGGCATAATAGCCGCCGCCAAGCGCGAGAAGCAGGACACCGATGGTGACAAGGAGCATCATCTAGGCGCGCCTCACTGCTGAAGCGCGTCGAGCGCCTCGGCCAGTTCGCGCTCGATGTTGTAATAGCGGGCGCGCTCCCAGAAATTCGGACGCACGATGCCGGTGCCGACATGCTTGCCCTTGAGGCGCCCGGTTTCGTCTTCGCCGGAGATCTCGTAGGTCAGCAGATCCTGGGTGATCACGACCTCGCCTTCCTGGCCGACCACCTCGGTGATCTTGGTGATGCGGCGCGAGCCGTCACGCAGACGCTCGGCCTGGAGGATCACGTCGATCGAGCCGACGATCATCTCGCGGATGGTCTTGGTCGGGAGCGAGAAGCCGCCCATGGTGATCATGGACTCCAGGCGCGAGATGGCCTCGCGCGGGGAGTTGGCGTGCAGCGTGCCCATCGAGCCGTCATGGCCGGTGTTCATCGCTTGCAGCAGGTCGAATGCTTCGGGTCCGCGCACCTCGCCCACGATGATGCGTTCGGGACGCATACGCAGGCAGTTCTTGACCAGGTCGCGCATGGTGATCATGCCCTGGCCTTCGAGATTGGCGGGGCGAGTCTCGAGGCGCACGACATGCGCCTGCTGAAGCTGGAGTTCGGCGGCGTCTTCGCAGGTGATGACGCGCTCATCGGCGTCGATATAAGCGGTCATGCAATTGAGAAGCGTCGTCTTGCCCGAACCGGTACCGCCGGAGATCAGCACGTTGGCGCGGCAGCGGCCGATGACCGAGAGAACCCGGGCGCCGGCCTGGCTGATCGAACCGAACTTGACCAGATCGTCGAGGGTCAGCTTGTCCTTCTTGAACTTACGAATGGTGAGCGTCGGGCCGTCGAGCGAGAGCGGCGGCGCGATCACGTTCACGCGCGATCCGTCCAGGAGGCGCGCGTCGCAGATCGGCGAGCTTTCGTCGACGCGGCGGCCGACCTGGCTGACGATGCGCTGGCAGATATTCATCAGCTGCGCATTGTCGCGGAAGCGGATGTTGGTGAGCTGCACCTTGCCGCCGACTTCGATGAAGACGCGGTTGGCGCCGTTGACCATGATGTCGGCAATGTCGTCGCGCGCCAGCAGCGGCTCGAGCGGGCCGTAGCCAAGGACGTCGTTGCAGATGTCCTGGAGCAGGTGTTCCTGCTCCGCGATGGACATCACGACCGCCTTGATCGAGATGATCTCGTTGACGATGTCGCGGATTTCCTCGCGCGCGCTGTCGGGATCGAGCTGGGCGAGCTGCGCCAGGTCGATGGTGTCGATCAGAGCCGAGAAGATCGTCGTCTTGATCTGGTAGTAGTCTTCCGAGCGGTTGTCGGCGACGCGCGCGACCTGCGCCTTCGGCGTCGGCGTGACCATCAGCGGCGCGCTGCGCGGCGCGCTGGCCGGCTCCGCCTTCGGCGGCGCGCCGGCAGGCGGCGGCGGCGCGGACGACGCCACGGCGGCCGCCGGTTCGCGGCGGGCAGGTGCTTCAGCGCTGCGCTTACCGAACATCCACTACGCTTTCTTCTTGCCCTTCAGGAACGCGAAGAGATCTGTCGACTTCTGGATCGGCTGCGGGACGCGGCCGGTGACGACTTCGGCGAGGGTACGAATGCCCTGCGCGGTCGGCGATTTCGGCGCAACCTCGTTCAGCATCTGGCCGTTGTTGGCGGCCTGGCCGAACAGCTGCGGATCGAAATTCAACACGAGAGCCGGCTGGACGCCGATGGTCTCGGCGAAATCCTTGGCCGGGATCTCGGGACGCTTGGCGACGCCGACCTGGTTGATGACCAGGCGCGGCGGCGTGTCGTTCGAGCGGTGCTGGCGCAGGAGTTCGTAGATGTTCTTGGCATTGCGCAACGAAGCAAGGTCGGGCGTCGCCACGATCACGATGTCGTCGGCGCCGATCAGCGTCGCCTTTACCCACGGCGTCCAGATATGCGGGATGTCGACGATCACGCAGGGTGTGGACTGACGCACGGCATCGAGCACGGATTCGAACGCGTCGACGGTGGCCTCGTACTCGCGGTCGACGACCGCAGGGGTCGAAAAGATCGACAGATGGTCGCCGCGCTTGACCAGCAGGCGGTCGAGCAGCACGTCGTCCAGGCGTTCCGGCGCGCTGAGCGCGTCGGCGACACCCTGGGTCGGCTCGTCGTTGAAGTCGAGGCCGGTTGTGCCGAACGGCAGATCGAGGTCGATGATGGTCGTGTTGATGCCCAGCTCTTCGGCGATGCACCAGCCGACATTGTGCGAGAGCGAGGACGAGCCGCAGCCGCCCCGGGCGCCGATGAAGGCGACGACGCGGCCGATCGGGGCGGCTTCGGGATCGAGATAGAGGCCCGAGATCACTTCGATCAGGTGCAGCGGATTGAGCGGCGCGACGAGATATTCCGACGCGCCGCGGCGCATCAGCTCGCGATAGAGCTCCACGTCGTTGACGCGGCCGACGACGACCACCTTGGTGGTCGGGTCGCAGACTTCCGCCAGCTTGTCGAGTTCGTCGAGCGCGGCCTGGCCGTTGAGCCGGGTCTCGACGATCAGAAGGTTCGGCGTGACCTGGCCGTGATAGTGCTCGATGGCGGCATTGATGCCGCCCAGCTGCACGTTGACGTGCGCCTTGGCGAGGCGGCGGTCGGCGCCGGCGCGCTGGAGCGCGGCGCCGGTGTCGGGAAATTCGACAAAAGCGCCGATCGAGATGCGCGGAACCGGCCGCTCGTGCGGCGCGGCGCCGAAGGCTTCTTCCTTGTCGTCGGTCTTGGCGTTCATGTGTTGCCTCTTACGGGCCGCTCGAGGCGCCGACGTCGGACACGGCGCCGGACTGTTCCGTCGAATGGGTGGCGCCGGTCGGTTTGCCGTCGCGATAGTTCGAGTAGACGTTCGCGCGGCGAGCCGCGTCGCCCGCACTCATGGTGCGCGGCGCGACGAGATCGCGCGGGTCGGCGATCTGGGCCGCGACGTTGTGCTGAACCGCGCAGCCGAAGTTCGGGCTGACCTGGTTGTCGAGCGTGAACGCCAGATTGGCCGACCAGTCGCCGCAGCCACCCGCGGAGGCCTGATAGCCGATAAAGCCGATCTCGACCTTGCCGTCCGGCGAGTCCTTGGTGCCGACGAGGATCTTCTCGCGCGGGATGCCGGCGGAGGCGAGACGCTCGCCGAAATACTCGATGGCGACCGAAGCATCGCGGCCGGCGGGCGCCGAGACCGAAATGGCGCCGTTGCCGTGCTGGATGTAATCGGCGACGAAGGCGTCGAACCGCGCCGAGTCGTCCGGCATCAGGCCGACATCGGAGCCGGAGAAGCCGACGCGCAGGGCGTGGAAGGTGGGCGAAACCTCGAGCGGATGGTTCGCGGCGGGGTCGTCCATCAGGTTGCCGGTGTTGTTCGGCGACGCGCAGCTTCCCGCGGCAAGGACCGCGAGCAGCGAGGCGGCGCGGAGAACATCTTTCATGGTGGGCGTCATGGCTTGCCCCTCCTACTGCACAATGAAGCCGACGGAGCTCGACGGGGCGGGATGGGCTCCGGTGCCGGGCTTGTCGTAGGTTGCGTTGAGCTTGCCGAGCAGGATCGTCTCCGCGTCGGTCGGCGAGACGAAACCGTCGGTCGGCGACGCGAGGTTGCTCGCGAGAGTCGGTTCGACCAGGTAGGCGCTGATGATCACCACCAGCTCGGTTTCGTTGTTCTGATAGTCGCGGCTGCGGAACAGCGCGCCGAGCACCGGCAGATCCTTGACGCCCGGGAGCGCTTCGACGACCTGCTTGGTGTTGTGCTGCATCAGGCCCGCGATGGCGAAGCTGCCGCCGGACGGAAGCTCGACCGTGGTCTGCGCGCGGCGCACCGAGAGCGCCGGGATCGTCAGGCCGTTGCCGGTCTCGCCGCCGTTGAGCGTGAAGGAGCCCGTGGTCGTGAGTTCCGACACTTCGGTGGAGACCTGGAGCGAGATGCGGCCGGCGCTGAGCACGACCGGCGTGAACGAGAGCCCGACGCCGAACTGCTTGAAGACGATCGAGACGTTGCCCGAGGTATCGCGGCCGGCCGGGACCGGGAATTCGCCGCCGGCAAGGAACTTGGCGGTCTCGCCGGACACAGCGGTGAGGTCCGGCTCGGCGAGCGTGTGCACGAGGCCGACCTGCTCCAACGCCTTGAGCGTGCCCTGGAGATTGTTCGGCTGGATCGAGCAGGTGCCGCCCTGCGTCAGCGCGGTGAACGGGTTGAGGACCGTGCTGCCGCTCGTGGCGCTGCATACCGAGCCCGCTTGGGCGCCGCTGAGGTCGTTCAGGGCGCGGCCGAGCAGCGCGAAGTTGGGGGCCGACGAGGCGACGATCGGAACGCCGGCGACGATGGCGGCTTGCGCGAGGTTGATGCCGAACTGCTTGGCGATGTTGCGCTGCATTTCCGCGACGCGGACCTTGATCATCACCTGCTCGCCGCCGGCGACGCGCAGCATGTTCACGACCTTGAGAGGGTCGCCCGCAAAACGTCCGGCGATGTCCTGGGCGCGCGAGGCCTCCTGGGCCGAGGACACGGTGCCGGTCAGAACGACGTTGTCGTTCATCGCCGAGACCTTGATGTTCGAACCGGGCATGTTGAGGTGCAGCATGGTGGCGAGATCGCCCGTGTCGCGCTCGACGCGGATGTCGATGATCGCGAGCTGGCGGCCGGCGCCGTCGAAGAAGAAGGCGTTGGTCTGGCCGATCTTCTGCGCCATCAGGAAGATGCGGCGCGGCGTGCGCACGACGGCATCGACGATATCCGGGCTGGAGACCAGTACGTCGCGCGCGTCGGTATCCAGCATCACGATCACCGCCTTGTTGAGGCCGAGCGTGATGCGCTGGGTCACCATGCCGTTGCGCGACGAGATCGTGATGATCTTCGAACCGGTATCGGGCATCCGATCCGGAAGGGCGCTCGCCGGCGCTGCGGCAACGAGGCCGAGGGCGGCGAAGGCGAGACCGAGGAGTGCTCTGCGCATGGACTACTTCCTTCCGCTCGCGCCGGTCGTCGTGATGCCGAAGCGGATCACGGTGACGTTGCCGTCGGTCGTTTCTTCGGGCGCGGTGTCGTTCTCGACCGCGGCCATCGCCTTGGGATCGCCGATGGGACGCAGGATCAGGGTGATCGGGCCGGCCGCCTGGGCACGGCCCACGGCACGGGCCTGCGCAGGCGTGACCTCAAGTGTTGCCGTCCTGGCGAGGACGGTCTTCTGGTCCTTGTCCTGCTTGACGGTCTGGTCCATCGCCAGCACGCGGATGTTGGCGAGCACGACGTGCGCCATGTAGCGCTTGGGACTGTCCGAAACGAGTTCGGTGGCCATCAGGTCGACGCGGTCGTTCGGCAGGATGAAACCGCCGGCGCCGGATTCTTGCGTGATGGGGATCGACACCGCGCGGTGGCCGGGCGTCAGCGTCGCGGCGAGGAAGCCGGCGGAATCGGAATGCACGAACTTGGTATTGCTGAGCGGCTCGCCTTCGACGATCGGCGCGCGCGTGACGGTGCCTTCGAGCGCGACCTTCAGATCGGGCGTCGCTTCGCGCGTGATGAAAGACGAGTCGGCGGCGGAGCGCGGCCAGGCCTGCCAGTGAACCAGACTCGGATTGAGCGGCGTGCCGGGCTGGATCGCCGACGAGGCGACGAGAACATCGGTGGTCGGAATCTGGCGAACCGGCGCGATGAGCGCCGCAGCCTGGGGCGTGCCACCCCCCATCATGCCGCGCACGAGGAAAACGGCGGCGATCGCGGCAACAACCGCGACACCGAGTACGAGCATACGCCGCATGTCCATGAGAACAGGCTCCTTTGCGCCCTTATTCGAGCACCCAACCCTTTGAAAAGTGCTTAACGGAACACTGTGCAATTGCTCCACACAGCACGCAGCGCAAACGCACTTGCTAGAGCGTTGACGCGATCCGGAAAATTTCCGTCTGCGGAAGAATCACGAAGGCGCCGGCCGCGAGCGCGACGCCATAGGGAATTCCGGACTTCGCATCGTGCAACCGCGCAATCCATGACTGGGCGGTAAACAGCGCGGGCAGCGGAACCTGGCGCAGGCCGAGAATGGCCAGGGTGAGGAACCCGCCCAGTGCCGAGGCGATCAGCGTGTAGTCGACGACATTCTTGAAGCCCAGCCACAACAGGACGCAGGCGAAGAGCTTGGCATCGCCGCCGCCGACATAACCCAGCGCGAACAGTGTAAAGCCGACGACGAGCCCGAGGAATCCGGCCAGCAGGTGCCCACCGATCGCCGCCGGCGTCATGCCGGTGGCCAGGACGAACACCAAGAACGAGCCGATGAGCGCGATCTGGAGAAAGTTCGGAATCGTGAAGCTGGCGATGTCCCAGCCCGCGGCCGCGAAGAGCAGCGCCGGGAGCACGATCAGGACGAGAAGTTCTGCCGCCATGTATGCCGTTCACAAGAAGTGCGAACGGCCGCTTCTGTTACGAAGCGGCCGCGCGCGAAGCGTTCGCGGATGCGACCGCTTACTTGACGGAGCCCGAAACCGTCGTGAAGGTCGTCTTCAGACCGGTACCGACCACCTGGACGGCGCCGATGATGACGACCGCGATGAGGGCGGCGATCAGGCCATACTCGATGGCCGTCGCGCCGGACTCGTCACGCACGAAGCGGGCGAAAAGGTTGTTCATGATAAGCCTCCACTAATGACACCCTAGGACGTCCGGCCGGCATCATTTGCGAGAGACCAACTCGGACCGTCGCCACCTTATGAGGGCGTCGCTTAATGCCGACTTAAGTCTGCAATTGAAAGCGAATGCGCGATGTCCCAGAGCTGCACAGAAAGCGGCGTTCGGACCCTCGGCTATCGTTAAAATTCGCCGCTCGTTAACCGTGACGCGGGAAACGCACCAAAAGAATCTCTCCTAACGGATTTTCCGCTTGCCGATGTTGCGATCGAAAACACGAACACGCGCGCGACGTGCGAAGCCTGGAGCAACGGGCGTTCCAGGATGCGATCCCATGCTCGATCGCCTTCGGCACAATCTCCAAACAAGTGCAGCCTTGGGGTTAAGGCATCTTTTACAGCGGGCGCCATAGATTGCGGGCCAGAAAAACAAAGTTGGGTGCCGGGTCATGCGTCACACGATCGCCACTGCCTTCGCTTTCGGTCTTTGCGCCACAGAGGCGCTCGCCGCCGGCACTGTGTCGGTGCCGATGGATGAGGTTCGCACCGTGACGTTTCCGCGCGCGGTGACGACGGTGTTCATGGGCAACTCCACGATCGCCGACGTGAATCTGGTCGACGCCCGCCATGCCTTCGTACTCGGCAAGGTGTTCGGCACCACGAACCTGATCGCGCTCGACTCGGCCGGCCACGAAGTCTCGAACGTGTTCGTCGCGGTGCCGGAAACGCGCGGCGCCACCGTCACCGTCTTCCACGGCGTACAGCAGGTGACGATGTCGTGCGGCGGCCCGCGCTGCAACGTGTCGCCGGTTCCGGGCGATGCCGGCTACAAGGATCGCCTCGGCGACGTCGCCGCGCACCACGACCTGGGCACCCGGCAGGCGCAGTAATCCGCGCAAAACCGGCGCAGAGAAAACAAGGCCGCGGAGCGATCCGCGGCCTTTTTCGTTTGTTCAAGATGGATACTGTCCTCGCCCTTCGACAGGGTGAGGGTTTGGATCAGGATCTCATCCCGCCTGTCGAAGGATCAGTTGAGGATCGGATAGACGAGTTGGCCCGCGAAGCTCTGCGGCATCTTCTCATCGTCGATGCCGAAATTCGCGGGCAGTTCTTCCGGCATGTAGAAGGTGCCGAACATCACATCGAACAGCGAGAACGTGCCGGCGAAGTTCACGCCGTGATTTTCGCGCGTGTGATGCCAGCGATGAAAGACGGGACCGGCGAAGACGTATCTGAACGGGCCGAGCGTCCAATTGAGGTTGGAATGAACCCAGCCCGACGTCAGCGTCGCGAACGGACCCATGATGAAGAAGATGTCGGTGTTCACGCCGGCGAGGATCGCGGCGACGTCGACGGCGACCGTGCCCAGCAGCAGGTTCACCGGATGAAAGCGCCAGGCGGAGAGCCACTCGACCTCTTCCGACGAGTGATGCACGGCGTGATAGCGCCACAGCCGGCCGGTGTGGAAGGCCCGGTGGATCCAGTAGAGCGCGAACTCCGTCACCAGCAGATAGCCGACCAGCTGCACCCAGAACGGCAGGCGCGAGATCGGGCCGTGGCCGTGATCGAAATAAGCGACCAGGCCCGCCGTCGTCGTGATGCCGACGATGTAGACCGCAATCATCACTGCGAAGCCGATGCGCGCCCAGCGCATCAGGATCGGCGAGACGAAGAGATAGGTGATGTCGGTGAGGAGGCCCTTCTTCTGCCACCAGGGCTTGCCGCGGTTGCACGGCGACACCCAGGACAGCGCGCCGAACAGCACGCCCATTACCGCGAGATAGGGCAGGAGCTTCCAGATCGTCTGGCCAAAGCCGAACAGAATCTCGAATACGACGCCGAACATGAAAGCCAAATCTCGCCTACGGAACGGCCAAGCCTACGCGGGCCGTGCTTTCGCGTTCGTTTATGCGCGCCGCCCGCGGTGTTTATTGAGCGACGCGGAGGTTGGTGATCTGCTGGCCAATCGCCTGGAACGCGGCGTTGATCTGGTCGGCGCTGGTCAGATCCCAGTACTTGGCCGAATCCGAGGCGCAGTTCTGGAGCACCGAGGAATTGCCCTGGGTACCACCGATGTCCACAAACAGGGCATAGATGATGATGCCATCAGCCTTGGCATTGGTGCAGACAGCCGACATGCGGTTGTCAACCGACGTGCTCTGGGTCGAACCGTTGCCGTACCAACGGTCCTGAGTGTTCAAGCCGTCCGACAGGATGATGATGTAGCGCGTCGTGTTGGCCGGCGGCGTGCCCGCGTTCAGCGGATCCGAGTTGGTAAGCGCATGCCAACCCCACACCAGACCGATCGTCTGGTTGGTGGTGCCGTTCGCCACCATGTTGTCGACTTCAGCGCTGAGCGCGGTCCAATTGTATCCGAGCGGCAGTATCTCCTCAGGGCAGGACGAGTACTGTTCGGCGAGGAACTTGCTCGCGGTCGCGGACGACGGCGCCGTGTTCATGGTGTCGTAGTTGTTCGACGTGTCAGGTCCGCTGGAGTTGCCGCGATCGGTGACGCAGCCGTTCCAGAGCGTATGATCGGGATGCCAGACAGCCGTCGCGTTGTTACAACTTGTTTGCGTCGAATATCCCGACAGGTCGCACTGATAGCTGTTCCACGTCCACACGCCGTAGGTGCTGGTGCAGGTGGTCTGTGTGCTGATACCGGAAATGTCGCAGCGGGCTGCTGTCCAGACGCCGAACGTGCCGGTGCAAGCACTCTGCGTGCTGATGCCGGCAATGTCGCAAGCAGCAGCTATCCACGTGGCGAAATGGTTCTGGCACTGAGTCTGTGTCGAGTAGTTGCTGTTGCTGCAATGTGCCGACGTCCAGGTACCATGGGACCCCGTGCAAGTGGACTGCGATGTCTTGCTGGGAATGGTGCACGAACCTGCGGTCCAGGTGCCGTGTGTGCCGGTGCACCCCGACTGCGAGGTCTGACTGGATACGGTGCAAGTACCGCCGGATGCCTGATTCGGCGACCAGGTGCCGTGCGTGCTGATGCAACTCGACTGGCTCGTCTTGCTGGAGATGTCGCAGGTGCCATGCGTGGGGTCGTAGGCCGTCCAATCGATCCAGGTCGCGCCGGCGTTGGCGGTGCCAACGTTCACGTCCTTGACGAACGGAACAATGGCGACCTTCACATCGCCCGGATTGGCCGACGCGTTCTGGAGCATGGTGAGCAGATTGTGGGTCGCGGACTTGAGCTGCGCGATCTTGGTGTTCGATGCCGGCGGATCGCATGGGCTGTTCGCATTCGGGTTGGAATCGGACTGGCACATCGAGCCGGTGTTATCGAGCACCAGGCCGACCCAGAGCTTGGTCTGGCCCCACACCACGGTCGAGGACGACGTGACGTTGACGTTGTGAATGCCGGCGACGTTCATCAGCGTGGTCGGCATCGGCACCGAACTCGTGACCGTCACGGATTGGCCGTTCACGGTCACGGTGACGGCGGCGGGCGAGCCATAGGCGGCATCCGCCCTGTAGTTCGCGTTGAAATAGTTCTGCGCGATCGTCTGCATCTGCGACTGGGTGAGGCCGCTCTGGCCGCCGACCGCGAGCGCCGCGGCGTCGAGCGCCTCGCTCAGGTTCGACTTCACGATCATCGCGCGCGTGAGATCGAGGCCCGCGCCTGCCGCAATCGTAACCGGAATCAGCGAGAGGCCGAACATCATCGCGACGTTGGCATCGCGATTGCTGAAAAACGCAAAGGCGCGTCCCAGCGCGGTACGAATGTGATGGCCGATACGCATGGACGGTCGTCCCGATGGAATGACAGCGCCGCATCATCACCGATGCGCCGTGAAATTGCCGTTCCTATCCGGCGGTGTGGTTAGGCGTTCGTTAGCGATACGAAGAACATTCCCCTCGAAATAAACGAAGATTAGCAAAGCATGAACGGCGCGATGGAACCGTAACCATTCGAGCCGTTGTGTGCGGATGCGGTTAAGCGGTTGTTGACGACGTTGCTGGCTTCGCCTTCGGAAATCGCACGCCAGGGCATAAGACCATCGCGTGGAAGAAGCTTAAGGCGGCTCTTCGTGGGAAGCTTGCAGAACATCAAAGAGCGCATCCGCGATCGTATGGAGGCGCGCATCCGCGCGACGTTCACGCGCATGCGCGCGCAAAGCACGAGCGCCAGCGCGGCGATCGAATTCGCGATGGTGGCGCCGATCTTTTTTCTGCTGCTGCTGGCGATCGTCGAGGACGGCGTCATCTATTTCGCGGGCGCCACGCTGCAATACGCGACCGACAACGCCGCGCGCTATGTCCGCACCGGGCAGGCCCAGGCCGGCAGCCTGACGCAGGCGCAGTTCCGCCAGCGCATCTGCAACGACATCGGGCCGGTGCTCGCGTGCAACGCGAATCTCCAGGTCGACCTACAATCGTTCAGCGGCTACGGCGGCGCGAGCTTCACCAATCCGCTCGACGGCAGCGGCAACGTCAACTCAGGCCTGAACAATTACCAGGCCGGCACCGCCTGCAACGTGGTGCTGCTGCGCGTCTTCTACACCTGGAACATCATCACGCCGATGCTGTCGCCGTTCCTCACCAACATGGCGACCGGCAAGCACCTGATCACCGCGACGGCCGCATTCCGCAACGAGCCCTTCACGTCGGGAGTTTCCGGATGCTGAGACTGCTTTCCCGTTTCCGCCGCGCCACCGAGGGCGTCGCCGCGACCGAATTCGCGATGCTGCTGCCGGTGATGATCACGATGTTCCTGGGCAGCATCGAGATGACCGATGCGCTGACGTGCAAGCAGAAGGTCACAGGCCTCGCGGCGACCGCGGCCGACCTGATCGCGCAGGAGAAGAACGTCACCGATGCCGACATGACGAACGTGTTCTCGGCGGTGAATTCGATCGTATATCCTTATCCCTCGGCCGGCGTGAAGATCGTGATATCGAGCCTGGTCGACAACGGCGCAGGCGGCGGCAAGGTGGTGTGGTCGAGCGCGCAGAACGCGACGCCGCGCGCGGTGAACAGCACCGTCACGGTGCCGAGCGGCGTCATTGTCACCGGCGGAAGCGTGATCCTCGCGGAAATCACCTACCCGTACACGTCGAAGGTGAGTTCGATGCTGACGGGCACGACGAACCTGACGTCGACCTTCTACGCACGGCCGCGGCGCAGCGCGACGGTCACGCGCTCGGCATCCTAGAGCGCTCTAGGCTTTCTTCTTCGAATCTTTCTGGGGCTCGCGCGGGCGCATCAGCCCTTCCTGCACCACTGAGGCAACCAGCTTGCCGTCGCGCGTGTACAGCGCACCGCGGTTGAAACCGCGCGCGCCCGAGGCGCTGGGCGAATCCTGCGCATAGAGGAGCCAGTCATCCATCTTGAACGGATGATGAAACCACATCGCGTGGTCGAGGCTCGCCATCTGGATGGGCGATTGCCAGGAACGGCCATGCGGCAGCAGCGCGGTGTCGAGCAGCGACATGTCGGACGCATAGGCAAGCACCGATTGCTGCACGATCACGTTGTCCGGCACGGGGCCGGTGGCGCGGATCCAGACATTGTCGAAGGGCTCGCGGGCCTTGCGGTTCATCCAGTCGTCGAGGATGACGGGACGCATCTCGATCGGGCGCGGCCGGCTCATCCAGGCCTTGGCGTCCTCCGGCGCGTTCTCCATCCATTTCTTGCGCGCCTCGTGCTCGTCCATGAGCTGCTCCGGCGGCGGCACCTTGGGCATGTCGAACTGGTGCTCAAGGCCCTTTTCCGGCACCTGGAACGAGGCCGACATGTTGAAAATCTGCTTGCCGTGCTGGATCGCGATGACGCGGCGCGAGGTAAAGCTGGCGCCGTCGCGGGCACGATCGACCTCGTAGAGGATCGGAATCTTGGGATCGCCGGCGCGCAGGAAATAGGCGTGGAAGGAGTGGCAGACGCGGCCCTCCACCGTGCGGCTGGCGGCGACGAGCGCCTGGCCCAGCACCTGGCCGCCGAACACGCGCTGCATGCGGTCTTCCGGGCTTTGGCCGCGGAAGATGTTCTCCTCGATCTTCTCCAGATCGAGCAGGTCCATGACTTCTTCGATGGGGGAGCGCGCGGGATCGGTCATAGGCCGCTCTTATTCCCCGTTGCTGCACTGCGCAAGACGGCGGGAAAAGGGGGAATTTCTTTGCTGCCTCCTTCAAACCGTCATAAAACCTTGCCACTTCCTGCACGCAGCAAATCAAGGGCTTAGCGAAAGACCGGTATGGCGAACCAACTGCTCGACAAGGCGGCGCATCAACGGCCGGCGACGACCAAGCGAGGCGCGTTGGAGCGCCTCTTTACCCTAATGTTTCAAGGGTTTGTCTATAATCAGATCTGGGAAGATCCGGTCGTCGATCTGGCGGCGCTGGACCTGAAGGCTGAGCACCGCCTGATCACCATCGCGTCGGGTGGCTGCAATGTCCTCAACTATCTTGCGGCCAATCCGGCCCAGATCATTGCGGTCGACCTCAATCCCAACCACATCGCACTGACGAAGCTGAAGCTCGCGGCGCTGCAATACCTGCCCAACTACGAGTCGTTCTTCCACTTCTTCGGCCGCGCGAACGACAAGGCGAACAAGGCGGCGTACGACCGCTACCTGCGCAAGCAGCTCGACGAGGAGACACGCGAGTATTGGGAAGAGAGCCGTCCGCTGCGCGGCAAGCGCATCAACATGTTCGGCAAGAACCTCTATCGCTACGGGCTGCTCGGGCGCTTCATCGGCATCCTGCACGCAGTGGCGAAGCTGCACGGCAAGAAGCTGGAGCCGATCCTGTCGGCGCGCACGCCCGAGGAACAGCGCCGCCTGTTCGAGCGCGATATCGCGCCCCTGTTCGAGTTCAAGTCGATCAAGCTGCTTAGCAAGAGCCCGGTTTCATTGTACGCTCTGGGCATTCCGCCGGCGCAATATGACGAGCTGGTGGCGGCCGGCGATCCGGTGTCGGTGCTGCGCGAGCGTGTCGAGCGGCTGGCCTGCGACTTCCCGATCAACGAGAACTATTTCGCCTGGCAGGCGTTCGGCCGCGGCTACGACGTCGAGCACAAGGAAGCCGTGCCGGACTATCTGCGCGAAGAGGTCTATGATGTCATCCGTACACGGACGGAAAAGGTCGAGATCCATCACGCCTCGCTGACCGACTTCCTCCAGGCCCAGGCGCCGCATTCCTTGCATCGCTATGTGCTGCTGGACGCGCAGGACTGGATGAACAACGACCAGATCACCGCGCTGTGGCGCGAGATCGACCGCACCGCGCACCTGCGCGACGCGCGCGTGATCTTCCGCACGGCCGGTCCGGATTCGCCCCTGCCGCGCAAAGTGCCGGCGGAGGTGCTGGCGCCGTGGACCTATATGGAGGCCGAGAGCAAGGCGTGGCACGCCAAGGACCGCTCCTCGATCTATGGCGGCTTCCATGTCTATCAGCGACGGCCCTTGTCTTAAGTGAGCGACGGCGACAATCACGCCGCGTTGATGGACGATGTCTATCGCTATCAGCGCTACATCTATGATTTCACGCGCAAATATTACCTGTTTGGCCGCGACCGGCTGATCCGCGAGATGAAGCCGAAGCCCGGTGCCCGCATCATCGAGATCGGGTGTGGAACGGCGCGCAATCTCATCAAGATGGCCCGAGCCTATCCCGACGCCCGCTTGTACGGCCTCGATGCCTCGGCCGAGATGCTCTTGCAGGCCGAGAAGTCCATCGCGCGCGCCGGACTGAGCGGGCGCATCAAGCTGGTCCAGGCCTATGCCGAGGATCTGACCCCGGGCCTGTTCGGCGAGGTCGAACCCTTCGACGACGCCGTCTTCTCCTATTCGCTATCCATGATACCTGATTGGAAACAAGCACTTAGGTCGGCTAAAGCCGCCCTGGCGGCAGACGGCCGGGTCCATGTGGTGGACTTCGGCGACCTCAAAGGCCTCGGGGGCACCGGCGAGCGCTTATTAAGGTCATGGCTCGCGCTCTTCCATGTCGCGCCGCGCGAGGAATTGTTAACGGCGATCTCAGGCGGGCAAGCGGGCGCGCTGCGAGTCCTTGCGGGGCACTACGCTTTCCTTTGGGTCGTGCGCGGCTCAGACCACAATTTCGCGATCTGACAACGCGCTCACACCACGCATGCGGCACCCTGCGTCTGTTGCAGTCGGGTCACATAGCGGGCGTAAAGCTCTCCAACGACGGGGAAAAATGGCCGATTCCGCAGGTATCTGGTGGAGACTTCCGCCATGATCGCCGTTATAAGTCCGTTGTCGTCCGAACGCTTAGGTGGGGGGGTCCCTGCCCGTCGGTATTTGAAGCGAGGGTAGAGAAAATGAAACTTCGTACGATCGTGCTGGCCGGCGTTGCCGCCGCGGCACTCTCAAGTGGGCCGGCGTTGGCCAATGACACCCACGGCTGGTACATCGGCCTTGGTGTCGGCTACGACCATATGGAGCCGGTTCGCATCCAGACCGCCCCTCCGATTTCCGCGACTGCCCGTCTCGGCAAGGCGGACAATGTCATGGGCGCCGGTTCTTTCGGCTACAAGTGGGACAGCAACCTCCGCCTCGAGTTCGAGGTCAGCTACTCCTTCCATGACCAGCACGCTGCGACGCCGCCCTTCGCCGGTGCGCTCAGCGGCACGAACTCGCTCAGCGGCGCGCTCGTCAACTTCATCTATGACTGGAACCTCGGCGACCGCATGAGCCTCTCGCTCGGCGGCGGCGTCGGTGCCGGCAACTATCGCGAATCGGTTCGCGACGCCTTCTTCCCCGCGCTCAAGCTGGTCCGCGGCGGCCACACCGAGTTTATGTGGCAGGGCATCGTCGGCCTGAACTACGAGTGGGCCCCCGATACCGAGCTGTTCCTCGACTACCGTTATCGCTCGGCCGAGATCGACCGTGGCTACGCGTCGGACTTCGTCGCGCTGACTCCGATCCACGTCTTCCAGGCGCAGGAACATGTCGCGATGGTCGGCGTGCGTTGGTACCTCGAAGAGGCGCCGCCGCCGCCCCCGCCGCCGCCTCCTCCGCCCCCGCCGCCTCCTCCGCCGCCTCCGCCGGTGAAGACGTTCATCGTCTTCTTCGACTTCGACAAGTCGAACCTGACCGAGAAGGCCCAGGAAGTTGTCGCCGAAGCGGTTCGCGTCGCGAAGGCCAACGGCTTCGTGAAGGTGCTGGTCACGGGCCACACCGACACCGTCGGCTCCGACAGCTACAACCAGGCGCTGTCCATCCGCCGCGCCCAGTCGGTCAAGGACGAGATGATCCGTCTCGGCCTCGACGGCGGCACGATCGGCATCGACGGCAAGTCGTTCCACGATCCGCTGGTCCCGACGGGCCCGGGCGTGCGCGAGCCGCAGAACCGCCGCGCGGTCATCGACCTCGGCGGCTGATCGAAACGATCAGTTCGAATACGGACAGGGCGGGTCGAAAGACCCGCCCTTTTCGTTTGGGAACCGCCGCGCCAATCCGCGCACGCCGCCTTGTCGCAAGCGCACGCAAAGAAAAAGGCCCGGCGGTGAGCCGGGCCTTTTCGTCCTTTCCGGTGTGGCGCCTACTGCGCGAACTTCAGCGAGATCACGCCGATGCCGGCCGCGACGTTGAGGCCGGTGTTGCCCTGCACGCTGACCGGCTGGAGCGCAATGGACTTGTCCAAGCCGCCGATCAGCACATTGGCGCCGAGGCCGATGCCGATGGTCGCGCCTGCCGTGGCCCCGGCATAGTCGCCTTCCAGCGAGCCGGGACGGACATCCGAGGTCGGCGCCACGACGCCCCAGACCAGCACGGCCGAGTTCGCATAGCCGATATCGACGCCATATTTGGAGAACGTGCCCGTGTAGTGCTCGCCGCTGCCCGCGTTGGGCGCGTAGGTGCACTTCATCGATTTTTCCGACCCGAAGATGAAGCCGAAGCCGCCCTCGACATTGCAGGTCAGGCTGCCGACCTTGATGCCCGCAGGCGAAGGCGGCGTGTTCGAGGCCATCACGATCGGCGCTTCCGGCGGATCGTCAGGCTGCGGCGGACGCGGACGCGGCACGACCAGCGGCAGTGCCTGCGCACCGGTCAGGGTCACGTCGACCTTGATGCCGCAGGTCTCGACCGGGGTCTCGGTATCCTTGACCGGAACGCCCGCCACGAAATCCCCGAGCGCGGGTTTGGCCGGCCCGTTGGCCGCGGCCAGTACGAGGTCGGCGGCGCGGCAGAACGCCTGATGGTCGCCGATGCGGCGAAGCTCCGCCTTGGACGCCATGTCGGTCTTGAAGAGATTGTAGCGCGCGTCGCCGCGGCCACCCTGGATGCGCTTGAACATTGCCAGCAGCAGCTTGTCGCTCTTCAGCAGTTCCGGCCCGAAATTGCGGCGGTAGGTGTTGAAGGCCTCGCGCGTGGCATCACCGCAGGTCAGCGCGGCATCGACCAATTGCTGGTCGACAACGGTGGTCTGGATGGCGGCGACCTCGGCGGGCTGCGCGCATTTCAGATTGGGCCGGCGGGCCGCCTCTGCCTCGCCCGCAGCGACCGCCGCGATTGCGGCAAGGCAAACTCCCGCCTTCCATGCGTTTCCCATGTGTTTTTTGGCTCGTTTTGTGGCTGCTCGGGCCACATATAGCATCGAGGCCCCGGCCCCGCTAATCCTTTGATTGGGCTGATAGTTAAAGGTTCCTCGACCCATGGCTGTCCAGAAGCGCCGTCCGGCAAAGGCCGGGCATGCCGTCGACCTCAAGGGCGAGAACGTCCACTGGGATTTCCGCAAGGACATGTCCTATGGCGACTATCTTGGCCTGAGCACACTTCTTCGCGCGCAGAAGCCGCGATCGGGAGCGCATGACGAGATGTTGTTCCTCGTCATTCACCAGTCGAGCGAACTGTGGATCAAGCTGTGCCTGCACGAACTGGCCGCCGCCATCCGGCAGATCCGCGCCGACGACCTGGGGCCAGCGTTCAAGATGATGGCGCGCATCGCGCGGGTTCAGGTGCAGCTGATCCAGTCGTGGGAAATCCTGTCGACCATGACCCCGTTCGACTACGCGAGTTTTCGCGGAAGCCTCGGCAAGTCGTCGGGTTTCCAGTCGTTCCAGTACCGCATGCTCGAATTTCGCATGGGCAACAAGAACCCGGCGATGGCGCGGGTGTTCGAATCGAACAAGGCGGCCGCGAAGCAGGTGCAGGCAGCGCTCCACGAGCCCAGCCTGTACGACGAATCGCTGGCGCTGCTGGCGCGGCGTGGACTGAAGATCCCCAGGGGTAAACTCCAGCGCGATTTCTCACAGCCCTATGCCGCCGATCATCGCGTCACCGCTGCCTGGCGCGAGGTCTATCGCGACGCAGAGACGCACTGGGACCTGTACGAGCTGGCGGAAAAGCTCGTCGACCTGGAGTACCGCTTCCATCTCTGGCGCTTCAGTCACATGAAGACTGTCGAGCGCATCATCGGCAACAAGATGGGGACCGGCGGCACGTCCGGCGTGAACTACCTGAAAAAGGCGCTGGAGCTGACCTTCTATCCCGAGTTGTGGGAAGTGCGGACCGATATCTGAGGCCATTTACCATGCCGATCTTGGGCGTTGTCTCGATTTGGCACGGGGCCTAGCATCTTGGCGGGGCTCAGCAATGAGTGAGTGGGAGATATCCATGAAAATGAGAATTCTGGCGGCTGGCTTGCTTGCCGCGACACTTGCCGGCTGCGCACATGAACCGCCGCCACCTCCACCACCGCCGCCTCCGCCGCAGGTGGTCGTGCACTGGGACAAGGTTGTCCTGTACTTCGACTACATGAAAGCGAACCTGACGCAGCCAGCCGCAGACGCGATCGCCGATGCGATCAGCCATAACGGCCACCCGCCGCACCATGTCGTCATCACCGGCTATTGCGATACGGCCGAGCGTCACTGCCGCGACCTATCGCTGCGCCGCGCCGGTGCGGTGAAGGACGAACTGGTCCGCCGCGGCATGGCGGCCGGCGACATCGAGACGCTGGGTTCGGACGATCTGGCGGTACCGACGGGACGCCATGTGCGCGAACCGAAGAACCGCCGCGCGGTGATTGACCCGCGCTAGAACCTGACTAGCTTCCTTCGAAGGGCGCGCGATTGTCTCGCGCGCCCTTTTGTTTTGAGGAAGTTCCGTGGGCGCCCTTTCACATATCCGCGTGCTTGATCTCTCGCGTGTGCTGGCGGCGCCGTGGGCGACGCAGATCCTGGGTGACCTCGGCGCCGAGGTGATCAAGATCGAGAAGCCGGGCGAAGGCGACGAGACACGCCTTTTCGGCCCACCTTTCCTGAAGAATCCGGACGGCTCGCGCGGCGATGCCACCTATTTCCTCACCACCAACCGCAACAAGAAGTCCGTCACCGTCGATATGGGCAAGCCGCAAGGCCAGGCGCTGATCAAGCGGCTGGCGCGGCGGGCGCACATCGTGGTGGAGAACTTCAAGACCGGATCGCTGGCGAAATACGGCCTCGACTACGAGAGCCTGAAGCAGGAAAACCCGGCACTGATCTATTGCTCGCTGACCGGCTTCGGGCACACCGGGCCGTACAAGGACAAGGCGGGCTACGACTATGTCATCCAGGGCATGGGCGGGTTGATGAGCGTGACCGGCCAGAAGGACGGCGCGCCGGGCGCGGAGCCGATGAAGGTGGGCGTGGCGGTGAGCGACCTGGTGACAGGGCTCTACTCTGCCATCGCGATCCTGGCGGCAGTGATCCACCAGTCGCGCACCGGCGAAGGCCAGTCGATCGACATGGCGCTGTTCGACGCGCAGGCGGCGGGACTGGCGAACCAGGCCATGAACTATCTTGCCGGCGGCGTTGTGCCGGGACGGCTGGGCAATGCGCATCCGAACATCGTGCCGTACCAGGTGTTCGCGACGGCGGACGGGCACCTTATCCTCGCGACATCAAATGATGCGCAATTCCGGCGGTTCGCGAAGGTCGCCGGGATTGCCGCAGTGGCGGACGATCCGCGCTATGGGACCAATGCCGAGCGTGTCGCGCATCGGCAGGAGGTGGTCGACATGCTGAAGCCGATCTTCACCAAGCGCACCACGGCGCAGTGGATCGCCGACCTGGAAGGCGCCAACGTGCCGTGCGGGCCGATCAACCGGGTGGACGAGGTGTTTGCCGATCCCCAGGCCATTGCCCGGCAGCTGACGGTCACCATGCAGCACGCCACCGGTCCGCTAACACTGGTCGCAAGTCCGCTAAGGCTGTCGGCGACCCCGCCCGAATATCGCAACGCGCCGCCGTTGCTGGGCGAGCACACCGATGAGGTGTTGGGAGGCGTACTGTCACTGCCTGCGGATGAAATCGCACGGCTCAGAGACGCCGGCGTCATTTGACGCGCAACAAAGGCAAGCGTCTTCGCGTTTAGGCTTTATCGGAAGGCCAAAATGCATGCGAAGACCCTCTTCCTGCTCAGCCTGACCGCGGTCGCGGTGGCAGGCAGCGCGCAGGCGGAAGGGCTGGTGATGCCGGACTTCAAGCCGTCGCAAGTCGACGCTTATCATACAGCGCGCGTCGAACAGCCGTGGCAGGGCGAGCAACCCGTTACCCGCGTGGCGGAACAGCCGATCGGCGAGATCATCAAGCAGCGGCTGGGGCTGGTGAACGGCAGCGCCGAGTTGTTCCGCTATCAGGTACAGGGCGCGCCGTCGGACAAGACCATGCTGGACGGCGTGATCGACGGCGGCGGGGTCAAGCTGAAGCTGACCTGGTAGCCGGCTTTCGAGCCAACCTTCCCGGCGCGTTCGGATTGGCGTATGGGAACGCCTCATCCGGAGGCATTTCATGACGTACAAAGTGGCCGTGGTCGGCGCGACCGGCAATGTCGGACGCGAGATGCTGACCGTGCTGGCGGAGCGCGAATTTCCCTATGGCGAAGTCGTCGCGCTGGCATCGCAGCGCTCCACCGGTACGGAAGTATCGTTCGGCGATGCCGTGCTGAAGGTCAAAACGCTCGACCACTACGACTTCCGGGGCACCGACATCGTGCTGATGAGCGCGGGGAGCAAGGTATCAAAGGAGTGGTCGCCCAGGATCGCAGCACAGGGCGCGATCGTGATCGACAATTCCAGCGCCTGGCGCATGGACCGCGACGTGCCACTGGTGGTGCCCGAGGTGAATGCCGACGCGCTGGGCGGCGGCTTCAAGAAAGGCATCATCGCGAACCCGAACTGCTCTACCATCCAGCTCGTAGTGGCGCTGAAGCCACTGCATGACGCCGCGAAGATCAAGCGCGTGGTCGTGTCGACCTATCAATCGGTCTCCGGCGCGGGCAAGGACGCGATGGACGAACTGTTCCGCCAGACCCGCGCGGTGTTCGTGGCCGATCCGGTGGAGGTCGAGAGCTTCACCAAGCAGATCGCCTACAACGTCATTCCGCACATCGACGATTTCCTCGACTCCGGCCTGACCAAGGAAGAATGGAAGATGATGGTCGAGACGCAAAAGATCCTCGATCCCGACATCCAGCTGACCGCGACCTGCGTACGCGTGCCGGTGTTCATCGGTCATTCCGAGGCGGTCACCATCGAGTTTGAAGAGGCGATCACCGCCGACAAGGCACGGCAGATCCTGCGCGCGGCGCCCGGTGTGCTGGTGGTCGACAAGCGCGAAGACGGCGGTTACGTCACGCCGCTCGAATGTGCGGGCGAAGATGCGACTTATGTGAGCCGCATCCGCAAGGACCCGACGGTCGAGCACGGCTTGTCGATGTGGATCGTGGCGGACAATCTGCGCAAGGGTGCGGCGACCAACGCGGTCCAGATCGCCGAAGTGCTGATCAACCGCAAGCTTCTGAAGAAGGCCG
>Ga0207680_10000276_pt1 | contig 24642 bp, 19 predicted proteins | sample KBSS23metaG_FD_184321 | JGI IMG/M metagenome (GOLD analysis project Ga0207680, IMG submission 184321) | Switchgrass rhizosphere microbial communities from Kellogg Biological Station, Michigan, USA - KBS S2-3 metaG (SPAdes) (version 2) | ecosystem: Host-associated > Plants > Roots > Rhizosphere...
GGATTGGGGCTCAAGGCTTGGGCTATCGGGCTATCGGGCTATCGGGCTATCGGGCTATCGGGCTATCGGGCTTTCGGCTCGAGGCTTGGGGCTTGGGGGTTCGAGGCTTAGGCTATCGGGCTTTGGGCTTTGGGCTTTGGGCTTGGGGCTATCGGGCTTTCAGGCTATCGGGCTTCAGGCTATCGGGCTTTCAGGCTTTCCGGTCCCGATACGACACTTCGCGTCTATCCGGGATCTCGCTGAGGCTCGACTTGCGGTCGGGTTTAGACTTCTATGCTGGTTGGGTTCAAAAGGGTCGCGTAATTCGTCCTAGGAGACGCGTCTTCATCCATATACGTAACTCAAATACAATGCGTCTCTTGCCGTTCGCTCTATTTTTAACCTTGTGCGGACTGGCTTTCGGGCAAGCGCCGCCTGCCTCCACGCCGGATCGGACGGTCCAGGCGGTCCACCCTGACGTCGTCATCTTCATCCAGTCACACGCAGCGGCGGATGTGCTCAAGATTTCGATGGTCGACCCGAACTACCCCGAAGAACTGCTCAAGAAGCAGATCGAGACTCTTTGCACGAGCCTGAATGCCCCGGCCCAGAACCTTCAGGTCTACCGCTATCAGATGGGCGCGAACGACCATCTGCAATTTCTAGAAGCTAGCTTTGCTACCGCAAACCTCACCGATTCCGACCGCTGGGCGAACCTCACGCCGCTTATCCGTGCATTTGCCGGGGTGCCGGCACCTCACACGATCAAAGGGATGGAGGTGTTCTTCGACGAATATGACCCGCCGATCGTTGGCCCAAAGAACTTCAGCAGCGCTGCGGTCACGATCAGTGGACGAGTCGATTCCAGCCCCCCGGAGGTTGAATATGCGATTCAGCTGCTGAAGCAGAATCCTAGTGAGATCAGCGTGGAGAAGCAGGCTAAACCTGTGGAATCAACGGTGAAGCAGGAGACGCCGCAAAAGAGTGGCTCGGTCCTGGTTTGGTGTCTTATACTGGTGGCAGGGGTGGCAGCAGGTGCGTTGGTATACTTTTTACTCACCAGACGCGCGGTAGGTGACCCTTCGACACCTGTTTCTAGAAAGCCCTAAGGTTCATTCAATTTCATGCAGAACGCTTCAACCCTTACGATGCACGACCTGATAGATATCGGGTTCGACCTCAAAGCCTCTGACGTTTACGCCAAGGCAGATTCGGTCCCCATGATGAAGCAGTTCAGCATGGCGAGACCGCTTCATGAGGATTTGCCCGTTCTGAGCGCGGAGGACATCACTCGCATGTGCCGCGAGCTGATGAATGACCGTCAGAAGCGAATTTTCGACGAGACGTTTGAAATGGACTTGGCCTTCGCCGTCGGTACCAAGTGCCGTGTCCGTTGCAACATCTACAAGCAGAAGGGCAACTATGCCTCGGTTATGAGAATTATCCCTCTCAAGATCCTATCTTTGGAGGAGCTTGGCCTTCCGCCGGTTTTGGCCGAGGTTACGAAGCACAGACAGGGACTTGCCCTCGTCACGGGACCTACGGGATCCGGTAAGACGACGACCCTCGCGGCGATGATCGACCTGATCAACATGAACCGACAGGCGCACATCGTCACGATCGAAGACCCGCTTGAATTTGTCCACCCAGATAAGAACTGCGTCGTCAGCCAGCGCGAAATCGGTATCGATACGCTCGACTTCCAGCCCGCGCTTCGCGCCGTCCTTCGACAGGCGCCAGACGTGATCCTCATCGGTGAAATGCGCGACGTCGACACGATGCATGTCGCTCTCCAGGCCGGTGAAACGGGTCACCTTGTCTTCTCCACGGTTCACACGGCAAGCGCCTACGAAACCATGGACCGAATTATCAACATGTTCCCGCCGCACGAGAAGATCCACCTTTGCCAACGAATGGCAGGATCTCTCCGTGCAATCGTCGCGCAGAAGCTTGTGCCTCGCTCGGACGGAAACGGACGTGTTGCCGCAAACGAAATTCTGATTTGTACGCCAACGGTGAGCAAGCTCATTGAAGACGGCCACTTTAGCGACCTCTATCACGCGATGAACGAGGGCGGCTTCTGGGGCATGCAGACGATGAATCAGAGTCTCGTTCGATACGTGAAGGCCGGCGTCATTTCAGAAGAAACGGCAATGGGTTATGCGGGAATTGCGTCCGAGCTGAAGCAAATGCTTCGACGCTAACGCGAAACCGTATTACACTGGATCACATGTCCGCAACCATCGACAACCTGTTGCGGGACCTCGTCCATCGGGACGCGAGCGATCTTCACCTCAAGGCGGGTCAACCGCCGATCATGCGCGTGCGCGGCGATTTGATTCGGGCCGACTACCCGGTCATGCCGCTGCTCGAGCATCAGGAAATGCTTTTCTCGGTTCTGTCCGACGAGAAGAAGCAGGTGCTGCTCTCCTATAAAGAGGTCGACCTTTCCTATAACGTCCAGGGTCTCTCGCGATTTCGCGTGAACATGTTTTGGCAGCGCGGACACGTCGGCGCCGTCTTCCGTGTGATTCCTTATAAGATACGGACGATCGACGAGTTGAACCTTCCACAGGTGACCAAGCGCTTGTGTCTTCTGCCACGCGGCCTGCTCTTGGTCACGGGGCCAACGGGTTCTGGAAAATCGACTTCGCTCGCGGCGATGATCGATCACATCAATTTGAACAAGAGGCTGCACATCATGACGGTCGAAGACCCGATTGAATATGTGCACGCCGACAAGACCTGCATCATCAATCAGCGCGAACTTGGGGCCGATACCAAATCCTTCGCGGAAGCGTTGCGTCACGTGTTGCGGCAGAACCCAGACGTGATCCTGGTCGGCGAGATGCGCGATCTCGAAACGATCCAGCTAGCGATTACGGCGGCGGAGACGGGACACCTTGTCATGTCGACACTGCATACGAACGATGCGGCACAGACCATCGACCGAATCGTGGACGTATTTCCTCCCGATCAACAGGCACAGATTCGCACGCAGTTAAGCGTTACGATCCAGGGAGTCATCTCGCAAACACTCTTACCGACGAAAGATCACAAGGGACGAGTTGCGGCGTTCGAAGTCATGGTCGCTACGCCAGCGATTCGCACTCTGATCCGAGACGGAAAGACACATCAGCTACCGATGGATATCCAAACGGGTGGCGACCTCGGAATGATGACCCTTGATGGATATCTGCTCAACCTTTTGAAAGAAGGAGCGATCGATTGGGAGCACGCCGTTGGCAAGTGTTCCAATCTTGTTGAATTTCAGCGCCGCGCAATGAATGCCGGTTTGGTGGAGGTGAGCAATGGCCCGCATTGATAGGCTCTTGCGCAAGACCGTCGAACTGAGCGGATCCGACTTGCACTTCAAGACCGATACGGGCAAAGCGTACATTCGCATTCATGGCGAGCTGTTCGAGGTTGGCGATGAACCTCATTACACCGACTCGGAATTTCGCACGATGCTTTTCGAGTTGCTTCGGCCCGAGCAGGTTGTGAGGTTCATCGAAACTCAGGAGCTTGATTTTGCGGTCGAGATCGTTGGGGTTTCGCGCTTCCGGGGTAATGCATACGTCCAACGCGGGCACGTGCAGGCTGCATTTCGCGTGATTCCGTACGAGATCGAAACGATGGAGGAGTTGAATCTTCCTCAGGCTTGTTACGATTTCGTTCAGCGACCGCGTGGTTTGGTGCTCGTCACGGGACCAGCGGGCTCAGGCAAGTCAACTTCGCTTGCCGCGATGATCGACCGAATCAATCGCACCCAGTCCGTTCACATCGTGACGATCGAAGATCCAGTGGAGTTTGTACACGACGATCATAAGGCGTTGGTTAACCAACGGGAATTGGATGTCGACACGATCTCTTTTGCGAACGCTTTGAAGTACGTGCTGCGTCAAGACCCGGACGTCATTCTCGTGGGTGAGATGCGTGATCTTGAGACTATCCATCTCGCGATCACCGCAGCAGAAACTGGGCACTTGGTCTTCGGCACTTTGCACACGGTGGATGCGGTGCAGACCGTCGACCGAATCGTAGACGTGTTTCCGATCCACCAACAGCAGCAGATTCGTATGCAGCTCTCGGTCAACTTGCTCGGCGTCGTTTCCCAGACGCTTGTACGCAAACTCGATGGTAACGGTCGAGTGGCTGCGTTCGAAGTGTTGGTCGCAAACAGCGCGGTGCGAAATCTTGTTCGTGAGAATAAGACTTATCAGATTTCTTCGCTCATCCAGACGGGTGGCAAGGCGAAGATGCACACGCTCGATCAGTATCTCGCCGCTCTTGTTTCGAAGGGTTTGATCTCGATGGAAGATGCGCGCATGAAATCGAAGGATCCGAACGAATTTGGACGTTTGATTGCGCTTGGAAAGCCTACGGGTGGGGGATCGACTGGCGATGTTGGACCTCAGGAAGGATCGGGCGGTCCTCAGACGAAGTCCGCTCCTATCGCATCCGCGGAATCTTCGGCCGCCCCAGGGGCCAACCCGGATGTGGCACCGCCGCAGCAAGGGAAGGTCGAGCGATACAAGCCTAGTTGGCGGAAGTAGTCTTTCGCGAGTGGTTGGTCGCGGGGAAAGCGGTCCCTTCTCTTCGGTTTTTTGGGGCCGTTCTACCGAGCGATTCTTACGGACCCCCACCCCCGTCCCCTCCCCCTGCGCGCCGTTTCTCCAAACAAATAGCCTCTTACGAACGGGCAGAACCGGCTTGCAAGGAGAGGGGGGACACGATTGCGAGGTGCGCGCAAGTCACCCCCAATCGCAGAGGCTTCCTTCGACATGCGACTTCGTCGGAGAAAGCGGCGCCAGGTCGCCGCACTCCACATCGCCGCACTCCACATCGCACTCTGCATCACACATAATTCATCCGTGCAAATCGATCCGGCGCTGTTTGAAGAGAACGAGCGGACGAAGCCGACTACGGACGACCGGAAGTTTATGGAGGTCGGTGCGCTGGAATGCGAATCGGGCGGGCAGTTGCCATCGGTTACGATCGCGTACGAAACGTGGGGCGAGCTTTCTGCTGCGAAGGACAACGCGGTTCTTGTTTGTCATGCGTTATCGGGTGACTCGCACGCGATTGGATGGTGGGAGCGATTGGTCGGCCCGGGAAAGGCGATCGACACCAATCAATATTTCGTGATCGGAACGAACTCGTTGGGTGGGTGTCAGGGCTCAACGGGGCCGTCGTCGTTGGATGGTGAGGGGAAGCGCTATGGATCGCGGTTTCCGATGATCACGGTCGGAGACATGGTGGAAGTCCAGATGCGATTGGTGAACGCGTTGGGCATCGATACGTTGCACGCGGTGGCGGGTGGGAGCATGGGCGGCATGCAAGCGCTCGAGTGGACGATGAGGAAACCGGGCGCGGTGCGGAAAGCGTTCATCACAGCAAGTTGCGCGGCGCACAGTGCGATGCAAATCTCATTTAACGAAGTCGGACGGCAAGCGGTGATGCGCGACCCTCGTTGGTGCGGTGGAGATTATGCGGCGGACGCTCAACCCGCAGATGGTTTGGCGGTTGCTCGAATGATCGGACACATCTCATTCTTGAGTGAGGCGAGTTTTGACGCGAAGTTTGGGCGTCGCTTGCAAGGCAAGAAGGGGTTCGATTACACGTTTGGGAAAGAGTTTCAGATCGAGAGCTACCTGAGTTATCAGGGCGATAAGTTCACTCATCGGTTCGATGCGAACAGTTTTCTGTATCTGAGTCGTGCGATCGACTACTATGAGCGGCAAGGATTGGAAGGTTCGAAGTCGGAATATTTGTTTTTGAGCTTTACGAGTGACTGGCTCTATCCTTCGCATCAGAGCGAATCGATGGATGCGATGGCGAAGGCGGCAGGTTGCGCGAGCACTCATGAGGTCATCGACCTTCCTTACGGACACGATGCTTTCTTGTTGGATGGAACTGAGCAGGGCAATCTCGTCCGCGAGTTTTTGAGGTCGTAGCGTCCGCGTCGGGAGCATTAGAACGCAACCGGCGAGCGTCTGGCCGCGTTTCATTGTATGGAATGAGTCGCCCGCGCCGCTACGCTCCTTTTCTTCCCATTGCGATTGTCTTGGGAATTCCAACCCTTGCTTGGTTTGTTGCGCGAAGCTTTGTGCCTTCGCCTCTATTGGTCGCTCCTTTCCTGTTTGTGTCACCCGCGCTCGCGGTGATGTTTGTGGGATGGATCATGAGTTTGGGGTCACGGAAGAAGTTAGCCAAGGCGTATGTGCCGCGGGAAACAGAGGAGCCAAGTTGGGAAATGCGCGCGATCGCGAAGAAATTTGCTGAGCAAACCGGGGTTGGCGACTTTGAGCTGAAGGTTTATGGCGGCGAGAGTTCGAAGCGAGACGCGGTTTGGTCAACGAAGGATGAGCTTTGGCTATACAGCGCTCAGTGGGGGCAACTCGACCCGGCGGCGCGAGAGTTTGCCATGGCTAGAGGATTCGTGCTGCTGTCAGATCATCGGAGCGGTGGTCCATGGCTGAAGCTGGGTTTTGGTGGACTCGCCTTCGCTGGATGCGTTCTCGGAATGATCAATCTGTGGCTCATCATTCCTGCTCAGGCCGGTTTTGCCGTTCTCGGATACATGAGCACGTTTGCCGCACAGCGGAAAAGGGCTTTGGAAAGTGATGTCAAAGCCCTTGAGTTGACGCGGGATCTGGCGGCAGCCTTGGACTACGTGACCAGCTGCACGCTGGAGTATGCGGGGCCCTTCACGGACCGAGATGCGAGGATGAAGAACCTGCGAGAGGCGGCCAAGAAGCTCGAGATCGCGGCCTGAGGCTGGTGTCGCTAAGGGACACTTTGAAGCGGGAGGCTGCAGGAATGTTCCGGGCTTAGACGCGAGAAATTCAGCATATTTCGAATCTATTGTCTGGGGCTCCATTCGTCATAATCTTTTGTTAGCGTTAGATTTGATTGCACCAAGGTTAGGGTGCTTGGAGTCTGGTAAACAAGGGAAGGAGACCAGGGATATGGCACAGTACGCACCGCCAGGAACGGAGAGCAAACTCATCCTCTTGATCGAGGACAACATCGATGACGAGCGGCTGACTCTGCGCGCGCTTCGAAAAAACAACATCATGAACGAGGTTGTTGTGGCGTGCGATGGTCAAGAAGCGATCGATTATCTGTTCGGCGCAGGTTCCTTTTCGGGTCGAGACATGTCGGTTATGCCGGCTGTAGTCATCTTGGACATGAAGCTACCGAAGCTTAGTGGTCTCGAGGTTCTCCAGCGAATTCGAACGGATGAGCGCACCAAACGCATTCCCGTGGTCGTTCTGACTTCCAGTGAAGACCGCACCCAGGTGGAGCAGTCTTACAAGCAGGGCGCTAACAGCTACATCCAGAAGCCCAACGATCCGGCAGAGTTTTCCGAGATGGTCCTGCAGGTGGCTATGTATTGGCTACTCTTGAATCGGACCACGCCGGAAAGAATGCTGGCGTAGGCGAAGTCCTAACGGGTTGCACCTACAGGCTCGAAGGTGCCATACTTCCAAGTCCTCGCGCGGGCGTAGCTCAGCGGTTAGAGCGCCGGCCTGTCACGCCGGAGGTCGCGGGTTCAAATCCCGTCGTCCGCGCCAGTACATTTCGACCCGCCACGGTAGCTCAGTTGGTAGAGCATAGCACTGAAAATGCTAGGGTCCCCGGTTCAAATCCGGGCTGTGGCACTTTCAAAAATTCGGGTCTGGGATCGACGATCTCGGATCTTCTTTCGGAGTTATTTTGCAAATACCTCCGCGAATCTGAGCCGAACCTAAGAAAAACCCGTGCACAGAGGCCGATTAAGGTCGTATCATGGGGAAGTGCCGTCCGGTTTGCGGACTCGGCTGGGAGAGGAGATTTCCTGAATGTCTAACGCCAAGCGCCCATCGAACGGCGTCATCGTCCTGTTGATCACCCTATTTTTCCTTATTGTCATCGGTTGCGGTGGCAGTAACGGAGACGGCGGTTCCATAAGCGGCTCGGGGAGCGGCAGCGGATCCGGCGGGACGAGCGCGAGCGCCGGCACCACGGCCGGATCTGGCTCGGGCACCCTCGTCTACACGCTTCAGTGGCCCGTCGAAACCCGCGGCATTCCGTCCTATGCGCTCAGCGTCGTCGTGACGGTGTTCACCGCGAACACGAACGTCCAGGTCGCCAAGCAGACAGTCACGCGCAACAAGGCGACGTCGTTCAATCAGAACATCTCTTTCAATCTTCCGGTTGGCAACTATAAAGTTGTCGCCGTTGCGAAGCTAGGTGCAAACGGCACGGGCGACACGGTTGCGTCCAACACGATCAATGTCACGGTTGTGAATGGTCAGACGACGACCACCGTGCTCGATCTGAACACGACGATCACCAAGTTGTTCATCGACGATTTGCCGGCGCAGGGAACGGTCGGAGACATCATCCAGCTTTCGGCCCACGCGCAGGACGGGACGGGGAACGCGATTCTCCTTCCGCAAGCGACACTTGATTGGACGATCGCGGCGGGGGGCGACAAGGCGATCGTGACCAGCGATGGCCAACTGACGTTGCTCGCGCCAGGCAGCATCACCATTCAAGTGCGTGATATCGATTCAGACGTGACGGCAACGAAGAATTTAACGTTAGTCCAAGGAAGTCAGAATGGGGTCATCATCATTGTTAGTTAAGCAAAAACTCAGTTTTGTGGCCTATGCCATTGGCGCTCTTCTCGTTTGGGCGATGGTCGGCTGCGGTGGTAGCGGCGGAGGCAGCACGGCTGCGACGCCTGCAAAGGTCGCACTCACAATTGCGTGGCCCGAGAAGAAGGTTTCGCGCTATCTGCCCGTTTATGCGAGCAGCCTCGTTTTCACTTTGACATTTCAGGATGGCGAAGAGACTCCGCGCACGCTTACGGTGAATCGACCTGACACTTTGCCGCTCGTTCAGACGGTGGAGTTCACGGGACCGCTGACGTCGGGCAACTACATTCTGTCGGGCGTTGCCATGACGGGACCGGATGGAACTGGACAGGTCGTTGCGAATGCAACGGCGAATGTTTTTGTTCCGCCAACTGGAGTCACTTCGGTGCCGTTGACGTTGGGATCGACGCTGTATAGCATCGATCTACTGGATATGCCGCTTGCATTGCAGGTTGGACATGAGCAGCAGCTTCGCGTTCGAATTCTGGATAAGAATCAGAATGAGCTGTTCATCCCGGTGTCCGCGCTGACGTGGTCCATCGTGATCGGCAAGTCTTCGGCCTCTGTGGATGACAACGGTTTGCTGACGGCTTCGGCTGAAGGCTCGTCGAGGGTGCGAGTAAGCGAGCTCGGCGCCAACCTTTACAGCGAGGGCCAAGTCACCGTAACCGTAGCTCCGCCACCGTCCGTTCGACGACGCAAGTAGTTCTGCAACGACTGCGGTCCATGTACACTTAGCTGCGATGGCGAAGTGGGACCGCAGTCGCGGTAGACCGGAACCGATCCGCGCTCTCAATCGGATTCCGGAGTACGATAACCACGAACCTCTCGTCGACATGCGAGAGTTTTGCCCTTCGATTCGTCTTGCGCGAGACACGGTGATTCCTTTTGCTCGGAAGACGGTAGCCGAAATGGCTGAACGCGCCGCGAAGCGTTTACCGAAGGGTTATTACTTAGGGCTTGCAGATGCATGGCGTCCCTTTGAAAGGCAGCAGCGCATTTACGAATTCATGTTGAAGAGCGCACGCGAGGCGTGGCCGGATCGGGATTTCAAATCCTTGCGTCGCACCGTTTGTCGATGGGTTGCGCCGACAGATCAGAAAGCACCGCCGGGGCATTGTACGGGGGCCGCATTGGATGTGTGGCTGTTGGATGAGGCGGGCGAGCAGATCGATGTATCGAGTCCGTACGTCGATCGGTTTAAGGCGGCGCCTACTTACATTTTAGGTTTGGATGAGAAGGCGTTGAGCCATCGCATGATGTTGGTGGAGACGATGCTTGCGGAAGGGTTTTCTAACTGTCGCGACGAGTGGTGGCACTACAGTTATGGCGACGCCGGTTGGGCGGTGCGGACGGAAGCGAGTGATTGTTTCTATGGGTTGGCGGGACTAGATATTAGCCACTATGAAGCACAAGAGCGTGCTTCTCTGGAAGCACTAAAATCTCGACCCAATCCGTTTATCACCACAGAACCTTCATAGTCTTTTAGCCTCCACACGCGGTTAGCAACTACGACCTTGCGCGTGTTTGCGAGTCCGCGTGGTGGAGGCAGCGAGTTAGATGGTCGCTCCTATTTCCCAATCGGCGTGTAGCCTGCCTTCGTCTCTTTAGGAGCCTTTCCGGTTGCGACGATCGGCATTTGGACGCCGTTCGGATGCAGTCCGCCGGGATAGATGAGGAATGTGTCGAACGCCATATCAGCGCCGTCTGGCGCGGTGACGACGACTTTCAGCGTGGTGTTCTTGCCCGCCAATTTGACGGTGCCGAGTTTGTACCACGCATATCCATCACCGTAGGAACTCAAGGCAACGTTCGGAACTTTATACGGTGTTCCCGCGAGGAGGACGGTCACAGAATCGCGATAGGCTTCTGGGATTCGTGCGGCCATCCAAAGTTCTTGGTCATTCACATTTCGGACGGGGATGTTGTAAGTCGCTTGGAAACCATCGGCGGGTGTGATCTTCGTGTCGAGGACAAGCGAGCGCTTACCACTGCAGCCGGGATCGGTGGCGATTTCACTGAAGTTGTGCGACTGACAATTTTCCGCTTCGATCCAAGCGTATGGCGCGACTTTGATGAGGGCGAGACGAAGAACGCGTCGCATCTCAATTAAACTGCCGCCGGGATTGCGGTCGAAACCTCGGGCTGCTTCCGTAAAATAATATTGCTCTTCACTAACTGCGCCGCGCTCGACGCCGAGGCCGCGAAGCATGGCTGAGAATTGATCGATCGTCTCTTCCACGGCCGGATCAGGTACGGGAATTTCTTCCGTGTTTCGAATGATGAGCGGGACGTCCGACAAGGTCAGCTCAATTCCGTTCTTGACCATCTTGATGTTAGGATTGCTGCCATCGATCGTTTCAAATTTTGGTGACTTGATGTCGGTGAATCGCAGGGTTGTTTTAACGGCACCCATCGGTGACCAGAGCGCGGTGAAAGAATTCGCACCATCTTGAAGGCGGTAAGCGGCGAAGCGAGAACCGAGGTCGATTCGATCGCCGTTGACGGGGGAGGGAAGCCACCACATTCCGCCAGGGAGCTTCTGCGCGGCGGGTGGATTCGTTGCGTTCTCGGGGAAGTAGAGGACGGTTGGTGAAAACGAGGAGAACGTTCCGTCCATCGCCTTGGATGTCGATGGACTGCGGCCAAAGCATGCCCTGACGCCCATCGAACCGAGTTGTGCGGCGGCTTGATCAAAGTTCATTCCATCGGGTGAGCTACCGACTTGGACGTCCGTAGCGACGAGCCAACCGGGGCGATTCCATCTCAGGAGACTGCTCACGGCGCGGCCACTTGAATCAATCTGTGCGCTTGGAGATGAGCCGCTGCTTCTAACGCCGACGCCATCGATCGCGATGTCCGCGCCGTCGTACGGGGGTGACCATCCGGCCCACTCTTGAACGACGGGCACGTTTGTGACTTGTCGCAGTGCGGCGACGAGAGATCGGAATCTGCGCGTGGCCGCGATTTGAATGGCATCGTTGATGTCCTTCCATGCGGTAGATCGTTTGTTGTCGGCGAGATAAAGGTGGTCGGTCGCCGGATCCCAGAATTGGGGAACGCCACGATAGCTTGACCAGAGCGGAATGAGGCGCGAGAGATCGCCGAACGCGGCGAAGTCCGGGGCACTGATACTCCAAGCTTTCGATGCCGTTTCAACGCTTCGGTACCGCGATGCGAGAAGCGCGGAGAGTTCATCTCGGAAGAACGAACTAGTTGGGACGAATCGCGCATCGGGTCCGGGAATGGTAAGCATCTGTCCGAGTGGGTTAACGATGCCGCGGAGACCCGCGCCGGGGGCGTTTCGTTTCAGCGCATTGAGAAGGGAATCGCGCCGCTCATCAAATCCCTCCCAGAAGTCCGGCTGTTTCAGACTCCGCATCTCGGGATAGACAAGAAGGACATGATTCATGCCGTTGATGTCGGGCGCGTCGTAGCTGAACTTGCCATTGATGATGGGCATGCGCGAGGACTTCACAACGGTCGAATCGGTTTGGTTGACGAGGAGGACAAGCGCGTTCGTTGCATCGGGAATTCGAAACTCGAAGTGGCGCGCGGTGTTGACGTTCGCGACGCGGTAGCCCTGAGGCTCGACAGCAATCCCTTGGGCCATCGGTGCGAGAGAGTTGACGCGCAGAAGAAAGCGATCCTGATTTTTGTTGAGCTCAGCGAATGATTCCGCCCATCCGGTGCCGTTCGCGTTCAGGTCGACGAGGAGATCCTTGGAGCCGGCAGCGTTTGCTTTGCTGATCTCGTCTGCCGTGCCCTGTACCTCTTGACCCATAGGCATGTATGGCTGCCCATTCCAAAGAAGGGTGTGGTTCTCATTGATCTGCCAATTGACGCCCAAGTACGAGCCGGACGGACTCTGAGCGAAGGCGATGGTGGGGAGGAGGCAGGCAAGGATAAAAGGGACTTTCATGGGGAGGTGCGCGGTCGCACTTAGTTTATGACGTGTTGGGGGTGGTCCGGCAATCGCGGCGGCGTAAATTTGCCTGGATTTGGGTTCAGTTCGGGCTGCGCCGTCCCGCTCTTGGCTTTCAGCAGTTCGCGTTTTACTCAGATTTTATGTCCTTTCAGCCGACGATTCAAGAGAATGAAGCGCAAGCTGTGGTTATGCGGTTTGGGGTTGGCTGGCAGGGTCGCAATTGCGTTTCTTGCTGTTCCCCGTGGGCCGGTTGAAGGTAGCCGCATCGAATTTCTGGGCAAAGGCTCAGCGCAAGATTCTTATGCGTTTGTCCCGTATAAGGGAGGGGCGCTCGTGCGCGCGCAAGTGATCGATCTTAACAACCGCAGATTTGATGACGTAGTGGCTGATGTGGAGACGCGGTTGCCGGGATGGCATCGAAAGCCGTATGTCCCCGTTCAGTTAAAGGCGTTACGCGTTTCAAACGGGGTCATGTTCGAGGGATCGGCACTGCATCAGTTCGTGACGATCGAGGAGAAGCACGTCGGCGTCCGGAGCATCATTGAAGTGTTTGAGGGCGAGCCGACGGGACTGCGCGAAAACATTGCGGCGCGAATTCACAATCTTGGTGGTTCTCTTGGACAGACGCATTTTCTGAGAGAGCCGATGCCGCCATACGTTGCGATCGATTAGGTTTCTGTTGATCTTCTGAGCGCCCCTTCGGGGAGCTTCAAATAGATGGTTGCCTTCCGGTGGGCTCGCATTCCCACCTCCGCTTCGTTCCGGCGCGAATGCTCAGCCACCGGCTAATCTCCGCTCACCCCTACGGGGTGCCATTTCCTTGCTGCAGTCACTACCCCCGGTCCGACGCAAGTTTGTGTATCGAGAATCACAGGTCAGCGGACCGGGGGAGCCAAGTCAGGTTCACAAAACCGGAGGGCTCTAGGCTCTTTCCAGGTGGATTGAGAAGACGAACTTCGTCTTGTCGCTCGTATCAGGAGTGATGACTGCGACTGCCTTCCAAGCTTTACCGGCATCGTCAGAGAAGCTCCAAGTGGTGCTCTCGACCCCGTCGGATTCAGACTTCTCGAGCTTCCACTTTTCGGAAAGCTGTTTCTGAATGCCTTGCATCAGAGCCTGTTGGGTTAGGTCCTTGCCGGTGAGGGCCCAAGACTTGTCCCAATGGTCTTTGTCTCCGCCGACATCGATCGTTTTGACATCGGTGCCGTCTGGGAGGTTGAAGCCAGTGCGGCCAATCACGCGTCGCAGATTCTTGTCGGCGAACGCGCCTCGGGCGAAGCCTGAATTCGGCTGCCAGTTGTATTCCATGTTCAGAGCGACCGATTTCGCTGCGCCAGCGCCGTCGATCTTTTCGACCATGTGAAGCGCGCCTTCGATTCCGCTTGACAGTCCAGCGGTGCACATGTACTGACCGTTGTCGGCGAACTTGGCGTCATCGATGACGTTGATCTTGGGATGCTTAGTCTTAAGATCGTCGAGCATGCCATAGAACGTCGTCGCTGATTTGCCATCGAGAAGACCGGAGTTTGCCAACCAGAACGCGCCGTTGCACACAGACATCGTGTACTGAGTCTTCGGAGCGATCTTCTTCACGAACGCGATTTGCTCGTCGCTTGGTTCTGCATCTTGGGGAACGTTTCCACCAGGCAGCACGAGGATGTCAGGCTGCGGACAGTTGTCAAACGTGTACTTCGGCGTCACTTCCATGCCCATATTCGTAATGAGCGAACCGGGTTTCGCGGCGACGGTATAAACGTCGTAGCCTGCTTCTCCGAGCACTTCGAACGGTCCGGTGTAATCGATGATCTGAACACCAGGGAAGAGCATGATTGCGACCTTCTTTCGGCTATCTTGCTCCTTGATCAATTCCTCCACATGCCCCTTTGCGCCTTCGGCGCAGCCTTTCGAGCCCGCCAAGTAGATCTTGCCTTCGCTGACGAGATAGAGGTTTGGATCGCCAGGCATCGAAGACATCATCACGCAGTTGCCATCTCGCTGGACGGCGAACTTCTCAGGTGCTGCGTCGAATGCCTTCTTGTCCTCGGCATTTGCGAAGAGATAGCGGAACTTTCCGAAATCGGAAAAGATCGCCTCGCTTCCTTTCACTTCTTTGCCGCCGACGAGTGCGACGGGATCATTGCCCTTGAGGACTACGGGCTTATCCTCTGCTACAGCGCTACTCGCGAGCATGAGGAGCCCGCCCACCGCCACAGACATCAACATGAATTTGTACATTTCTTCCTCCCACATCGGCCCGTGGGGCCGTGTGCTTGCAGGGAAGGTTACGGACGATTCTGTGCCAAGAAAATCGCGATGCAGTGAACATGGCGAAACTTGCAGCCGACTGCGGGAAACTTCGGCTCAAACGAACCCGTATGACTCGTATCCTAAGAAGCACATCCCGGCTCGCAACCTTCCAAGCCGATATGATGCATACAAACATGAGCACCCACCCCAAACCAAACGAGGAGTCACCCTTTGCGAAATGGATGACCATCATCATCGTTTGGAGCCTGTTTGGGCTCTGGTATGCCAATCAAGTCTTCTTCAGCATGCAGATGCGGGGCATGCACCACTTCTATTGGCGCATGCTCATTTGGGGACAGGCGATGGGTCATATTTGGACCCCGCTTACTCCACTGATCTTATTGGCCGCGACGCGTTTTCCAATCGAGCGTCCTCGGGTCATCAAATCCGTGTTTGTTCATTTCGGATTCTTCCTTGCAACGACGCTGATGGTTTCACTCGCTGAGACAGCGATGACGATGTTGATTAGGCCGTTCGAACCGATCACTCCGAAGGATTCGTTTGGCGTTCAATACATTCAATCATTGCCCGGGGCGATCGCGTACACGATGTTTATCTACGCCGCCGTTTGCAGCGTAGGCCACGCATTGGAATATCGACGACGGGCAAGGGAGGGAGAGCTTCAAGCGGCGAGATTGGAGGCGCTCGTTTCGCAGGCGCAGGTTCTGTCTCTAAAGATGCAATTGCATCCGCATTTTCTCTTCAACACGTTGAACGGGGTCGTCGCGCTTGTACGCGAGGGAGACAACGACAACGCGATCAAGATGCTTCTCGGCTTGAGCAACATGTTGCGGTATGCGCTGGACAGTTCGGGACGCCAAGAAGTTCCTCTCTCAGAGGAAATCGAATTCCTCAATCTCTATCTGGGAGTTGAGCAAATGAGATTTCCGGACCGATTGAAAATCGTCATGGCGATCGATGCAGATACCGAGCAGGCGATGGTTCCGAGTCTTATGTTGCAGCCGTTAGTGGAGAATGCGATTCGACATGGGATCGCGCCGCGGTTGAAACCTGGCACTGTGCGTGTAGCGGCAAGAAGGGAAGGAGACTCTCTCGTGGTGGATGTGGAGGACGACGGGGTTGGAATGACGAGCGAACATTCGGACTCCGGCATTTGTTTGAAGAACACGCGGTCGCGACTTGCACAGCTTTACCAAGGTGCTTGCGATCTGACGATTGGGAATCGATCGATGGGCGGAGTGGGGGTGCGGCTTACCTTGCCGTTCAGAACCGCATGACGGTCATCCGTACTGCGATCGTCGATGATGAGCCTTTGGCCAGGCGCAACGTGCGATCGTTGCTTAAGACGCATCCTGAATTCGAAATCGTTTCGGAGTGTGCCAGCGGTGGGGAAGCGGTTTCGATGTTGCGTGAAACACAAGTCGATTTGTTGTTTCTAGATATTCAGATGCCGGAAGTAAACGGCTTTCAGGTCTTGGAGCAGTTGGATTCTGAGCGAATGCCGGTGATCGTCTTTGTTACCGCGTTCGATGAGTTCGCGATCAGGGCCTTCGAAGTTTCAGCAACAGATTATTTGCTGAAGCCGGTAGACGACAAGCGTTTCTCCCAAGCACTTTGCAGAGCCAAGGGACTGTTGGAGAAGAAGGATCTGCGAGAAGTGGAACGTCGCATGCTCGCGCTGCTGGATAAGCGCGATGAGCCGGTCGCGGATAACAAGTATTGCAAGCGACTGTTGATTCGCACCCACGCTCGGGTGTTCTTTCTTCAGGTGGAGGACATCGACTACATCGAAGCTCAGGACTATTATTCGGCGCTGCACGTTGGCGCAAAGATGCATTTGTTGCGAGAGCCGATCAAGGATTTGGAGGCGCGACTAGATCCCAATGAATTCGTCAGGATTCACCGCTCGGCGATCGTGAACGTAAAGAGAATCAAAGAGTTGCGGGCTCTAGCGAACGGTGGTCACGCGGTGCATTTGGTCGACGGCACGACCTTGAAATTAAGTCGATCTCGCTGGGAAACCTTGCGGCAAGTCTTTCGTTGAAGAAGCGTCTGCCACTTCTGTAGCCAGAGTGAAGTAGAAAGTCGAGCCTTGTCCCGGGATGCTTTGTGCTCGGATGTTTCCGTGATGCTTGCGGACGATGCGATGGACGTTGGCCAGGCCGATGCCCGTGCCGGGATATTGGCCGGAGACGTCTAGCCTTTCGAACGGTTCGAAAATTTTCTTCGCATACTTTTCGTCGAAACCGATTCCGTGATCGCGCACGAAGAACTCGTCGCCTGACTGGCCAACTTCAACTTGTGGCGCGGTGCCGGGGTGCACATATTTACAGGCGTTATCCAAGAGGTTGTCAAGGCACAACTTGAGCAGCGATGGGTCTGCATAGGCGGTGAGTCCTTCCTGCACTTGGATCTTCGCTTCGGGATATCGGGCTTGGCATTCTGCTGCCGCGGTCTGGGCAATCTTAGTGAAGTCAAGTTGTGCCCGGAAGGGTTCTTCCTTCCAAAGACGGGCATAGCGAAGCAGGTTGTCGACGAGCTCTGCCATCTTCATGCCCGATGCGACAAGGCGCTCGAGATTTTCGCGCCCATCCCGGTCAAGTTTTTCAAATTGTTCCTCAAGGAGGATTTGACCGTTGACCACAAGTCCGCGAATGTTTTGACGGAGATCGTGAGCTACCGAATAGGTGAATCCGTTAAGTTGGCCGTTCGCCTCTTCCAGCTCGGCGGTGCGCACAGCAACGCGCCGTTCCAACTCCGCGTTCAGAGCTTGAAGTTCTCGTTCACTTCTGACGAGGGCATCTTGGGAAGCCTTGAGGTCGGTTACGTCAAGGCCGAGTTGGCAGACGCCGCCCTCCTGAGCGGGCCAAAAACGGAGGTCCCACCATTTATCGTATCCAGTGCTGTAGAACTGAACAGTGGTCGGCTCGCGCGTCTCCATCGTGTGTTTGATGGCGCGTTCCCATTCGGTGTCCTTCACGTAAGGGAATTCATCCCACGGCGACTTGCCAAGCATGTCCTCGCGTTTCTTGCCGACCGACTCCAGCCAGGAGTCGCTGACATACGCGAAGCGATAGTTCGCGTCGTAGACAATGAAGTGGTCTCGCAGGCCGGCAAGAATAATGTCGAGGCGATCTCGCTCTATCTCAGCAGCTTCACGCAGGGCGATCTCTTTTTCGTGAGCTTGCCGACGAACTCGTGCGATGGTGATGGTGGCTCCGACGCGTGCGATGAGTTCGGCGGCGGAGAATGGTTTGACGAGGTAGTCGTCCGCACCCGCATCCAGGCCCTCGATCTTCGCTTCTTCTCCCGCGCGGGCGGAAAGCATGATGACGGGTAGGTCTCTGGTCTGGGGCAACTCTCGCAGTTTCTTGAGCAATCCAAACCCATCCAAGTTGGGCATCATCACGTCGGTTAAGAGCACGTCGGGGCGTTGATTCTGGATCGACTCGAGCGCGGCGGCTCCATCGGGCGCAACTTCGACAACGTAATTCTTTGAGAGAAGCCGTTGGAGATATCCGCGCATGTCCGCGTTGTCTTCTGCGATGAGAATGCGCGCGCCAGATTCTCTGACTTCGGCGCCGGCGCCTTGGAGGACGTCCTCTTGATGATCTCCGAGCCACTGAACTGCCTCGTTGACAAAGGCCTCGTTGGATTTGATTCGTTCGGGCTCTTCTTCATCGCTGGTGGTGCCGGGGCGAAGATGTTCTTTGCCGAGCGGGATCAGCGCGGTGAAAGTGGTGCCGCGATCAGGGGCCTCTACTCGACTGTTTGCATAGATGCTGCCACCATGAAGCCTCAGGATCTCTTGCACGAGGGCAAGGCCGATCCCGCTTCCTTCGTGGGTCCTCGATTGAGATCCTTCCACCCTGCGGAATCTTTCGAAGATGTGGGGTAGTTCTGACTCGGGGATACCGACGCCAGTGTCGGTAACGGAGATGACTGCCATCTCATTTTCCTGGAGCACTCGTACCTGAATCCCGCCCGTGAAGGTGTGTTTAAAGGCGTTTGATATGAGATTCAGGATGAGCTTTTCGTAGAGATCGCGATCGAGATAAACGCGTTGTTTCTCATCGAATTCAGTGGTGTCGACTTGAAGGGTCAATCCAGCTTTCTCAATGGCGGAGCGGAAGGAACTTGCGATTTCCGCCGTGAATGTCGCGACGTCCGTCGGACGATAGATCGCTTGCATTCGTCCTGCTTCCAGTCGAGAGAAATCGAGAAGGGCGTTAACCAGTTTTTGGAGACGGAGTCCGTTTCGCTGGGCGACGATCAATTCTTCCTTGACCCGAGGTGGCAGTGGCCCCATATCTCCCGAAGTTACATCGCGCAGAGGGCCGAGCATGAGGGTTAGCGGAGTCCGAAATTCGTGACTTACATTTGCGAAGAATGCAGTTTTTGCTCGGTCAAGTTCGGCGAGTGATTCGAGGCGTTGACGCTCACGTTCCACCGCGTCTGCATCCGCGATTCCGGCGGCGATTTGCGAGGCGACAAGCTTCAAAAATCCAAGGTATGTATCGTCAAGTCGACGGTAAGGGCTAAGAGCTACAACAAGAGTTCCGCCGCGCGTTGCCTCACCTGCCGCATCAAGCGGAATGGATAGAAGCGTAGTTGGGCAGACGGGCCAATCACCTTTTGGGACATCCCGATTGGAAGGATCGATTGGCGTTTCTGCGTGGAGATCACTGAGAAGATTGAATTCGTTTTCTTCGAGCGAAATGGTTTCCGGCATGAGCGGATTGCTTTGATCGATGCCCACTATCGCTCGGCGGCTGAAGACCTTTCCACTATCGTCTCGAAGATAGATCGAAGCGAAGGGAATATCTTTTTGATTCGTTGCGAGGGAAGTGGCGCATCGATCACAAGCGTCGTCCACGTTGTTCGATTTCGCAGTTCTCGATGCAAGGTCTTTGAGAAGGGCGAGCTCTCTTTGTCCAATCACGCGCTGCGTGTCATCGCTGTTCGCGCAGAAAATGCCGCCAGGTTTTCCTAGGTCATCCGGAATGGGGCTATATGAAAACGTGTAATAGGTTTCTTCCGGATAACCGTTGCGCTCCATGATGAGGAGTTGGGATTCGACGTAGGTGCCTTCGTCTCCTCCCATCGCGGTGGTGAGCATTGGACCGATGACGTCCCATATTTCGCTCCAGACCACACGTGTTGGTTTTCCGAACGCCCACGGATGCTTGCCTCCGATGATGGAGTGATAAGCATCGTTGTAGAAATAGATGAGGTCCGGACCCCAGCCGACCCAAACAGGTTGGCGCGAGAGGAGCATGATCCGGATCGCGGTTTTTAGTCCTTGGGGCCACGCGTGAGGCGGTCCGAGGCCTGATTCCGACCAGTCGAACTCTCGAATCCGCCGACCCATTTCACCGCCTCCGGCAAGGAAGCTTAAGGCGTCTTCATTGGGTCGGGACAGCAGTTCCATGGGCAAACGATGCAGCTCATTGGCCGCAAGAAAGTAGCAGCCAGTTTAATGAAATGACGACTTGGGCGAGCGGCTGTTCCATGGTCGCCCGGCAGATGTAAAAAGGGCGCCAACTCCTTCGGAATTGGCGCCCTTAAACGTTTACTTGACGATTACGTCCACGGTGTGGACGGAGCCATCTCCGAAGTGCGCGAGGATCCTGTAGGTTCCCTTTGCGGTTGGCGTCTTCCAGTTGATCTGGTAAGTGCCATTGTTGTAAACGAAGTTACCGATGGTGTGCTCTGGGCCAATGATTCCATTGGTGACAAGAGCCCATTTAGCGGTAGCAACGAGGTTGGTAATGCCCGCGCTCGCGCCCGTCAACATGAACTTGATCGGGATGTTCGATCCGCCCTTGACCTGCGTCTTGGGAAGCGGGCTCAGGAAGCCGGACCACGAGTAGGTCACATTCACATGGAATGACGCGTGACCGGTGTTACCTGCGGTGTCGGTTGCGGAAACGTTGACCGTTGTCTGGCCGACAGCGAATGTGCTGCCAGAGACAGGGCTTGCCGTTCCAGTGATCGCGCCATCGACGAGGTCGTTGGCGGTGAATGGTCCGAAGTTCACGACCGCGCCAGCGTTGCTGGTGGGGGCGACTGTGATGTCAGGCAGGGTTCCGAAGACCGGATCTGTCGTGTCCTGAATTGTGATCTGGACCGTGTCGTCGTCGGTGTTCGTTCCATCACTCACCGTGAGCTTGAACGTGTAGGTGCCAACTGCTCGCGAGAGGGTGAGGGTTGAGCCCGTACCGACTTGCGCATTGCTCGAGTCGTACCACGTGTACGTGAGCGGGTCGCTGTCCGCGTCAGTGGATCCTGTTCCATCAAGCGTGAAGCTCGTGGTTGGTCCCGTTGCTTCCGTAGTCTGATCCGATCCTGCATCAGCAACTGGTGCGGTGTTCGGAACTCCAACGAAGATCGCCTGCGAAGTGGATGGAATTCCGTTCGCAACGACTTCGATAGTTGAAGCGCCGTTCTCGATTCCGGCAGGAACCGTGAAGTGGGTCGCAACGGGCGTTCCGCCCGTGGCAACTGACATCGTGCTGTGGTCATGGGTTCTGCAATAGAAAACGTGACCCGATGCAGTGTTGGTGATGCGAACGAGCGGGTAATTGCTCGCGTTGCTCCAGTCGTCGCCGTAGCAGTTCGTCTGGGATAGCCCGTTGAACTGCGTACCGGTGATGGTGTAATCGTTGCTCGGCAAGACCGATGCAGGAGCCGTGGTGATCGTTGGTCGCCACGCATTCTGTGGTCCGCCGACTGGAGTGTAGATGCTTATGTAGTTGCTCGTATCGCTATTCAGAACTTGTCCGTTCGGAAGAACGAGGAACGTGTTCTGGAAACAGGACTCTGTAGACGCGTGGAGCGTATCGACAACCGGGTCGTACGTTACGCCGTCGGTCTCGAAGAATTTCGTAGGACCGGAGAAGAGCCCTGGCGAGCAAGCCATGAGCACTCGACCGTTGGGGAGGAGGCATGCGGGGCCATCAGCTTGACCGTAACCGAGAGGCATATCAGGACCTGCCGTCCATGTGCCGGGGTCGGTTGGCGTTGCGGGAGGCATGTAGATTGCGGTGTGATTGTTCGCACCGAATTGGAGAACCGTTCCATCGAAGCGAAGGACGGCAGCGCCCATTTCTTCGCCAAGAGCTTCACTCGTAAGGACTACGGGCGTTGCACTTGCATTCACCCATTGACCAAGCCATGAAACCCACTTTTCGGCGTTCGGTTCCGCAGTGCAGTCGACGGTGAGGACGGTGCCATCGGAAAGGAGGGTCCAACCTTCTTCGTCGTTTCTATCCACTTTGCCGGTTGTTGGATTGGCCGAGTAAGTGAGGGTGAGGGGATCCAAGACGGCTGTTTCTCCATCGAGGATGTTGGCGAGCATGAATTGCCCATTGGGAAGGACGACACACTGTGCGTCGCCGACCAGTGACCAGCCTGCAGGCGGTGCCACGTTGGTCCACGAGTTCGTGACCGGATTGTAAATGGCGCCCTTGGTCGTCCAATTGTTGACGCCCAAGTTGTATTCGCCACCTTGAACCATGACTCGCCCGTCCGGAAGAACGGCAGAGGCATAGAACAACGGGCCGTAAGTGGGGTCGCAATTGGCAAGCTGTGACCAGGTGCCGTTGATATAGCTGCCATCCGCGTCGGGAGTCAGCTTGTACCAATGGTTGGTCATGCTACCGACCGCGTAGTTTTCCACTTCCTGGAACATGACGGATCCGTCAGTGAGCAGGATCGGAACACCAGTGCCACTAAACGTTGGCTGGTGAACTAGCGGTGTCCAGGTGCCAGTGCTTGCGCCCGGACCACCTCGTGAATACGAAATGGCACAACATGCGAGCAGCACTACAGCTGCGCAAGTTGCGCGAAGACTCTTAAACATTCGAAACCTCCCAAACAAAGCCTCACGGAGTCACTTTCGAAAGAGCTATCCGCCACCCAAAATTTGCAACTGAGCAGCACACCGCGAAGCTAAGGCAGCAGTTTATGCGGCTGCTTGGAAAATTACAAGGGTGTTGCAAAGATAATCAAACATATCGTGCGGAAAAGTCGGGTGGAGGGCCTTATCCACATTCCGCGTGGCGATGTCCCGTTCGACAAGGGTTTCATCGGACACAATAGAGGTGCTCCAGGCATCGCGTGGATCGTAGATTCATTGGAAGCGGGCCTAGACCCTTGACATTGGAGGGCTGGGGGCACCATAATTTCGTGGTCTGGCAGGAGTCTGCCTGACAATATCTCGCAGTAGGAGGCTTGTCCGGGGTTCGCTTGAACTCAAAGACATATTGGTCAACCGAGTATCCGGTATGCCTGCCCCTCCCGCGAGAAGGGGCTTTTTTGTTTATCCCGCTGGGATGGATGGAGAGACTGGTGTCGCTTGAGCGACGCCTTCCCCGATCGAATTGAACGTAAACAGGAGACGATGTAACTATTAATGCCGACCGTTAACCAGTTGGTGAGAAAGGGACGCAAGGTCCCGAAGGTGAAGTCAAAGTCGCCTGCGCTGAAAGAGAATCCTTTCAAGCGCGGCGTGTGCACGATCGTGCGTACCGTGACCCCGAAAAAGCCGAACTCGGCCCTTCGGAAGGTCGCTCGTGTGCGCCTTACCAACGGCATTGAAGTTACGGCCTACATCCCGGGCGAAGGACACAACCTGCAGGAGCACTCAGTCGTGCTCGTTCGCGGTGGTCGTGTGAAGGACCTCCCTGGCGTGCGCTATCACATCGTCCGAGGAGCCCAGCAGACTGCCGGAGTTGGCAAGCGAAACCAGGGCCGATCGAAATATGGCGTCAAGAAGCCGAAGGCCGGCGCCGCCGCAGCCGCAGGAGCTAAGAAGAAGTAATGCCAAGAAAAGGTGCAGCCCCCAAGCGAATCATCCTGCCGGACCCCGTTTATGGTTCCGAGCTGATGCAGCGATTTATCAACCGAATGATGCTGGACGGCAAGAAGACCGTCGCTGAGAAGATTTTTTACGGCGCGATGGCGCTGGTCGAGGAGCGATCGGGTACCCCGGCCCTCGAGGTCTTCGAGAAGGCGATGGGCAACGTCATGCCGATGGTCGAGGTTCGACCGCGACGTGTCGGTGGGCAGACCTATCAGGTCCCAATGGACGTTAGGCCCGACCGACGTCGCACTTTGGCACTGCGCTGGATGATCGGCAACTCGCGAAAGCGAAGCGGAAAGTCCATGACGGAGAAGCTGGCAGGCGAGATTATGGACGCAGCCAACGGAACCGGCGCCGCGGTCAAAAAGCGCGAAGATACCCACCGAATGGCGGATGCCAATAAGGCTTTCGCACACTATCGATTCTAATACGTATACAAATCAATGCCCCGTAGTCACCCTTTAGAACTGGTCAGGAACATTGGAATTGCCGCTCACATCGACGCGGGTAAGACCACTACAACTGAGCGCATCCTTTTTTACACCGGTAAGACCCATAAGATCGGTGAGGTCCACGACGGCGCGGCCACGATGGACTGGATGGAGCAGGAGCAGGAGCGAGGCATCACGATCACTTCTGCTGCGACGAGTTGCTTCTGGTCGGGCACAAAGAAGGACAAGCCGGAGCACAAGATCAACATCATCGACACGCCGGGCCACGTCGACTTCACAGTTGAAGTCGAGCGGTCTTTGCGCGTTCTCGACGGATGCGTCGCTGTGTTCTGCGCGGTGGGTGGCGTTCAGCCCCAGTCGGAAACGGTTTGGCGTCAGGCCAACAAGTACAAGGTTCCGCGAGTCGTTTATGTCAACAAGATGGACCGCCTTGGCGCGGACTTCCATAGCGTTGTCGGACGAATCCGGGAGCGAATGGGCGCGAACATCGCACCGATTCAG
>Ga0207680_10000279_pt1 | contig 24441 bp, 19 predicted proteins | sample KBSS23metaG_FD_184321 | JGI IMG/M metagenome (GOLD analysis project Ga0207680, IMG submission 184321) | Switchgrass rhizosphere microbial communities from Kellogg Biological Station, Michigan, USA - KBS S2-3 metaG (SPAdes) (version 2) | ecosystem: Host-associated > Plants > Roots > Rhizosphere...
CCGGTGCCGCCGTCGTGGCCGGAAATCGTGATCAGGTCGGCGCCGGCTTTGACCACGCCGGCGGCGATCGTGCCGACGCCCGCGTGCGCGACGAGTTTCACCGAGATCAGTGCGGTTGGATTGACTTGGCGCAGATCGAAGATCAGCTGCGCGAGATCCTCGATCGAATAGATGTCGTGATGCGGCGGCGGCGAAATCAGACCGATGCCGGGCTTGGCATAACGCAGGCGTGCGATCAGGGCGTTGACTTTATGGCCCGGCAGCTGTCCGCCCTCGCCGGGTTTCGCACCCTGAGCAATCTTTATCTGCAGTACTTCGGCGTTGACCAGATACGTCGGCGTCACGCCGAAGCGGCCCGAGGCGACCTGCTTGATCTTCGATGAGCGCTCGGTGCCGTAGCGCGCCGGATCTTCACCGCCTTCGCCGGAATTGCTGCGCGCGCCCAGGCGGTTCATCGCCGTGGCCAGCGCCTCATGCGCCTCGGGCGACAACGCGCCGAGCGACATGCCGGCCGAATCGAAGCGCTTGAGGATCGCCGATTGCGGTTCGACGTCCGCGAGACCGATCGCGGCATCTTGCGGATTCAGCGCGAGCAGGTCGCGCAGCGCCGCCGGCGCGCGACTGTTCACCGCGTTTGCGTATTGCCGATACAGTGAGGCGTCGCCGCTGCGCACCGCCGCCTGCAGCGCGCCGACCACGGCCGGGTTATACATGTGGAATTCGCTGTCGGGCAGCGCCTTCATCAAGCCGCCGGCCGGCAGCGCGTAATTCGGATCGCGCGCCGCGGCGAGCTGCGCGCGATATTCGTTCTCGATGTCGGCGAATGTCGCGCCGCCGACGCGCGATGGCGTGCCCGGAAAGCATAGATTCACGACTTCGCGCGCGAGGCCAATGATCTCGAACAGCCCGGCGCCGCGGTACCCGGCGATGGTGCTGATGCCCATTTTCGAGAGGATCTTCAGCAGGCCTTTGCGGATGCCGCGCCGATAGCTGCGGCCGATCTCGCTCGGCGGCTCGCCCTCGCGGCCCTTGAGCTCGCCGCGCCGGTTCATGTCGTACAAGGTTTGGTAGGCGAGGTAGGGATACACAGCGGTGGCGCCGAAACCGATCAGGCATGCGCAATGATGCGCGTCGCGCATGTTGCCGGTTTCGACGAGGATGTTGCAGTCGCTGCGCAGGTGCGCTTGCAGCAGATGCGCATGCACGGCGCCGATGGCAAGCAGGGCATGGATGGGCAGCAGGCCCGGTGCCGAATAGCGGTCCGACAGGAGCACCACGACCACTCCGCCGCGCACGGCGTCCGCGACGTCGGCGCATAGCGCCTTGAGGGCATTCTCGAGTCCGTCGCGCTCGTCGTAGTAGAGATCGAATTTGCGCTGGCGGTCGGTGTATTCGGCCAGCGCGAGTACCTGGCGCAACTTGCGTTGCGAGAGCACCGGCGAAGTCAGCATCAGCTGCCGCGCGTTCTCGGGCGAGAGGTCGAAGACGTTACCTTCCTGTCCGATCTGGGTGACCAGCGACATGACCAGGCGCTCGCGCAACGGATCGATCGGCGGATTCGTCACCTGCGCGAAGGCCTGGCGGAAGTAGTCGTAGAGCGAGCGCGACTGCAGGCTCATCACCGCGACGGGCGTGTCGTCGCCCATTGATCCGGTGGCCTCGGCTTCGTCTTCGGCCAGCGCCTTGAGCACGACGTCGCGTTCCTCGCGCGTGAGCGCGAATTGCTTCTGGTAGCGCGCGAGTACCTCCGGCGGAAACGGTTCGGCGGCGAGGCCGGGATCGATCAGATGCGATTCAAGATAGGCGACGCCTTCGCGCAGCCAACGCTTGAACGGCGCTCGCGCGGCATTTATGCGGTCGATCGCTTTCGAATCGAGCAGAGCGTGCCCGACGAGATCTACGCCAAGCATCTCGCCGGGGCCGAGCCGGCCTTTGGCGACGATGTGCTCGTCGGGCACGTCCCAAAGCCCGGCTTCGGAGGCCGCGATCAAGTGGCCGTCGTCGCTGCGCGCCCAGCGCGCCGGACGCAGGCCGTTGCGATCGAGGGTGCAGGCTGCGTAACGGCCATCGCAGATCACCAGGCCCGCCGGCCCATCCCAGGGTTCGGTGTGCAGCGCGTAATATTCGTAGAACGCTTCGAGATCTTCGTCGATGTTTTCCTGCGCGCCGTAGGCCGGCGGAATCAGGATGCGCATCGCGGCGAGCAGGTCGATGCCGCCGGCAAGCAGCACCTCGAGCATGTTGTCCAGGCTCTGCGAATCCGAACCATCCGGCGAAACCAGCGCGCCCAGATCGGAAAAATCCAGCAACGGACTTTTCCATTTGCCCGCACGCGCGCCCATCCAGGTGCGGTTCGCGCGGATCGTGTTGATCTCGCCGTTGTGCGCGAGCAGGCGGAACGGCTGGGCCAGGCGCCAGTTCGGCAGCGTATTGGTGGAGAAGCGCTGGTGGAAGGTCGCCGCGCAGGCGGCAAGATCCGCGCGCTGCAAATCCGCAAACACCTCGCGCAAGCGCCCGGGAGCGGCCATTGCCTTGTAGACGATCGTCGCTGCCGAGAGACTGACGGTATAGAACGTCTCGTCATCGGCAAGCTGCGCGCGCGCGCGGCGGCGCGCGCGGAACAAGGCGCGCTCGAACGGCGCTTCATCAGTGTCCGCAGCGGCATCGACGAAAATCTGGCGAATACGCGGCCGCGATGCCGCGCCGAGCGGACCACAGGCAGCGTCCGCCACCGCTACGTCGCGCCAGCCGCGCGGCAGCGCGCCTTCTTCGCGCAGGCAACGCTCGAGCACCGCTTGCTGCGCCGCGGCGCGCGCCGGATCGCGGTCGAGGAACACGATGCCGGATGCATACGCCGCACCGAGTTCGATTCCGGCCTCGCGCGCGAGTGCGCGCAACCAGGCGTCAGGGCGATACAGAAGAATGCCGCAGCCGTCGCCGGTGACGCCATCGGCGTTGACGCCGCCGCGATGCGACATCTTTGCCAGCGCGCCGAATGCCTGATCGACAAGCCAGCTGCTGGCGCGTCCATCGATGTTTGCAATCAAGCCAAAGCCGCAGCTGTCGTGCTCGAAAGCGGCGTCGTACAAGCCTTGGCTATTGCATTGCGTCATCCACCACCCCGGCTATTCCCGAGGCGACTACAGCACAGATGCTGCGATGCGTCAAACTGTTTTTGGACGGCTAAATCGGACTTAGCCTGCAGCTGCCCCGGAAAGACGGATGAAGGTCAGAGCGCGTCGGCGTCCGTCTCGCCGGTTCGTATGCGGATCACTTGATCGAGGTTGTAAACGAAGATCTTGCCGTCGCCGATCTTGCCGCTGTTCGCCGATTGCGCGATCGCCTCGACCACGCGTTCGGTCAGGTTATCGGTGACCGCGATCTCGAGCTTGATCTTGGGCAGGAAATCAACGACGTATTCGGCGCCACGATACAGCTCGGTATGGCCTTTCTGCCGGCCGAACCCCTTGACTTCGGTGACGGTGATGCCCTGTACGCCGATCTCGGCGAGCGCTTCGCGCACGTCATCGAGCTTGAACGGCTTGATGATCGCCATCACCATCTTCATCGTGTTTCTCCGCAAGATGCGGAAAACTATACACGAATCGCGCGTGCGCTCAGTGCGAAATTTCCTACAATGCAATCGGTGCGCGGATGACAGCCGCGTCCCGCCGCCGCCGCTACGCTGACTGCACCAAAACTTTCGAGGTTGACCATGATCAACGTGACCGCGATCGACGAACTCGCCCGGCGCCTCGCCGAACTCGTGCCGCCCGGCGCGCGCGGCGCGCGCGAGGAGCTGTCGGCGAATTTTCGCGATGCCCTGCGCGCCGGGCTGCGCCGCCTCGATCTCGTCACCCGCGAGGAATTCGACGTGCAACGCAGCGTGCTGCTGCGCACGCGGGAAAAGATCGAAGCGCTGGAGGCGCAAGTCGCCGCGCTGGAAACGCTGGCGCAGCATTCACAGCTCTAGACCTTGCGGAAATTCCATCGTTATCGCTGCCGCGCCATGCGCGGCACGGCGCGGCTGACCCAAGAATCCGTTCCCCATGAGTTTGGCAATAGTCCACAGTCGCGCCCAGGACGGCGTCGCCGCACCTCCGGTGACGGTGGAAGTTCATTTGAGCGGCGGCTTGCCTGGCACCAGCATCGTCGGCCTGCCGGAAACCGCCGTGAAGGAAGCGCGCGATCGCGTGCGGGTGGCGATCCAGAATGCGCAACTGGAATATCCCTCGCGCCGCGTCACGGTCAGTCTGGCGCCGGCGGACCTGCCGAAGGACGGCGGCCGGTTCGACCTGCCCATCGCGCTCGGCATTCTTGCCGCGCAAGGTCATCTGCCGAAGGAAAACCTGGCGCGCTACGAATTCCTCGGCGAACTCGCGCTGTCCGGCGAACTGCGCGCCGTGACCGGCGTATTGCCGGCGGCGCTGAAAGCCGCGCACCTCGGCCGCACGCTGATCGTGCCGCGCGACAACGGTGCCGAAGCGGCGCTGGTCGGCGCCGCGACGACGCGCAGCGCGGGATCCCTGCTCGAGGTGTGCGCGTTCCTGCGCGGCGCCGCCGAGTTGCCGGTAACTACGGTGACTGTGCAGGACGGCCGCACTGCGGCCGAACCGGATCTCGTCGATGTGCGCGGACAGCCGCATGCGCGGCGCGCGCTGGAAATCGCCGCCTGCGGCAACCACCATTTGCTTTTTGTCGGACCGCCGGGTACCGGCAAGACCATGCTGGCGAGCCGCCTGCCCGGCGTACTGCCGCCGCTGACCGAAGCCGAGGCGCTGGAAGCGGCCGCCATCCGTTCCGTGGTCGGTTGCGGCATCGATTTCCACCAGTGGAAAATGCGGCCGTTTCGCGCGCCGCACCACACGGCATCGGCGGTAGCGCTGGTCGGTGGCGGCCCGGTGCCGCGGCCCGGCGAAATCTCGCTGGCCCATCGCGGCGTGCTGTTTCTCGACGAGCTGCCCGAGTACGATCGCCGCGTGCTGGAAGTACTGCGCGAGCCGCTGGAATCCGGTCACATCGTCATCTCGCGTGCGGCTCGGCAAGCGGAATTCCCGGCCGCGTTCCAGCTCGTAGCGGCGATGAACCCCTGCCCCTGCGGCTACGCCGGCGATCCGTCCGGCCGCTGCGTGTGCACGCCCGAAATGGTGCGACGTTACCGGGCCCGGGTCTCCGGCCCACTGCTCGATCGCATCGATCTGCAGGTTGCGGTGCCGCGCGTGCCGCTGGCAGAGCTCGGCAACGCCGCAGCCGCGGGTGAGGCTAGCGCGGCAGTGCGCGCCCGCGTGATCGTCGCGGGCGAACGCCAATTGCAGCGTGCAGGCAAGGCGAATGCGAGCCTGAGCAACCGCGAAGTGCTGCGCGACTGCGCGCTCGCCGCGAGCGACCGCCAGCTGCTCGAACGTGCGCTGGACAAGCTGGGACTATCTGCGCGCGCCTACCACCGCATTCTGCGCGTAGCGCGCTCGATCGCTGATCTCGCGGCAAGCGAACCCATCGCGACCGAACATCTGCTGGAGGCGATCCAGTATCGGCGCGCGCTTTAGGAACCTCTGAATAGGCGTCGCGAGCGAAGACAGGTTGCGCGGCGCCGGAGCGCAGGAACCGGAGTTTACTTCAATGTAAATGAGGATTCCGAGCACCGCCGGCGCGCAAGATGTCGAGCGCAGCAGGCTATTCAGAGGTTCCTAAGCCGAAATCGCCAGCCGTTCACTCCGATAAACCAGGGTCGCCGCGGCATAGGCGAGCGCCAGCGCCGCCACGGTGCTGGCGATGCTGAGCGCGAAACCGGAAACCGGCACGAAATCGCCGCGCAGCAGGCGCGTGATGATCACCTGCTGACTGAGCAGCGGCACGGCGTACATCCAGGCCTGCGTCTTGATCGGCACGAACGAGAACATCATGCTCGGAATCGCCGGCACGAACATCAGCAGCGAGACGTAGGTCTGCGCTTCGCGGTAGCTCTTCGCGAACGCGGCAACCAGGGTCTGCAAACTCGCGAGCAAGGCGGTGAGCGGCAGCATGACCAGCATCGCGCCTGCGGCGAAACGCGGGCCGATTTCCAGCGTCATGCCGATCTTGCCCGCCGGCAGGAAGCGGCCGACCACGGCGAACGCGAGCACACTCAACAAGACCGAGGTCAGCGCGAACGCGGTCGTCGCCGACAGCTTGCCACCGAGGATCTGCCAGCGCGGCACCGGGTTGGCGAGCAGCGGTTCCAGCGACTGGCGTTCGCGTTCGCCGGACGTCGTGTCGATTGCCAGCGCCATGCCGCCGACGAAGCCGCCGAGGATGAAGAAATACGGCAGCATCGAGAACAGCTGGCTGGCGCGGCTCTGCGGGGTGGACTGGTCGCGTTCGGCGAAGCTGAGCGGCTTGAGAATTTTGGGCGACAAGCCGCGCGCCAGCAGGCGCAATGCACCGCTGCGCTCGCTGTATTGATCGAGCAGTGCGCGCAGCCGGCCGGCCTGACCACTAGCGTAGCGCTGCGAAGCGTCGTAGATGATCTCGACCTGCGCCGGCTCGCCCTTGTTCCAATAGGTGGCGAAATCCGCGCCGATGCGCAGCACGACGTCGGCGTCCTGCTCGCGCACGGCGCGTTCGGCGTCGGCCGGCGCCGGCTGGATGTCCACGTTCTGTTGCTTCAGCGCGGCGACGAGATTCGGCGCGTACTGCGCGCCAACCACCGGCAGCGGCAGCGGCTTCTCGGCCTTCTCGAGTTCCTGCGTCACCACGGTATTGATCAGCAACACGAAGATGAACGGCGCGAACAGCGGGCCGGTCAGCAGCGTGTTGAGCACGGTGCGGCGATCGCGCAAGTTCTCGCGGACCTCCTTCACAAAAACCACGAGGAACGAATTCATGCCGCGAGCCCTTCATCCGATCCGATCAATTGGACGAACGCGTCTTCGAGGTTGGCTGCACCGGTCTGCGCGCGCAGCGCGTCTGGCGTGGCAGCGGCGACGACGCGTCCGCGCGCGATCACGACGATGCGATCACACAGCGCGGCGACTTCCTGCATGATGTGGCTGGAGAACAGCACGCAGCGGCCTTCGCTTTTGAGGCGCCGCAGAAATTGCCGCATCGAACGAGTGGCCATCACATCCAGGCCGTTCGTCGGCTCATCGAGAATCACATTGTTCGGATCGTGGATCAGCGCTCGGGCAATGGCCGTCTTCACGCGTTGGCCTTGCGAGAAACCCTCGGTGCGGCGCGGCGCGATGTCGGCCATGTCGAGCGCGGCGATCATCGCGTCGCTGCGCGCACGGATCGTCGCTTCGTCCAGGCCATGCAGCCGGCCGAAGTAGGCGATGTTCTCGCGCGCGGTCAGGCGCTTGTACAAGCCGCGCGCGTCGGGCAGCACGCCGAGCCGACGGCGCACCGCAAGCGGGTCGTTCGCCGCGTCAATGCCATCCACGGTCACGCTGCCGCTGTCCGGCTGCATCAACGTATACAGGCAACGCAGCGTCGTGGTCTTGCCCGCGCCGTTGGGGCCCAGCAGCCCCGTGATCTCGCCATCGCGCGCGCTGAAACTCACATCATCGACAGCGACGACCGGGCCGAAGGTCTTGCGCAGACTTCTGACTTCGATCATGGCGCCGCTCCGTTGAAATCCACGAACGCCGGCGTGGGTCCGAGCGCATCGACACACTTCACATCGAGCTGTTTCGGTTCGAGTTGGTCGACGAACTCGACAACGACTTTCGGAATGCAGCCGCGACCGATGACATTGTGGCCCTGGCCATGGGCGACGATCAGTCTCGCATTGGTGAAGCCCCGCATGACCTGTTCGCCGTAGCGGGGCGGCGTCACCGGATCGAATTCGCCTTCAAGCACGAGCACCGGCTTGTCGGTATGCAGCGGAGTGTGGAAATCCGCCGGTCGCGTGCCGTGCGGCCAGATCTGACATTGCGCATGGATCGCGTCGATCAGTGCGTTGCCCAGAACCGTGTCCGCATCCTCAGGCCGCGGCATCAACAAATCCGCGTCTTCGCTGCAGATCACCGCCATCTGCATGCCGCTTTCGGATAGATCGGCGAGATCGCCGCTCAACAACTGGCTCTGTCCGGCGAGCGGCGTGTAGTTGCCGTGCAGCGCCTGCGCTATCGACAACGGCAGCAGCGCGGCGGTTTCCGGCGTGTAGGCGAACAAGCGCACCAGTCCGGCGAGATTGGTTTCATTGATCCGGCGCTGCAGCGGCGCAAACGTGACCGGATCGCGAAACGCGTACGTTTCCGGTTTGGCGCGCAAGGCGGCGCGCAGCTTGCTGAGGCTCGCGTACGGGTCAGCGAAGGCCTTGGCGCAGGCGGGGTTCCGGGAGCACTGTGCGAACTGCGCCTTCAATGCGTCATCGAGATTGCGCGCGAACTCCTGCCCGAGCACGAGTTCGTTCGGCGCGACGCTGTCGAGCACGATGCTGCGCACACCTTCGCTGTGCCGCATTGCGTACTGCTGCGCGACGCGCGTGCCGTAGGACACGCCGATCAGGTCCAGCGTCGGGCTTCCCAGCGCCTGACGCAGCGCTTCCAGATCCGCCACCGCTGCGCTCGTCGTGTAGTAGCGCACGTCGGCCTTGCTGCTGACCGCGGCGAGACAAGCGCGCGTGCTGCTGGCAATGGACTCGACATCCAGAGTATCCGGCGCGGCTTCGTCTTCTTTCTCCGGTTTGCAGAGCAGACCGTTCGAGCCGCCGGTGCCGCGTTGGTCGAGTAGCAGGATGTGATGGTGTCTGCGCAGCGGCGCGAGTGCGCCGGCGATCTGCGGCCAGGTGTCGATCGCCGCCTGGCCTGGACCGCCAGCGAGAAAAACTACGATGTCGCGATCGGCCGCGGCGGCATCGCTTTTGATCAACGCCAGGCGCAGATCGATTTTGCGGCCATCCGGCGCGTCGCGCGGATTTTCGCTGCGCCATTCCGGCACCTGAAACGGCGCGCAGAATGCGCTGGTCGTCGCACCGGAGCGTTTCTGCGGCAGCTCGCAGGCGGAAAACTGCAACGTGCCCAGCGTGAACGACTTGGCGTCCGCCGCGATCGGTGCGGCGGTCTCGGCGTGTGTCGCGCCAGGTTTTGCCTTGAACTGGCTGTAGCCCAGATACGCCGCTGCGGCGAGCACCACGCTGATGCGCAGCAGATTTCGTCGGCTCACGGCTCGATCCTCCTGAAAAATTACGGCGGGCGGCGCATGCGAACTCTAACGCGACGAAACGTATTTCTCGCGCCGGATGTGCGGAATCGGCAGACCGGCGTCCTTCAACAACGCGAACGCCTGATCGACCATGTCCGGGTTGCCGCACAGATAAGCGATGTCGTGCGCAGGATCGGGCTTGAGCTCGGCCAGCGCGACGTGCACGCGGCCGTTGCGGTCGTGCGGGCGTGGTACCGCGCGAGGTGTGCGCGAAAAGCAAGCATAGAAATGGAAATGTGGATTTTTCCGCGCGAACGCTTCGAATTCGTCGCCGTACAACAGCTCGGCTTCGTTGCGCGCGCCGTAGACCAGCGCGACTTCGGCGCCGCGCTGGCCGAGTTTCTCCAGCTGCGGCAGCATCGCCCGGTACGGGGTTACGCCGGTGCCGGTGGCGACGAGCAGGTAGCGCCGGTTCGCGTCCGCTTCCATCAGGCAAAAGCGGCCGTACGGGCCGCTCGCGTCCACGGTCTGGCCATGCTGCAAATTGCCGAGCAGTTCGGTCGCCGCACCGCCGTCCACGTACGACACCGCCATTTCGATGCGCGACACCACGGCCTGGTCGCCGCTGCCGATCGTCGCGACCGAATAACTGCGTTTCGTCGCCTTGCCATCGGCATAGTGAAAATGCACCTGCACGAATTGGCCGGGAATGAATGCGAACGGCGCACCGTCGGCGCGCTCGAACGCGAGATGGCGCACGGCCGGCGCAAGCATGCGGCTGTCGGCGAGGCGCAACGTGAAATGTTCTGCCATATTGCGTTAGGAAAATTCGTGGGCCGCTGAGCGGCCCCTCGCCGAGGGCCCGCTATACTACTGGCCCATGAGCATTTCCCCAAGCGCCGTTCCCGCGCTCGAAGTCGAGAACCTGAAGAAAACCTACCCGAATGGCGTCGAGGCGCTCAAGGGCATTTCGCTGTCCGTCGCGCCGGGCGATTTCTACGCGCTGCTCGGCCCGAATGGCGCCGGCAAGTCGACCCTGATCGGCATCGTCTCCTCGCTCGTCAACATCAGTTCGGGCGAAGCGCGCGTGTTCGGCGCGTCGGTGCGCACGCACCGCTCTGACGCGATGGCGCAGATCGGGCTGGTGCCGCAGGAAATCAATTTCAACATGTTCGAGCAGCCGTTCCAGATCTGCGTGAACCAGGCGGGTTTCTACGGCGTGCCGCGCAACATCGCGGCCGAACGCGCAGAGAAGTATCTCAAGCAGCTCGCGCTGTGGGACAAGGCCTTCGAAATCGCGCGCACGCTCTCGGGCGGCATGAAGCGGCGCCTGCTGATCGCGCGGGCAATGATGAACGAGCCGAAGCTGCTGATCCTCGACGAGCCGACCGCCGGCGTCGACATCGAAATCCGCCGTTCGATGTGGAAGTTCATCTCCGCGATCAATGCCGCCGGCACGACGGTGATCCTGACCACGCATTATCTGGAGGAAGCGGAGAATCTGTGCCGCAACATCGCCATCATCGATCACGGCCGCATCATCGAGAACACCTCGATGCGCAAATTGCTCGGCAAGCTCGATGTGGAGACGTTCGTGCTCGACGTCGCCGCGGTGCCGGCGGATCTGCCTACGGTGGACGGGGTCAAGCTCGCGCGCCTGGACGAACACAGCATCGAGGCCGAGATGTCGCGCGCACATGATCTCAATTCGCTGTTCGCCGCACTGTCTGCACGCGGCGTGATGGTGACCTCGATGCGCAACAAGGCGAACCGGCTCGAAGAACTGTTCGTGCGCCTGATCGAAACCAACGACAGGGCGACCGCATGAACGCCGAAGCCACACTGACCGCGCTCGGCACGATCGTACGCCGCGAAGTTACCCGCATCCTGCGCATCTGGATCCAGACCCTGCTGCCGCCGGCGATCACGGCAACACTGTATTTCATCATCTTCGGCAGCCTGATCGGCCGCCGCATCGGCGACATTGCCGCCGACCAAAGCGGCGCACCAATTTCGTACATCGAATACATCGCGCCGGGCCTGATCATGATGAGCGTGATCCAGAACGCCTACGGCAACATCACCAGCTCGTTCTTCGGTGCGAAGTTCCAGCGCTTCGTCGAGGAGATGCTGGTATCGCCGATGCCGAGCTGGGTAATCCTGGCCGGTTACACCAGTGGCGCCGTGCTGCGCGGCTTCATGGTCGGGCTGATCGTGCTCGCCATCTCACTATTTTTCAGCAAGATCCATTTGTATCATCCGTTGGTGACGCTGAGCACGTTCGTGCTCGCGGCCACGATCTTCGGCCTGCTCGGTTTCGTCAATGCGATCTACGCGCGCAAGTTCGACGATATCGCGATCATCCCGACCTTCGTGCTGACTCCGCTGACCTATCTCGGCGGCGTGTTCTACAACGTCGCCCAGCTGCCGAGCCCATGGAAGGAGATCTCGCTGGCCAATCCGATCCTGTACATGGTCGGCGCTTTTCGCTACGGCCTGCTCGGCGTCTCCGACATCGATCTTACTTGGGCATATGCCGTGATGATCGGGTTCGTGGTGGCGTTGGGCGCGCTCTGCCTCATGCTGTTGCAGCGCGGCGTGGGCTTGCGCTCGTAAGCCGTCGCTACTTGCAAATCGCGCTGTCGCCGACAGCGCGGCACTGCGGCGGGAAACCGCGTTCGCGCCAGTAGTCAAGTAGACGCGTGCGCTTGAGGAAATCCGCGAAGGCCGGATCGGCGCGCAACATCGAATATTCCGGCATCCACAGCAGCATGTAGTAGCTCGGCCAGCCATCGCGCAGCATTTTTTCCAGGCCGGTGATGACGATGCCGTAGTCCGGGTTTGGCATCATGATGCGCTGTACGTTGATGCCGCCGTTGGCGCGCTCGGACGTGGCGATCAGCGGCAGCGCCTGCGGCCATAGCCGCGGTTCGCTCAGCGCCTCGGTGACGACGGTGTACGACTCGCGGAAACCGTCGCTGCGCGGCATCGCGGCGACGAGTTGGCTGGCGCTCGCGTAATCGTGGCGCCACACCGCGTTATGCCATTTTGCATAGATCAGGCCGCCCGATTCCGCACCCAGCTCTGCGAGATAATTTGCCGCTTCGTCATGGCGTCCAACCGTGTCGAGCAACCGCGCGCGCGCGAAATTCGCGCTGTAGCTGAGCGGGTCGGTTGCCCAGGCGCGTTCGGCTTGCGCCAGCGCCGCGTCGATGTAGCCGAGTGCCGCCAGCCAGTACGCATACGTCGTGCGGGCATCGGCGTCGGCGGGGTCCAATTCCAGCGCCCGCGCGAACACCTGCATGCAACCCGCCCAGTCGCCGGTGCGGCAAGCCAACACCGCTCGCGCGACATAGGCCTCGGCGAGATTCGCATCCAGTTCCAGCGCGCGCGTCGACTCTGCCTGCGCTTCGTCGAGATCTGCCGCAGGGCCGCCGCCGGCGCCGCGCAACGTGCTGGTGAGCGTGCGCGCCAGCGCGGCATGTGCGCGCGCGAAATCCGGCGCTTTCTTCACGATCTCGCGCAGCAGATCGATGCCGCGCGTGCGCTGCGGGCTGTCGGTCAGCTCGCGCGCCTGGAGATAATCGCGCAAGACCTGCGCATCGAGCGTCGCCGCGGCAATGCCGGAGGGCGACAGCGGCAAATGCAGTTGCACGGCAATGGCCTGTGCCAGTTCGCGTTCCAGCGCAGCGATGCCGGCAACCTTCTGCTCGTAGCTGTGCGACCACAACAGGCGTCCTTGCGGCGCATCGAGCAACTGCAGGTCCAGATGCAGCTGATCGCCACCGAGCTCGCGCAGTTCGCCGCTCAGCACATGGGTTGCGCCGATGCGCTGAGCGAGCTGCGCCGGACTCAGATGATCGGTTGCCGCACGTAGCGCGGTCGCGCGCGCGATCGTGTGCAGGCCTTGGATGTGCTGTAACTCCGCCGCAAACTCCGCACTCAATCCTTCGGCGAGCACGCCTTCTTCGTGGCGCGCGCCGGCCGGATGCAGCGGCAGCACGACGAGCGTGGGCTGCGCCGGCGCGGCTTTTTCCAGCGCCCCCGGCTGTGCGCGCCAGATCCACAGCGCCGTTGCCGCCGCTGCACAGAACAGCAACAGCGCGGCAATAATGCGGCGCCGGCGCGGTGCTCCGGGCCCTTGGCTCATGCGCAACTGTCCCCGTGGGCGAGGACTTCAGTATACGGCGCGCGCGGCGAAGTTGAAGCCGCGAGCCGTCACGCCGGCAGCTTGAAGAATGCCCGCGCCGCCGCCGTCGTATTGGCGGCAGTCATGGCGACCACTTCGCCCCGGTCGCGTGCCACTTCGGTGCAGATGTGCGGCAAGTACATCGGCTCGTTGCGCCGATGCGCCGGCATCGGCTTGACGTTGCGCGGCAGCAGGTAGGGCGCGTCGGTTTCCAGCATCAGCCGATTGGCCGGAATGTGTTTCACCAGTTCGCGCAGGTGTGTGCCGCGGCGCTCGTCGCAGATCCAGCCGGTGATGCCGATGTGGAAATCGCGATCGAGATAATCGAACAACTCGTCTTTCGCGCCGGTGAAGCAATGCACGACCGCCGCGCCGATGCGGCCGCGCACGTTGTCCATGCAGCCGAGGAAATCCACGTGTGCATCGCGCTGGTGCAGGAACAGCGGCTTGCCGCAGCGCGCGGCAAGTTCGAGTTGGCGTTCGAACGCGAACAGCTGTGCCGGCCGCGGCGAGAAATCGCGGTGATAGTCCAAGCCGGTTTCGCCGACCGCGACGACTTCCGGTGCAGTGTGCAGTTGCGCCAACTCGCTTTCGACGTCGGCGTCGAATTCGCTCGCATGGTGCGGATGCACACCGGCCGTGGCGAAGAGCACGCCGGGATGCTCGCGGGCGAGCGCGAGCGCAGCGCGAGCGCCTTGCGCGCTGGCACCGGTGACGACGAGCTGATCCACGCCCGCGGCGCGCGCGCGCGCGAGCACGTCAGCAAAATCCTGCTGAAACGAAGAGTGTGTGAGATTGGCGCCGATATCGATTAATTGCATGGCTGAATGCAGGCGAAAGCATGATTATCGCAAGGGTTGAATTGACCGACATGGCGGCGTACTGTCGCGGCTTCTTTGTATTCTGGGGAGACGTCCATGAAACGCCTAGCATTCATCAGCTTATTGTTACTGATCGGTTTCGCGCAGACGGCCCTGGCCGATTCTCCGGGTCCCCTATTGAATCCGGACCGCGCGTATCCACCGAGTTGCGTGGCCTTTCCACTGCCAGCGCCTGGCGGACCCCTCGCGAACGTGCAGGTGCTCGCCTACACGATAGACCAAAATTACAACCTGACCGGCAGCACCGAGCAAATCACTCTCACACTGTGGCGTTCGCCCTGCAACGGCGGCAAAGCCGCGCTGCTCGGTTCGATCGCACGCGACAGCGCGCATAGCAACACGTGGCCGGCACCGCTGATCCCGTCCCTGTACGTGAACCAGAACGGCCATGAATCATGGGCGCGCATTGCTCAGGATCCGAACACGTTCAGTTCCGCCATCGGCGAAGGTTTGGATCCCTTCTTCGACTCGCTGTCATTCGTGTTCGAGGAACCGTACGACCTGAACGTGCCGTATGTCGATTACTCGGCCGCGCTCGCCATCACGAACGGCAACGGCGACGCGTTCGCGACATTGGCGGCCTACAACCCGGCGCAATACACGACCGCGAACCAGCCGCTGCAGATCAGCGGCTACCAGACCGGCAATTATGGGGATCCCTCCGGCGGCCAGGGTATTCAGGTCGAAGTCGCCGAGAGCTCCACCGCCAATCAGCGCTATCTGGTGCTGGCCTGGTATACCTACGATGCCACAGGCACCTCCTATTGGCTGTTCAATTCCACCGCCTTCACCATCGGCGACCGCTCGGCGGCATTCCCGCTGGGCTACTACGGCGGCGGCGGTTTTGCCGGCGGCGCCGGCACGGTCAGCGCGGCGGTGTGGGGCAACATCACCGTCACCTTCCCGGATTGCGATCACATGGTGATGAGCTACGGCTCCGCGAGCGGGTTGCCAAGCGGCGTGCCGACCGGCAGCGGCATACGCACGTTTACGCGCGTTACCAACATCAATGGCGTCACCTGCGACCAGCTCTGATCGCGTGATTTTCCGCGGGGTCGCGCAGCGACCCCGTTGGAATTAACCCATTTTGTGCCAAGATGCGCGACCGCCTGCCTGACCGGGCAGGTTTCCACCTGTCGTAGAGGACCGATTGTCATGAGCAAGTTTCTCACTGGCGCCCTACTGGCCGCCGGTCTGGCGCTGGCCGCGCAGACGCACGCCGAACCCGTACGCATTGACGTCAGCGCGGCGCAGCAAATGCGCGCGGAAGTACAGGCAGCGACGGCCCACAGTGTACCGGGCGGCGGCGAGCCGACGGAAATTTTCGTCAACAACTATCGCGCCTATCCGCCGAGCTGCGTGAACGCGCCGCTCGGTTCCGGTCTGTGGCAGAACGATCCGAACGCGCAGCACAAGACGATCACGCTGTCTGGCGATCCCTTGAGCGCCGACGCCAACGAACGCAACTACACCGAAGATGTGAGCGTGACGCTGTTCCGCATGTCTTGTTCCGGCGGCAAGTCTGCCATGCTCATGGAAATCGACCGTGCCACTGGCGCGAGCACGACGCTGTATCCGGTCTATCCCGGCATCCGCGTGACGCAGGACACCAAGCAGAACGTGGCCGTGCGCACCGCGGCGGACCCGAACACGTTTCTGTCCCATACCGACGCCCAGATGCCGTTGCCGAACAGCGGCACGTTCGTGTTCGAGGCGTTCTATCCGGACGCCAACGCGATCGATTACAACAAGGCCTTGACGATCACGCTCGATAATTTCATCGCGAGCTCGGCCACCCGCTATACCACGGTCACCATGGCTGTCTACGACCCTTCGCAATATCCGGCGGCGGCGGCAACCTTGCCGATCAACGGCTACATGAGCAGCAACTGGGGCAACCCGAACCAGAGCGGCGAAGGCATCGTCGTCCAGGTTTACGACGACCGCGACTTTGCCACGCGCACGCTGGTAATCGCCTGGTTCACGTATGACGACAACGGCATGCCGTTCTGGCTGTACGGACAGACGACGCTGCCGATCGGCGCGCGCCTGATCACCACGCCGATCGTGTATTTCTCCGGCGGCCACTTCGCCGGCACGCTGGCGGCGGGCGTGCCGCATACAAACTGGGGACTGGCGACGATCACGTTCCCGGACTGCGGCCACATGACGGTGAACTACAACGGCGACGCCTCGGCCGTGCATGGTCCCAAGGGCCAGGGCAGCATCACCTTCGTGCGCGTAGGCGACGTCAACGGCTTGGTCTGCCAGTAACAGCGGCGCCGACGTTCCGCCGATCCCGCCGACAGCGCGGGGTCGGCACTGGGTGGAATGCTGAAAAGTACACAATTTCCGATTGCCGAGGCGCTGCCGGAACTGCGGCGTCGCCTCCACGAGCACACACGCCTCGTGCTCGAAGCGCCGCCCGGCGCCGGCAAGACCACCCAGGTGCCGCTCGCGCTGCTCGATGCCGAATGGCTCGGCGGCAATAAAATTTTGCTGCTGGAGCCGCGCCGCATCGCCGCCCGCGCGGCGGCGGAGTTCATGGCCGCGCAACTGGGCGAAGCGGTCGGCGCGACGGTCGGCTATCGCATTCGCTTCGAAGCAAAAGTCTCGGCGCGCACGCGCATCGAGGTCGTGACCGAGGGCATTCTTACGCGCATGCTGCAGAGCGACCCGGAGCTGTCAGGCGTCGGCGCGATCCTGTTCGACGAATTCCACGAGCGTCACCTGCACGGCGACTTCGGCGCCGCGCTCGCGCTCGACGTGCAGGCCTCGCTGCGCCCCGATCTGCGCCTCGTCATCATGTCGGCTACGCTCGACGGCGAACGCGTGGCGCGCTGGTTCGACGCGCCGCGCCTGACCAGTGCCGGACGCAGCTTTTCGGTGCGCATCGACTATCCGCCGGCGCGGGCGCAGGAAGAATGGCCGTTTCAGCTGCGCCGCGTCGCCGCCGACGCGCTCGCCGAGAGCGACGGCGACGTGCTGGTGTTTCTGCCCGGGCGGCGCGAGATCGAACGCGCACGCGACGTGCTCGGCGCGGGCACCCACACGGAAATCGTGGTGCTGCACGGTGAACTCTCGCTCGCCGAACAGCACGCCGCGCTCGCGCCCGCACGCGCCGGCACGCGCCGCATCGTGCTGGCGACGAATGTCGCCGAATCCAGCGTCACGCTGCCCGGAATTCGCGCGGTGATCGACCTCGGCCTCGCGCGCGAGCCGGCCTACGATCCGAACTCCGGCTTCACGCGGCTGGAAACCGTGACCATCTCGCAAGCCTCCGCCGATCAACGCGCGGGACGCGCCGGACGTGTCGCCGCGGGCACGGCGTATCGGCTGTGGCCGCAGAGCCAGCGGCTGGAGGCCGCGCGACGCGCCGAGATTGCCCAGGTGGATCTGTCCGCGCTCGCGCTCGAACTCGCTGCCTGGGGCAGTGGCGAACTGCGCTGGCTCGATGCGCCGCCCGCGGGCACGCTCGCCAGCGCGCGTGAACTGCTGGTTCTTCTCGGCGCCCTCGACGGCAACAGCCGTGTTACCGAGCTCGGGCGCAGGATGCTCGCCACCGGCGCGACCCCGCGGCTGGCCGCGGCAGTGCTGCGCGCTGCGCAGCAACAGCGCGCGTTGGCATGCGACCTCGTCGCGCTGATCGAAGCGCGCAGCCCGTTGCGCGGCGGCACCGCGCGCAGCGACGATTTCCGCGCGCGCCATGCGGCGCTGCTCGCGTACCGTGCCAACCCGCGCGAGGCGCGCAACCTCGGTGCCGATCCTGGCGCGCTTGCCGCGATTGACCACGCTGCCGCCGGTTGGCGCAGGCGCTTCGATGTCCGCGCGCCGACGACCGCTGCAGCCGATGCGCTCGCGCCAGGCAATCTGCTGATTCATGCGTTTCTCGATCGCATCGCGCGGCAGGACGAAAAAGATCCGCGCCGTTACATCTTGAGCAATGGTCGTGGCGCGCACCTGCACCAGAACACCGCGCTGTACGGCGAACGCTGGCTGGTCGTCGCCGACCTGCGTTTCGACGAACGCGACAGCCTGATTCTCGCCGCGACACCGTTCGATCCCGATCTGCTGGAACGCGACTTCGCCGGGCATTTCACCCGCGAGCGCACTGCGCGCTGGAACGCGCAAACCCGCGCCGTCGAAGCGTTCGAACAACGCCGCTTCGGCGAAATCGTGCTCGAGCGCCGGCGCGTGCCGGCGATTGCCGAGGACGCACAACCGGCGCTGCTCGCGGCGGTGCGCGAACTTGGGCTGGATGCGCTGCCGTGGAGCGAACACGCGCTCGGTTTGCGCACGCGTGTCATGTGCTTGCGCGAATGGTGCCCCGAACTTGGCCTGCCCGATCTTTGCGACAGCGCGTTGTTGCATACGCTGGAGCAGTGGCTGGCGCCGTATCTGGCCGGCAAAACCCGGCTGGATGCGTTGACGCCACAGATGCTCGGCGAAGCGCTCACCGCGCAACTCGATTACGCACAGCGCAAGACCGTGGATGAATTGGCACCCGAAGCGCTGACGGTACCGAGCGGAAACACGCGGCGGCTCGACTATGCGCCTGACAAGCCGCCGGTGCTCGCGGTCAAATTGCAGGAACTGTTCGGCCTTGCCGACACGCCGCGCATCGCCAACGGCCGCGTCGCCGTCACCCTGCATCTGCTCTCGCCGGCGCAACGACCGATCCAGGTCACCCAGGACTTGCGCGGCTTCTGGGAACGCACGTATCCGCAAGTGAAGAAAGAATTGAAGGGGCGCTATCCGCGCCACCCGTGGCCCGACGATCCGTGGAATGCGACGCCGACGGCACGCGCCAAGCGGCGCGGGACATAGCCCGTCGTTTCGGCGCGCGCGGCGAACATCGAATCGACGGAACAAACCCCCACGCAACCGGTCTCAACCCGGATGCATCCAACTCTCGAGCAAACACCATGACCAAACCTTCCCAAGCCCTGATCTGGATGCTCGGCTTTCTTGCCGCGGTCGGCGTCCTCGCTGCGCTGCTGGCGACGAAACTGATGGCGAATTTCCAGGCGAATCCGTTTTTCAACGGCGTGATTCTCGCCGTGCTCGGTTTCGGCGTGCTCGTGAACTTCCGCCAGGTCTTCATGCTGGCGCGCGAAGTCGAATGGATCGAGTTGTTCAAGCGCTCGCCGCCGGATCGCCCAATGCCGGCCAAGCCCAAACTGCTGGCGCCGATGGCGCGCATGTTCGCCGGGCGCGAGCGCGCGAAGTTCTCATTGTCCACGCCGTCGCTGCGCTCGATCCTCGACAGCGTGTACTTGCGCCTGGAGGAATCGCGCGACCTGTCGCGTTACCTGATCGGGCTCGCGATTTTTCTCGGCCTGCTCGGCACCTTCTGGGGCCTGCTCGTGACGATCCGCTCGGTCGCCGAGATCATCGGTTCGCTCGGCGTCGGCTCCGACCCGGTGGCGATGTTCACGCAGCTCAAGAAAAACCTGAAACAGCCCTTGTCCGGCATGTCGACGAGCTTTTCGACGTCGCTGTTCGGTCTGGCCTCCTCGCTCGTGCTCGGCTTTCTCGACTTGCAGGCCGGTCACGCGCAGAACCGTTTCTACAACGAACTCGAAGAATGGTTGTCGGGCATGACGCGCCTGTCCTCGGGCAGTCTCGCCGGCGACGGCGAAGCCAGCGTGCCGGCTTACGTGCAGGCGCTGCTGGAACAAACCGCCGATGGACTGGAGCGCATGCAACGGGCATTGACCGAATCCGAACGCGAGCGCCGCAACGTCGGCGAGCAGTTCGGCGAACTCAACACCCAACTGACCCGTCTCGCCGATCTGCTGACGCGCGAATCGCGGGAAATCCGCAGCATGGCCGAAACCCAGGAAGAACTGAAAAACGTGCTGAAGACGCTTGCCACGACACCGAACAGCGGAGCGCGCTTGTCCGATGAACTTCGCGGCGAACTGCGTCTGCTCTCGCGCACGATTGCCGCAGCGGTCGACGGCAAGCGCGTGAGCGTCACACCATGAGCATGGTCGCGCGCCGCCGCCGGCCGCTCGACATCTGGCCGGGCTTCGTCGATGCGCTGTCGTCGCTGATCCTGGTAATGGTGTTCGTGCTGTGCCTGTTCGCGATTGGCCAATTCGTGCTGTCCACGACGCTGGCCGGCAAGAACGAGGCGCTCGCCGAACTCAATGCACAGATCGCGCAGTTGGCGAAGACGCTGTCTCTCGCGCAGGACAGCAATCGTGCGCTCGAAGCCAAGACCCAGGAGCTGTCCGCATCGCTGGCCACGGCGAGCGGCGAGCGCGACGCATTGAAATCGCAAATCGATGCGGCGCAGACGGAAGCCGCAAAGCTCAGTGCCGACATCGCCGCGCTGCGCGAACTCAAGGCGCAACTCGAACAACAGGCGGCGGCACTCGCCGCGCAGCTCGACACCTCGAAGAAGGATCTGGTCGCGGCGACCGACCTCAACGCGAAGTCGGCGGCCCAGGTCGAGTTGCTCAACCGCCAGCTCGCCGCCGTGCGCGATCAGCTCGCCCAACTCTCCGCTGCGCTGGATTTGGCGAACGCGAACGTCAAAGACAAGGATAGGAAGATCGCCGATCTCGGTGCACAGCTGAATCTGGCGCTCGCCAACAAGGTCAGCGAACTCGAGAAATATCGCTCGGAATTTTTCGGCAAGCTGCGCGCGGCGCTCGGCAATCGCGCCGACATCCAGGTTGTCGGCGACCGCTTTGTCGTGCCGACCGACATCCTGTTCGACACCGGCTCCGCGGATCTGAGCGAGGACGCGCAGGTATCGATGGGCAAGCTCGCGCGCACGCTCAACGAAGTCGCCGCGGAAATTCCGTCGACGCTGGACTGGGTGCTGCGCATCGATGGTCACACCGACAAACGGCCGATCCACTCCGAGCAGTTTCCGTCGAATTGGGAACTGTCCACCGCGCGCGCCGTGGCCATCGTCAAGACGCTTGTCGTCGAGGGCATACCCGCGCGGCGCCTGTCCGCAAACGGTTTCGGCCAGTTCCAGCCGCTCGACAATACGGACAGCGAAGCGGCTTATGCGCGCAACCGCCGCATCGAGATTCAGTTGACGAACCGCTGATCAAACCCGGCCGGCGCGTATGTGAAACTGCCACTTCACGTCGCGCACGCGGGACGGCTCGCCCCATGCCTCGCGCAGTTCGGCTTCTACTAGCGCCACCGGATCGTGGCCCTTGGCCTTGATGTAGCGCTGCGTTGCCGACCACGAACGCAGGTAAGCGAGAAAGTGTTCAACATCCCAGTGCGCGACCATCGCAAACGCCGGCGCCGGAATTTCCGCGAACGGAAACGGCAGCGTGCGGTAAGCCGCTTCGACGTGCACGCGTTCGGGCGGCCAATACGGTCCGGTCAAGTCGACGTAGACTTTGTCCTTGACTGCGTCGACTGCCGCGTTGCCGGTGCTGACGTCGGCATACGTCCACGCCGCGAACACGCCACCGCGCTTGAGCACGCGCTTGACCTCGGGAAAGAAACGCGCGTGATCGAGCCAGTGCAGCGCCTGCGCGACGGTAACCAGGCTCGCGCTCGCAGCGGTGAGCGTGCTGCGCTCGGCCGGCTCGACGCGGTATTCGACGTTCGCGCGCGCGGGTGCGTTGGCGATCTGCGCCACGCTCGGGTCGCTGCCGATCACGCGCGCAAAGTGTTCGGCCAGCGCGAGCGTCGCCTGACCGTTGCCGCAGCCGCAATCCCACGCGAGTTCGCGATCGGGCGTCTGCTCGGCGAGCCAGGCGAATAGCCCGGCGGGATACGTCGGCCGCGCTTCGCGATAGACCGCGGCGTGGCCGGAGAAGTGATCTTTGAATTCGTTCATGCTCGTACGGCTCTCGATTGCCCAGGTTCCAACCCGTCCAATGCGTGCTCACCCACGCGCACGCGCACAAGGCGCAGTGTCGGCAAGCCGACTGCCGCGGTCATGCGCCGCACCTGGCGATTGCGGCCTTCGCTGATGATCAGTTCGATCCAGGCATCGGCAACGGTTTTGCGGAAGCGCACGGGGGGATCGCGCGGCCACAGCCAAGCCGGTGCATGGTCGAGCCGGCGCGCTTGCGCCGGTGCCGTCGGGCCGTCGTTCAGATGTATACCTTTGCGCAATTGCGCCAGTCGCGCTGCGCTCGGCTCGCCCTCGACCTGCACGAGATAGGTCTTTTCGGTTTTGCCGCGCGGATCGGTCAGGCGCTTCGCCAGCGCGCCGTCGTCGGTCAGCAACAGCAAGCCCTCGCTGTCGAAGTCGAGCCGCCCGGCCGGGTACACATGTGGAACATCGATGAACTCCGCGAGCGTGCGCCGCGGCGGCGTGCTGCGATCAGTGAATTGGCACAGCACGTTGAACGGTTTGTTGAACAGGATCAACAAGCGCCGAGCTCGCAGACGCAAACGGCCGCTTGTGGCGGCCGTTTGCTGGGTTCCTCCCGCATGTGCTCAGTGCTGGCTCTTGTCCGCCGGCGACGTGAAAATCTTGTCGGTGCCGGGTTTGACGAATTTCAGCGTCATGCGGTCGGATTCGCCGATCGCCAGATATTTTTCGCGATCTTTGTCCTTCAGTGTCAGAGTAGGCGGCAAGGTCCATACGCCTTTCGGATAGTCTTTCGTATCCTTCGGGTTCGCATTGATTTCGCTCTTCGCGACCAGCTTGAAGCCGGCATCGGTCGCCAGCTTGATCACGTATTCCTCCGGCAGGTAACCGCTCTCCTTCAGCTTGGCCGGATCGGCGCCCTTGGCCGCACGATGATCGACGACACCGAGCACGCCACCGGGCTTGAGCACATCGAAGAACCCTTTGAACATCGACACTTCGCTGCCTTCGTCCGTCATGTTGTGCACGTTGCGGAACGTCAGCACGACGTCGGCGCTGGCCGGCGTGCCGAGCACCGCGTTCTTGGAGTCGAATTCGACGACCTTGGCGGCGCCGAAATGCGCGGGGTCGGCCTTGAACTTGCCGCGGATGCCACGCTCGTCGTCGGCCGCCTCGCCGCTGGACTCCTTGGGCTTGAGGATCGCCGCGATATAGTGGCCGTTGTCCTTGAGCAGCGGCGCGAGAATTTCCGCATACCAGCCGCCACCCGGATAAATCTCGATCAGCGTCTGCTTGTCGTTGACGCCGAAGAATTCCAGGGTCTGCTTCGGATGCCGGTACTGGTCGCGCGCCTTGTTCTTGGCCGAGCGCCAGTCGCCGGCAAGGACTGTGTCGAGCTTGTGTTCGAACGTCGCATTCGCGCCAGCAGGCGACGGCGCGGGCTTCTTCGCGGCCTCGGCGGCGAAAGCCGAATGCATCGCAAATACACCGCACAGCAACGCAGCGATAGTGGTCTTGCGCATGATGTTCTCCTTGGGGTTTTGGCGGCGAAGCGTAGCACAGCCGAGTTGCGCTTCCGGAGCGCCGAACGTCACGGCTCCCTACGCGGTACCTAGGCGGCACTGCGCCGGATACGGTGCGACATCGAAACGTTGACCGGCGGCAAGCGCGGCCTGCAGGTCGCGCCACCAGCGCATCGTGAAAATCTCGCCGTGTGCCGCGAGCAGTGCGTCGCGCAGCCCGGAGGAAAGGCCGAGAAAACGCGGGAATTGTTCGGGAAACACATCGTGCGGGCCAACATAGAAGGCGTCGGCGTGTTCGTCTTCCGGCAATTCGCGGAAGCGGCATTCGCTGACCAGACACAATTCGTCGTAGTCGTAGAAAATCGCGCGGCCATGGCTGCTGATGCCGAAATTCTTCAGCAACAGGTCGCCCGGAAACAGATTGCTGGCGGCCATATCCTTGATGGCTTGACCATAGTCGAGAATCGCGCGCTGCGCCGCTGCGCTGTCGGCCTCGCGGACGTACAGATTCAACGGCCGCATGCGCCGTTCCAGATAACAATGCGCGATGACGAGATCGTCGCCGTCAATCGTGACGGTTTCGCCGCAGTTGTCGAGCAGCTCGGCGAGCAATGCCGGCGCGAACTGGGCGCGCGGCAGGCGCAGCCAGCGAAACTCCTGCGCGTCGACAAGGCGACCGACGCGATCGTGCCGGAACACCAGACTGTATTTTTGCATGACTTCGTCGCGCGCGCTTTCCTTCGGCGCGGCGAAGCGGTCGCGGATGATCTTGAACACAAGCGGGTACGACGGCAGCGTGAACACGAGCATGACCAAGCCGCGTTCGCCGTCGGCGTGCACGAACGTGTCCTGCGCATGCGCGGCGAGATGGCGGAAGAAGTGCCGGTAGCGTTCGGTCTTGCCCTGTTTGGCGCGGCCGAG